>BNJS01000815.1_pt1 | contig 186110 bp, 182 predicted proteins | sample 8540461 | NCBI WGS metagenome assembly BNJS01 (sample SAMD00202454, study PRJDB9452) | human saliva metagenome | isolation source: human saliva | place: Japan
ATATATGTATATGCCCAAAGAGAATTTTCTTAAGTGTGTGTTCTGACCCATATCTAATGCATGATTGTCACTTCATAGACTCATGGTTTCTATTACCCTTGAACCTCAAGCCTAGAAAATTTAATCCGCGGTAGCAGTTGCTAATAATACCTCTTTTGACCCTTGATATCTACCTTGCTCTTCCGGTCAGTGAAAAAGAACTCCTTCTATTAAGAAACATCAGGCTTTCCTGCCTCATGGCGAAGCGAACGACTATGTACAGAATTCTGTCACCGTAATGTTTTCAACTTCTGTCTTCTCTTTATTGAGTTCTTTCGGCTTAACTTCTTACAGCAGAATACCCATCTTTTCCTGAGTCTGTATCTAATAATTTCCTGTGGAAGAACCTTAGCAAGAGTAACCGCCTAAATTTATCACCAACCCACATCTTGGTCATCTCTCTGTTTTGCAACCACAACTCCTCCTTTAGCCATCATAACACATATTCTGATCAATTAAAAACAAAGCATCAAAATTACCAATTACAGAATAGATTTTATATCCACAATCCGTAATTCGTATTTTATAATCCTCTAAGCCTAGAAAACCTTCACATCTACAAGCACTCCTACGAGGAATTGAAAGATTCTGAAGATACTCCATTGTCTTCCCTCCAGTCTCTACTAACATCCAAGACTCTTGTATAAGAGATTCTTTCAAATTGCTCTCTTGCTTTTTAAACTTAAAGTTTGATCTTAACACGGTATATACCTTCCTTTTCTTTGGCAGAATTGGTCCTTTAATCTGAGCACCTGATTTTTACCAAAAGGTCCTACAACCTTAGAAACAGAAGCTTCCAACATTCTTGCTCATAACTCTTTAACTTAATTCTCAACTTTTGGAGTCTGATCTTTTTACAGCCGACATATAACCCTTTTGATAGTATAAATATAGAAAACAGACCCCAGAATTCAGTCTTAAACCTTTTCCAAGGTCTGCATCTCTATAGTAAATTATTCAAGTACTTTTAGTAACAACTCCAGCACCAACCGTTCTACCTCCTCTCTAATTGCAAATCTCAAACCCTCTTCCATAGCTACAGGATGAGATAAGTTCAACAATAATCTTTGCATGTATCACCAGGCATAATCATTTCTACACCAGGGCAAGTTCAATATTTCCGGTAACATCCGTTGTTCTCATGAAAGAATTGAGGCCTATATCCACTCATAAATGGGAGGTATGTCTTCCACCCTCTTCCTTTTAAGTACATACACTTCAGCTTCGAAACTTTAGTCTTCACAGTACCTGGCTTACAAAGCACCTGTCCTCTTTCAATAGCATCCTTATCTACACCTCTAAGCAAAAAGCCCAACATTCATGCAGACTCTGCCTGATCCCAGCTGCCTTGTGGAACATTTCAATACCTGTAACTACAGTCTTCAAAGGATCAGCACCAAGACCAGAAGTTCAAGCTCATCATTCATTTTTACAATACCTCTTTCAATTCTACCTGTTGCTACAGTACCTCTACCTTAATAGAGAACACATCTTCAACTGGCATCAAGAAAGGTTTATCATTATCCCTTTCAGGAACTGGAATATAAGTATCTAACGCCTCAAAAAGTTCCCAAATAGGCTTTGCAGCAGCCTCATCAGTAGGATTTTCAACAGCCTTAAGAGCCGATCTCTAATAATAGGACAATTGTCATCAAACCATTCTTCTTAAGAATCTCTCGATTTCTTCTTCACGAGATCAATCATATCAGGATCATCTACCATATCACACTTATTCAAGAAAACAACAATCTTTGGCACATTAACTTGCTTAGCCAAAAGAATATGCTCCCTCGTCTGAGGCATAGGTCCGTCAACTGCAGAACAAAGAAGAATAGCTCCATCCATCTGAGCAGCACCTACGATCATATTCTTTACATAGTCAGCATGCCCTGGACAGTCAATATGAGCATAGTGTCTGTTGTCAGTTTCATATTCTACATGCCTAGAAAGCAATAGTAATACCCTCGCCTTCTCTTCTGGAGCGTTATCAATTTGATCATACGCTGTAAATTTAGCATACCCTTTTGTAGCAGCAACAGCTGTAAGAGCAGCAGTCAATGTTGTCTTACCGTGATCAACGTGACCAATAGTTCCAACATTTACGTGTGGTTTAGTAGCCATAGTAATACTGTTTAATAAACTAAAAAGTTAAACATAACTAACTATATAACAATTTCCTTTATAATTGTACAAGTAATTCTTCAGTTGATCTTGATCATTTGGCAGAACCTCACTAGAAAAATAGCAAGCCACCAACCCTATTTCAAAACCACCCTCCAAATATTTAACCAAATCAAGTGAAGGCAATATATCCAGAGAACCTTTTATTTTGTAAGATATTAACTTTTTAACCTCGGGAATGCGGGACTCGAACTCGCGACCTCTTGGTCCCAAAACCAAGGGCTCTAGCCATCTGAGTTAATTCCCGAGAAAGAATGGTGGGCGTGGGTGGACTCGAGACCACCGACCTCCACCCTTATCAGAGGTGCGCTCTAACCGCCTGAGCTACACGCCTAACTTTCTCTATAATTTTTGTGGTTGAGGCGGAATCGAACTGCCTGACACAAGGCTTTTCAGACTAACACCACTGATACCTTGGCACAGAAGATAGCGAATTCTTTATAAGAATTTCTCATAGAAATGCAAGAATTTTCAAAATGTAAACAGAAAATCTTAATACTTCGCTCTGGTAATCTCCTTGTCTCAAATATATCCGCAATTGATAATAATTTAACTTCATTAGTGGTCCCATGAGGTAATTCCTCCCTGGTTAGTCATGAAGATTAAAAGATAATCTGTTTTTAAAATTTAATAAACGAAAGTTTCTTCATGGAGGATATTGGTGTTGACATTAGCCTAAAACCTCGTGTTATGGGATTTCGTCGAATCGAAGATTTGAACGATATTTTGACGACATTTATCAATGGCCAACCTTCAATCCATAACACAAGGGTTTACATCTGCATCCAGTCTCATCCTCTTTCAGGTCTATTGAAAAATTCATAAATAATAGGTTTGTTGCTAGTTTTTTCTTCATTTCTATCACTAGAAGCAAGAATCTCTTTACTTGATATGGAGAAAGATTATGTCGAAAAAACAATCTTTTCATGATGAAATCCCATATTTTTGCTGAAAGAATTTTCAGTTGAGCAGTGAAGTTCAAATATCTCCAATTCTGATCCAAAAATAGGTATAAGGACAAGAAAACCTTCAAGTGATTTCCTTCAGGCAAAATGAACAAAAGAAAAATTTGACTTTAAACTGGATAAGACCCAAATCACTTGCCTTATTTACAAATTCTCCAGCCTGAATTAAGCTTTTTGTGTCAATTCTTGATCAATATCATAGTCGACCACACCCCTCATATCGTCATACGGATAAAAAGCCTTCTCTGAGCCTTTATTTAACTGTTCTAACAGTTCTTTTTTTGACCGCTACCATTCAAACATACTTTCCTTTTTAGAGGAGAATAAATCCTTATGATTTCTAAGCCAAGTACATCATAACTTATGATAACCATTAAGATGTTGAATAGAACTTAACAACGTATCTCACTCTTCAATTTCAATTTGATTTTTCATCCATGGGAGCATTATGCCCAGAGCAGAGATTGTACACCACACCTAAAGAACAAGAAAAACAACAAAATTACGATTTTTGACAGTTTTTTCTTTCTGAACATAGAACAAAGAATAAAAAAATTAAATCGCTTCTTTCTTTTAAAACCAAGGACAAATAATCGAGCCATACTAACACCAACCCATAAGAATCACAAAAGCCAAGAAGTTTTCCTGCGACGGAAGGACAATATTCATACCATAATTCCACTAATCATGGTCATAATTCCGGATAATTGCTAGCGAAAACAGTCAAATTCAAGATTGGTATTGGTCATCATGTTTGTTAGAGTGTTGAAATATCTTAAATAGAATCAATATTTTCATGAATACTTATAATAATGTCCCAAATTTTACTTGTTTTATTCAAGTCCTCAAACAACATCAAGATCTCCCTCATAAAGTTAGCAGTTGCTTTCTGAAGCTCCAACAAAATTTCCTCGAGGAGCAATAGCAATGTAGAAAATGAAACCACTGTTCTTTTTTTTTGATTAAAACCTTTTTTAGCAGTTCTGTATCCACAAATTTTATCAAACCTGCTTTTCCATCTTATAAGATCAGGTTAATTTATTGACCTAGACAATCTTATCATGCCTGTATCAGCAATGTTATAGAGAGAATATAATAAAGAATCTTATAATCTTCACCTCTCTCATTCTTCTTTAATTTCTTTGTTTATATTCTTGCTAATCTTTATATTATTAGTTGGATATTTGGTTGGGGTTATGATAAAATCCTTACTCTGAGATAATATTCATTTCATTAGAAACATATTTTCAAAGTTTTCTCGTTATACTTGGGAAAATGCATAATTATACAATCATCATAGATGTCAATCTTATCTTGAGCACTTACAGGTACTAGAAATATCTTGTTCTACCATTTCATGGAGGGTTGAGATTCCTTTACAACCCCTTCTAACTCACCTTCGATTGACTGGTTTAGATAGATAGATACAGCTTTTATTTTTCAAATTTTTAATTCTTTTATCCTTAAAATTCTCTACAAGGTAGCAACGAGACAAGAGTGTATATCTCTTATCTTTTTCAAAAGAAAAATCTGATTTTTCTCCCAGATTTTTCCTTTCTCCTAGTACAGTCTTTTACAAGGAGTCCTGGAATTAAGCTCCTGTTTCAGCATTTCCATTCAAAAGTGCTTCGCCTCAAGTCTCAAATTTGGAACATTAACAGTAAAAACTCGGTAGCTTTGGCCAAAAGCATTTACAACCTTTCATCAACTCGTTTCAATAATTTTTCCTCATTTACTCATGATATCATCATCAAAAGCAAATTAACCTCCTTACTTTCCATCTTCGGTTCTACTCACTAGAGACTCTGATCTTTTCTAGGGAGGTGGAGGAGGTCTTGTCTCTGAAACAAGCTTAACAGGAGACAGTGGTAGTTTGTAGCATTCATTTCATCAATTACTGTTATTCCAAGCGTATGATTTCATTAGGATAATTTGAAAGATCAATATCTTTGAGAAGCAAAAGATTTCAGCTAATTGCTTTTCTATAAATGACTTAACGGTATTACCATCAAGAGTAATATTAATAATAGCAGTGGGTGATTGGCAGTAAAAGAAATGACATTTTCTTTGCAAAGTTTCCATTCGCCTGTGGTTTTTAATATTATCGTAATCGCTATCGAATCATTCAAACTTGGTTTGTCTATTTTCACAGAAGCTTTGAGGCTCTTCAAAAATAAATTGAAAGTATGTTGTACTCAAGATCACATTTGTTGCTTCCAATAATTTCTTAATATCTTCCAAATCCATCTTATTCGGCATAAAGCGTGAAAGCCTGAGCCAAAAACCTAAGTTGTTCTATGGGAGTTAAAGGACTTGCTTTTCCGTAACAAGAAGTGTCTATCTCAATTTCTGTAATGGGACTCTCCAATTTCTTTTGGCAAAGCAGTCCCATTTCGTCCAAAGGTGTGAATAACAAAGATTAGCCGTGTTGTTTCTCCAGGAAGCTTTCCAGAGATTTTAGAAATACTAATCCCTGCGGCATCTTTGTTGGCATTTCTTCATTACTGAGATAGTATTTGCGAAGACTTGATCGAAAGAAACTGTTTTAATACTATTCGCATGAATCGTTCCTCCATACATTTCTATTCATTGAGTTGCGTTTAGCATTTTCCAGCCCACATCATAGTCACCTACTTGCGGGTATAAGCTGCCAACCATCAACTCATGGACGACCTCCTCTGTACATCTGTAGTTCAGGTCTTGGTGCATAAGTTAATCGCTTGCATTAAATTTAGAAACCCAAACCCTCAATTCTGTTGGATCTGCCAAGAATCTTCCGCGTAAAGAAATAATTCTGGCTTAATAATAATATTTGCTTTGTTTTACTTCCTTGTATAGAGAGAATCCATCGCTCGCTTTAATCTCTAAAGTGGGATTACTTCACCAGGGTAGAAGTGAGAAGATTTGAATAAGCCCCTGCAAGTTCAATCATGCACTTCGCCTGCTAATGAAAGCGGATATCGGTATTCATTTGGTATTTTTAATTCCAGAAAGGAACCTAAACTTTTGCAAATAAGGCTTTACAACAGCTTCTCCTCCAACAGCAAAACATTTTTACTGCATGGAGTGTTCTACTAAATCCGAGGAGCTAGTGGGCGCATTTCCATCAAAATTTTCCATCAGCATTGTGGAGTATCGCTTTCCTGCCTTAAAGAAAATATCATAGTGGGAGTATCAATCGTAAGCGGAAGTTTATCAAATCCAAGCGCATAAATCAAAGGCTGATGAGGAACCAGACTGTCCTGGGACTCACCATATCCATTCCTGCCCTGAATGAATATCTTTTATTAAAGAGTAATCAAGAGAACCACCACACAAAATGCTACTGATCTCCATTATGAGGATCAAGATATGGCATTGACCCATCTGGTTGCACCATTTTCCATGCTGCCTTTATTATTCGAGAGTGCTGCTTCTGCTAACTTCTGAGAATCTCATAAATCGAGAGAGAGTCTTCACGCAAGTCCACCTGCTTCCTTTAAGTAATTCAAGTTCCATGTCTTTGTTAACTAACAATCTTTAATCCAAAATACGAAATGTGGAGCCCTAATATCAAAAGCGACTCTTCTCAGACGATCTTTGTAAAAGTCTCAAAGAAAGCTGACTTCAGCTCTCACCAATTTTCGTCTTCATACGTTCTACCAAGCGCAAAATTCAGCTCTTCCATTCATCTGTTAACGTATAGTGCTCTTTTCAATCAAGCGTAACACTAGAGGACAAAAAGCCCAATCACAAATTTTACCGACGCTTCGCTACTTCTTCTTGTTGAAAAATCAGCTTGAATCAGATTTTCTCTATATTTATCAAAATCAAGAGATTTTGCAAGTACCATCAAAAGCGTATTCCTGTTTCCATCAGTAATTTTAAAGGATCCCAAAAGAGAAGTGAGATTTATAAGGATCGCCTTATCTTGTAGGGAGCCTTGTAGAATGACAAGAATCGCATGATTTCTAGAAGCTGTCAAATCTTTAGCCCCCTTCCCAAAAATAAGTCTTGCTTGCAGCCTGAAACTCCATAAGCATTGTTTCCCACAAAACATCGTTTAAATATAACTCTAACACCTGTGTTTTTCATCTCGTGCTTTACTTGCTCATTAGTCGATTTTTATTTTCAGTCTTTAATCTGTTTTTGAGCATTATTGAGAGATGTCTTTTTGCAAGAACAATTTGCCCAGCTTTGTAATCAACTTTCTGCAAAAACACTATCGCATCAGGCTCTTTCGAGCTTCCTATGGCATTGAGTAATTAGCTGTTGAGCAATAGTAGATCCTCATCAACCATGTTTTACCGATCATCGTCTTAAATCATGCCTGAATATTCCCATGGGATCTAGCTCTTCTTGATCCCAAAACCTCTGATCTTCAACGGCAACAATAGCATTGGATCATATGTTTACTAATGTCTTTAAGATCAATATACTGTCTATTTTCATCCAAAAATCTTATAAAGTTCTTGTAATCGTTTCTGTCAGTAATAACAGTAGATTCGATCATGGTCCTTATTCTTGATTTTACTGCCGATGCTGGAAGATCTCAAAGACCTAACCTGAACATAAATATGATTCCGAATACCACCTGAAATCCTGCTACCGTCACACATCAGTCCCAATATTCTGAGAGTATTCCGAGAACCTCTCTTAGCTTTGAGGTAGAAGGACCTTCTCTTAAAATTTTTCGGAGTATACTAAAGCATACATCGGATTTCTCTGCATTATCTTTCTCCAAACATATAAAGAATATTTTTCAACAACAAACGAGATGACTATTCTTATTTCCACGATAAAAACAAGAGCATACTCACAATTTTCCCTTTTAGCTTACACTCAATCCACGAAAGTTAAGATGTTTCTTGCATTTATCTTTTTACGGATAAATATATCCAACCAACTCCCTCAACGATTTACATTTCTCGTCTCTTTGTCACAATATATCTACCTGCATAGTTCATGTCTTCAATAACCATTTTTCACTGATCTGGATGATACTCTCTTACACTCCAACATGTCCCTTGCTCTCTAAGTGCACTATATACAATAATTGCACCAACTCTTGGAGTCTGGACCAACTTTATATCCAGTCAGCTTTTAGCATTAGAATACCGGTTTCTTGCATTTCCTCCAAGACCTCTATTACCATTCGTATCAAAACATCCAAGGAGATTTAATAGCAGCATACCACGTGCAGAAAGCCAGCAGCGAATCCATTTGAAACTTTCGGATGCTATAATACCACCTTGAAATAACTCCTGATTTTCCTCAACTATTTCTGTCCAAACAGCTCATTGAGTACAGCTGCAACACTAGCAGTATATATTCCTCCTGAAGATTTTCTGCGATAGGGTGTTTTGGCAACTCATCTTGGTAGTCACCGGCTGGGCTTTTCGCTAAGACCAATGTCGTAGCTCTCTGTTCTGCGACACATTACTAAACAGCTCCTGTCCCGGATACAAAATCTCACTATCATCCGATATAATTAAGTGTGTCATAGATCCTCCAGATTGAGTCTATAAAACTCAGCAAAAAGTCTTGAGACTCCATTCTTTCTGAACAACATAAAGGATTCCCTCTCATTATCACTGCAAACTAAGCTTCATTCCAGGTTTTACTTCATCTCCTATCTTATTGTAATTCTTTTCAAATCATTGGTGGGAACTCAGAATTCTTTGAAATCTTCTCTAAAGTATCTCACTCCCTGAACAACTATAAGATATGACAGAAAATCATCTCCACTATCCGAAATATTTATATTATCGGGATTAATTCCAGCAGTATTCTCCTCACTTCCTATAAAGTTGGGATTTACAACAATCATCATGTTCGTTGATCCCAGAAGATCCATCATCCATCCGCATATACCATCAGTCGAAAGAAAATAGTAGTCCTGTGCAATCGTGAAATAAAACCTTAGCTACGCTCTGCAGTGTTCTTTTGATAAAAGCACAACAATCAAAACATAGCCGGCGGAGGGAGTGATTTGAACCCGCGAACCGAATAATCGGTGCTGTTGAGGTTTTCAAGACTGTTGCCCGTTCAACCGCTCTGCCATCCCTCCATAAAGCTTCAACACTTAACGCTCCAATACTTATAAGGTTGAACACGGTTGCATAGTAGTAGTTGGTTAGCATCACTCTTTGATTTTCAGTAAAAGTGATATAGTGTACTAGTATATATATAGCCACATTACTTAGTTGTTATATCGGTTTTAGAACTGTCTCAGCCAAAGAATGCGAGACACTAGATAAATTAAAAATTTTTGTCCTCTTGAAACCTGAAAGGAAAACAGTATTTTGAGAGCACGATGAAAACCATTTCTAAAATTGATGATGGGAAATCGGGTTTTGCCGATATTCTAATGGAACTCATGCTGACATATGACGAGTCTGTTTCGCTGCTCCACAAGTGAAAAACAGCCTCGCAATGATGCCACAACTACAGCTGAGCATCACCAACGGGCTTATGCAAAAGACTTTCCTCTGCAAAGAAACACTGCAAATCCCGACAACATTTAATAAAAGTTTCTGAGAGATGCAAATTTCTGGCCTGTCTTTCCGTTCTGGAGAACAGAATGTGAAAGAACTTCAATTATCGTAAATTTCGGGATAAAAGGAAGATGGAAAAAGCAAAAATATTGGGATTTAATACCTTATTCTTCAACAAAGTGACCATCTCCAACGAATTCTCTTTACAGATAGCTGTATAGTTATACAAAACATTTCAAAAAGCCACTTTCCATTATATAAAAAAATAAGAATTGGACATCTAAAATAAATATTTCATTTTATTGATAAAAATATTCCCTCCTCATAAAAGAAAATATCTTTTTTTATCTAATTTGTTCTTAATTTTTCATCAAGATATTCTTTTCAATAACTGATTTAATATCCCTTGACAATGATTCCAAAATTCTTAGCCAATAATTCTCTAATAAGCTTTGGAGGGAATCTTGTCAAAACTAGATTTAAAAGAATTTAATCACTTCGGAAGATCCTTCAAACACCTCAGTCTTCTCTTCTTTCAGTGTTGAGACTTGTCATGAATATCTACTTTAAGTAGAATTTCCGCAATATAGACTGGAACATTAGCAAATAAAGCTGAAAGTCACGACACTATAGCTTTAACTGTAATCTCATCAATCAGTTTAATTACATCACAACCGATATACACAATCATCATGAATCCGTTCCACTTTCCTCATCCATAAAGAAAAGACAACTCAATCTACTACCATAGTCATTATCAATATAAGCTTCAATCCGTCCTTTGCTGTCTTTCTTCACTGAAGAAGTCTTCAGTCTCCGTGATAACCCTTTAGAATTTCAAACAGCACACTTTATGAGCTTAAGTTTTAACATGGAGAGAACTGTGACAATGATGAGAACATTATCCTAGTATTAACATTCAAGTCCATTTAAATAGCTCTTTCTGCAGTTTCATTGGTAAAATTAGATAAGAACTGTTGGCTATTCATACTTTAGCGACATTCATGAGTGGGGACAAGGGTCAATTTTTTTAATTTCTGACTTAATATAATCCATCCATTAAAAAAGCATTGGTTGACCTTGCTGAGATAAGGAGTTCCATTCTGTTGAATAAATCCAAAAAGCTGATCAAGATTCAAGCTTTTATTTTTAGATTCTGAATAAAATTTCAAAAACCGACAGCAATGACGATGTCACTGAATCGTAATTGACTTAATATCGTCTACTACTTGATTGAATATTTTTAATTTGTTCCATGAGAAAAATCGAATAAATACACCACAGTATAAAGGAAAAAAAAATCGATTCCGCAACTTTTTAGTCTTTTTCTCAACAAATTTTTTACTAATAAAATCATGTAAAAACAAAAAACGGCCAGGGAGTCGGCTTCCCTTTAATTCAATAGTGCTGAAAGGATGAAGTAATGGATCAAAGTGTATAATCAGTGTTTTGAGTAAGATGTGGTCTCTCACCTTCGAGTGAGGATATACTTGATAGCCGGCTTAACAGTCACTACGTTTTCCTCCTTAACCCATATAATGCCAGGTCTTCAAAGGAGCCTCAAGCTCCCACTTGGTTTGACGGGCCGGTGAAGGTGCAAGGAACAGGGACATGATAAGCAGCATGTGGCTGATCTGCCATTACTAGCAGTCCAACTTCATGAGTCAGGTTCAGATTTCCTGATCGAGACTAGTGAGTTTTAAAGGATTTGCTCCACCTCGCTTGGTCTTGGCCTCGCTGACACCTGCCAGTGTATTATCTACGAGGGCCCTACTGATGCAGAGGCATGAGGATCGACAGGCGTCCCTCTCCTTCCTCCTCGAGTTTACCACCCGAGGCAGTCTGCTTGAGACCTGCTAACTAAGCATGAGGGTTGCGCGCTCGTTCCAGACTTAACTAGACACCCTTGCGGCACAGGCTGGCAAGCGACGACCATGCTACATCGTGTAAAGCTCCGTGTGCTGCGGATAATGCGACTTTCTGCACAGACACAATACGCCATCCAATCCTAGGTAGATTCGCTGCTCTATCCAATTAATCTAGATAATCCACTGCTTGTGTGATTTCTATCCCTTTTGGGTTTCATTCCTTGCAAATATACTACCCGGGACGACTTGTAACTCGTTGGAATTACGACCTCCTGTAGTCCATTGACCAAAAACATCGATGAAGCATAATTTACGGTTCGGACTACCAGAATTATCTAATCCTGTTTTGCTACCCGAACTGTCGTCCCTCATCGTCAAGTATTCTGCGATTGGCTGCTTTCGCTTTCGGCGTTCCTTCGATATCAACATTTCTACTCACGGAGTCCACTACTTGGATACTTCCAGGTGCGGTATCACTCCTTTTCTACGATTAGGTCATGGGATTTGGCTGACTTACAATTCAGACTGGACACTCGCAGTAAATCCGGACAACGCCCTGAGACTACGTATTACCGCGGCTGCTGGCAGTGGTTAGCGTCTCTTATTCTTGACATACCGTCATTCATCTTCTGCAGTTTACCATAATGCTTCATCCTTTCACGAAATTACTACATCAGACTTTCGTCCATTGTGCAGATTCCCCTGCTGCCTCCATGAGGAGTATGGGCGTATCTCAGTCCCATCGCGACCGGACATCATCTCAGACCGGTTGCCGTCGCTGAGCGGTAAGCGTTGCCCACCAACTACCTGATAGGACGCACCCGCTCTCGAGCGATAATCTTTTCCCTCACATTGGAATTTCCTGCATCGGGCAGACATATTGAGATTAGCTACATCTCTGCAGATTATACCCATCTTCAGGGGCAAGATTAAGCGCGCATTTACTCGACTCGATGCCACTAAATCTTACTACGTGTTGCTGCGACGCAAAGATCCGTTCCGACTTGCATGTATTGAGCATTTCGCTGGCGTTCATCTGGTGCAGGGTCAGACTCTTTCAAAAGTTCCACACTTTGTCTCTTTTGTAGTACTAAAGATCCTCTCAACTAAAATCTTCCATCCTTAGTAATGGTAGCACTAACCTGCTTTTCCCAGCTCTGATAGAACCAGTATCATCGACCGGTATGTGCTTAACTTCTGTATTCGAATGAAAGACAGGGTGTTTTCCATATACCACATCAACGCCTGCGTTAATAAAGATGGATCAGACTGTAATGATTTTCTGAAAATCAAGTCAAAAATCGATTTTTGTCCTTTTAGTATCCTCTAATGCCATAATATATTACCTATTTCTTGAGAAAAGATAAACCCGCTCGACCAATTAGTACATCTTAAGCCAATCCATACAGGACTTACACCTAATGCTATAGGCTGGTGAGTCTGCCAGCGGTCGCCTTCATAAAGAGAGGATATCTAATCTTGAGACAGTTTCCCACTTGGATGCTTTCAGCGGTTTACACTGCGGCTACTTATCAGCGGGTGCTCCTGGCGGAACAACTGGTACTATCAGAGGCTCGTCCAGCCCGAGTCCTCTCTACAGGGTCAGCATCTCTCGATATCTGGTCACAGTGGAGTAAGGACGAACTGTCTCGACGTTCTGAGGCCAACTCGCATCCGCTGTGGGTGAACAACCCAACCGCGGGACCTTCACCAGCCCCAGGATGCGACGGTCGACATCGAGGTGTCAAACAGGATCGTCGCTGTGGGACTGCACCGTCATTGGCCTGTTATCGGGTAACTCTTGTCGGTTGGGCGGATCCCCTTCCACTTGGAAGATCCGGATCGCTTTCGCCTGCTTTCTATCTGCTCGACCTGTCAGTCTGCAGTCAAGCTTGCTTATGCGAATGCACATTCACCGGTTTCCATCCGTAGTAAGCAACGGCTTTGCACGCCTCCGCTACTTTTGAGGCACCCTTCTGCAGTAAAGCTGTCCCAACTGAAACTGTCTCCCAACCAGGATTCGAGCTACTACTATCTTGGGTGATCTCCCTTTTGGCACTATCAGCCAGTTGAAAACATCAAAGCCTCCACCCTGCTGAGCAAGACATGCACAATCCAATATCAATCTACAAGTGAAAAGCTTCAGGGTTCTTTCCGTCTAACTTCGACTACCCGGCATTTTTACCGGAATGTGAATTTCACCGAGTTTAAGGAGTGAGACAGCATGGGGATGATATGCCATTCATGCGTCAGAACTTACCTGACAAGGTTCTTACGCATGGGACCGTCATAGTTACGTGCGTCATTCTGACTTAACAACCCTCGAGCGCACTGAGAGGCATAACATTCTGGCATTGAGCACGGCATCTATACATCCTCTGCACGAGGTTGGCATACAGGCTGTATTTATGATAAACAGTTCCCCCATCTCTTTCGCTGCGGTCCGATTGCTCAGGACAGGACTTATTCGAGTACGTCCGCCTAATTTGCCAGAGTTCGCTTACCCATTAATTATCTCGGTTATCTTGGTATTCTCTACGCCACTGAATGTCTGATCTGATAGCGGGTTACATAAGATTAAGTTTGAAGTTTTTCTCGGCACCAAAACGATGAGAATTTCTAATTCCGAGGATCAAATTCCGATCAAGCTCAGTATCAATGGTTGGATTTTCTGCAGCACCTTCACACGCAACTGGGGTTACACCTATCTTTCGACTCAAATCCTTAATGAGCTCTCACAAATCTCAATGCGTTACTCCATCACTCTTTATATAAGTACTGGAATGTTAACCAGTTTATCCATCGACTCTCACTTCTGGATAGCCTTGGGTCCCCGACTAACTTCGACGATGAACGTTGCGATGAATCCTTAGGGTTTCGATATATTGAATTTTTCATCAATAAGCGTTACTCATGTCAGCATTTTACTACTTACTGGTCGACCACATCTCGCGATGTGGCTTCGTCCTGTAGAGAACACTCTCCTACCACACAGTGTATGTACTACACTGGTCTTCGATTTTCGGTATAATGTCAGCCCCGTCATCTTCAGCGCATCTTCGCTGGTCAGTGAGCTGTTACGCTTTCTTTAAAGGTTGTGCTACAAGCAAACCTCCTGGATGTATAAATAAAGACACCTCTTTTTCCACTTAGCATTACTTGGGGACCTTAATCAAAGTCTGGACTGTTATCACTTTTGACTACGAAAACTTTGCTCCCGTGGTCCCGCTGCAATATTCTTGAGACGTTTCGAAGTTTAGTAAGGTTTGGTAATGTCTCTACACTGCCTCGCCTTTCAGAGCTCTACCTCTTCAAGATCTCAAAATGCAGGCTGCACCTAAATGCATTTCAGAGGAATCAGCTATCACGGTATTCGATGAGCTTTTCACTCCTAAGCATGCAGGTCATCGGAAGGGTTTTTGCAGCTAACCCGTTCGGTCCTCAGCATAGTTCCTATGCCTTCAACCTGCCATGTCTAGCTCATGCCCGCTTCGGGTCTGTTAATAATAACTAGCGCCTGTTTCAGACTCGGTTTTGCCCTTGACTCCGCCTATCAAACACAACCCACTACTACTAATAACTCGCTGACCATTCGTCAATGGTGCGTGGTCGCCTTACGGCTCCCACTCAATTTGTAAAGCAATAAATTTCAGTTCTATTTTCACTCCCCTACCGAGGGGTTCTTTTCACCGTTCCCTCACGGTACTGTTCGCTCTCGGTGTATGTTGCCTTACCAGTGGTCTGGGCAGATTCGCTCGAATTTCTCGTGTCTGATATTACTCAGGTGTCGTCCGATGTGGTGTCCATATTTTCAGATACGGGACTTTAACCTTCTATGGTGCATCATCCAAATGCTTCTCCTAATAGCAACATCTCTCGCATCCAAAGGTTCTAGCTCTATGGACGATCCTACAACCCTCTTATAGCAACGCCTAGAAGCTTACACTAATAGGAGTTTGGAGGGCTCTTCCTGTTCGCTCGTCCTTACTAAAGGGATCTCATTACGATTTCTTTTCCTGGCGAGTTACTCGAGATATTTCCAGCTTCACCGAGTGGCCTGTCAGCTTTGCTGTATTTCTCTCTATGAGATCGATCATTCAGGAAATTCACCGGCTCAAAGCGATCGTTGGCATCTCATCAAGACTTTATCGCACCAGCTTCGTCCCTTCTTCCTCTGCAAAGGCATCACTTTTGTTGCTTGCCCAAATGGGTTTATCTACTAAAGAAATAGTGTAATATATTATATGCTATTGTTGAGGGATCCTTCAGCAACCTCTTCGCTTTTGGTTTGATGCATTATATTACACATACTGCAGCCTCTAATGCAAAGAGTTTTCAGGAGTATAAAGGTAGTCTTTTGTCGTTTTCTCCTTTTTGGGTCATTTCGGTAATTTCTGAGAAAGCAACTTAAAAATTTAATCAAAAAATCAAAAAACAGATTTTATTTTCTTTTTAGAATTTTCAAATGTGTTGAAAACCAGGTTTCTAAACTATTTTAATAAAAAATAAACTGCCAATATATAAGTAATTTTTCTTTGACTTTTATATTAAAAATCTTACATATGAAAATATATTTACTTTTTAGAAATAAATGGTTAAGAAATATAGAATAGGATACCCCATAGTGTAGTGCCTTTATAGTCGAGAATAGATAAATGGAAAACAAAGAAGTAATGGAGGGTGGCAATATTGAGCTAACTGAGGTTGGCTTAGACAATCTTACAATAGATGCCTTAAACATAAAACCATCAAATCAGCTTTGATCGAAAACTCTATCTGTATTGGAATCGAATTCTGGGGTTTGATGGTAATAATAAAGTAGCGGATCTATTTGACCAACTATATTGTCTTATATCACACACAAAACACTCAACATATAAACCATAGATATATTTACTTCTAAAACAAAACTATGAACTTCTTTATTGCCTGTAATGGTGAACATGTGTCTCATTGCTCTACAGTGGAGACACTGCAACGATGAAACTTTCAAGAAAAAGGAATCAAATTCTATAAGATTAACTCAAGTGCTTAAAAAGAAAAAATTGATTTCATTTTGTAGTGATATTGGTTCGAAGAACAACAACAGACCTTATCTTTGAATGGCAGAATACGACACCTTCAAATCGTGTGAATCCGAAATTAGAAAAATGAGCAGAAATCTGTTCTAAACACCAGAAAACTTTGAGAAAAAAGTAGCAGAAAATAATCCTGAACAAAAAGCAAAATTTAACCGTCTTTTATAGTGATAGCATTAAACATTCTAACATATTAAATGTAAGCATAGAAGATCTTCCATTGATCGCGCTGATCGCTTTTCTTAATAGTCAACCGCTTATCCTCGTGAAGCTTGACTGTTCTCATCGTGAAATCCAATAGCTAATAGTTTCTTAATTGCGTATTGGCAAAGCAAGAAGGAAAAGAAGGTCAATTTTTAACACCTCCATGTTCACTTGGTCATTATCGTTTTAGAAAAAAACGAGAAACACTCTGCTAACAGCTAAACCATTTATATTGAATAAACTAAATAAATCTGGTGTATTTTTCTTTTAAAAAAAAATCAACCATCTGATTTTATTGTCGGTGAAATTTTACCACGTTGAAGAGCTAGCAGTGATTTTCTACATTTTTTGAAAAAGAAAAACTGACCGATGGAAATCGTGCTATGGATCTGTAAACGTGAAACTCAAAAGAGAACAACTTGGTATTGCGGGACTAAAGATAAGAAAAGAATTACAAAACAACGAATCAGTGTTTCTAAAATCTAAAATCTGTTGAGAGAACAATTTTTTCTACATTTTAAAGAAAAAAATAATCTTAAAAACTGACGGCACGATGAACCACTGCTATTGGAAAAACAAAACCGGTTTGATCAGACTTACATTAAAGGAAAGCTTCCGAACGAACTAAAACGACTTTAGAAACAAAACTTGAACAACAGAAAACAAACTCATTTCCTAATGCTTTTTGAATCCAAAGATTTGTTGAGGAAACGAACTTTAAAAAAGCAAGCAAACTTTTCGAAAAGGACTTATAGACTGAAAACAACTATAGTAAGTTCAAATTACAAACTTTTGAAGTATGCGATTTAACGAACTTGTAATGAAGAAAGAATGGAATGAACAACCTTTCTTTTGGAGGATATTATGGTTAATAGACAAACCTTTTTGAACTTCAGTTGCGAACTATTTTGATAACAGAAACTGTCTGACGACTGAGCTAAAAAGAACAATCGAGAAAATAACAGTTTTAGAAGCAAAAGAAGTTCTTCGAACGAGCGATTTTAAACCAGAATACCGATTCCCAACTTGAGGCTGTTTTGAGGAACAGAACAACTCCTTTGTCTTAAAAATGAACTGAAGCAAGAAAATATGATGATCGACAAATTGTGACAAGTTGATTCGAAGATTTGCGACGAGATCTCACCTATAAACTTGTGGATTGAGGAGTACCCTCGAACAAAAGCAAGAGATTTAGAATGAAACGAGAGAGACAGAGACCTTATTTTAAAATCTTCCAACGGGAAGCTATGCAAGGGTCTTTTTGTCTACTTTACTGGAAAGTGATCCAAAGAATGATCAATGCGGACTTATTATCCCTCTTATTTCACAGCTTAAGTTCTCACTATTTTATGATTCTGTCTTTATCGACTAGCTTCCTTTCGTGCTTGAGGAGCTTTCATAGCCATAACAAGCTCCAGCCACCATAAATACAGGCATGAGTATCACTATCCCCACTCAGATTGACGACCATTTTCCATACCACTTTTGAAATCCTCGGTATGATAAAATCACCAGAGCAAACGTCTCAAGACTGTGCCTACATAACTTCAGTTTCAAAGCTCTTCTGCGCACTGTCTTTTATAAGAACCTCAGAAGGAATTGATTGTGATACTGACACTTGATGCTGTCCGATTAGCCTTCTGTGGGAGAATAGCAGAATTTTAGTTTATTTCCCTATCTATTCTGTCTACACCCTATACAAAGAAGTTTTAATTGAGGAGTTTTTAGCACAATACTGGAGAAAGAAACTTTCTGATCATGTTCCTCATCAAATCCCTGTTCTGAAAGCTCATCCACATTACCATGGGTAAACTAGTTATATAATTTTCATCATCTCCGTAAAAAGCTTTTGGATGTGAATTATAAGCATCAGCTTTACCTCCGTTATAGATAAAATCGACCGATGTATTACAACCCTATTCCATCATTACAATTTGGTCGTTTAAGTATCTTATCTTTTCAAAACTTTTAATACATACAATCTCCTGAATTTTTAGCATTATATTGAAACATAGAATGTCAAATCAACTGCTTTATTCAATACACGAATGATTAGAAAAGAAAGAGAGGATTCTAGCAGAAGTCTCTTCAAAAAGTTTTCATAAGTACATGTTCGTTTGCTTTAGAATATTCTTTCCCAATTCCATTTTGGCGTAATATCTTTTGAGATCTAAAGCCATCTAAATATCGCTTTCAATCCTTTTCTACAACCTTTTTAAGAGCTAATATTCATTCACCTCTTCTGAGATTTCTTGAGGTCATACGTCGTCATAATCTCCATAAACAGGAAGATCAACCGTCTTCACTTCATGTCTATCTCATTGAGGGAGAATATACTCACATAGCTTTTGCACTTCTTTATCTAATCATAAAAGGATATCTTTTACTACTCGCTGCACGCAAAGAAGCAGTTCATCAAACTGATGATTTCTAATAAACGATAATACTGAGAGATAAACGCTTTATCTTTTTTCTTCATTTTGCACTCACTGAGAAGAAGAACCTGTTGAAACTAAAAGCATAATCAGCGGCCATTATAACGAAGATATTATTAATCACAATATACTTTCCTCAAATACGCTCCTGTTTTCATCAATGAATCATAATCTATCACGCCTCAACATTCCCTTTATGATACCATTCTTTGGTAATTGAGAATCATCAACATTAAACATGAGTTATCCATTTTTCAACGATGATTTTTAAGATATTTATCAGTTGCGGTATCTAATCACTGCACTACCACGAGCAGGAAACCACTGGGAAATAAATGACATCACCCGAGCTGATAGCTTTCCTATAATCCTGAAGACGCATCGTTTCATCACAATAATCATAAATCATATCAGGCAAAGTAATCTTGGTTGTCCATAGTCACTTTGAAAAGTTAAAAGTCCAGAGCAGTAGCTTCATACAAACCTCACTATTCTTATCGGAGGCTTTCATAGTAAATGAGCATTGAGATCAAAAAGCTTGGCTTGAGTTCAAGTACTTTGAATCTTACTCTCTTGCTCTACTGTTGTTCTCGAAAAGAAACTACATCATGAAATAAACATAAATACAAGTCACATAACTCATCAGAATAAATCTTTTTCTTATATTCATAGATTATAAAAGATAATAGAATAAAAACTTTTATTCAAAATCAAATTCCTCCACTGTAGAGTCCGAATACTACTGGAAATAGAAAGAAATTTTGGTCTGCAAAGGTGGGACAAACGATGAGAATATTTTTAGATTGAGAATTTATATTTTAAGATATCTGAGTAATATTAGTTTCCTCTCACAAAATTTTTCTCTGTACTGTTTTCGAAAGATTACGCTCAGACTCTCTCTGCTTTTCTCTAATAGTTGCTCATAGGGTTGTCGTGAGGAAGGAACAAGCTTTTAAGACGATTCTTCTCTTTCTTCTAAATACTCAGACCTATGTTCCTCTGCCCTATCTCTATCAATACCATATAAAAGATAGAAAGCATCTTGTTTAAACTTTCCAATTCTTGTTGTTCTAACCATAAGTATGCTCATCTCCCCAACTGATGAGTTATTACACCATTAGAAATAGTACTTCTTCATAAGACGGATATTGTGAATATCCAATCCTTTTCCTCCAATTCAGTTCATCTCTGCATGTTTCCCATACCAGTGTTTCATCAAATCCAGCAGAAGTGGGATCGTAGTAAGACCTTGGTGCTGGCAAATTCTCAATCCTTAAAAGCTGCGATGATTTGGAAGGAGGAAAAAATAGTCAAAATTGTCACCTATCAGCCAGAAAACAGTAACAAAGCTAGTCTTACCAATCCTGCTGAACTGCCTTTCTCTGAAACCATGCAGTGTTAGCTTCTGGAGTGTGATCATCACTCAAACATTCCTTTCCCGCTAGACCATATATATCCATCTAATAGATATCATCTGAGTTGTTATCAAATCTCGTGGTTTACAAATTTCTTAAAGGACAAATCTGTTTCTGTTTGAGTAAAACATTCTCTCTTTTCACCCCATTCACTCATGTTCTGAAACAAAATTATCAAAGAAAACCAGATACGCATCCAATTAGATTCATTCATTTGTTTTTAGCTCTTGCATCAGGGAGTATGAGCAATATCTGTTTTCGTAATCAACTATTATTTCTCCTGTATAAACATTTGAGGGTAAATTCCGTTCTATCTCTAATGACTCATTTCCGCTAAACACTGCTCAAATCAAACTAGATTCTTCTTTTGAATCCTGTTTGTTTCAAGACATATCACTTCTCAACTAGCTCTAAGAGAATAGTAACTCTTGAGATATATCAGCAGTAGAGGGCTGAGCAAACTAAAAGATTTTCTATATCTTTAAGCACTTTGCTGTAAGAGCTCTTTCTTTTTAGCTGATTTCTCCAAGAGGACAAAAACCCTTTCGGAAAGTTTGCATTGCACTGTATTCAGCATCTTGAGCATAAGCTGTCTAATCATAAACTCCCTACCAGACAAAAAGCTCCCCAGCGTCGCAGTTATTTTTCTACACGTATACTATTCGTTTTAACATTTAAAATTTTTCATATCAAAAGATATTTCCATCTCCTTTAGCTCATTGAAAAGGTAACGTATACCCTTTTGGGCAGAAGTCTCTAGTAATCCCCACCTATGGTTTTCTCAATATTATTATTGTTTGGATATTGTTCTTCTAAATCTTTCTACCCAAAGCAATAAGCTCTTTACGAAAAAGGTACAACACACCTTATCACCTTTTCGGGTTTTCTTGCTCTTTCATCTTTTTCCAATACCAGACAAATCCCGATGCTCACTCTTCTTCTTAAATACCAATTCCTGAGGCTTTGTGACTCAACTCAAGTATCAGAATGTTAAAAATAAATATTCTGCAAACAAAAAGAAAAATCTTTCATAAGAATCTCTCCAGATTTTGCTTTATGCAGTAAACAAACATTTCTGATAAAGCCGCAACAAGTGCAAATCCTCCGGCAGCTCATAAAACAACAACCAATAAATAAGTAATCTGTCGAATTGATGCAAACATGCTTAAACATCATCGAGATATTGTCCAACTCCCTTTTCTTCCATTATTGTTAATTGTCTAGTAAGAAGGTTTCAACTTCCTCCTCTCAAGCGTGAAACTTCTGCTTTATTAACCAGGCTTCAAAGTTCATTCTCATCTGCATATTCTGCACATAGAACACATACTTCTCCAATTCCAAAAGTTAGCTTTCCATAGAGTGTTTCCCTATCTAAAATCTGGTCCAAAATTCTTTACTACTACAAATAATGGCTTCCCGGTTCTTGATCGCATGATAGCCTTTTTATCTGTTTCATATGTCCTTATCACTAAAGATGAGTGTATATGCTCTGAAACTGGAGTTGGAGCTATCACAGGTGTATTTTCTACTATAGGTATGCTCTTCCTCTACTGAGGTTTCTGCTTTTGGAGTATCAACTTTTGATGTTCTCCTTCAGGTTTTCTGCTACTTTTAGGGGTTTCTGCTGGAGATGAAGTCAGATTTTTCCCCATCTTTCTGTTTAAAGAGACATTCTACCGGTCCTGCTTCAGATTTTTGCATCGCTCGTCTAGCTGATCTATAACTTCAGTTTTTGTCTTCAGTGATATCTTTGTGCATAGAGAGTTTTCAAGAACTGGATGATAAGTCATAAACAGTAATTCCTTGATTTACATTCAACTCTTCTCCATTAAGAGTATATGTCATTTCTCAGTTTCTCATTCTTCTTGATTAAAGGTTCCAAATTGAGCTAAATAATAGTCTAATCCATTAGCGTTTTCAACTCCAGCAGAAATGTTGCTTCTTCTGTCACCGTTCGTAAATGAACTATCTCGCCTTTCCAGTGAGATATCGAAAGTTTTCTGACAATCATTCCCCCTGGCTTGAAACTTTACCGTTCTCTGAAAAGCTTGCCAGTTCTCCTCCACATACTACTTCATACCTTGCGTGTAGTTCGAGATAAAAAGCTGATTGCTGCACTAATTCAGGCAAGTGCACACCATTGTTTTTCTGTTCGCCAATACTACTACGCAGAAGATAAAATGTCTGAGCTGAGGGTGGCTACCTGCTTTACTCACACAATAAAATCTAGCCGTGAAGTTTGTTCTCTACCGGACGAGAAATTTTTCCTCACCTAGTCGAATTTTTCTTTCCCTGCAGGTGAGATATACGCCCTTACCTGAACAACTATTCCTGTGAAACTTCATCGCTTCAAGCTTCAGTATCTTTTGAGTTCTACACCCGGCAAAAGCTAATCTTTGGAACGATCGTTTCTGTGCTAAACTTCCTTTTCTTCTGCTCCTTTAGTAGAAGGTTACAGCATGCAAAATCTCCAAGCTGGAGAATCCCTCCCACTCTGGTCAAAATCTTTAGAACTCTTCCACGAGGTTTCTGGATCGCATTGCAACATCTCGGCTGTGAGGTGAAGAAAGGTCTGCAAGTGTCTTACCAGCTGTGAGTTACCTTATCCCATACACAGAGACTCGCATGCCACTGTGATCATCTCTCTTGAGATTTGCCTTTTCTGCAGTTTGAATTTCATCATTCCTCTTGACTTTTAAGTAAAAGAGACCAATGCTCAAAGCTATTTTTAATGATCTGTCAGGAAAGATTTCCCAGTTCTCATCGTTGCTATCTAAAAAGAGATTTTATTTTTGAAAGTATAGATCAAAAATCATCCAACTAAATTGCTGATTTTGCACAAAATAATACATAAACGAAATGACCCACTAGTCAAAATTAACTTTGCAGAATCATTACCGGGCACAAAGTTTACCGCTTATGGTGGGTATCTTTGTTCATCAAAAACAAAATGATACTTTTGATTCAGTATAGTCATCTCTTTGGGATTAGTTCTTTTGGTTCTTTTCGATCCATGATCCTCTTTTGAGACGGGACAGCACAACTTACTCAAACAAGCAAAGTTCTATCACTTTGGGGAAGGTCAGAATAGTCTATTGTAAAACAAGACTTTGCTACGCGAGACGCAGTACCTCTTCTCAGGTTTCTTTCGCTTTCAATGAGGAAATGTCGCTATTGCAGAAAGAAAATTTCTTGTAGCTTTTATCCCTATTTTAGAATTTGGATCCGCTATATATAATAAGTATTCGACGATTTTTGCAGATGCATGACTTGCGGAACTGTGCTCTTTTGGACAATAACAGGACGAAATACTGGCTCTTAGTGGTAATGATGTTTTGTGGTTTGAAGTGCATCTTCACTCTGGTGTGCCTGTGAGTCCTGATTTTTGCGATGGGATAGTGCAAATTTCCCTCGATATGCTCTTTGGTGAGGGTAATGTATTTGTGGTCTGGATGTTATACTGGATCGCTGCAGAGTTTTGAGTGCAGATAAAACATCAAGAAAAATGAGGTCTAGGGCATGAGATGTTATTCTTGCTGTACCTCTTTGAACCCTCCTTTTTGTATTGGTACCGACTGAAATGCTCTTCTCAAAACCACTTTCGCTTGCTGCTTTCTCTTCTTGCTATTTCGCGAGGTATCGGACTTCTTCGCAATTCAAACATCCATTCTGATACAGTATAGCTACTCATTTCTCAAAACACCACGCAGCGTAACTCTCTACCACTCGTTCCAGCGATGATTTTGCTTTGTTGTCATTATCCTTATTTTCAAGAATATTTATTTTGATATCTTCTTTCTATAAATGACCATTCAACAGATTCAAATTTTTCTTTCATTGTCTGCTCTGCTTCTTTCTACTTTTGTTGGAGTCTTTTTGGGAAAGAAACTCTTACTTGCCGTAAGCTTCTGTATTCTTTTTATACTAAATTTTTCTTGCCATTGATCACGGAGGTTAAAGAAATGGGTGGATTCCTTTAATCGAACGGTCTCTATTTGGATACTTATGCCAATCCTGTTCTGACAACTGCGTTCTCGCTCTTTGGACTTCTTTATTTGCATTTGATTTCTGATTTTTTTTTCTGAGAAATTATTTCTCTGTCCAGAAAGGCCATCATTCGAATATTTTATGGGCGGTATTATATTTTCACCTTAGTACGAACAATTATTTTTGCTTTGTTGTCCTAGGAATGAACAGCAAATTTCCCTTGCCCCGTGATCAAATCTCTACTCAAAACCAAGTATTCAAACTTCTTGATCGCACGAGATGTGATTAGAAAACCCCAGAAGAACGCGATTTTGAACAAAATATAGAAGATGAATCTTCTCTTGTGACATCAGTTCGATGAACCTTAAAGAGTCAGCATTCGAGAAGGATTTGCAGATGGCTCAACGATCAATACCAAGGTATGTGAAGCTATCATCTGACAGTTGAAACGGTCTGTCAAATCTCGTTTTCCAGATTTGAAGGTTATTTTTGAATATATTTACTCTTTGTGGAGTGAGTAGACTATTGGTACGGATAGTACATTAATTGGATTTAGCTCCATCTGTCTTTCAGGCGCTGTCGTGAAATAAGGCTAGAGGTGGTTGTCTACAACAACTTCAATCTAAAAGACAGAAGAAAGTATCTAATATAAAATTAATAATAGTTTCCGACTCTTCTTTTAAAATTTCATTCTCTCTTCTTGAAAAGAATTAAAGTGTAATATATTCAAATAAATCTTTCAAAAGAGAATATAAAATATTCAGACTATCTTCAATTTTCTGGCTAGTATCTGCTGACCTTTATTTAAGTCAAAGTTTGTGCTATTATGCTAAAATTGATGAAATCCAGAATTATCTTTATCACTAAAAGCATCTTAATTGCCTCTTCTTTCTTTTCTTCAAAATTATGGTTAAATCTCAGAATAATTCCTTTGATGTCTAATTAATCCTTGCACGAACTTTCTTATCAGTTAGAATCCTCTTCATTTTGTGTTTCCAACTGGGTAATCCTTTTCATCGCAAATGTTCAGCTACTTCCATATTTGAAAGTTTTCCTTGAGAAGAAAAGAGTGCGAGTAAAGGTGGAAAGTCTAGGCTAATTTTCAGAGGTCCTGTTTCGACTTTTCTACGATATTTTGTGGTTCTCTTGCAGAAGTCAAGTTGTCCTATATCTCTCATTTCCTCCTTTCGCTCTAGAAATATGCTGACAAAAGAGATATCAGTCTTATGATTAATCTTTCTAGCTTGAAATTTGTCGGATCCAATACTACGTATTGTTTTAATTTTTCTTTATTTGATCCTTCTCTTGATAACATAGAAATAAATTGTGAAATTCTGAGTGCCCAAGTTTGTTCCAATCCCACCATCCTTAGGGAATAAGGATAAATCGGATCAGAAGACGATTCCTTATGTATCCTGAATATAATGACTAAAAGTGTCCTGATAAGTTTTGATAACATTTATCTCCATCAATATTCCTCTGGATCCACATCGCAGTAGTCATTTTCTATCTCGCGCAATTCTAACTCTTGGTCAAAGAAAGTTTGTGCAGGATAAAAAGATGTTTCATATCAATCCATTAAGATCTTTTATAATTCCCTCAGTATTGATCGTGTATCTCCTTTCATAGTAAGAAAAATGGAATATCTCCAAAATAAGAAGAATCTTTTCCCTCTTTAGACTCTCTAAAATTTTCGTCATAAATGAGATCTGTAATAGCGGGTTCCGTAGTATTTTTCCCGATATGTGCTTTTCCTCACAACAAAATTACTTCATAAAATGGCATCTGATAATAAGTCAAATAATAATTTACATATAGAGACAACACAGCTATTTCTAATATATCTCTCAAAATCCACATATAAAGGGATACATATTTTCTACGTCAAACAGTGTAATCTAAAATAATGTTCTTTTGAGATAATGAGAAGTTTTCTCTATTTACAGTATAAAATTTAGGTACACGCATATCCTTAAAATCTTTCTAATTCATTATATAATTTTGATTTAACATCAGTATTACTACTAAGCATAAATTTACACTTTTATAAGTAAATAATAACTTTCTCTTGAGAGGTATGCCAAAGTTTCTACTAGTATGGACGATGTTGCATTGAGTCTTTATCAGTATTTTTATCTCTCTCTCTTCTAATCATGAGTAATCACTTTTAATATAATTGGAATTCTAATTTCTCATTCCTTATTTACACTAGCTAGAGAAAAATTCTTGAGTTACCAAATGAAGTCTTGCTTTTTCTAATGAAAAGAAGTAGCTAATAAAAACAACTGGACAATATCTTGACGATACAATTAGAAATATTAAGCTAAATCTTAAAAGAAAACCGATCCTGAGATGAAAGCTTTTAAATACCAGGGAATAATCCTTTCTTGAGATCTCGAATCAACATGCGTGAAATCCTCTTAATAGATAAAAGAAAAACTAATTTCTCAAAATCCAAAGCATGTCTGAGGGGTCCAATTGAAGAAGAATCCAACCTGATGGTTACAGAAGCTCCACAAAGGCTAATAACTGGATGGGAAAAGTAGCAATATAGCTCGATTCCCTATAGTTGAACTATCCAACTTGATGGTATTAGTGAGACAATAAAACTTATACTTATTCTCTTATCATTCTCCAGCAAAGACTTCTCTGATTCTTTGCTGAAAAAGACAAAATATTTTACAGGAAGTTGCTCAAATATTGTAAAGAGATAAATATTTTGTTAATCAGCTGACTCAATCTAATATTATCCTGCTGAAGTGGACAAAAAGATAAACATGGTTCATCCAGGAATGGACGAAATTTCTCAAAAGATAAAGATTCTTCTTTCGAAAAAGTCTTTATCGATGGAGGAGATGGCTTCAACCACAGAAACTGGTCCAGATAGAGAGAGATAATCAATTGGGCTCAGGGTACCTTTAGTTGCAAATCCTGGAATCCTATTCTACTGAAGCAGGAAATGCTAAAGATATTTCTCCAGCAAAATTTACGCACAGAATCTAAAGAACATCCAGATATTCAATATTGTTCAGGAAATTTAACGATGAGATATCGTCTAGAAATTCGAAGAAATTTTTCAAAGGAAACTAATAGCTATCAACCTTTCATTGAACTTAAATGGACAGATACTCCAAACAATTATCGCAAAAACAATTAAATTAACAGGAAATATTTTGAGAAAAGAAATTATCATATGAAAATCTGATCTCCGAGATAAAAATAAAAGCTTTACCCATAAGGAAAAGGAGTGAATTTCGACACGGCAAAGGAATTGACAGTGAGTGTCATTTCGATGCAATCTTCTTAACCAAACATGATACTTGATCGTTGAATGATTTGATTGACAACAACGACAAGTTTTTGAGACGATATATTGTTGATCAGTATTAATTCGCGAAAAATCAGAGACTATTTTTGAAATAAATCTGAGATTGTACATATATTTTTGATGAGAAATTTCAGATTTTCCCCTTGATTTTGATAAGAAATTTTAGAATTTTTCAGATTACGACAATAAACCCAAATAAATGAGAATATATTAAAATTTGATGAGGATGAGGAAGTTGTGGTTGTCAAAAGCAAAGAAGATCTTTACCCGACAGACAACAAAACAGAAAATAATGAAGAAAAGTAAAATAGAAGATGAATACGAAGAAGAGCAAAAATCAAAAATCCAAAAATCTAACGTGATATCTGAAATTAAAATGAAGATATTATGATGATCCGGAAAGAGGTGATAAAAGATAAAAAAGCGTACCCTAATCCTTACCGAAGGTGATAATTTAGATTTAAATCTCTAACACTAATATCAACGGTAAAAGAAAAAAAATGAAGAGATCTTAAACAGAATTTAAATCAAATCTAACTATTGAGAAATATCAAGTAAAAATAGAAGATATTAACTATGATCCAGAAGAAGGAAGTGATAAAGATAAAGAAAGCATTACCCTAATCCTTACCGAAGGTGATAATTTAGATTTCAAATCTCTAACACTAGAAATATCAACGGTAAAAAGATGAAAGGAATCTTATACAAAACAAAGAAAGAATTTCTCAAACTTTTATGAGGAAACTTTGGTTTTCCAAATACCAAATACAAAGTGAATAATACAATTCTTGTCCAGCTCAAATATAAAAGACACCGTTTTGAGACAGTTATTGTATACGATAACAGCAAAAGAGAAAAAGAAAAATTCAGAAAGAAGGAGTGAGGTTTTCAGTTGTTGATGGCGATACCATCGGGTATAGAGATAGAAAACTGCGAAGTACAATCGGTTCGTTTACTCTGGAATAGATGCGCCTGAAAGTAGTGCAAAAGTGTATAAAAAGACTGAATGTGTGTGGAGAAAAGAAGCTGAAAGACTATTTGTGACACAGACCTAAAAGGACAATATGCAGATTTCTTTTGATATTGAGCAGACAACTGATGAGATATGGAAGACTTCTAACGCCTGTGTGTTTCCTCTTGATGGACAACAGTAATGATGAATTAATTGCTAAAGGTTTTCGCTAAAGAATACACCTATAAGCAGAACTATCACAAGAACTTTTCAAAAAGCTGAAGAAAGGTCAAAAAGCTGATCAAGAGAGATGCGAAATCCCAAAATATTGTCCAAAATCTCCTCAAAGAAGAGAGAATATAAAACAAAGTATAGAAAACTTAATTATCAAAATAAAAGCGATGGAATTATAACAGAAGGAAGAGATAAAAATAATAAAAGCATCACACTTTCAATATTTAATAAATCCTGAGGTGGAAACTTCATTGACTTTAATAATCAGTTTTGACTTTTATTTTGAAAACCAAGGATCAGGTTTAGATCTGCAGTTTGAAGATTTTGAAAAGAATGGAAAATTTAAAGATTTAAGTTTTTCTGGGCAAACAAGAAAATTACAACTCCCTTATTATTAAATGAGATTTTTGACTTCAAATACAAAAATCAAAACTGTATAGCGTTAGTTCAAAAAGAATATCTGATATTGTTGTTATGAAATAAAAATATCAAAAAGAAAACAGAGGAAGTTCCTCTTTAACAGGAATCAAACTAAAATTCATGTATTACTCAAATCCAAAAAGGAAAAAGATAGTTGAAAAAGATTGAAATTTCTTTTTCTCTCTGAAAATAAAAGAAAATAAACAACTAGTTCTCTCTCAAGTGGATTTTATCTTTTGATCAACGGAAAATCTAAAAACTCTTTCTGGATACTTGAAAACTGAATTCCAAAATTTTTAAAAGGAAAACTTACTTTTCAAAATACCAATAGCTGTATAGAAATAAAATATTGAAATCAGACTTTTGACAATTTTGTATGTAAAACAAAAGATTGAATAACTTTATACTTCTACAAATCAAATATTAACTGACTTTGAAAAGAAGAATTAGCACTCATTAAAGCTGTAAAACTAGTTAAAGAAGGGATCTGTATCAAATACAGAAATCGCACCTTCAGCTGTCGTAATCTTCCAACAGCAGATCACAACAAGAAACAAACACAAAATCAAAAATCCCCGAATCGCTTTCTTGGAATTGAAAATCTCTTAAAATCAGAATATCGTCCACGATGATAGTAAAAATTATTTCAACTTTTCTAAACAAATGAAATCTGATATAAAGAAAAATATTTTCTACTGGTGATACCACTTATGAATGGAAAGATTTTCAAAAATTTTTGAGAAAAAATTTAAGCTTTTGGAGAAAAATAGGAATATTTATACAAGGACTTTTATCAGATAAATTTTACAAACTTTTATGAGAAGAAAAACAACAACGAATCAATACTTTTTCTGATTCTTTTAAGAAGTTACTTCTAATCAAAACACTAAAAAGCTGAAGGTTTCATATCATTGATCTTTCTTCTTTCTGCATTTATCTCAAACAATTGGATATCTATTGCAGAGAAATGACTTCTAATTTGATGACGAATTCCTTATTCTTACCAAAAGAATTGTTGTTCCTTTATTTTCATTTCGCTGAGTTTCTATAATTTCTGTTTGGACAAAATGAGGGTTTTCAATCTGCTTTTGACTTTTATCTGATAATCAACTAACAATCATTTTCTGGACAAAATTTATGATGAAAATAGGAAAATCAATTATTTTTCCATATTTTAATCCGATATCTAATATCTCAATAAATTTCCACTAAATAATATTTATAAACCTTTCATTCCTTCTGAAGAGCTTTATAATGCTTTCTAATTTCATGAGTTTGCAAAATAAAAGAGTCAAAGTAGTTACATTATCTAATCTATTAAGTAATCTATTCCTCTTCCTTACACAGAAGAAAGACTCTGAATAAAGGGATATTTTTGTTGTTCTTGATAAAAGTAATTCTAGAAAAGAATATTCTTTACTAGAGTTGTTGGAATATTTGCGGTTTCAAACATAATAACAAAATTCATCTTCATACCAAACTATATTCATTTTTCACTAGAAATAAATTTTTGAAACTAGAGTTTTTACTAGTAAAATAAAGACAGCTCTCTAATAGAAAATTTTAATCCTTCATCCTCTACTAAAACACCAAAATATTCATCTTTCAGCACCTTATCATGTTGAGGAGTCTTTTACGACTTTTTGGAAGTTTCTTTTACTGAAGCAACCCGACTTTTCTTTTCATTCTCTCTCTAATTTGATCGTATCTTGTTTTGGCATCGATGACAATCAAGTCTGCTTTATGATGGGCTTCTCTTATAATCTTCAGACTTTTTCTTCTTCGGCTAATAAATGTCCTCATGAATCATATCTTTTTGTCTTTTTCTGCTTTTTCAAGAATCAAATCTGACTCTTTACGAGCAAATTCAATCATCTTCTTTATATTCATCATCAGCTTTCTTTAATTTTCAAGCAATGCTCCTCCTCTTTTTCTACTTCTTGAACAATCTTATCTCCTAGAAGCTTCCTAAAAAGAAATACCAGTATAAGAAGTAATAATTCATGCTATCACTAAAATCTCAATGAATATCCATCTCGCTCTTAGTCTCCCAATAAAAATAAATCCTAACTTATCAATCAATCTGAAAATGCAACAATCAATCCACCAGATCACAGCTAGATTCCACAAGTGCAAGTCCAAGAATGGTAAGCACCATAAAAGTTGAACTGAGTTCAGGATTTTTACCCATTATCAAGCAGAAACCTTTCGCCAAATATCCTTCACCAATTCCAACAGCTAATCCAGGAAGCTCAATAGCCAGTCCTGCCGCAACATACATATAAGGATTATTCATCGCAGTAGGATCACTGCCAAATTTTAAAATGCAACAATCAATCCATAAGTCGCTACCGATTCATCCAATGCAATAAACAGAATCATAAAAGTCATCAGTTTTCCTTTCATTTCTAGATTTTCTTAAAATTGCATTAAGTGCCGAAGCAACAATCATTGCTTCTCAAAAATCCAGCTCCGATACCAGCCAATCCAACAGCTAGTCCTGCTCTAAAACAAAACCTAGTGTACTCATTTACTTTATGATAAAAGTATAAATTAAAAACACTGATCCCTATAGGTATCTCTATCTTTCAGGGGATCTATTAGAGTCCGTCCACTCTGTCGAGCAACCTTTATAAAGATTGCCGTCAAAGAGCAAACACAAAAAGCCTGAATTACAGCAACCAAAGACTCCTTGCAATATAATAATCAAAGGGAAAAATAATTGAAACTCGAATCCTATCATTAGAACTTGTCAAAGCCTGAGTCCATAACAAGCATACCCAACAAAAATCGTTCCCAGACATCATATTACCTGTCAATCTAAAGGAAAGAGAAATTACTTTAGCAAAATTTCCAATAATATCTAACGCTCCTACAAAAAGGGAAATCAGAATATCAAATAGTTTTGTAAACAACCACAGAGGATAATATACTATTTTGAGCATCGTCCCTTTTCTATAGTAATAATATTCTTTTTCAAAATAGAGGAATATATTCATACTTTCCCAACTCACAAATGTTTCATCTGAAGATAAAGAATTAGAAGAACTGAAACCATAGCCATTGCAATATTGAGTTTGCATCAGTTGTAGAGCAATAATCCATTCTTCCCAAACCAGGAAAACGCAACTCCTATAAAATCAAGAAATAGTTCCCATAAGGTTTGAAAAACAGAATAACAAAAACATTCAGATTACAAAGACTTTTACCCAATATTTCTGATGTTCTCCTATAATTTCTATAAAGAAATCATAAATTTTCTCAAACATCATCTCAAACAAAAGAATGAAATTATTTCAGAACTTTGTTAAAATTTGTTTTCATGATTTAAACCTATGATAAGTAAGAATAAAAATCAAAAATTATTCCTAGTAAAAATTTCTCCTCTTAAAATAAGAGTGAATTTTGAGAAATCCATAAAAATATTTTCCCATAATAGAGAACAAAAAGTAATTACCTGCTGATTAGTTCACTCATAATTACTTCTTTCGCTTAAAATAAAGCGAGAGATAGTCTAATGATTTAGAAATTGAAAACAAGGGCATTTTTACCATAAATATTTACTCGCTTTTAACTCCAACAATCCTAAAGTGAAAAGAAATCAGATTTTTATATTCTTTTCAATATTACAATGAACTCCACAAAAACAGACAAAAAAGCAAATAAGCTTAGTCGATCAAACACAAGAGATACCCTTCTTGAATATTGTGATACTTTCTTAATTATTACACATTTGCATTAAAAACTTGGAATTATAATCTATGGAAAACAACACAAATCACTAAAAACTAAAGTCTCTAGAAAGTGCGAATGGGAGAAAAACTCATTTTTAATTTCAGATTATTTAAAACTTCTTCAATCAGTGAGAATGAGACACAAGAAAATATACAAAAATAAAAAGAAGAATTGCTGAGAGAAATGAGATATGAATTTGAATATTCTAAAGTAAAAAGATTGTAAAAATCTAAATTTTTGATGAACGAGGATGATTGGTGATCATTTTATTGAGAAAAACATTGACGATCAACTTGAATCAACAATAAAAAGAGTTTGGAATAATTTAGATGAACTTATTCATTCAACTTGGGATTGAAAAAGATTCAAGATCTTATGAGACTGAACAAATATTATTTATATTGAAAAATCCATCAAATTTTGAAGCAATGAAAAGTAGAAATTTGAACACTCCCAAAACTCAAAGATATTTCTGTATCATGGCAAGTCCTCGATTTTTGAGTTATTTTTAATGAAAATAAATACCTTATTCTTGACTGGAAATCAGGTAAAGAACCCCGAAGATTTTATAGAAATTTCAGACCAAATAAAAATATATGCCCTAAAACTTTTTGATGATAAAAACCTGAACTTTTGAAATACGGAAATAGAGGTGATGAGAGTTTATCTTCCAAATATTCATAATCATTGAGGAAAAATTGAACAAAAAGATATTGATAATATTATTGATAATTCAAGATACAAATTTTCAAAAACTTTTCTTGTAGATCAAGATGCTTTCAAAAACCAACCTTTACCTCCTACTACATTCTCTCGTACTACAAACGATGTGAAAACTTGTAGCTTTTAGAAAAGTTTGTGAAAGATTTAAAAACTTTGAATAAAATAAATTTGTTGAGAATTTAATTTTATATAAATAAAAGATTAATAAATAAAATTTATTATAAAAATAATAAATATCTGTTAATTTCTAAATAGTAAAAACTAATTTAAGTCTTTAATTTTTGATGTTTTTAGAATGTTAAGATTTTTGTTAATTTTTGAATACTTTGTTAAGAGATCGAAAATATATTTTTATTAGGAAAATGATGATGTATAAAAACTTGAGTTTTTCCTAAAAATTTCATCCAAAAACTTTCAATATTTTTACAAAATTTGTTTTCACTTCCACAATTCAATGTTACTTTTAATATTAAGTTTTTCATTTTGTAAGTTTATTTTTTCAATATTATTCTCTAGATGAGATATGTCGCATAATTTTTATTTTTCATATACCAAAAAGGAAAAATTTTCGCGAAAAAATTAGTATAGGATCTCTTATTTCTTGGATTTTTGTATTTTTCTGATATCGTAGAGGGAAGATTTTTATAACGGAAGATACTTCATGATAAAAAGATTTAATATTATTTAATTCTGAATCGATTGTTTTTATTGTTAAATTTTGACTATTCCAGTTTTTAGTATGTATAATAATATTACTTTTTGTTGTTGAAAAATTGATTTGACTTTGAGTTCAAATTTTTGATAATTTCTCATTTTTATCCTGAATAAGAAGATAATTATTTTCTCACTATTTTCTGCAGAGAGAATAAAAAGTTCGTAATCAGTATTATTTTTAATAAAAATATTTGAACTTTAGGCTCTAAATTAATGGACTGTTCTTTTCGTTGTTTTTAAACGTATTTTAGTATATCGACTTGAAAGAGTTCAATCAAAGTGAGTAATTAAAAGATAATTTTGTTGATCTATAAATGCTTGTTCATTAAATATTTGTTTTCCATGGTACTAAAAATAGCAACACTGATCATAAAAAACAATTATTCAATAACAGGAAGTGAGAAAATATTTTTAATTTTTGATATCTTTTAGTAATAAACTCATGAACGAGTCCTACACTAGCTATATAAAGAATAAGAAATTCTAATTGAGAAAGATTAATAGTTGGTTGAAGAAAAATTAATAAGACAAAATAAATTTCATAAAATAATAAATAGAAGTATAGTATTCTTATCTTTAGTATTCATAAAAATCCTCATAATAATAAAAATAAAAATTAAAAACCCAGAGTATTTGATATTTTTCTCAGTATCATTTTCTTTTCAAAAATCAGAAAACCATTAGTTAGAGAGAGATCAGATTCAACTTCAAAGACTTATAATAAAAAGCTTTTTTGTTCTGATTCATTTTTTCTGTAAATTTAAATATTTTTAGAAATCCTTTAATTAGAAAAAGATATTATTAGATAAGATTTGTTAAAAATTTCACAATAAGATAAGAAAAGCATCGCTATTGAAATACCAATCGCTGTTCATATAAGTGTTCGAACAGCTTTTTCATTATTTTTATCACCATTGGAAGTAATAAAGTTGATATCCTCAATAAATAACTAATCCTGTAGAAATGACTGCGAAAACTCCACCAGAGATAGGTATTTACTAAATTTATTGATTTAAAAGAGTATCTTCATTTCCACGAATACGAGTATTTTTTGTTTGACCTTCTATAGTAATATTAATATCATCTCCTGCATGGTCTGATGGAAGACGGAGTTCTACTCAAAAATTGGCATAAAAATATAGTAAGCAAAGAAGAGATGAAAAGAACTTTTTGATCATATATATTACTAGCAAATAAACTGATCTGATAACTAATGTCATTTAGCTACTTGTTCCTATAGAACTGATCAATCTAATGATAATAACACTAAAAAGGGCAAGTAAAATACCGACTCCAATATAGAGAATATTATTCAAAATATCTTTTGGATTTTTCTCATTTAGAGGCTTTAATAATATACATTACTCCATTATAAATAATCATTGTTACTGCAAGTACCATAGTCATTCTAAGAAGAAACTTAGTAATACTAATAATAAGTGAAGGTCTTTTATGAATTCAATGATTTGAACCTCAAATATTAATTTCTATTCAATCTTTTCAATACATATTTTTCAAACACTTTTTGTGGTTCAGATACTATCTCATCCTACAATTGCATCATTATAAATAGAAGGACTAAAAAGCTTGTTCTAGTAAATCTTGACTATTTGATCCTTCAGTTACGAGAGAAAAAACATCCCTAGATTGATAATTCAAAATTAGTATACTATACAATCAGATTTTCTTTAGAATTTTTCATTTTACATTTGAGCGAGTAAATTGTCAGCTTCTACAAGATCTTGTTCTCTTGTTTTATTTTCTTGGGCTTGGATTTTAGCTTGAGCTTCGTAGTAAATTTCAGGATTATAATTTTGTTGATATCTTTCGATTAATTTCAGCTTGTTTTTGAGCATATTTTTGGTTGATTTCCTCAAGTTTTTGTGTTTCTCTAGTCAAAATATCTCTGAGTTTTTCTATTTGTTCTCCTGACATAATTGGTAAAAGATTAAACCAATTCTGTTTTCTCCGTGTTCAGCAAGTGATTTTGATTCTAGAATAAGTTGAATAAGTTCACTTTCAGTAGCTAAAAATTTTCAGGAATACTGAATTCTGAAGCTAGTTTCCATAAACTTTCTGGTAAATACTTTTCGAATTAATGGGTTCATGTGAAATATAGTATTATCAAAAATAAAATAGCTTTTAATTTTTCAAAGAATCAGATATTTCTCATTTTTCTTGTTCTATAACTGGGAGAGGGTTTCACTATTTTTCCAAAATATCTTCTGCTTCCAAAATTTCTTTACGATGATAACGATCAGATTTTTCTTGAATAAGAGGTTTTTGCATATTTTCTTTCATTTTTCTGATCTCTATTTTGAAAGTTTCTAATACCTTTTCCTCAATTATAACTTTCCTGCATATTTCTCTTATTTGAAAATAAATTTATTTAGATTTTAATTATTTATTGTTCCTTCAGATTGAGAGCTACTGATCTTCTACTCTGAAAAGATGTTCTACATCTTTTGGATTAATAAGTTGTCTATCTACTAGTTTTTTGCATATTGTTGCATAGAAATCATTCCATACATTGGCGAGGGTTTCAATAGTAGAGTCTACCTGTGCAAGATCTATTTTTGAGATTGTTTTTGATTGCTACAGTATTAAGCAAAGTTCATAAATTCGATTCTTGCATTGGTATCAGCTCTTTTGACAAGCATTTGAGATTGAATTCAAAGTAGACTATCAGCTAGTCTATCTGCAATACTTTGTTCCATATTAGCTGGGAAAAAGATATAAATCTACTCAAAAAGTATGACTAGCAGAACTTGTATGTAAAGTACTAAAAACAAGATGTCATGATTCCGCAAGACTTAAAACAGTTTCAGCAGTTTCAGTATCACGAATTTCTCCTACAAAATAATATCAGGATCTTCTCTCGCACAACTGATTTTAATGCGTTTTGAATGATCGAGTATCATGTCCAACTTGTCTTTGAGAAATACTACATTTATCTCCTTCAAAGACATATTCAATAGGATCTTCAATAGTGATTACGTTTTTCACTTCTTGTTTTATTGATATATTCTATCATACTTACTAATGATGTTGATTTTCCACTTCCTGTTGCTCCTGTAACAAGAAATAATCCCTTTTAGCAGTAAGTACATTTTTAATACTATCAGCGAGATTGAAAACATCATTTCTCAAAGGGTTCTTATGTGAGAGTTGATTTTTCTCATAACAATTCAGATTTTTCCTTTTTCAAAAAAGCATTTAACTCTATAAGAAGTTCAATCTTTCCCTTCATAAGCAAAAATCACTCTCTTTATCACAAATAAATTTATCAAAAATTTTGAGCATTATTTTGAAAAGAGTTGTTTGAGAATAATTTCCATATTTTCATTATTGATAAGAGGAATTTTTCATCTTTTACAATATCTCAGTTTAATCTATAGAACTTCTTCCAGAGCAAGTTAAATGAAGATCTGAAATATTCAGGATTTTTCTGCAAATTCTGATAAAATGAAATCAATATCAACTCTTACAGTATTCATTTTGTGTTTTTGAAAGTAAAATACTTTTACCTTAAGTTTACTGAGAAAGTTTAATTTGTCAGAAAAGAAAATAAAAAGACTTTCTTTACATTTAGAAATTTATATATTTATTTTGATTTTTCAGAGAAAAGTATTTATTGTTCGTTATCGCTGTAAAATATGAAAAATCTGATTTATATGCTCTCTTTTTATCTTAATTTTTTTGTTTTTCTTCTTGTGACTTCTTTACAAGAAAGAAAATCAAAAGTTATATATAAAACAAATCCAGATAATTCAAATTATTAATGATGCCTTTCTTGGTGAAAATTCAGCTTTTCTGGAAGATGAGAATTTCATGAATTAAATTCTGATTTATTATTTACAGGAAATTTTATTTTTCTGGTCAGAAATCTGGTGATATCAATCTTATTCTTCAACAGAGTGGAATAGAAATGAGTAGTCAGCTTTTTCTTTCTTTAGCTTCTCAAATAAGAAAGTCAAATAAAAATTTTTATTTCTTACCAAGGACATTTATTTTTCTCAAGGAGCAGGAAATATTCCAGGCAAAATTTATTCAACTTATTTTGGATGGATTAGTCGATCAATGGGTAAAAATAGAACAAATTTCTTTTTCCTTTTACTTGCAGAATTATACCAGCTTTTCCTCAATGTTTTTCAGGGAGGTGAATTTCAGAGTGGAATTTTAAATGCCTATCTTTCTCAGCGAGGTGATACTGTAGAGTTTCTTAGCTGAAATATAGAGGTGAAAATGGAAAATGGTTTTTGAACAAACGCTATGGAGAAGTAAACGAAGAAAGAAATTTTTATTCTCTGGGGTTTTTGATTGATTAAGGAAATTTTACAAAGAATGGAAAAATTTACCTTTAGAACTGGAACTTACTATGGAGAAAAATCAGCTTTTGTTCTGGTAAATGGGAGAATAAACTATTTTCATGTAACTTTATCAAATATTGGCAGTAAAAGAGTTTTAAATTTCAATGACAGTTTTTGGAAGTGAGAAAAAGAACAGGAAAAATCTGAATTTTCTTTTCGATTTACGCATACCCAAATTGAGCTTTACAATCCCTACCAAATACCTATATTTCACTGAAAAATAATATTTAGAAGATCTAAATATTAACTTTTGGTTTATACAAAGATGAATCTCAAAAAATCTGACTCTTAGGAGCTTTTCTTTTGCTCTGCTGTCGTTTTACTGGATGCTGAGAAGGCACCAAACCTTTCTTTTGAGGAGACTTTAAAAGTTTATTCTGAGCAGAATAAATCTATCAAAGAGATGATGAGTTTTATGAACGATGAAAATCATCAAGTACAATCCAATGCAAAAATGAAAAGTACCTTTGAAAATGATAAAGTAATGAAGGGAAATTCTGAACGAGAATGGGAAAGTTTTTCAGATAAAAAGACACAAAATGCTGAAATGGAAGCTTTCAGTAAATGTTAATTTAGAATCTAAAAATGAAACAACAGGGGGTATTTGAAAAGCTTGCAACAAATTTAAAATTAAATACTCTTTTAAAGGATTATCAAATATTCTTTAAACTATCAGATTTTAATGTTGATACTGATCAAAAAGAATCTGCAGGTATGATTCTTGCAATGGCAGATGCTTTTTAAAAGGAAAGTGGTTTACCTTAAACAATCCAGAGTTGAAAGAAGTTTTACAGAACTCTGCTAAAAATAGTTTGAGTTTTTGGCAAAATGATAAGCTTTATGAAGCAAATATAGCTTATTATACGGGAGTAGTTTCTACAAAATATGATTGAGATCCTGCTTGGAAAGTAGATTTTAATACTGAAGAAATTCAGAATTTGATGCTTGAAATGTATGATTTAAGTCTTTCTTGAGAGGTTTCAGTAGCTTCTGGATCTCAGGAAACGTTGGCTCAACAACAACAAATGAGATGAATTCAGCAATTATTATCTGGTATGAAATTTGAGAATACTGAGGCTTATTTTGTAATTCGTTCAGCTAAAAAGTCGATTTTATACTTAAGAATACTGATTTTTCATTGGGAGAAATGAAAAATAAAGCTCAGTCAGGAAGTAGATAATGATAAAATTATCGCGAAGGCAATTGTTTCTGGTATAAATCAAAGTGAAGATTTTTACAGTTAATCTCATTCTAGATAGAGATGGAAAGGGTAATTTTAAAATTAATCTTAGTGCAGAAAAAGAAAATAATAAGAAAAGTAGAAAAACTTTTTAGAGCTTTCAGGAAGAATTAAGGTTGCTTTAACAGATAATCTTTTCTCTCTTCAACCGCAGTTAAAGATTAACTTAGCAACGTTAGGAGTAAATATTGAAGCAGATTATTCGGCAAAAAGATTGATAATCATACTTTTACAGCACTCTACAGATGCTCAAGATATTCAAGAGGTATTGGGTACTCTTTTAGGGGGTGTACTTCCAGTTTCTGGTACAAATCAAACGTTGACAGGTAATTAATTATAAATTAGCTAGAATTAAGAAAACTGACCCTTTCTTTTGAGGTCAGTTTTTAATTGTGGTTTGAAATTTTTATGTATATCTATATACTTAAAAAGAAAGTTTTTATGTTATTCCCTATGCAGAAAAGACAGCTTTGAGAGCCTAGAAAAGTGAAATCTTCTTCTCATCTTTTTGTTAAAAGGAGGGATCGTTTTGTTTTCTCTTGCTTTGATGCTTTTTGGTAAAACCTTTTGCCCATTATATAAAAAGGGTTTTTAAGGATGTAGCAAAGAAATACGATAAAAGTTGTAAGTCAAACTGTTGGAACACCAATGAAAAACTGATGCTTATGGGAATGTGAATGTACTCTTGGTTGGATATTGAGGAGCAGGACATGGAGGTGGATATTTAGCAGATTCGATGATTGTTGCTTCTTGGAATCCAGAGCTTGGGGCAGTTAGTATGCTTTCTATACCAAGAGATCTCTATGTAAAAAAATCCTCTTGGTGGAGCCTCTAGGATTAATGCAGTATTTACTCAGCTTTATGGTCGTACAAAAAGTCTTCCAGAGGCTGGATCAGGTTTTGCAAAGAGAACTCGAAAAATTACTGGTTTAGATATTCCTTATTATGCAACGATTGATTTTTGGAGGATTTAAGGGGATTGTTGATAGTTTAGGGGAATAGAAGTTGATGTTCCTTATGCTTTACACGATCTACAATATCCAGACGATCATCTTAGAGGGTTTGATCCTCTCCATGTAGAAACAGATGGCAACATATGGATGGAAAATTAGCCTTAAAATATGCGAGGTCAAGGCATGCACCTGGACATGCATCAGATTTTTGATCGTTCTTTTAGAACAACAGTTAATTATTGAGGCAATAAAGAATAAAAATGCTTTCTTGAGGAATACTTACGCTTGAGAGAGCTAAAGAACTCTATTCTGGTTATCTTGCTATGGTAAATACGAATATTTCTATAAATGAAATGCTCTGGACAGTACAATATTTAGATAAAGTAAAGCCATTTTCATTTGGACTAAATACTTCTTATAGTTGTGAGAATTTAAATACACAGAAAGGAGTTTTCTTTATACCCCACAAAGAGAACTTTTTGGTGGAGCATCTGTTCTGCTTCCACTTGGAGCGACAGCTGAAATATGACACATTACAAAGCAATTCATGAATATACTGACTTTATTTCTCATCTTCAGTGATTTCTTCTAGATAATGCAAAGATTCAAGTGGATAATGGAATGAATAAAGATACGCTTCGTTCTAGAGGAATGCAAAAATGTGAGAATTGCTAGTAGAGTAGCATCTAAAAATGAAAAGGTATGGACTCAATGTTGTAGCAACAGAAAATACTGATCCTTCATTTACGACGAAAATTATTATTAATACTGAAATACTGAGGCTAAATGATTTGAAGGAACAATTACTGCTATCAAAAATTTTTGCTCCGGTTGATGAAGTTATTTATAATACAGGAGTTGTATAATTGATGACTATGGTAACGAGGTTGAGGTCTTTACAGGAGCAGATATTCAGCTTATAGAGTGCTTCTTATTTGAGTGGATTACAAACTCAGCCCTTTAAATCAGACGAGCTTATCGTTACTCATCGTCCATAATTTTACTATTCTCATAAAGATGACCTCTTACTCTTCCTAGAGAAGTGCATAATGCTCTTCCTCGTTTAAAAAGTTTTCTTTCATCTTTAGGTTACCGGTGATTCGAATATTGATCTTTTCCTCTGTTAGCTTTTGTTCATAAGTCGTATGCATCTGATTTTAAAGAAACTTATGATCATAATGAAAGATTAGAGTTTCTTGGTGATGCGATGTTAGGATCTGTTATTGCTAAGAAGCTCTTCTTGGATTTTTCCAAATGCCGGAATCTACTATGACGCTTTACAAAATTGCTCTTGTCAGGAGAGGAAACACTTTGTAAAAGTAGCAAAAATCTGACTTTTCCCAGCAGTTATTTATTAGTAGAGGTGAGGATGGAGGGACGTGAAAAGGCTTCTATCACTTCTGATGCAATGGAAGCTTTAATTTGATATTTGGCCCTTGATATGGGTTATCTGACTATGGAGCGTTTGTAATTAATACGGTTTATCCGGAGATAAATCGAGATTACAAAAGCACCTGTTAAATCCTACAAAAACAATGGCTCAGGAGAGTATTCAAAAAACACTATAAGCAGTTACCTGTTTATGTGGATTGTGAAAGAAAAGGTTGATGAAAAGAAATGTTTTGCTCTTTTTCGTTCTGAGATTATGTTGCTGAAAAAGTCCTTTGCAAGTGGATTTTGAACGAATAGCACAGGAAGATGCTGCAAAAAGCTATTATGAAGGAATAAAAGAATAGCAGGATAATATTGCTATCTAATTCCTCTAGCTTCTTTTCTTTTTGATAATTCACTTTTCCTTTCTCTGTTCTCACTGAAAACTTGACTTGCTAGCAGTGGAGGCTTAATAGCTCTGAGTTCAGATTTATTTGGTTTTGTGTTATGAAAAAGTATTTTAGTATTGTGAAAGGAAGCTTATCTTGTGACTCTTTGTGCACTTTTCTACGACTGTAAGTGTCATGGGTGCTTTTGTTTTCAATGCTGAACTCTCCTGAAGAATTTACAGGAGGAGTGAGTGTGCTTTCAAAGGAAGCTAAAAATACTGACTTAAAATCTGGTTGGCAGATGCACTTCAGGGGAAAAGGCTTCCCAAGGAGTGAACTCGTCATTGATGAAGAGCAGAATCAGACAAAGATTAAAGATTAATGGTAAACTAGAAAATGATGAAAAGGTAAAACGAACTTTCTCTGCAGCAGTTCGCTTGTTGATAGAAAGTCAGATTGTAGCTTCAGATGATGAAATTATTGAACAAAGCAGTTGTTGGTCCAAGTGTTGGAAAATATGTGAGATCGACTGCTGGATATGCTCTTTGATTGTGACTTATGCTATGATGGTGTATATATGATTTTTCTTTCGGAACGATTAGAAAATCTATTGCTCCTAAATCTTAGCTACGATTGTTCTCTTAGAGTTCAGTTTTTGAGTGTTTCTTTGCCAGCTGGAGCATACGGACTATGGATGACGATAGATAGCCGATCCGATTGATACGGTATTTATTATTGCAATTCTTTACCGTTATTGGATATGGAATCAATGATGTTATTATCTTTTGATAGAGTGAGAGAAAATATGTCATGCATGCAGGGACTTTCTCTTATTCAGAGTAAGTGGATGATAGTGTTGTTGCAGACTATAAGAGATCTCATTGGAACATCGCTTACTCTATTAGTTTTTGATAGCGATGTTTTATGTTTGAAATAGAAGTCATTCAAAGATTTTCTTTCACTGTTGGAGTAGGAGTTATTTAGCTTCATTCTTGGTAGTGTATTTGTAGCAATTCCTTCAGCTTATCTCTTGATAAAATTAACCAAGAAAGAAAGGAACTAAATAATTAAAATTTTTATACTTAAGAAGTCTGATTTCCTTTGAGGATCAGACTTTTTATAAATTCTTATTTTTATTTCTGTCACTAAAGCTTTGCAGACCGTGAAAGGTTAAGAATTATTTGATGCTGATCTCTTGCAGAGTGAGAAGTTTCAGGGACGATCTTCCTGACCCCTGCAGTTCCACGGAGAAGGAAATAATAAAGCAATCTATCTTCCAGAACGATAGTGAAGGATATAAAAACAATAAGAAGCGAAAAATTAGATTCTTCGTTTCACTCTGCTCCACTCAGAAAGACAAACAACTGTTGCGAGGTAATGAATGCCAAACTCCGCTTCTCAAGCCTGATAACTTTCGTCTTGACAAAGGGGGATTGATAATCTTATCTAGAAAAGCTTTTACTCTTTATCAAAGAGGAGATGCTGAATTTTAATCAATAAAAACGAAAGGAATGAGAAAATGCGAGGAGTAGGACTGTTGGTCCTAATGCTATCTTGTGGAGTAGTTAGTCTGGCAGAAGAAACGCCGCCGGCACCAACACCTCAAAAAGTGTTTTTATTTTTGATACAGGAACAAATACGATTACTGGGTATAAGTTTTTAGACCCAGATTGTTCTGGTGATGTTGTTATTCCCGATAAGATTACAGTTGATGGAGGGCTTTATGAAGTAAAGAGAGTTGAGTAAAAATTCTTTTTCTCATGCTGTCTATACAGGGCTACCTACACTCTGTAGTTATGCCGACTACATTAAAAAAAATAGGAGAACAAGCTTTTGCTGGACAGCATAATATCCATAGGATTAAATTAAATGAAGGATTAGAAGAGATTGATCGTTGATCTTTTGCTGTTGGAACGATGGATCTTTCTTTAAAAATAAGGTGTGATGGTGATAATACGTTAGAGGTGTTTTAAAAAGCAATAACTTTTTCCATCTAGTTTAAAAACAATAGGAAATATGGCATTTGCTTGTCAATCTCTCACTTGACTAATCCTGCCGGATTCTGTTACTGATATGGGGGATTGAGCCTTTTTAAGGAATCAATTGGAAACTCTTCAGCTTTCAAAAACATATCAATAATTCCTATGCAATGCTTTTAAAGAGAACCAGTTAACAGAAGTTAAAATTCCAGATTCAATTATAGAGATATGGAGATAGTGCCTACAAAAATAATAAAATAAGTAATTTGGACCTGTCAAAAAGACAGAAAAAGATATGAACCTATACTTTTTGAGATAATCAATTAATAAATGTTGAGTTCCCAGATTCTATTGTGGAAATAGGAAAATGAGCTTTCGTTCGTAATCAATTAATAAAGGTTAAAATTCCAGATTCTGTAGTTGAACTATGAACTTCTGTGTTTCGTTTTAATAAATTAACAAAAGTTAAAATAGGAAAATGAATTAAAAGTTTTTAACTAATGCATTATTTGCAGATAATGAATTAAAAGAAATAGAAATTCCAGAAGGTATTGAGAAACTAGATGTAGGTGCTTTTTATAATCAAGAAGTTTAAGAAAGTAGGAATCCCAAAATTCTTTAAAAGAGATAAGGAAGATAGTATTTGATAGGAATCCATGAACATGAGCTGATAAAAAGGTAGCTATCTATATGAATAGACCAGAAACGGATCCAGTTAATCCACGACCTAGTGTAGAGAATAATTCTTATGCAAATCTAATCTATAAAACCTTTACTATCAAATTCAATCTTGATGGAGGAATATGGACAGGAGCAACTATGTTGACAGGGGGTCTATGGAGATCCTTTAAAATCAAAAATAGAAAATCCTATCAAACCTGATATATCTTTAGTGGTTGGACCCATCTTTGCCAGAGAAGATCAAAGGAGATCAAGACTTTACAGCCCAGTGGAAAGAGAAATCAAGTTCTAGTTCATCATGAGGAGGACATAGCTGAGGAGGAGGCTGCATAGTTCAACTTCATCATCAAGCTCTTCAACTTCAGCTCCATCAACTGAGCAGAAGAAACCAGAAACACCGGTGAAGAAATGAACCAGTAAAGACAGAGCAAGTAAAAGACAGAAATCTTCAATCCTACGAGTCCAGACAGCTTGTTTCAATCCACTTGATAAACAAACGATAGATCGAGGAATAAGATCGAGGAGCTCCTAAGAATAGCTCATCAGATGCTTTACAGTTACTCACTGACTAAATGGCAAGGAACGAAAGACTTTGCTCCAGAGAGAAGCTTAACCAGAGAAGAGGCAGCAAAGATTTATGACAGAATTTGCAACGAATGTCCTCTGTAGAAAAAGCAAGTAGAACCTATAATGATCACTTTACTGATCTTGAAAAAGGTAAATCCAGAGTTGTTGCCGTATATCAAGAAATCTTATGAATACCTGATCTTCAATGGAGATAGTAATGCAGAAGGAAAGAAGGAGAAGACGACCTTTAGACCAAAAGAATTGATTACGGTAGGAGGGATATCATGATCATGACGAGATTGGTAAGAAATGAACTCTTAGAAGAGGTACAAGGGAGATCGATCAAAGAATTATAGAACCTATATCAGTGCTATCACCCAAAATCAGACCTAAAAATGGGGCAAGAGGAACAGTAGCAGAAGTGATCTATGATCTGTATAGAAATAATAGCTACGAACTCAAAGATATTGGATATGTTATCAGAAATAATTGATAGCTTTCTTAAAGGCTGATGATATTCAGACCTTTTTATAAGTCTTATTTTTCGGGTCTTAGTTTTTGCTTTTTGGATTTTATAATTATACTTAGGTATATTTTATATTAGCTAAAGAGTGATGCCAGAGGAAAGAAGCTAGATCAGATTCAATCACAAAAAGACCAAATTAGAAAAGGATTTGCAATCTTTTGCTCAAGAGGCAAAAATCTGAATAAAGAGTTGAAAGAGCAAAAACAAAAAGACATTCAACAGTCCTTTTCTATGCTTGAAAAGAGTGTTCAGTCTGCTTTAGATTCAGAACTTGCTAACTGTAGGCGATTATCCAGCTCCAAAATGAAATCAATAATTTAAAAACAAGGTATGCAGAGGTTCTTTCTTCATCACAAGAGGAAACAGCAAGTCTTACTTCTGCTATAGAAAAATATGAGTTATGGTAATAATGAACTTATTACTTTACATTATCTTGAGGGGACTCCGTTGAAGTCAACCATGCTTTCTGTGATGTGAAATGCTGAATTTGATACCTACCCAGAATTAAAAGACAAGTCTCCAGAGCAAAGGTTAGAAGTGATTTTAGAAAATTAATATTGTTTTAACAAGGTTTTATGCTAGAAAATTAAATCTGACTTCTGATCAACCTTGCCAGACTATTTGACAAAGACAATAATTCCAGCAACAGAACGATATTTGATGAACCTTTTAAAAGAAGCAGGGCATGATACGAGATGTCAATTTTCTTTGAAATTTGTTTGAAATGAGTTTTGATAAACTTTGAGATCTCTTTTTCAGGAGTAAAAACTTTCTCAGAAAAATTTACTCAACCTTTTACTCAAGGAAAAGCTCTTTGAATTTTTCAGATTTTCTTGGCTTTTACCAAAGAATGCAAAACCAGCTCCAAAAAGCTAAAAAGATCCTTATGAACTTTATAGTAGGTTTTACAAAACGAGATTTGGACAAAAATATTGTTTCTGAAAAATTCAAAGGAAAGCAAAAAAACAGAAAGTATCATTCTCAATGAGATTACTTGGGAGCAATTTTTGATTGACATGATTGGATAGCGAGCAATCTCCAGAGGATTTGCAAGCAGTATTGGAAAATGGAAAACAAAAATTCAACAAGAACTTTGATCAATACAAATGGAAAATAGTCCTGCTACGGTTAAAATTCTTGGAATCTTAGAAAAACGGATACTTTCTTTGAAAGACGCAGTTAATCAATAATCATCTTTTAGATCAGAATGGATACATTTTGAAATGCAACACAGGCTTTAAAATCAACTTTTGGTTTTGATATTTGGAAACAACTATACCAGTCATAGGGGGATTTTTGAATTTTGTTTTTAGTTTACTTTTGATTTTCTGAGGGATTGAAGGATTAGAAAGAGCTTGGAGGAGAATTGATAGAGATCTTTGAAACAGCCACAGAAGGAATATATATTTCCGAAACGTTTAAGTCTTACATAACAGCTAAGCAAGTAGAAAATACGACAGCTAAAAGACCGTAGTAGAAAATTATAAGTTGAAAGTGTCTGAGGATAAACTCTCAAAATTTTGCAATTGATTTTGCCCTCTCATTAAGGAGCAAATTTCAGAAAAATAAAAAGAAAATCCTGAACTTATCAATCTTTCAACCTTAAAGAACGTGAAGTTTAATTGACAATTGATGGAAAGGATTTTTGTAGAAGAAATTAAAGAAAATGGAAAGCTTAGCTTAAAACTCAAAGATTCACTTTCTGAAGAGCAAAAGAGCTGTTTTTGTAGAAGCATATACCAAGATGATGTTAGACATTTTGCTGATTCAAAACATTCAGAAACGCTCAATAGTTTAGAGAACGCTGGATGGAATGGTTTCGCGATGATTTCGGGTATTACCATTGATAAGGATACAGTTGATGGAATAGAGGCTCAAGTATTACTCTCTCTCAGTTTTAAGGATCAACCAAAAGATAATAAAATGGACTGCATAGAGGCTTTTAGTTCTACCAAAGAATCTGTAGTAAAATATGGAATACCCAGCAGTAAGAAATAATAATCCTGGAAATATATGGATACGACATTTTCGAGGTCCCCAGGAGAAAGAGTTACAGTATTTAATTCTCCCAAAGAATGATTTAATGCACTATGTGCAAAATAGATAATATTAAAGCTGGGAAAAGTCAAGATACCAACCAACAATGACTCTATTGTCTTACATACAAAAATATGCTCCAGAATCAGATAGTAATAAGCCAAGAGAATATGCACAAAATATTGCTAAGTATATTTGAGGAACAATAAAATACTCAAATAAAAGATATTGATTCTACTAAATTAGCAGGTGCTCAGTTTCTAAATTTGAAGATGGAAATATGTATACAACTAACTAGGATTTATGAATTATAAATATTACTACATAAAAAACCCTGAAGATAATTCAGAGTTTTCTTTTGTAAGAAAAATAATTAAACCAAAAGTATTTGAAGCATGACCTGTATTTTTAATACTAGGTTGCATGGTTTTCATAGTTGTTTTCCCAACTTGCAGGACAGGCGTGTCATTTATTTTCAGTAACAAATTTAAGACCATAAAGTTTTCTTACCAGTTCTTTTTGCGCTTCTTCCTACGGATCGGTATGAATTTCAATGGTTTTCAAGACTCTTCTGGAGAGATGATAAGGTTCTCTTTCAGCATTTCAGCTTTTATTGAGTAATTCCCAAAAATATCTTGAGAGAATTGTAGTCCTATCACTTACCATCCTGTACTAGAAAATCCTTTAGCATTTCTTCTGATTCACTCTGAGATTTATGTGAAAAACTGAATCTACACTAACTCAAAAGAACTTCCACATTTCCCTATAGCTTTGATTTCTTTCTAGCCTTTTTGATTGAGGTCTTAAGCTCGGTTGGGCATACAAAGGTAAAGTCTGCAGGATAGAAGAAAAGAACAGCCATTTCCCTCAAAAGATTCTACGTGTTCTACTTCGAGTTTTTGGATTATAAAAGTGGTGTAAAAATTAGAATCTGACTTCGATTCTTGCAAAAATTTGAACATTCACAGTGTTCAGCTACAAAGGTTTTTGTTTCCATAATAGAAATGCTAAAATATAAATATATAAAGTATATATGTGATTTTTGTATGAATACAAGAATAATTCTTATTTTTATAGTATAAAAAGAAATTGCTTTTTCTTGAAAATATAGTAGGATTAGCTACCTTAAACTGAAGTTTTATGTTTGTTATAAATCATATTATGAAAGATGTATTAAGACTTGTGGTTATTGCTATTTTTGACTCTGGATATTTGGTTTATTCACTTTTGATTAACAAATCTTTAGTTCCAGCCTGAATATGCTAATGTGAATACTTTCTATTTTTATATTGTTCTGATAGTACTTTTCACTTTATGTATCAGTTTTTATGGATTATATCCAGTTCATATTAAATTTAGTAGAGCAACCCTTTTTGTCCTCTGACTTTCTGCAATTATTATGGGGAAGACAGTTTTTCTCAACGATCCAATAAATAGTATTTATTTTTGAGATTTAAGTTGTGTTTTGGGTGTTGTATTGCTTATTATTTGACCTACAAATCTTATTGTGACGTCAAAAGTAGTAAAAGAAGATAAAAATTTAGAAATTATTGAAGTATAATCTTATAACAAGGAGAATTTTATTTTTAAAAACAGTAAATAATTTTAATTCTCCTTAATTGTTTAATATATATTGATTTTAGTGAGAAAATCTTACATTATTCCCCGCAGTTAAGCCTAGGTGATGGAACCGTAGACATGCTAGACTCAAAAATCTGGTGGCTTTTCACGGCCGTGCGGGGTTCAAGTCCCGCTCTAGGTAAAGACCAAAAGTCTGATGAAATATTGAGTAATGAAAAATTTTTACTTAAAATTCTAGTTGCTTTTTATAAAAATAACTACATATACTCTAGTTGGAATTGGTTTTTATCTTCATTTTTATGTAGATGGATTTAGAATAAGGTGATGCTTATTGGAAGATCAACAAGCACATTACAGAAGTAAAAATGATTGAAAGCACACAGAGTGCAGTTGTTAACTTTACTATTGCAACTAATAGAAAATATATATAAAGAAGGAAATATTCTCGAGGATGCAGAGTATCACAGATGTGTTGCTTATGGAAATACTGCAGAGCTCTCTGAAAAATATCTTACAAAAAGGGATCTATCTTGAGGGAAAAATTAAGGACTAGAAAATGGCAGGATACAGAAGGACATGATAGATTTTCTACGGAAATTATTGTTGATAACTTTATTTTCCTAGATACTAAGGTTACAAGTTCTGATGAAGTAAGTATGGATATGACTCCAAACTTTGATGATGTAGTTCCTTTTTAAAAAAATAGGTAAAAGTTCTTAATTCTTAATCTCTAATTGATATGTCTTTTAAGCATAGTAAAATTCTGATTAGAAAAGTTTTGATTTGTTTTGCATTTTTGGTATTGGTTTTTGGTAATTTTATTTATTAGATTTTTATTGGAACTCCTTATACAGTAGTTGGAGTAAGTATGTTACCCACGTTTGAATCTAGTGACTGGATTGTTGTGGAAAAACTTACTCAGAGATTTTGAACTCTTCAAAGAGGGCAGGTTGTTGTTTTTGTTCCTCCAGGGAAAGATATACCTTATATTAAGAGGATAATAGGGCTTCCAGGAGAAATAGTAAAATTTGTAGATAATCAGACTTATGTTTGTAATGCAGATACGGCTCTCACAGAGGTTCAGGCTTCTAATGGTCAGTATTGTTTTAAGCTTGATGAAAAATATCTTTATCCTGGGGTAGAAACAATACCTCAGTGAGAAAAACAGAATTTGAGGTTAGTAATGGTTATTTTGTAATGGGAGATAATAGAGGTCATACTTGATTCTCTTCTTGTTTTGGACAAAGATGCTATCAGGGGCGAATTATCTCGTTCCTTATGATCATTTGATAGGGAGGGTTGTGGTAAGATTATTCCCAACTTTTTACTTCTTTTTAGTTCTTAAGAGGGAGAACTATGAAAATATTTTCAAATTTTGATACCAATCGGAAACAGGAGGCTTTATCAAGAGGCTATAGAAAGTTTTGAAAAAGAAAGTGTATTAGTTTTTGAATAAAAGTTTGCTTTTTTCTTTTTAAAGGTAGTTTTTCCTTTGTTGTGATGGACAGTTGTTTTTGTATTATTAGCAATTTCTATCTATTTTTAGTTTAGGAGAATTTTGAGTAGCTAAACATCTAGTGACGATAGTACTATCTATTTATTTATGCTTTCTCAATATTTAAGTATTATCTTGATTATATGATGGATTTTTCACTTGTTACTCCTGAATTTTTGACAAGATATAATCAGTCTTGAATGCTAAAAAGAGATATAAAAATCTAGTTATGTAAAAATATTAAGACAATTACTATTGATACGCTACGATATAATATTTTCGATAATGGAAACCTGATTTTTCTTTTTCTGAGTGAGATAGGGATAATGATGGAGAGATTGTGCTTCATTATATTCAGAATCCAGAGCAGGCGAAAAAAGAAAAATTGTAAGAATTATGAAGCTTTAGTTTCTATTATATTAAAAGATATGCAGAAAGAGATTTCACCAGCGATTCCTTATGATATGTATGAGTCTTCTCAGGAAATTGTAATTATCATGCCACTTTGATGAGTAAAGAAAGAAACACTTCAACTTAAAATTGAAGATTATAATTTATTTATTCAATGAGAGAGTTTTTATTTCATTGAAAGAAAAACCTTCTTCCTGTAAAAGAGGAATGTTACTGGGGGGTAATTCAGCAGAGAATTGATCTTCCCCTCAGGTATATTTTTGATAAGATTCATAGTAAGCTTTCTCCAGAAAAATATCCTTCAGATTGTTATTCCGAAGGTACTTATCCCTTCAAAGATAGATTTAGAAATTGAAGGATAATATTTTTATAATATATTAAAATTCACTAATTCACTGAAAGGGTGAATTTTTTAAAAAGAAAAATGTGTGTTGATTGTGTTTTTGAAATAAAATTCACTAATTCACAGAAAAAGTGAAAATATTTGCAAAAATAGAAAAATATAGATATACTGAAAAAGAAGTTCACTAAAAGTATGAATTTCACTAGAAGAGTGAATTTTTATTTTCAGATGGAGTTATTATGTTTGAGCATCCAGGAAAAACTGCTTGTGAAATATCTTAATCAGCAATGATGGACGCAAAAAGGCATTTTCTCTTCATATTTGAAAAAGTCAGTGAGATTAATGAATTGATAAAAAGGAAAAAGAAATATTACGATTGCTTTGGGATTTGATCTCAGGGTTTTTCAGACCCCTCAAAAAGTTTTGGGTTCTCAAACAACTGGATTATGATTATCAGCAAGCGTTAACTAAAGAAAAATCTAATTTTAATTTAACTCTCAAGCCTCATCAAAGGACAATAGTCAATAAATTTAATGATGAAAAATAGATTCTAAGTCAGATATTTCCTAAAATGCCTTGCTGAAGACTTTTTAATTATAAAAGTTTTTGAGTCCTTTTAGTTGAATCAAATATTCAAATCACTTCCTTTCTTAGAAGTAGGCTAAGAAATATAAATTTCATAGAGCAGAAAAACTAAATCTTGGCTTCTAAAGCATAATTTTATTGTTGCTGTTGATTTCATGGAAGTTTTAAATTTTTATCAAGCATTTAAAGAAAGGAGTAAAAGTAAGATAAAATATAAGTAAAAAGGTCTATTTGCTTATAAATGGGGCGTTTTCTTATTTCTTCATTGAAAAATTTTAAGTAAATAGCTACACTTTTTCTGTTAATTTTTGACTTTTACTTATAAGTGAAATGTCGGAGAAAGCCTTTAAAACGAGAAAAAAATAAGTCTGATTTTTGTCTTTGGAATGCTTGTTGGGTGAGGAATTACTTTTTGGAGAATGCAGACACTTTACGCTGATATTGATACCTTTTCTTCTGATGTTGGGAAGAAGTATTTTCGTATGGAACAAATTAGTCATCTTCTTTCTGGGGAATATTATGATCGAAGGAATTTCTAGTGGACAGCAAAAATGATTGAAAGTGCAACAAAAAGCTTTTTGTGGATGGTTTGGAGATCCATTTACTTCTTACCTTGATGTAGAACAGTTTTCTGGATTACAAACAGAGCTAGAGGGCGAAGGGCAGATTGAAGGAATTGGTGCTGTTGTTGGAGATTATTATGTTCAGATAGAAGAAGTTATTAAGGATTCTCCAGCTTTTTAAAAGCAGGATTGCTTCCTCTTGATAGGATTGTTCTTATCGGAACTTGAGAAACAAAAGACCTCAACAACTGCAGAAGCTGTCCAAAAATTAGAGGTCCAAAAAGGAACTAAGGTTCAGTTTTTATTGAAAGAATTGAAAAATCTGAGAGAAAGTATATAGAGAAAAGGAGGTAGTTAGAGATATTGTTGATGTCCCTTCGGTAAGACTCAAAATTCTGACTCAAAGTGGGGTGAAAATTGATATATAGAAGTTTCAGTTTTTGAGATAAGACGAATAAACTTTTCTCTAGAGCAGTGGTCGAATTAGTAGAAAACCACGTAAAAAGGGATTATTCTTGATTTGAGAGGAAATGGTTGAGGATTGTTGGAATCAGCAGTTGATCTTGCTGGACATTTTTGTCAAGTGGAAAGCTTATTACAAAGACGAAGTATTCAAATTTTCAGCCGGTTGACTATGTTTCTAAAGGTTTTTGAGAGTTAGGAAAAACTTCCTATTGTAGTTCTTGTAGATGGACTGAGTGCAGAGTTCTAGTGAAATTCTTGCTCTTGCTCTCAAGGAGCAACTTAATGTTCCTATTCTTGGTGTTCAGAGTTTTTGAAAAAGGTTCAATTCAGACTTTATATGAATTTAATGATGGAACTTCACTTAAATATACAATTGGAAGGTGGTTTGGACCAGGGGACAACAATTGACAAAAATGAATTAAACCTGATCTAGAGATTCCTTTTGATTTTTACGGATATATTGACAAGGGAGTAGATCAATCAGCTTTTTGTAAAGTACAGGAACTAGTACTTACAAAAATTAAGAAATAATATTTTTAGTTTATAGCATATTTTTGATGCTTCTTTTATGGTAAACTGATTGCAGAAAAGATAGAAGCTGAACTCAAAGCCAAGGTGCAGTCTACTTTTTGAAATACTAAAAATTTGTAGCAATTCTGTTTTTCTGAGATAATCACTCCTCTGCTGTCTATGTCAGACATAAGCAAAACTTCGGCTCAAGGATTGGACTTTCAACGCTTGTTTTTTGACAAGGACAAGAGAATCAGAGTCTAGATTTTCCTGATTTAAATCTGCTCCTTCAGCAAAACAAAACGAGAAAAATCAGATTCTTTTCTCTTATTCATCATCTCAACCAAGAAGAAGACTGTGTGGGATTATTCAGCTTCCGCTTCCTCCTGAGCTTCAAGAATATAAAAATGAGCTCTTATCTGCGATCGCATTTCCACAAAGATATTGATGGGCTTTGATGAACGATGCTCGAAAAAGTTTTTGACCTACTTGATTTTACACCTGCGACACCCAAAGCAGTAATGACTTTGCTTTGATTATTATGATCTTGGAAATGTTCGTGGGAAGCAAGTTGCCGTGATTGGACAAAGCACAATTGTTGGTAAACCTCTGCTTTAGAGTTACTCAAAAGAGGAGCTTTTTGTTGCAACTTTTGATATTCGTAACACTCCTGAGGAGATTAGAGCTTTCTGTCAGAAATCTGATTATATTTTTCTGGAACAGGGGCTGTTCATTTAGTCAATGCCGACTTTTTGAGTTCAGAACAAATTCTGATTGATATTGGGTATGGACATAAGGATGGAAAGCCAGTTGGTGATATTGATTTTGAAGCAGTAAAGCATCAGGTTTTTACATATTACCCCTGTTCCATGAGGCATTGTCTCTCTCACGATTGCTTCATTATTTTCCAATGTTTTTTTGTGTTATGGAAGTAGGAATAGATACTGTCTTTTTAGCTTACTTTACTTTAATTTTAATCACTTCGTTTTTATGAGCCCCTTTCTGATCTGCTCTTTGAAGAATTAGGTAAAAATAACCTCTAATTTCTAAACTTTTTGGCAATATTTTATTAATTAGTACTTCCTTGTGAGCTTTTTAGGTGTTGTGTATAGAAAATTTTTCCTCATTCATTGAAAGTTTTTCCCCAAATCATCCTAGAAATTACCGTAACCATCTGTGCTCTATTAATAAATTGCTTTGGCATAAAATTTGTTAGTGCAGTTTGATTAGGATGAATTCCCTAATGTTAAGTTGACAGACTTTTTCATGGTGGCAATGTCTGCATTAGAAAAATCAATTGGTATCTTTAAAATCACATGTTTTCTTCTCGTCAATCTCTATTCCAAGTTTATTACTTACGGAAAGAAGCATATGGGCAAAATTGTAATCTTGTCATAGGCTTATCAAATAAAGTTTTCTCTTGCTCAGATAGAAATCCATGTTGTAGTGCTCGACTCAAATGCTCATCTAAGTTCAGGAGGTAGTGTGTTTTTATTGTGGGTTTGATTAACAATATTCTGCTGATCTAGAATATGTTGTTCCTTCTCCAAAAAGTATCAAGAAAGAATATCCTCCTGATCAAAAATCAATTGGTTGATGACAAAGTGATTTTAATATTACACTAGTTTGATAGCCTGTTTTACCTTGATTCAAAATTGAAAAATCTAATTGACATGCTTTTTATGCTTTTAACACGAATAGTAAGAGAAATAAGTTTTTCTTCGTTCGGTAAAAAAGAGAAAAATTTAGAATAGAGCTAGTCTTATTAGCATGCCATACTTCTATATCATCTCCACAGTTAGAAAAAGAAAGAAAGATTTTCTAATCAAGAAAAAGAGGAATTTTTAGTGATTAAATCCAGCTTAAGTTCACTAGAAAAAGTTATAGGAAGATTATTTGCGGTAAGAGAAAGTGTCGCGGGTATTTCAGGTTGTTTGTGCAAAAACAATGCCAAAAATGATACCAATCCGCTGATGAGAGCAAGAAAAATTTTTGAGTCATTATCTAGAATAAAAATAAATATTATTATCCAATAAAAAGGATAAAGTAAGGAAAAATAATGTTTCTAAAACAAAAAGTCAATATATATTTTAAGTATAATGATAACCTTTAGTTTGCATTTGTATTTAGAAATTCTTTTAGACATTAAACTTAAAAATCATTACATCGCCATCTTGGACAATGTAGTCTTTCCTTCTAGGCGAAGGAGTCCTTTTTCTCTGCTTTTAGACCGGGAACCAACTTCTAAAAGCCTTTCAGTATTGATTACTTCCGCTTTAATAAAACCCTCTCAAAAATCTGAATGAATTGCTCAGGCAGCTTTGCGGGGCTGTTGAATCAAGAGGGATAGTCCATGCTTTTTGTTTCTTTTTCTCCAGTTGTGAAATAATACATTAATCCAAGCTGCTGGAAAGCAAGACCAATCAGATCATCCAAGGTAGGAATTCTTTACCCTTGCTGAAGTTCCAAAAAGTTCAGTCAAAAATTCTGACTTTTTCTTGGTTGGAAAGCTCCATCATCTCGGATTCAATTTTTATACAAACGATTGCAACTGAGCTTGAAGTTTTTTCTTCAAATTCTTTTTAGATCTTGAGCATTCTGGATGTCTTCTTGAGAAATATTTAGTGCATAGACAAAAGGTTTTAGTAGTTAAGAAATTATAGGATTTAATTAGCTTAAGTTCTTCATTTGAAAGCTCTTTTTCTTATAGTGTTTGTAAAAGTTTTTCCTTCTAAGAGTACACTTTGGATCAAGGATTTCTGCAATCTTTTTATCTTCTTTATTTTTGTGCTAATTTTTGCTCTTTTTGAAGATTCGAAGGGTTTTGTCTATTTGTTCAAGATCTGCAAAGATGAGTTCAGTGTTGATAATTTCCCTCATCTCTTAGGGATCTACTCTCCCTTCTACATGGACAATATCATTGTCTTGAAAATATCTGAGTACTTGGACGATTGTATCAACTTCTCTAATATGTGAAAGGAATTTATTTCCAAGCCCCTCACCTTTTGCTTGCGTCTTTTTACGAGTCCTGCAATGTCGACAAATTCAGTATTAGCATAGACGATTTTTGACTTTTTAGACATTTCCGCTAATGCTTCAACCTCGGATCTTTTTACATCAACAATACCAACATATTCGGTTCTATTGTACAAAAAGGAAAATTTTCAGCAGGTGCAGAATAGGATTTTGTTAAAGCGTTAAATAGTGTAGACTTTCCAACGTTTGGGAGTCCAACAATTCCAATTTTCATTTCTTATTTTATAAAGAATAAATCTGAATTTCGACCTCAATTGTAGGGAAATATAAGTGATTTACAAGGGAGAATCAAAAGTAGCCTTGTTTAAGATTTTTCTATTTTTTATAGGGTTTTAGTATAGTGTGTAAATAGTCGTCACGATTGTTTTTAGTTTTAATATTTTTGATTAAAAAAAAGAACTCTATTGCAAGTTCAATTATAATTTGGACCCTATCGGAGTCGAACCGATCACCTCCTGCGTGCAAAGCAGGCGCTCTAGCCAAATGAGCTAAGGGCCCAATATTTTTAATTCAAAGATTCTATTTCCAAATCCTCAAGAAACCTGATCTGCAGGATTTGAAAGACTAAAAACACCAAACACCATCAATATCCCTAAGATTACAAGTCACACCCCAGCTAAAAACCACAGCATTTCTTGTTCTCAAGATTTCTCTGCTGCTCGTGCATTCCTTCCGAAAATTGCAACTAACTGATACGAATAGTAGCACATTACTGCACCTGCACCAGCCAACAACAATCCTCATATAATACGACCGAACATAGCGATAATGAGTAGCGATAAATAGCGGATAACGGGACTCGAACCCCGTACAAACAGAGCTGAAGTCTGCTATGCTACACCAACTACCATCATATCCGCACAACCTTGTGTTTATGATGACAGTGCAATTTTATATGAAAATGAAATACAAAATCAAGAGAAAAATGATTTATATTTTTAGTCCTAGTTGTTGAGCTCTTTTTAACAATTCTTCACAAGTCTTTTTAATTTTAGATAGAGAGGAGACCTTTTCTCTGCCACTGTAAGAAATGTTGTTCCTATTTTGTTCTGGGCAAGATATTTTATTTTTCTTCTAAAATCATCGTTTTCCTTTATAATTTGTTCTCCAATTTTCTCAAATCTGAGTTGTAAGTTCTGTAATTTTACCCATTTGCTTATACTTTATATAAATAAAAATTACAACTCCTTGCAAAGTCTAATAATTCTAAATCAGGACCATTGCTTGCTCATAGTTTGAATTCCAACAGGAAGTTCTTCTTCTCCTCTCTTTACCATACCAAGTGGCACTGAAAACCGCTGGCAATCCCAAGCAAATTTGCAGGGACAGTATAAAGATCGAAAGATACATTTTGAGCGGACTCAGAAACCTTAGAATTGATCTTCCAAGCGGGTTCTGGCGTTGTCGGAGTAAGGATAATATCGTAGGAACTGAATACTCTGAGCGAGATCAGCTTTTAATGTGCTTTTAGGGCTTTGAGGTAGTAGTCCTTTCGTAATTTGCAGAACTTAGCACAAAAGTTCCGAGTAAGATTCTCCTTTTCGCTTCTTCTCAGAATCCTTCAGCTCTGATCGTCGCGTAATATTCTGTCTAAAGAAGAAAAATCCTGACTTTCTCCCTGATGCCCAAAACGGATCCCATCAAAACGAGAAAGATTCGTGCTGACCTCTGCTGGCATTAGAGTATATAGATTGCCAAGGCATATTTAAGGATGAAGTGGCTTAATATCCACTTGATGTCCCTGTGCTTTGAGTTGCTCAAGTTTTTGGAGGAAAAGTTCCTTGATCTGCGGATCTACCCCTTCGCCTAACGCTTCCTCTGGAACGAGGATTTGTATGAAGAAGGGAAGTCTGATCTTTTGAGTTCGTTAGCTTTTTGAGAGGAAGTGCTATCTTTAGCGTCATATCCTGCAAGATAGGGAAGCAAAAAGCTGGGCATCTTCCACCGTTTTGGAAAAATTCAAATCTGATCTAGTGACGAAGCCATCGCCACAACCCCATAACGAGAAATTGCTCTACAGCTCGGCTTGAAGCCTCACAATTCCACAAAGAGCGGCTGGTTGCCTGACGCTTCCTCAAGTATCGGTTCCAAGTGCAGCAATTGCCACTATCAGCTGCCACTGCTACTGCAGAACCCCCACTACTTCCACCAGGAATACGGCTTTTTACTATGAGGATTAAGAGTTTTTCCATAACAAGAAGTTTCCGTAGAGCCTCCCATAGCAAATTCATCCATATTGGTTTGTCCGATCATCAAGGCCCCAGCTTGTTCTAAGTTTTCCATACAGGTTGCAGTATAAGGAGCTTGGTAGTTCTCTAGCATCTTGGAGGAGCATGTCGCGAGTTCTCCTTTGATCAAAATATTATCTTTGACCATAATCGGTAAGGCTGCAGTGATCTGAGCAAAAACTCAGCATGAGTAGTTGCATATTCATCATTGAAAACGAATGCAGGCATTGAGCTGAGGATTTAGACTTTGCTCTCTTTTGATAGTCAAGAAGAACTTCTTTGAGTAAAGAGCTTATTGTTGATGCCTTCTAGATACTTTGCAAATGGTAAGATTCATGAGAAAAGAAAAATAAAAACTGATTTCACAATCAGTGTAGCTATTCTCCTCATCAATCACAAAAAGCATCAGACAGGATAATACAGCTGATGCTCTAATTTGGAATGATCACCTTTCCCATGATTTACCTCCCTTTTAGAGGGAGTCCCATTAGCTTCCCTAGTCTTATTAGGCTCTTTCAAAGTCGTCTTCTTTTTGATTCTGACTTCAATTTTCTTTTTAAGTTGCATTTTCTTCACAAATTTATCCTCCATTTTGTTTTAGACAAAATAATTTTTATTAAAATTTAACAAAAAGTCAAACAATTATTGTTTAATCTTTTGTGAGATTTTGTATAATCACAAATCAATAAGTATAATATTTTTAATTATTGACTTTTTAATAAAAATAGTTTGATTTTTTATACTAAAATAACTATAGCTTCAACATAGTATTAATAACATTAAAACTATGACAGAAAAAGCATCTTCCTCTGCCAAAAAAAGGTACTGAAGAGACAGAGAGAAATTAAGACTTTTGTCTTGGATACAAAACATTCCATTATCAGATCCTACCTGCCTTACGGGATTTAAGGAGCATAATGTTTGTATCCCGATTATTGTCCCTGAAAGAGCTTGACAACTTCAAGAAAGGCAATGAGGCGGTAAATGTCAATGCTCGTGAATTCGGACGAGTTCTGAAAAATTAGCGGGAGATGAACTTTAATGGAGGGCTCTCTCTCGGCAAGAACTTAGGAAAACTGACTATTGCTCTTGGGGTTGATTATCCTAGAGAAATGGAGCAGTCTTTCTCTGAGGATACTCCAGACCACCGGATTCTCAGCTATTGCCTCACCAAAAGAAACAGGGAGAGATTGTTATTCTCGTAACAAAATGACCTCAACCTCCAGATGAAAGCCAAAGCTTTGGGAGTTCATTCTGAATCCTATAGAAACGATTCTGTAAAGGACATGACCAAAATTTATGAAAGTATTTCTGAGGTCGTCCCTACAGAAAAAGAATGGGAAGAAATATATCTCTAAGAACCAAAAAGAACAGTATCCTATTCCTTCTCGTTTCAGAGATTATCCTCTGAATCAGCTTTTCGTACTCAAAGCAAAAGAAAACGAACTCGAAGCAAAAAGAAAAACGAACTCGAAGCAAAAAGAAAAACGAACTCGAAGCAAAAAGAAAGTTTATTAGTCAGAAAAGGAGAATCAGAATTCATTTCGATCAGAAAAACGAAAAGTTCTTCAGAATTCAAGCAAAAAAATCATGAACAAGAGTTTGCTTTTTGATGCTTTGCTTTGATCCAAAGATTAGCCTTGCTCGCTTTGACTGGTAAGGCAGGAACGGGGAAGACCCTTCTTGCTCTCGCTGCTGCTCCTCAAACAAAAAGAACAGTTTGAGGAGATTCTTGTCGCTCGTCCTGCAGTGGAAATGGAGTGACAAGACGCTTGGTTTCTTGCCAGGAGATAAAGATGAAAAATTGATCCCTATATGATGCCGATTTACGACAATCTGGCAGTTATTAGAGAAGCTGGCAAGCCCAAGCAGAGGACAAACGAGCCCATTCGTGAATGGGCAAAGGCGAACAACATTCAGGTTTTAGTCTTAAATTACATTCGTGGACGCTCACTTGCAGGTCGTTTTATTATCATTGATGAAGCTCCAAAAATCTAACTCCTCATGAAGTAAAAACCATTATTACTCGTGGCAGGAGAGGGAATGAAGATTGTCATTATTGGCGATGTAAGCTGATTGACTCACCTTACCAAAATGAACGCTCAAAACGGACTTTCTTACTTGATTGATAAGTGGCTTGGACAGCCTGAGTTTGTCCATGTTCACCTTACTCAAGGAGAAAGAGCCTCTAGCCGATAAGGCAGGAAGGATTATGTAATAAAATTTCTATTTCAAAAACTCGCTTAGTTAGATGTGTAGAGCGAGTTTTTATAAAATCAAAAATCTGATGTTATCCATATTTTCTTCCTTTAAGTTCCGGAGGAAAAATGTTCTTGATCTACTTTTGCATCTTTTTAAAATCGTGAGCATATTGATAGCCTTTCCCATAGCCGAGTTCTGCCATCATTTTTGTAGGAGCATTTCCAAATGGAGGGGAACCGGCAGATTTCAATAATTTTTCACATCAGCTTTTGAGTTTGCTGAGCGATTTTGTAGGTCAGGTTGGATTTTCGGAGCTTTTTGCTAGATAAAGAGCTAATTGGAAAAAGAAAAACTTCACATTCTGGCATTCAGATTTTTGAATCGCTTCATCAAACCTGATTGGCAAGCAAAAGAGCGTTATTATCTGCGGGTCCGATATCTTCACTCGCAAAACGTAGTAATCTCCTCGCAATATAAAGTGGATCTTCTCCAGCAATGAGCATCCTCTGAATCCAACTAACAAGCTGCATTTGGACTGGAATCACGAAGTGATTTATGTACAGCTGAAATGATATTATAATGATCTTCACCATCTCTATCATAATAATGCTTTTGAGTTCCGGCCTCATCAAGGATTCTTTGTTAAATCTCCTTTCATAAGTAGTAAGGCTGATTCTAGGGAGATTGATTGCATTTCTAAGATCTCAGTGCTGGCAGAAGAAGCAAGGAAGTGTGAGGCTTTCATCATTGAGTTTAATGTCAGGGTAAAAGTGACTCAGATTTTTCTTTTTGTAAACTTAAAAATCTGGAAAATCTCCTCTGAGTTGATATTTTCAAAAACAAATAAACGACAGCGACTGAGTAAGGCGTTATCACAGTGAAACTCGGGTTTTCAGTAGTCGCTCCAATCAGAGTAATTATTCCTTCTACGAAAGGAAGTAGGGTGTCTTGCTGAGATTTGTTTCGACGATGGATCTCATACTGAGGAAAACGAGCGTTGATTTCCATATTTTTGATTGAGTTCCGCCTGCTGAATAATCATTAGAGATCTTCTTTTGCTTCTTACTCAAGAGAGTGGAAAAATCTGCTTCTAGAGATGAAGCAATACTTCAGCAAGAGTTGTTTTTCCACAACCTGGAGGACCTCGAAAAGTAAAGAAGGACACTGTCTATTGGCAATAAAAAGTAGACAGAGCTTTTACCCTCTCAAATTAGGGATGAGATTGTCCGACAAAAAGTTTCTAGTGATTTCAAGCGAGAAGTGATGAAAGGGGTTCCATAGCATAGAGAAAAATAAAAGCTATTGCCTATTCTTATAGTGAGCCATTGTCTTTAAAAACTTCAAGTTTACTAAATGAAAAAGACCCTAAATTTAGGGTCATAAAACAGTACTGAGATAAATTAATGATTTGAGGCTGAACAAAGTCCGACATTTCTAAGCATTCTGAAATATTCAAATTTTTAATAATTTTATTGTAAGGAGAAAGGGTTTTCATAAGTGTCCATATCCTCTTGAAGGGTAGTTTTTAACTCCAATCAAATTTCACATTCTAGAAATCAGAGAATCATCTGCATTTCCATTTCAAATTTTACCTGCAGCGTTTCCTTTATTCTCTATCTGAAGAATTGAAGCCTGAACCTGGTTAAGAGCTCATGAGATCTAAGGTATTCTTTACTTCCACTAGCAGAAACAGTTGGCTGTTAATTGTGAAGATATTTCCTCAGCATCTGCTGGATCTATACCTCTTCCGTAAATACTAAAATTAATATTTCAAAGATATTCATTGGTATTTGCTAAGGATAATCCTTGAGATTTTGCTTTATCAAAGGTAAAGGAGTCAATAGCTATCAAAGGGGAATTTCAGCATAAAATCTCTCTGAGAGCAAGTGGTTTGTTTACAAGTCCTTCTAATCCTATAGCATAGGCTAATCCTGGAATATTTCTGTATTTATTTCTAAACATAAAATAACAAACATCATCAGACTGATCTCCTCTACACACAATACTTTCTTTTGATCGCAGTGTCAATTACCTTCATCAATCAGAATATTTGGTACAGTATCTCCTGTGAAAATCCAGCTATAAAGATAACGAGAAATCACAGCATTATAAGTTTTTCATCCTGTCCAGATGGCGTTATGTTATACTCTTCCATTAATTGACGAATTTGTTCTGGTTTTTGTGCTCTAATTACATCAAAGAGATAAAAAGGTAAAGTCGTTTAAAAAGTCATAAATTATTGATGTTTGAGGTCAATGAAAGTTTGTCTACAAGGAGAAGAAAAGCTCTTTTTGAATCTGATTTAAAATGCAATATTCATTGGAATGCGAAAAACCGTTTTCTAGTTCTTCGATTTCTCCTATCTTCATATTCACAACTTCATTATCTCCAACATCTTTCCCGGGCTATCTTTAACGATACTACTCCACTGAGAGAGAAGAGAAATATCTTGATAAGGGTTCTGGTCAAGGTATTTTTACCGAGGATTGAAAGGTCGATCTCTTTGTGTACGGATCTTTCCAGATATTTAGGGAAGGAAGCAATAGATTTTTTTAAGGAAGTCGGTGTAAACACTTTTTTGAAATCCAAATTTTTCGGCTAATTCTTTTTCTTGCTTCGGCATCTTGATACATTCTTATGAGTTCAGCAACAGTTTTTGGGAGAGAATCTTTCTCGTCATTCATGATATCTGATTGTTGAAATCATGCCATATTATATTCTGAAAGCTGCTTTAAATCCCAAGTTCTTAAAGTAAGTTGATTGTTCTTATACCAAATAATACCTAATCAAACACAAAAAAAGTGATCATCATAACGATTAAAATACTTAATGCTACATAATAGGATTGTTTGTTGATTCAGAAAGAAATGTTAATTTTTCCCATCCTTACCTTGTTTTTTGAGTCCTTCAAGGAATTCTTTCCACATTTTTCACTTTTCCAAGAAAGAATTTAGATTTTGCTGTAGGGTATCCATAGTATTATTAGAATTAAAAGGATAATATGTTATTCTATAATGGGATTTGCTATAAATCATGCTGCAGATCAAGACGATCAGAGTAATTCAGTTTGTAATACTCAAGTTCCTTGTGAGAGCTCTGAAGAAGAGGTAATTTTTCATAAAATCTCAGATTTTTGCTTCTTTTATCCTCTATAACTTCTTGTACTTTTAGGGTTATATTTTTCGACAAAATCAAAGATTTCTCTATCTGTAGTTTTTGAATTGGAAGATTGAAGTTTTTAACCGAATTGTTTTACTGTATATTTAGATCCTCAGATGGTAATTTGCTTTAGGAGAAACCTTGATGTCTTTGCATCAATTGCTTTTTCCAACGATAAACGTACTCTGTTTTTAAGAGTTTGATGAGTTCTGAAACGATAAAGATATGCGGACTTTTTACTCCTTGTTGAACGAGCGCATATTCATCTTCTTTGAGAGTATTTACCTCGACGGTAAATCCAATGCTGTTACTTTTTCCATCAAAACTATTAAAAGTGATTGAAAAACTTGGGACATTGCTATATTCGAGTTTATTGTCAATAAATTCCATTAGTGTTTTGAAAAATGAGGTATCAAATTCTGATTCTTCTCTAATTTTTATAATACTACTAAAAATCATCAATTTTATCACACTTTACAGGTTCATAAGGATTATTATAACATACATTAAGGTAATATTCGACATCTCTTTCTCCTCTCTCTATCAGTTCATTCAATTTTTCTCTAATGTCAGATTTTGTGTATCATAAAAGTATCAGCAAAGAGAGGAAACGAAGACATCCATGAGTGAAAATACTTTTCATAGCACTAGAAAACTTCACTACTTCAAGAGAAAGTAGGCTTTTTGGATAGAACCTACAGCATTATTTTTCCTTAAGAATGTCAACAAGATCTTGAGGAAAAATCCATCTTTATTGAGATTTTCTGTGAGCTGATTGATGTCTGTTTTTTGTCGTAATAATTTGATCCCCCAAAGTAGTTAAGCTATTTTTGGAGAATATCTTTCTTTTGTACAAAGTTAAGCTTCCCATCGTTGAGAACTTTTTGCTCCAGCTTCTCCCTTCTTTTGCAAGAGAGATGTTGTTGTATTGATCTTTATCAAAAAGTCCAAGCATTGCACCATATTCATCACTAGGTATCAGAGGTTTTTGAACACGGTCTTGTTTTTGAAATTTTATCTTGAGGGAATGTAGGTTGTGATTTGAGGTCTAAGTACTGATAAAATAAATAATTCACAAAACTTAGAGCTCAAAAAGCAATTCCTAAAACAGAAATAATAAATCATTTATTATATCTTTTTATTTCATATTGAGGTCCTTTGTTGAGTTTTGCAAGAGAATCATTGGTATCGTCGAGTAAATCAACAGTAGATTTTTCGCTATCTTCCAAAGTTTTTCCTGTGATTTTTGAAGAGAAGTGCTCAATTTCTGAGGATTAGAAATTGAGTCTCCAATCCCCCTCAATCTGCTGAGATTGCTCGATTAATTCAGGATTTGGCTGTGTTGCTCAGCTATTTTGGAGTTGATCTGCCAAACTTCCTCATGAAAAGGGGTTGTGTTTTTCTTCAGTAATTGCCATTGATTTTTGTTTTATAAAGTAAAGAATCCTCTTTCTTCTATTATATCAGAAAAAGCTTTAAAAGTCAAAAATCTGACTTTTCTTCAATAAATAAGTCTTTAGATAAATTTCAAAGCTAAAAAGTGATTTTTAAATTATAATTTTTATCCTCAAGACAATTTGCTATTCCTAAACGATTCCTTATACTCAGTTTCGTTTTAAAATAAGAAAAATCTGAATGAACGACCATAAACCAACCCTTTTTCAACGAAGGAAAACTCAATGAGCGAGTAAAGGAACACAAACTTCAACCATTCAAAGTAAAACAAATCTTTTTTGAGCTGTATAAAAATCAGAATACAGAATGGAATTCTTTAACTACACTTTCCAAGGATTTGAGGATGCAGCTTCAATCAGATTTTTGATCTTTTTAGCAATTGAACTGATAGACACTGTGGAGGCTACTGATACGACAAAGTTCGCCTTCAAGACAAGAGATGGAAACTTGATCGAAGCGATTCTGATGTATCACCGGCAAAATGAAAAGTATGTCCAAAATGGGAAGGCAAAAGTTGAACCGTATTACGCTCTGTATTTCTTCGCAGGTTTGATGTGCAATGAAGTGTCTTTTTGCGTAACAGGAAAAACTTGGTTTCAAAAAGGGATTTGACATGGGAAGAGATGATTTCTCAGATCCTCTTTTGCCAATACCTATATCAAGAAAAGATTCTGAAAGAAAGAAGATGGAACGAATTACGCAATCAGAAATGTAGTTTTTATGGGGATGGAGAACTGCTGTTAAACTATGAAAATATTAGAAAAATCATTAGAGATTATGCTCGCTCAAGACAGACTTTTCCCTTGAAGAAGGCATATTACCATTTCTACCTGCGGAATTATTCCTTGAATTGAAAAACCTCATTGAAAGATAAAGTAGATGTAAGCTTGCAATCTCGCTCCATGCTCCTAATCAAGAACTTAGAAATCAGATTATGCCAATTGCGAAAGCGTATCCTTTAGAAGAACTAATGAAAACTATAGATCGTTATGTCAAAGCTACGGATAATAGGATTTTTTTATGAATACATCATGATTCATGGTGTTACCGATAAACCTGAACTGGCTCATCAGCTCGTAAAGCTGCTTAAAGGCAGACCTGCTCATCTCATCTCATTCCTTACAATGAAAACCCAGCTATTGACCTTAAAGAAAGTAAAAAGCTGATATTCAGAAATTCAAACAGATCTTGGAGGAAGGTGGAGTTACGGTTACAGTGCGTGATAGCATGGGAAGAGAAGCAAAAGGAGCCTGTGGGCAGCTTTAGCTATGAAAAAGTGAAAGATCAAAATTAGTTTTATTTTTGTCCTTAGATAATTATGAAATTTGCTACATGAAATCAGAATAAACGAAAAGAAGCTGACGCTATTTTATGAGGAAATCTAGAGAGGGTTGATCTTGATTTAGATGAAATTCAGTCGACACAAGTAGAAGATGTCGTAGAGCATAAAAGCAAGACTCGCTTATCAAATAACTGAGAACCTGTGCTTGTAGAAGATGCTGGACTTCTGTTTTGAAGCTCGAAACGCTCTTCCCTGAGCTTTGATTAAGCGATTTATGAAGGAAGTAGGGACTCAAGGACTCTTAGACCAGCTTTCAATATTTAAAAATAGAAATGCTGAAGCGCTCTGTTGTGTAGGCTTTTTGATGGAGAAACGGTACATAAATTTATAGGAAAGTAAAGTGAACTATCAGTGAAACTCCGAGGTGAGAAACCAATTTTTGATGGGATCCTATTTTTTTATTCCGAATGGATCAGAAAAACTTTCTGAGAAAATGAATCCAGAAGAAAAATGCGATGAGTCACAGAAAATTGGCTCGAGAACAAGCTAAAATATTTTTTTGATCAGAATAATTAATCATAAAGAATTCCTAGCCAAGCAATTCCCTATGAAGCTACTAAAAAGCAGAGTATTCAAAGAGTCCGCTGCAAAAACCTTTGAGTCTAACATCTTTTTGGAAGAAAAATAATAATCACATAACTTAACAAAAAGAAAAGACACCGATTAGCTAAAAATACGGGAAAGTTTCCAAAGGTGGGACATCGCTCCCACAGCTAGGGCAGATTCTCATAAAGGGATAGGTATCGGGAATCCCCAGCTTTTTCATTCATTAAAAGCTGTTCCCTCAAATAAATCACTTTTCGAAAAAGATAAAAAAAGCTGATCCAAAGAAAAATTTGACTTATCCCTAGTGAAAAAGTATGTTTTGTTTATATTTTTTTATCCAATAAGCAATCCCTGATTACCGAGAGAAGGAGTGACATATAGAGTCCATATCGAGAAAAAGGATGGGTAACTAATAATTCTAATCCATAAAAGATGTCATTCGAAGGATACTTCCCTGATCATGAGTTTGCTAATCGTTCTCCAAGAGGGCTTTTTAATAATTTCTATTATGATTTTTCTATCATCAAAAATATGATAAATAAAAGTGCTTAATATGCTAAATATTTTATCTTTGAAAAAGAAGCTAAAAAACCTGAATAAAGACTTCAGGTTTTCTTTTTCTTGTAAAATTTATTCTTCCCGTATTTTTGGATAAACTCTCTCGCTCTGGTTAAAATCATTTCAATTTTATCTCCATCTGCAAGCTCATCTTTAGTTAGTGAAAGCTTTACGCTGAATGGACGGAGATATCCAGTCTTTTTATCTTTTTTAAAGAAGCTTGAAGTTTAAGAATTCATTCTCCAGGAAGTTGATGAGGAGTTCAGGACTTTGATTTATCAGAAATATATACCAGAGCAAGATAAGGAGCAAAATCATCAAGTTTATTGATAAAAATTGTTTCAGATCGTCTACATTCATATTTTGCAAGATCTAGAGCAAGGTTGCATCCATATTTTTATAATATCGACAACGTTACTAAAGCGATAGGCAGGAATCGGTAAGGCAAAAACATTTCTATCTTCAGGATTGATGATTGCGAAATGGAGTGCAGGATTCTGAGTTTGATATTCTGAAATATTATTGGAAATAAAAAGAGTAGGATTTAAAATCAAAAATTTCGGAGCATTAATCGTAATCAAATCACAGTCTGTTGCTTCACAGAGATCAAGTACCTTATTCATTTCTTTGCTATTCAAAAGAGCTGAAGTTTGAATAGAATAAATGGGTAACTCATATTTTTTTACCAGGTTTTTGACATAATTTTCATTCCAGGCATCAAACCTTTTAGAAATTGCTAGGTCGATTCCATCATAACCACATGCCATATCGAAGATTATATCTAAAACCATAACCCAGCATAGTATCAGTGCTCAAGATAATTTTGTTTTTTTCATTTGATTTTAATATTTAGGTGTAAAGAACAATTAAGTATAGTCAAAATTTTGGTTTTTGTCAATTTTTAGTTAAAAATCAGAAGATTAGCAATCAAAATATGCTGAACCGATTAAAAGAATTCCTCAAAGAGCATAAATAATCGTTTTTCTTGAGCGACTTAAAGGTCTCTGCATCATCAGGTTTGGTGAGTATTTTATACGTCTGAACTAAAAATAAGAAGTAGAAGGACAAAAGCAACAAGTCCTAAAGCCCAATCTCATTATCGTAAAGAAAATTGGAATTTCTTTTTGGATTTAAAAATTTGGGTTCAAATTTGAGAAAGATTTGAGGTTCATCTTTTTAAAACAGCATCTTGTTTCCCATATACTGCTTCTACAATCTGTTTCGCAGCAATGATGAAAAGCATTCCAACCGTTGTCCAGGTAATGACTCCTATTGCTTTTTTCTTTGTCCCATCATCTTGGGCAGTAATGTAGGCAAACACACGAGTCATCATAAGAATGACAAGAAATCCTAGAGAGAGATATACGGCTATTTTGATAAATGGAAATCAGATTTTATCGTAGAGCACAGTAATCCAATCTATGGTAGTCATTGCTTCTCCACTACCTGTTTTAAAGAGGTCTGAAAAATTACCCAACTCAAATATTTGGCACTATACATGATGATAATCGTAATTGCACTATAAACCATCATACTGACTCCATCTTTGAGTTTTCAGCTATCAGAAGAGGTCAGTATTGAATAGAGTCCAAACATCGCTACCAATACTCCAACAATTACGATGATAGGAAAGAGGACATCAATTACTTTTAGCATAAGAGAGGTTACTTTCCCTCCAATAAGAGTATCTTCAATTGATTATCTAGATGTTCTCTGATGCTTTCTACTCATTTTCCCAGAGAGGTAGAAAAATTATTATTAGCATCAGTAGATTGTGCTTTTACTGGAAGGGTGAATATTCATAACCCAAAAATACAAGCAATAACTGTGAAGATATATTTACGAAAAGTCATTTTCATAATAGTAAGAATAAAATGGTTAAAAATCAGATCAAGAAGTAGTATATTCTGCGATTATTGGAACTTTTGGAATGGGAAGTTGATGAGGATAAGGGAATCTGATGAGTATCCGCAGTAACAGAATGCTTTTTCCATCGTAATCACTCATACCATATCCAAAAACAAAAGAGCCCCAAAAGGATAATATAGCTCAAAAAGTTTATGATTTTTCCCTTTTTGTTATTCATAAGTTATAATTGTGTTGATGATGATCAGGTAGTTTTTCGCTTGATTTAGAATTAAAAACTTTTGGACTTGCACGAAAAGGAAAGAAATGCTTTCTTCAGGATAGATTTTTAAAAAGATGATGAAGTCTGACTTTTTGCTCTTGTGAGATGATATCATAGTTAAAAATAGGAATCCAACTCTCATGAGTAAGAGTAAAATAATTGTTTCCCAAGAAGGATTGATGGAGAGATAGAAATGCTAAAAATGAAAAACCGCCAGAGCTGTGCTTCTTTATTTCGCCAATATGGCTTCTCAAATTGCTTCCTCGAAAACCAAATTCGATCATTATAAATTGGTAAAAACGTGAACATTATTTGTTTTTGAAGAGGGCTTTTGTTCAATTTTTAAAGCTTGAATGGTTTCTCATGAGAGGACAAGGCTACTTCCTATGGTTAAAAATAAATAGGAGTAAATATCAAAGAAGTTCCGCAAAAATCAAAATAGATAAACCAATCCATTTGCTTAACCGGGTTAATCAGAGAATAAGAAGTAATAGAGTCCAAGATATGTTTCAGATATTACACCGTGAATGGATGAAAAGATTTCTCTTCATTTGATCGTTGCTTGTGATCCCTTTTTATGCTTAATTGAATAAAAGGAGCGAAAAACAGGACCGCTTGAAAGTGATAAATATTTTGCTTGTATTGAAAGTCTGTTTTTCTCCATTTTTATTCAAGGGCTGTAAAGGTATGTAAATTTTCGCGTTTTTACGTACATTGATATCAGTTTCTTTTCCTTTTGAGTTTCCATTCCGCAACTTGACCATGTTGAGTAAATTGATGAATGACCATATTCTCTTTATTCAGTATATTACTTCTTTTTGAATCTTTTCAGGAGTAATTTTATCATTTTCATAAGAAGCAATCCAATATTGATATGAATCGAATCTCTTATCTTTTTAAAAATCTTCTACCGCACTATTGGAGGTATAAATAAGTGGCTTCTTTCCAAATTTCTTTTCTACAGCCTGGCAGCATTCCAAAAAATCATTTAACAGCTGCTTTGTATCCTCAGATTCTTTAATATCTTCCATCTCAATATCAAGGATTGGAGTCTGATTTTTACTTTTTCTTCTCATAAAACGCCAACGAGGGTATTCCAGTAATTGTCAGCTTGTTTTTTTGAGTATTATGTGATGGCACATAGAGATGATAGGTTGCAAAACGGATTTGTTCGTTAGTATCATCACAAGCTTGATTGTATGCATTAAGTTTTGAAAAATACTCTACGAATTTCTCATCATTCAATCCCTCATCAACTCTTTCTCCGTTTAAAATCTTCCCTTCTCATTGACTAGCACGAAAGATAATAAACTCTTTTGGATTGGTAAGCGAATCAGCATCATTACGAAAAAGCTCATTTTCTCAGATAGTTTTTTTAATGTCGAAATTATTAAAGTGAGAAACATCGATTCCATACGCCAAAATGGTTTTCTGATTTCTGAGGTTTAGATGGTAAATTTGATGTATTGCATGCATGAGGTCAAGGATAAACAAGCATTCCTGTTGCTAATGCTAGTTTAAGCAAATGATTTTTCATCATACTCATGAGTTTATTTTTGGTTTCAATTTTACTTCCAATCCATCTGTCGGTGCCATCAAGTCCGTATATTGCAGTTTTTTTGTTCATTCAAAAAGCAGTTCGCAAAGATTCTTTACTGTTTCTTTCATGCAGATTCAGGCTTTAGATATGGATTCTTTGGCTTTTTCAAATTGTTCTTTTGAGGTTTTTAGGTGACATTTCTGGTCTATATTAAGGGTTAAATGTTTTTCACATCGGTTGTGATAAATGATTTCTCATGAGGTGAAGCTAAAATCTGGACTCCCACATGCTGATTTCCCACGAACATGAGTCCTTCTCCCGACTCCAACAGAAATCAATCTCTGCTGTTCCGCTTCGGAAAGTCCCAAAAGCTGATTGAGTGATTTGATAGAGGTAACCGACTGTTTGAGAAGGATTTGCATAGAAGAGTTGGAAACGATCGGTTTTCCATACGGGACTACGGATAAAGTCCTCAATATCTTGCGAGATAGTCGTGATTCCCAAGTCAGTATTTTTCTCGCTCTTTTGATAAGACCGAAGAGGAAGTTTGCAGAAATGTCGTTTTGAAGCATAATCCACGCTTCATCACAGACAAGGAGTCTCTGCTTTTTCACCGATCTCACCTTAGACCAAATAAAAATTAAGCACATTAAACATCGCAGGGGTTTTCAAAGCTTCTTCTACATCACGGATACTGAAGACCGTAAGTGCATTATTGATATCAATATTGGTATAATTGTTGAAGAGTTTTCCGAAGGTTCCAGTTACATATTTACTGAGCTTGAGGGCGATTTGCTCTCCCCTGCATTCCATTTCAAAAACATTCATCAAATCTTCCATCAGAGGAGGGAGTTTTCCCGTGTAGTCGTCCATTTCAAACGTAAAACCTTTCAAGGCATAAGTATTTTTGTAACGCTTTGTCAAGGAGAGATTCTTCTTCTGGACTAAGTTTTCAAACCAAAATCTGAATCAGCTTTCACGAGATTCATAATCTGCGAACGAAGCAAAATCTCCCTTTCCATACCCACATCCTCAATCATCGGAGGCATATCAAAAGGATTGAGAAACTGTTGAGAAGAAGTCGCAATATTCACATAAGTTCCTCCTACTCTTTTCACAAAGTGCTTTGATATTCGTTTTCAGGGTCAATCACGATAATATCTACTCCATTGAGCAAATACCTCAAAAATCTCCAGCTTCACCGTAAAAGATTTACCGGCACCGGAAGTCGCCAAAATCACGCTATTCATATTTGGCAGTTTGGAGCTGAAACGGTCAAAAATCACGAGTCCTCCGGTATGGGCATTCACTCCATAAAGGATTCAGGTTTTTTGTGATGAGATCACTAGAAATAAAAAGGAAAGCTGGCTGCCAATGAAGAAGTCACCGCACTACGGACGATTCCCATGTCATCAAGACAGATCGGTAAATTTGCAGTAAACCCGTTATCCATTCTATGAATAGCATTTCTTTGACTTTAATTCCCATAACCGGAAATCTTCTGTTCAAATTTTTCCCAGTTTCTCTGAGCTTTTTCTTCGTTGTGATCGTAAATCGTGGTATAGTTTCAGAGTTCAAGTATCTTTCCTCTTTGTAGTCAGCTTTTTCTCTGATCATCTCTACATCACGATATTGCTGTTCAATTTCCTTGTCAATGGTAATTCCCTTCTGCATTGCATCAGAAAGCTCTGCTTTGAGCTGGGTAGATTTTTGCTTGAGCATAGACTGAATTGCCGAATCATCTTCAGGATAGAGATAGAAGCTCATATCTCGCTTGGCATGCATACTCATAATATCCCTCGTCCAGAGGGTATCAATATAGCTCGGATATTCCTGAGTATAGTAGCATTTTCCGAGGATTCCAGACACATTAAACTGCTGCATGGTAAACTCTCGGTAAGACGGCGCAATATGCGATTTATAATCAGAAAGTAAAGCTGAATAACGATTATCAACCTCTTTGATATACTGTCTAAGTTCGGAAGTCAGCTTTTTGTCGCTATATTCCGCATCTGGAAGTTGCAAAAGTTGCTTTACTTGATCCGCAAGAGCAAGCTGTTTGGTAGTTTGAGAATATTCTTCGGTTGGAAGTTCAGGTTTTTTAGTGCTTTCTGGGGTTTCTCAAGGGTTTTTGGAGCTGGAGTAAGTCCGATTTTCTGAAGTAAGGTATCCATCCGTCCAAAAGCATCAGCCTTTTTCTTCTTTTTCTGTGTAAGAACATCCATCGCAAGTTGTGAAAATACCACAAAACCTCCGTTAGTGATGACTGCGGTATAATTTGTATCATAAACAATGTTTTGAAGTCTTTCTAGCATTGGAATAATGATCATCAGTGCAGAATAAAATTCATTCTCAAGTATATGTAAATATTTTTCAAAAAGGTAGGTATTTTTATATCTATACTACTTGACTTATTTATTATTTACTTTTGTTTAAATTAAAAAGATAAAAATCTGACGAGAAAAATGCTTGACATTCTTATTCAGTTTCTTATAATCCATGATATAAAGCTCAATAAAAAGTGCTTTTAGAATTGGTTTTATTTTTCTATGAAAAGACCGATGAGTTTTGTTGTTAAGATGGATGACAAAAAATTAAGATTGATATAGAATCTACTCAGTTAAAAAGATGTTCTGATATATTGTAAGCCAAAAGAAAGACTAGTGCTTATGAGAAAGTTTGCTCTTGATGGAGGAAAGGAAACCTCTTCAGAGGATAGGAAAAGAGTATTCTTTACCAGAGAAAGAGTAGGCAAATCGAAAACACAAGCACTTATGAGGTTTAGAGACTTATCGTTGGAAACGAAACTTATATGAATGTTCTAACTGAGGGTATTTTGGAAGTACATGGATGAATTTTGAGTGAAGAAGCCTTGATTGCAAAAATTATTAATAAAATCTTTTTAAGTTTTCAAAGGCTGAGTTAAAACTTATTTTGGTTTCAGATTTTGATATCACCTATCTTAAGAGGAATAAATATCTTAATAAAGCCTTCTATATTGAGCCACTTTATGAGGATCTTTTGACGAAAATGGTACTTTTTAGTCAGGATTATTTTTAAGGAAAAGTGAGAAAGTGAAGATCTTTATGAATTTATTGGTATCTTGAAGGAAAAATTTTTGGAGGATTTTAAGGATATTGAGCGCTTAAAAATGATCTTTTCTATATCAATTTCTTTCAAATTGTGAGAGATATGGCAGTGCTTGATGGAAAGATTGGACTCTTTGATTTTCCAGATATTAATCCAAAAACTATAAAACTTAAAATGCTTTTATACGATGAAGAGGCTTAATAAACCGATTCATTATCAAGAGCTCCTGCAAAAATTATGGAATGGTTCCCAAATAGTAATGTTAAAGTGAATACAGTTCACAATGATCTTGTTAAAACATAATGATATTTTTGTGAATCTTGGACTTGGTCTTTATGGATTGAAAGAATGGGGTTATGAAGGAGGAAGTGTAAGAGATATTCTTATTAGAGTTCTAAAAAGTTTGATAGACCAATGAATGCAAAAGAACTTGCAAAAAGAAGTTTTGAGAGAAAAATGGTGAGTCCAAATACGGTAACACTAAACCTACAGAAGTATAAATCAGATTTTTAAGAGGATAGACAAGGGACTTTATACCTACATCTGAAAATAGAAATTAGAAAAAGCTGAATCCTTCTAAGATTCAGTTTTTAGTGTAAAAAGTTTCCTTTCTCTTGATAATATCAAGTATTTTCTTAATCTAAAAATTAAATTTTTAATCTTTATAAAAGAGCTATGACTGTAATTGTAAAAGTTCAAGATTCAGCAGGAAATGAAATCTGATCGTTTGAAGCAGAAGATCAAAGGTCGCTATGAGAACTTGCAGCGATGCACGGAGTAGAAATCTTCAGTCCTGTGGAACGGGGTTTTGCGGGGGTTTGTCTCTGCGATGTTGTAGATGGGGGAGCAGCTATTGAGCTTAATAAAACAGGAGAGCATATTTTTGAGGTTGCAATGGATGAGGAAAAATAATCCCTAAACAGCTCCTTGCCTGTGTGAGCGGTATTAAGTCAGAGTTTTTTTCTGATGAAAAGCAACATACCGTAGTAATCAAAAAGCTTTTACTAAGATTCTTTTTGTTTCTAAATAAAGAATGACAGTTATCAAATTTGAACAAGCATTTCTTCTTCTCCCTAATTCAACAGGATGCTGAGCTATAATACTTTCTATCTCCAGACAGTTGATGTGTTTTTCCGTTATTTGCAGAGTAATTTTTTCTTTTCTCCAGAAGATAGTGAAGATATTATTGCGGATTTCTATGTAAAATTCCGAAATGCAGTCACCAAATATGATATTAATCAGTCTTTTTTTCTCGCTTATGTGCGAACGATTTTTCAGAAATACGCTCAAAGATTATTTCAAAAAGCACAAAGAACTTTCTTTTCCTCAGCTGGACGGCGATGATGAGGAAGGAGAAAGGTTTGAAGATACTTTGATTGAGGAAAAGCGAGGTTGCTGAGCTTTTGCAGCAGGATTTTTGAATTAGAGCAAATCAAAAGCTGCAATGCAGGAACTTGATGCTTTTGAGTAGGGAAATCATCTTTCTCAAATATATTGAACATAAATCCAATACAGAAATTGAGGAGCAATTACTGATTTCTCAGGAGGTGATTAGGCAGAGGATTTCAAGGGCTTTTCAAAAAGTTGAGGGCTTTATTAAAAAGACAGTTCAGATACCTAGAAATCTTTCTCTTTTTGTTTTTTTCTTAAAGTCTTAAAGTCTGTTTTTAAAGGAGCTACCAATAGGATTGTTAATTTTATCTAGCTAATAAGTATGTGGATTTATATCAAAACTTCCCCTTATAATGAAAAATAGTTATACTCAGCACTTAATTGAGCATTTAGTCTGTAGAAAAATTCTTCTCCTCAAGCTTTTTCTTAAAGATTTTTCCTTTAAGAGCTTCTAGCTGGTTGGGCTATTCTAGTTTTTTTATTTTTAACTCTTTGGAAGTATCTGATGTCAAAAATCAGCTCCTTTTGAGATAAAAAGAATCCCCTAGAAAAGAAGCTGATAAGAGAGGAATGTTCCGCTCCACAAAGTGATAGAACCCTTTTGGTTAACTGTTTATGAAAAGACCTTTATTGAAAGCATTTTTTGATGGGCAAAAAGTTCTGATAAGGTGACTATATGAGAATTGTTCAAACAACATGCATTGTATTACAATCAAGCACATTGTTGGGTAGCAGATAATGATTTTTTTGAATTATTGAAAGACTGGAGCATATTACTACAGAAGCGACTTTATGATGCATGCCAAGTTCTCAAAGTTATGCTTATATGATTAGGCAAACTCCTTACACGGTCAAAGTATTTGATGGTCTTGAAAATGGATCTTATGCTTTTTGTTATTTTTTTAGATTGGTTTTGCTATGTGCGATCTCAATATTACCATAACTATTGTTGAAGAGCTTATGACTTCCCAACTTTAGAATTTTTGAATACCAAGATAAATTTGCGCTCATTTTTTTGTAATCAAGATAAGGACTTTTTAATACTCCATTAAGTGAAGCTTTTTCAAGAAGCAATGGATTATTTTCTTGAGGGTTAAAGAGTATTTACAAGAAATCGCTTTGGTGACTGAAATAAGAATTGGAAAAAAATCGTTTCTCAAACTGAGTTAAAAGAAGTTTATTGTCAAAATAACTTTAGAAGAGGTACAGAACCACTTTCATTTTATAAGAGGTTCTTATTGTAGAACTAAAAAAATTGAACTTTGAGTGTTATCCTCTTTTTCTTATATAAGAAAGTTCTGAATATTAAAATCATAACTTTCTTTTTCAAAATGATAGCTTTTAATTTCTAAAAATGATAGTTTCAATTTTTTTGAAAAGGAAAGGATGATTTTTTTCTTTTTGCTCCGATTCTTTTCTTGATTTTCTTTGAAGGAAGAGTAGAATCCTACTAAGGAAGTCAGATTTTTCTCTTTGGAATGATAAAATAAAAGCAGAAAAGCACGATTTTTAACCTTTTTCTTGATAAAAATGTTCTATCGTTTGGTGCAAAAAGCAAATCCACTTGATCAAGAGCATAAACAACGATATGCGACTTCGGTCAATGCTGGAAAAAAATTGATACGAGAATGATTGCCAAGACTTTGTCTCAGAAATCTTCGCTCACGACTGGGGATGTGATGAATGTTTTGGAGAATCTGATGGAGGAGATTCTAAGGTGGCTGAGTCAGGGCTATTCGGTGAGTTTGGGAGAATTGGGGACTTTCCGCTTGAGTCTGTCCAGTCAGGGAGTCAAAGAGCAGAAGGAATTTAATACAAGAACGATCAAGAAGAAAGTTGTTTTTTTGCCTTCCAAAAGTTTTAAATCTGAACTGAAAACAATCCCTTTTGAACATAAAAAAATAGTAGTTCAGCTTTTTATTTTTTCTTTTTTTGAGATGAAAAATTATCGGAATTACTTGACCACAGGCAGCTTGAAAGGGAGCAGTAGTGGATTATCTTGTACAAAACTACGCTTATGCTTATTTTTCTGTCAGCGGCTATCTTACTCAAGAGCTCCAAGCGCAGGGGCAGGCGGTCAATAGAGATACGATGAGAGAGCTTGCCAATCAGCTTAGGAGCGAGTTTTTGACCGAGCTTTATCGTAGAACAGCTTTTATCATCTGGCTCATGAGGGTGGGAAGCCTGCGATTATTGAGTCTATCCGTGCATTAGGGAACTAGAAACACTCAAAAAGAAAGCTGATTTCTCCTTCTGTCCGTAGATGCTGATCAAAGGCTGAGATATGAGAGAGCCTTACTCAGAAACTCAGAAAAAGATCAGGTCAGCCGGGAAAAGTTCCAAGAGCAAGAAGCTTTAGAAGCCGATAATCAAGACCCAGCAAAGCAAAATGTTCCTGCTTGTCAGAAGCTAGCGGATATTCAGATTGATAATAATGGCAGTTTAGAAGAGCTGTATAAGCAGATTGATCGTGTAGTATGAATGAAAGGTTAGTTGTCATTGCGAGGGAGTGAAACGACCGCTCTATTTGTCATTGCGAGGCGAATGTAATGAGCCGTGGCAATCCATTGATAATCAGATTGGTTTAGTAGCTAGATTACTTCACTTCGTTCGCAATGACGAGTGAGAGAACTGGATTACTTCGCTTCGCTCGTAATGACGGAGCGGAGTTGGATTGTTCCGCTATTCTCATAATGATGCATAATATATGAATTTTATTTGTTTTATGTAGATGAAAGGAGCTTATGTCTATATTCTGAGTAATAAAAGGAATGGAACTCTTTTATACAGGAGTAACCAGTAATCTTGTGAAAAGAATCTTTGAACACAAAGAAAAAGGTTGTAAATGGTTTTTCTGCTAAGTATAATCTAGATTTACTCGTATATTATGAGGAATGGTGAAGTATTGAAGAGGCAACTCAGAGAGAAAAACAGCTTAAAGCAGGGAATAGAAAGAAAAAAACTAAGTTTAATAGAAAGTATAAATCCTGACTGGAAAGATTTATCAGAATACTTAGAATAGAAATAATTGAACTATACAGTTAGTCATTGCGAGGCAAATGTAATGAGCCGTGGCAATCCATTGGTAGGCAAATCGTCTTTGCGAGGGAGTGAAACGACCGAAGCAATCTATTGGTAAGCAGAGTTGTTTAGTAGCTGGATTACTTTCGCTTCGCTCGCAATGACGAGTGAGAGAAACTAGATTGCTTCACTGCGTTCGCAAATGACGAGGAGTTGGTCATTGTGAAGCGAATGCATGAGTCCAATCTATTTGAATGACAGGAATTATACACTCTTTTACCTTTCTTTCTACCCCATGAAAAAGCTCCTTATCACCTGATTCTTGCACTGCTTGCTTTGCTTTCTTTTCTCCGGGAGTGGAGTTTCGTTTTGGAGGGAGGAAAAATGAGCGGAAAAGTCAGATTTTTCATTATCTCCAGATTGGCTTGAGCATATAGAAAATATCACAGGAACGATCGTTCAGATGCCCAATCCTGATTATCTCAAAAACTACGAAAGCTCCCTTGAAAAAACAGTCCTACGATTAAGCTTCAAACCTACGAATTTACTGAGAAGCATCTCAAATCAAAACTAAAAATCTGGCAGAAAATGGAGTGAAGATCCAGATTATGATTGAAAACAAGAAATATCAGCAATTTTAAAAATACTTATAAAGAACTCCAAAACTACTTTTTCAGGACTGCAAAATATTGAAGTAAAATCTGATGAGCATCTGCCGACTCAGTATCTTCATAGCAAAATTACCCTGATGCAGAGTGGATTTTGGATTCAGAGCTCCAATCTTACCCATTCTACTTTTGCAAAGAACCGCGAACACCTTTTTCCGAAGCGAAAATCCAAAAGTCTTAAAAAAATCTGCATACGCTCTTTGAAAAAGACCGAAAAGGCGAGCAACTTCTTCCTTCTGACCTGCATCCCAATCTTGTCGTTTGCAATCTCAATTGTCGTGCGGTGATTACGGAGCTGATTTCCTGAGCGAAGGAGAGCATTATCATGCAGACCCAGTATCTCAATGATCCAGCTCTTTTGATCTGATTGCAAAACAAGTCGGAAACGCTGAATTTCAAAGCGATTTTCTCCGATACGGAAACGAATCAGTCACTCCTGACTACTTTTGAACGCATCAAGTAAGACTGATGAAAAAAACCCTATGTGCATACCAAAATGATCCTGATTGACAAGAAAATCCTCCTCCTCGGAAGTATGAACCTCTCTGCGAATAGTTTAGATAACAATAGAGAAATTTGAATTCTCCTCATTGATTCGAAGTTGATTGCAGCAGTTTCTTTCTCAATTTAGAGCCGATTGGGAAAAATAAAGCCAAAGAATAAAAATTTAGAAATTGGCTTTAAAAGATTTAACCCTTCTTCACTGACTCTTGGTTGAGGATAAGAACAGAGAATTCTCCTTCATGGTTTTTTTGAGAATATCAGCAAGAAGCTGAATTTTTTCTAGATTATCTGGGAGTGTGGTAAGTGTAAAGATTTCTTGCGTCTCGTTCTCATTTAAGGAGTCACATGCTTGCTGACTAATCACTTCTTCATTTTCTCTTCTGAAAAATTTCTTCAAGAGGAGCTCTCGATTTCATTTGGGAGTTCTTCCTTCTTGAGGCTTGACAATTTTCTTTATAGAATCATCAACAAGCGATCTGGCTTTTGATCTTTTCAATTTCTTCATGTTTCTGATCACCGTATCTTTCTTTTTTTAGCCCTAGCAACTGTCCACTCAGGATCATATTTCTCCTGCAAGCTTTTACAAGGGTTTTCGTAGTCAGTTTTTTATGATTTTGTCAAGGTAAACTCTTCCATTATTCTTGCTTCCATAGAGAATTACAAGATCAAATCTATGAAAATCTAGAGAATCTCTGATGAAAAATTCTCAATTCGCAGAAATATCTTCAATTTTAATGAAGAATCATTTTTCTTTGCTCTGTACTTCCTTAATATAACCATAGACAATAAATTTTTGAACTTGTTCTTGGGTAATCATTTGATTGAGGAAAGAAAAATTTTTTGATATAGAGATAGAGTCCATCAAGCGGGTTCCCAGAAATAAAAGCTTTTAAGACTTCCTGTTCCATCATCAGTCTTTGCATAAGGTTTGATTTTTTTCTACTGGTTTCAGCTGAATGCTCGTATCTACTCCGAGTCCTCCAAAAAGTCAAAAATCAGCATTTACGATATTTTTGTCCAGTCAAGCAAAAATCTGACTATTTTCTAGTAATACATTTCTATCTCAGAATTGGTCCAAAGCTCCACATTTAATAAGGCTTTCAAGCGATTTTTTTATTGATCACGCGATCGCATCTTTTGAGGAAATCTTCCAAACTTTGAAAAGGTCAGTTTTTTTCTGTCTTTCTTGCTGGATTGTTTCTCCAATATCTTCTCCCATTCCTTTGCACTAAAAAAATCAAAGTCTGATCGTATTTCCAAGTGCTGCTACGTGATTAAATGATTCATTGGCATCTGGAGGAAGGACGCTTATTCCTTTATTCTGGATCTCGGAAATATAAAAGCTTTGGGTGTCGGTGTCTTCCTCTACTGAACGGATCAAGGCTGCTGAGAATTCTACAGGAAATGGGCTTTGAGATAGGCAGTCTGATAAGCAACCATAGCGTAGCAAACTGAATGTGATTTATTAAATGAATAAGAAGCTGCAGGCTCAATCATTTTTCGTAAAATGTAGGTTGTCGTCTCTGGTTTATAGTTTCTAAAGGTTTCTCCTCTTGTGATGAATTCTTTTTTCAGCTTTTCAATTACTTCTTTTTCTTTTTCCAACTCATCTTCTCAGCATGTCTGCTTTCACCAGTGAAAATCCAGCCATTGCCTGCACGAGAAACATCAACTGTTCTTGATAAACGGCGATTCCATAGGTCAAACTCATAATCGGAGAGATCTTCGATCAGCTTTTGATTTTCTTGTTCTGCAACTTCAGCACCATATTTTTGCTAAGTTCGGTTCTTAGTTCCTCAGTCATGTATTCAACAGGCTCTCTTCCGTGTTTTCTCTCAATATATCTCGGGATAAATTCCATAGGTCCTGGACGATAGAGCGCATTCATGGCTACAAGGTCGTTGATCGAGTTAGGTTCAAGCTGAATCAAGAATCTTCTCATTCCCTGTGATTCAAACTGGAAAATTCAAGTGGTATCTCCCGCTTTGAAGACGCTATCATAGGTAGTCGTATCGTTAATATCGGGCTGAAACGAGGTTGTCTGCAAAAATGTTGAAAAATCTCAGGAAGCACTTTTTCCCTCTTTTTCATATTTTGCTTTTTGATAATTTTAATACAAGTTTTGATGATAGAGAGGTTCCTTAGCCCGAGGAAATCCATCTTCAAAAAGTCAGATTTGTTCTAATGTTGGTCCGTCATATTGACTCACAACGGTATGGTCGTTTTCTTTTTGCAAATTGCACCGCAGTATAAGTGGAAACAGGTTCTGGTGCGATAATAATTCAACATGCATGAACTCCAAGCTGCCTCAGATTTCCTTCAAGATTAGAAGCAAGATCAAAAGCCTGTTTCACTCTTTCGTTGGTATTCATATAGTTGTGAAGTTCTTCATATTCCTCAGGATGTGCAATGATTTCTTTCAGAGAGCTTTTTTCTGGGATAATATTGGAAATTTGATTTGCCATTTCAAAAGGCACGCCAACTGCTCTTGCTGAATCTTTAAAAAGCAGCTTTAGTTGCCATTTTCATGAATGTCCCAATAGAGCAGACCTTTTTCTTGTCCATATTTTTCTGCACAATAGTCAATTACCCTCTGCCTTTGTGTGTCTTCAAAATCAATATCAAAATCTGGCATAGAAACTCTTGCAGGATTCAAAAATCTCTCAAAGAGCAGATCAAAAGGGAGTGGATCAATATCAGTAATTTCTATCGCCCAAGCAAGTAGAGAACCAGCTCCTGATCATCTTCCTGGACCTACAACGATCATCTGTTTTTGCCCATCTTACATAATCCGATACAATCAAAAAGTAGGAATTAAAATGCATTTCCTTGATAACTTTGAGTTCGTATTCTAGTTTTTCAATGTAGGTTGAAAGGGGTGCTTAGAGGTTTTTAAAGGAAAATATTTTCTCCCTGTTGAATAATATCTTTTTAAAGTCTGTGTAGGTTTCATGAGTAAATCTTTAAGATCTGCAGGAGAGGTTTCTGGGAACTGATTTTTCTAGTACCCTTTGCTAGTGATTTTTACGAGATTGATGAGCATTTCTTCATCCCAATCCAGTCTGAGTCTGGTTTTTAGACCTTTATAGGCAAGATAACGCAGTTCAAATTCATGGAGATCCATTATCATCAGGAAAGTTTAAGCAGAGAATAAATAATCTAATCGTACTAACAGGTGAGCTTTGTTTACCTACTAGGTAGAAAAAAATAACCATTGAAGCTAGTGTAGGGTTTTGGCTTAAAAATCAATAAAAAGAAAATCCCACCATTCATGGCAGGATTTCATCTTTTTAGGATAAGCAAACCAATTAGTAGGCGTAATTGCATTATTTGTCGGTGCTTGTCCCGTAGTTGCCAATGCTCCGATCACCCAGAAGATAAAGGATACAATAATCCAAGAAATTCCAACAACAATAAGTCCAACAGCCGCCTGCTTAAGAATTGTAAATCCTGATTGATATTTTTTTGTCATCACCAGCAGCAGTTACCATCTGGAATCCTCACCAAAGAGATACAGCAAGGGCAATTACAGCAAGCATTCCAAGTACCCGGTTAATAGTCTTTTTATAGTTTGAATGAGTCCATCGTTTGCTGCGTTGTTTCCAGCTGAGTTCGTTCCTACAATACCAGCAATTCCGGAAACTCCATTAGTTGAACCAAACCCTCAGGCATTGGAATAATCAGTCGTTCCTTGTTGGGCCATAGCTAATCCTCCTAAACTTCCAAAGGTAGCCAATCCCATCATCATAATCGCAAGTAGTTTTGTTTTCATCATCTTGTATAAAAAGAGTAAAAATCAGTAGTGAAGAAAAGTTCTTCTACTAAACTAGCTTAAGTATACTCACTTTTTCCTTTTTGCAAATTTTTATAATTTTTATAACTTTTTATAATTTTTATAACTTTTTTAAGAAAGATTGATTCAGGAGTTAGCTTTGGAATTTCTTGAATTTATTGAGAAGAACGATATACTTATTTTCGGTATGCAGAAAATGCATTTCCGCTGTGGAAGGTCAGATTTCTGATTGTTTGCACCACTTTTTATTCTTATTCTTTTATACTTATGAAACACGGAAAGAAGTACAACGAAATGAAAAAGCTCGTTGAAAAAAACTAAAGCCTATCCTTTGGCTGAGGCAGTAGAACTCCTCAAAAAGTGAACTATGCTAAGTTTGATGCAGGAATTGAATTGGCAGTCAAGACTAATGCAAATCCAAAGTACAATGATCAAATGCTAAGAGCAACAACTATCCTTCCTCATGGAACCGGAAAGACTAAGAAAGTTGCAGTGTTTACTACTGATGATAAGACAGAAGAAGCAAAGAAAGCAGGAGCTGATATTGCTGGATACGAATCTTTGCTCAAAGACATCAAAGAGGGAAAGACAAATTTTGATGTGCTTATTACAACTCCAGATTTGATTAGAGAGCTTGCTCCTGTGGCAAAAACAGCTTGGACCTAAAGGACTTATGCCATCTCCAAAAAGCTGGAACCGTTACTATGAATGTTGCTCAGGCAGTAGAAGAAACTAAGAAAGGTAAAATTGAATTCAGACTTGATAAAACAGGGAATATCCACGCTTTTGGTTGGAAAGCTTTTCTTTCGATAATAGCAAACTCGTAGAGAATATTGATGCTTTGATGAAAGCCATTGAAGAAAATAAGCCTATTGGAGTAAAAAGGAAAAACTCGTGAAAAAGTAGTTATTAGCTACGACAATGAGTCCAGGAGTTCAGGTTGAATACTAATGCTTTCTCTTGGAAAAAGATCACTTATAGTGTTAATCTATAGGTGATGTTTTTCGTAGATTCTATGCTATTCTGTTCTGTATGCTTTCTCTAAAAAAACAATTGCTATTTCATTTGGTATAGATATAGTGGAATGCGTTTTATATTATTCAATAGCATATGACGAAAAAAATCAGAACAAAAAGCCTTTCCACTTTTGGGCTAAGATCGTGATTGGGATTTTTTTGAGTTGGGGTTGTTTCAACTGGAATTCTCATCGCTCCAATGTGGTATCCTATCAAGCATTCACAACACCTTCAGTGACAGAACAAAAACTTGAAAAATTCAGATTTATCTTCTAATGAACCGCTTTCAATGAACGCAGAAGCAGCTATCAAAGATTATTTAGCACAAGCAAACCAGGATATTAAAGAAGACCAAATTGTAGCAAGTGGTGATAAAATTGCTGTAGATTATATCGGAAGGCTCAATGAACAAGAGGTCTTTGACACGAGCGTGAAAACGGTTGCAGAGGCAGCTGGAAAATATTCTCTCAGAGGAACTATGATGAGGGTTTGAGTTTTACTGTGGGAGCAGGACAGATGATTAAAGGATTTGATGAAGCAGTGGTTGGAATGAGAGTAGGAGAAACAAAAACCGTTCACATCCCTGCTGAAAAAGCGTATGGAGCAAGGAGAGATGATTTGATTGTTCGTGTTCCTCTCAAGGAGGCCGGAGATACTTCAGGGCAAAGGTTGGAATGCAGGTTGTGCTTTTGAGGAATGTATCCTGCAACAATTACAGAAATTACGGATAGTGAAATCGTTTTTGATGCAAATCCTGAATTAGCAGGAAAGGATCTGATTTTTGATATTACGATTAAGTCAATCACGAGGGCATAATTTTATCTTTTCATCATCAGAAATGCTTACTTTGGAAAGTCTACAATGGAGAGCTTTTTGAAAGAGGGAAGTGGTGGTATGTTGGATTTGCAACAATTATCCTTACAATTCTTGGACTTTTCTCTCTTTACAAGGCAGGACAAGGCATCCAAAAATATTATTGGTGTTGTGATTATGCTGATGATCGTAGGAGGATACTTTTTTCAGTCAAAGATTTGGATGGAAATTGAACTTACCCTCAAGCCAGAAGGACTTTTAGTTGGGGAGAGATTGATTCCCTTTTCTTTAATTCAGGGCTTTGTTGTAGAAATGGAGAAAACAACCTGAAAACTGAAAAATATTGTGCTTAGTGTTAGAAAAATCAGTAGAGATTTTTACGCTCAGAGATACCCTGAGCAGCAACAACTGTAGAGCTTTCAAAGCTTGTTCCATTTTTGGAAAGCTATCAGCAAACTTGGATTGATAAAATGATGAGAAAGCTGAAAGTGTAATAATTTTTCTTCCAAAATAAAAAGTCTGATTCTTTTGTGTGAGGTCAGACTTTTTTGTAAATCCTTATTTTTATTTCTGTCACTAAAGCTTTGCAGACCGTGAAAGGTTAAGAATTATTTGATGCTGATCCCTTGCAGAGTGAGAACCTCCAGACTCACGATGTCTGCCAGCCCCTCACAGGGAGCAAAGAAAGAATTACCTTTGTCTGCTTTTTGCAAGGGAAGAAATATAAGAACCAAGGAACAATCCTTCCTGTTAGGGAGGGGACTACGGAGTGGTGGAGAGGTTGCTAAGCCGAGTAATGAACACAATCCTACTCTCAAGCCTAATAACTTCGTCTTGACAAAAGGGGGATTGATAATCTTATCTAGAAAAGCTTTTTCTCTTTATCAAAAGGAAAGGCTGTGTTTTTAATCAATAAAAAAACGAAAGGAATGAAAAAGAAAATGCGAGGAGTAGGACTGTTGGTCCTGATGCTATCTTGTGGAGTAGTTAGTCTGGCAGAAGAAACGACGCCGCCACCGACAGATCCAAGTTGTTTTAGTACGGGACTTATCAATGGGGGTCAGGAAATAGAGATTACAAGCTATAGTGCTTCAGACTCAGCTTGTGGAAAAAATGTAGTAATTCCTGATAAGATTGGTGGAAAGCAGGTGACGAGTATTGGAATGGATGCATTTCGTGCTAAACAACTGACTGCGTGGTGATCCCAGGTTCAGTGAAGAGCATTGGAGATCATGCATTTGTCCATAATCAACTGACTAGTGTGGTGATCCCAGGTTCAGTGAAGAGCATTGGAGATTATGCATTTCATGATAATCAACTGACTAGCGTGGTGATCTCCGACGGAGTGACGAGTATTGGAGATTATGTATTTCATGGTAATCAACTGACTAGTGTGGTGATCCCAGGATCAGTGAAGAGTATTGGAGGTCATGCATTTTATATGAATCAACTGACTGGTGTGGTGATCCCAGGTTCAGTGAAGAGCATTGGAGATCATGCATTTTATAATAATCAGTTGACTAGTGTGGTGATCTCCGACGGAGTGAGAGTATTGAGAAACGGCATTTTATAATAATCAGCTGACTGGCGTGGTGATCCCAGGCCCAGTGAAGAGCATTGGAACTGGTGCATTTTTATCTCAATAAGCTGACTAGCGTGGTGATCTCCGACGGAGTGAGAGTATTGAGATTCGGCATTTTATGGGAATCAACTGACTGGCGTGGTGATCCCAGGCTCAGTGAAGAGTATTGGAAAAGATGCATTTTGATCGATAATCTACTGACTAGTGTGGTGATCCCAGGATCAGTGACAAGTATTGGAGAACAGGCATTTGCCGTCAATCAACTGACTGGCGTGGTGATCCCAGGCTCAGTGACGAGTATTGGAGCAGGGCATTTTATCTCAATAAGCTGACTAGCGTGGTGATCTCCGACGGAGTGGAGAGCATTGGAGATTATGCATTTGCCGATAATCTCACTGACTAGTGTGGTGATCCCAGACTCAGTGACGAGCATTGAGAGGGGCATTTTACAAGGAATCAGTTACGGACGGTTATACTGGAATGGTAGTAGGATTGTTACAAAAGACCCTACAACTATTACAGTAGGAGAAAATGCTTATATCAAACTCGTGAAATTTGATCTAGCTGGAGGGACAGGGGACAGTTAATGTCACTTGTAAAGGGACTGGTTGTTCTGTAACTTCTATTCCAACTAGAGCTGGGTATATTTTAGTGGTTGGAGTGAGGGATTGAAAGTTTGGGATGAGGACTTATCTGCCTGGGAATACAGGACATCAAACGATCATAGCTCAGTGGAAAGTTAATTCTAGTTCTTCAAGTTCAAGTTCTAGTTCATCATGAGGAGGATATAGCTGAGGAGGAGGAATTTCACATAGTTCAACTTCATCATCAAGCTCTTCAACTTCAACTCCATCAACTGAGCAGAAGAAACCAGAAACACTGGTGAAGAATGAACCAGTAAAAACAGAGCAAGTAAAAACAGAAATCTTCAATCCTACGATCAAGACAACTTGTTTCAATCCACTTGATAAACAAACGATAGATCAAGGGAATAAGATCAGTGAACTGCTAAGAATAGCTCATCAGATGCTTTACAGTTACTCACTGACTAAAATGGCAAGGAACGAAAGACTTTGCTCCAGAGAGAAGCTTAACCAGAGAAGAAGCAGCAAGATTTTATGACAGAATTTGCAACGAATGTCCTCTGTAGAAAAGCAAGTAGAACCTATAATGATCACTTTACTGATCTAGAAAAAGCAAATCCAGAGTTGTTGCCATATATCAAGAAATCTTATGAATACCTTATCTTCAATGGAGATAGTAACGCAGAAGGAAAGAAGGAGAAAACGACCTTTAGACCGAAAGAATTGATTACCGTAGGAGAACTCTCAGCGATCATGACGAGATTAGTAAGAAATGAACTCTTGGCAGAAGTAGAATGAGATCGATCAAAGAATTATAGAACCTATATCAATGCTATCACTCCAAAATCAGACCTAAAAATGAGGTAAGAGGAACAGTAGCAGAAGTGATCTATGATGTGTATAGAAATAATAGCTATGAACTCAAAGATATTGATATGTTATCAAGAAATAATTGATAGTTTTCTGAAAGGCTGATGATATTCAGCCTTTTTTTATGACTTTTTCTCTTTATATTTAGGGAGAGAATCTTATACTGCTTTTTGATTTCATGATATAAAGAAGGATGTCCTGACATAAACTCGTGATAAAAGATGCTTTACGACAGCTTTTTGGAAGAATTGTAAGTGCTTTATTTGGTTTTGTGATTACTAAAATTATTGCTTCTTATCTTGGTCCTTTGAGATATGGGGACTATGGAACGATTTTTCAGATTTTTTTGCCTGGTGGACGGCTCTTGTGGATTTTGGAATCTATGTGATTAGCTGTCAAACAGCTTGGACAGATTAAAAACACAAGCTTATGGTGAAGGAGAAAATATACCAAAAACCTGAAGTTGAGTCTGAGTTGGCTATGACCTATGGAAAATTTGTTGAATGAGGACTTTTCTTATTTTCATTATTTATACTTTAGCAATTGTTGTCGCCTATTTGATCCCCTGCATATACGAGTAATCCCTTTATTGTGCGAGGATTGCCACTTGCGATGTGCTATTCTGCGAGTAATATGTTTGCTGGGATTCAGCAGCTTCCACTTCAGATTTTTTTCGAAAGATGAAAAAGGCTGACTTGGTCGCTGATTATTGCAAGGTTTTTTCAGCTTTTTCGTCTTGATCCCGGTAGTGTTTCTTTTCTTCAAAAAAATATGAATTTTGAAGAGAGTGGAAACCTGATACTATGGCGATTTTTGGCTTTTGCCTTGGTGATTTTTTCTGTAGTGGTGAGTTCTATTGGTCAAAATGTGGAAATCCATCTAAGGACCAAAGATTTACTTCCCTTTAAAGATCAGATTTGACTTTTTCTTTTTATCAAAAATCTGCTTTCAAAAAAATCGAAAATATGGATTTTCCTACTTTTTTTAGTAGTTTCCATACTTTATTGGTGCTGATGTTTCTGGGTGGTTTTATCCGACTGGCAAGCGGATTTAAATATGCAGGAATTTGGGCCCTTAGCACTTTCTTTTGATTGAGATACTTCTCATCGTTCCTTCTTCTGGGAAATAGTTTGCTTCACAAAAATTCCGCATTATTCTGCTGAAAATAAAAAGAAATCACTCTGAAATCTTATGCTTTTGGTGGTTTGGATTGGGGTTGTGGATTATGATGAACTTTTGGATTTTCGCAGATGATATTATTGTCTTTGTTTCTAGTCAAAAAGTTTATTGGAACCTGGGGAAATTTCACTTTGGGGATCGAATCAAATTTTTGCCTTTTCTAGGGATTGTCTTGGTTTTGAGCTTTATAAAACAAGTTTACAACTATCTTTTTGTTGTTCTTGAAAAACAGAATCTGCTCTTTGAGATTAATTTAATCTGAGTTCTCATTGGAGCAGGGGTGGGAATTTGGCTTATTCCTGAGTATGGACTGATGATGAATAATTACTCAAATTTTTGATTGAAGTGATCTTTACTTTAGGAGCGATAGGGCTGGAATTAAAAAAACAGCTTACTCTGCAGTTGTCAAAAAAGTCTGATTTCAGCTTTTCGGTATTTTGGTATTTTTGCTTTGATGGGGAGTAGGAATATATTATTTTTCTTGGTCAATGAACCAATATTATTCGTTTCTTTTTGGTGGCATGAGTATTTAACCTTCTTCTTGTAGCTGCTAGCTTTAAAGCCAATGAAAAAGGTTGCAAAAGGATTAACAAACGATTAGTATGAGTAAAATTTTATTCTTAATGGTAGAGGTAGATTCTGATGTTTAAAAAAATACTCCAAGCTTCAGCACAAGCGTTACTTTCTAGACCGAAAATCATTAGATTGGCTTTTTTACCTTGCTTTGTTTTTTTCTATTGTTCGTTTATACTATATTATTTATTATTTTAATACGATTCTTATCTGGAAGTACGAGTCAGGAGTCCAGGTTTCTGATGCTTTAATGTATTTTATTTCAACCTTGCATGCTCACTCATGCAGTCGGGACCATTATTATAGCGGTGTTAATTATTATTGTAGGCTATCTTTGGCTCTATCCTATTGGTCAGGCTTCAGTAATTTATGCACTTCATGAGCCAGAAAAATCTAATTTTTCCGCTTTTTAGTAAGGGATTGGGGAGGTTTTTTCCCAATGCTTGAATATGGAGGACTTTCCATCCCCTTTGGTTTGTTTACCTTTTTGTACCGTAGTGCTTAGGCTCTATTTGATCAATGTTTTGGGGAAATGTTGTGGTAGATATTCTGATCGGAATCTGAGGAATTATGGTGCTATTTTGCGAGTATTTTTTGGTCTTATGCGAAAGTGATTATCGTCCTTGATGGTGTTCAGGTTTTTGATGCGATCAAAAAGAGTACCAAAGTGGCATTTCTCAATTTAGGGCTCTCTATCAAACTAATGTTGGTCGAGTTTTTCTTGCTTTTTAGGTTTTTGATTACAGGAGCTTTTAATTGTTGGGATTCCGCTAGGGATCGTCTATATTGCAGTGTGGTTGAATATTTTTGGATAATAGCTTTGTTGAAGGATTGATCCGAGTCGTAGCAGGTGGACTATTGCTGTTTTTTTATCGTATATTAACTGTATTGTAGAGACCTATTTTCTGACCTATTGGTATCAGGCCTACAAGACCATTGCTCTGGAAAAAGAAAAATAATAAAAACCCAAACCTGAAATCAGACTTGAGTTTTTGAAATGCGTTTTAGGATTCTTCTTCAACTCTTTTTGTAGAGTTTATACTTTCGAAAAAGCTTTTCGAATGCAGTTTGCGAACATGGCGTGGTAATAGAGTAGCCATTTTCTTCCATCCGATGCCATATGATAAAAAGCATCAACATCATCATGAAACAAGTGCTCTAATACCCATTCCACCAGAGGTTTTTAAAAACTTTTTCCCATAATAAAAAAATTTTTTTAGTTTAACATGTTTTTATTTTCGCATAAAAAATATGTATTTACTTAGATAAGTCAAGCTTTATTTTTGATATAGGTTCCAGAAATCTACCTGTTGCCACAAGGCGTCTTCCTTCATTTCTGAGTAGATCAGCCAGGAACTTCCCTGTAAAAATAAGTTTCGCTGGAGTATTCATTTGTCCACGAAATCTTGAGGAGAGAGATAAGGAGCATCAGTCTCGATCAGGATTTTTATCTTTTGGAATCGCTTTCAAACTACTCCTAAGATGTTCAGCTTTTTGGATAGGTGGTATTTCCACAAAATCCGATAAAAAGCTTTTGGAAAACTAGTCAATAAAAATCTGAATTTCTTTTCACTATAGCCTCGACAATGAAAATAGATCGTCAGTTCTGGGAAACTCTTTTTAGCACAGCAAAGGTCTCTTCAAAAGCATCTCTTGAATGAATCACAATGGGCAAATGAACTTCTTTTCGCGAGTGTGCATTGAGCAGTAAAGACTTTGTTGGAGGGCTAGGGTGTTCCCTTCTGTATCAAAATGGAGGTCTATTCCACATTCTCCGACTGCAACAACTTCTTCTCTATGCTGAAAAATCTGATTTTTGAGCTTTTGAATTTCCTCTTCAATTGGGGAGCAAAGCTCTTCTACATCACAGGGATGAAATCAAACAGCACACTTAACTCGGCAGTTTGGAAAAGTTTTTGGCTTCTTGTGATAAGGATTCCTCTTTCATTGTATCCGGTATTGGCTCCTGCATTGATCAGTCCCCTTCCTCCTTGGTTAATAAAATCAAAAAGATGCGCCTTCCAGTCAGGGAACAAGCGTTCTTGATTAAGATGAGTGTGTGCGTCAAAGTAAGTAATCATATCTTATAAATAAGCTTTTTACCTCAAAAAATCAATGAAAACTGAAAAGCAATTGCATTTTTCTTCATAAATCCATATAAACTTGCACTGAATGTTATTTTTTACTTCATTTTAAAAGAAGCATAATGCCAAGGAGAACCGTTAAAACAGAAACATTGAAGTAATCTTACTTCAGGATGACAAACATCTTGGAGAAAAAGTATGAAATTGTAAGTGTAAGACCAATTTTCGCTAGAAATGTACTTTTGCCACAAAATATCGCTGTTCTTGCTGATAAGGCAAATAAGAATAAGTATCAGCAAAAATGCAGGCTGCAGTTGTAGCAAGAGAAAAAGAAGGCTGCAAGTCTTGAAGATTTGTTTGCTAAAAATGACAGAAAATGGAGGAGTAAAACTTATTAGAAAAGTAAATAAAGATAATGTCCTCTATGCTAAAGTAAACGAATCTGATATCGTAGAAGCGATTAAAGAAGCTTATGGTGTAGAAATTGATGCTCATAATCTTAAGCTCAAAAAGAAATTAAATGAGGCTTGAACGTTCATCGTTCCTTTCATGTATAAGGAGATGAAAAAGGAGCTAACTGTTGTTGTTGAAGCTGAGGCTGGATCTAAAGAAGAACTTAAAGAAGAAGCAAAAGCTGAAGAAGTAGTTGTAGAAAAGACCAAGGAGGAACTTAAGGCTGAAAGAGAGGCTAAGAGAGCTGCTGAAAAAGCTGAAAAGATAGCTAAGCTCAAGGAAAAGTATAAATAAGATTATTGAATTTTTATAGAAAGCTGAACGAGAAAAAGTTCAGTATCTTTACTTGAAAAAGTCTAAGAAATAGCTATTACAAGACAAATTATTTATTTCTCATCAGTGTAAAATGATCATCTATTTATGCTTTTTGGTTTTTATTTTTCGTAATTCAGTTCTGAATTGCAGGACTGCTTTAGGGGCCAGTCAAATTTCTATCTTCTAGGAGGAATAAATTTTGTAGCGATCTTGTTGCTTTCACTTTGTTATTCTTTTTGCTAAAGAAAAGGAACCAAGTCCTGAAGCCATCCTTGTGAGAGAAAAATGAGAAAGGAGTTGCTATCCAAAGCATCAGAGGAGTCAGAACTTCCGATCTCAGAGTCTAATATTGAATATATCAAGACAAAGATCAATCGTAGCAAGAAACCACAAACGGTTTCATGAGGAGGAACTTATCGTTTGTTAGTTTTTCTTCTTGCTCTTGTAGGGTTTGGAGGAATTTTTATACATGTTTTGGGATATTTTTGATTTCTTTTGCAGTGTTGATTTGAGCTTTAGGAATGATGATTTTTATCACTGTAATTTTTAAGGCTGCACATCTTTTGGGAAAAACGATTTTTGCTTCAGTATATTTTTGGGTGTTCTGCTTCTTTGCTTGTGGAGGATTGGTTGGTTTATTGTTCTGAAATCAGTATTCAGAAATAGAAGTCGTAAAATCTGAGATATCAACTTTCATTGATGGTTTAAAAAGGAGAGTGAAGTCAGGATTCTGATGTTGCACTTACAGGAACACTTGAAGAGAGCTGATTCTTGTTTGAGGGAAACAGGAGAAGTATTAGGAATGTCGCTTAGTGGAGAAGCTTTATTTTCATGAGAACAACTTTCAGGAACTAAGGGGAAACAATAGAGGCGCTTTCTACTGGAATTCTTGCTCCAGAATCTTCTACTCTTTCTGGAGGAGAAACGAAGCAAGAAGATCTAACCAAGCAGGTGACGATGTTAGAGGCAATTAAACATCTTATCAAAAGAAAATGCGATACCTCTTTCTTCTTCCAAGAATGTAAAGTTTACCTATGTAGCAATGAGTAATGAAGCGTATCCTTATATGAAAACAGCATTAGAAAAAGAATGATAGGTGCAAACACGGATCCTAATATGCTAATTAGCTGTGATGTCTATATGGTAATGAAAGGACTTACAAAAAGCCTGGCCAGTGACGCTTACAGCAGATGTAAAGTCAAATTATTGGAATGCAGCAGTAGCACATAACGCTTTAAATGGATGTAAAAAGGAGCAAAACTTACTATTTGAAATTTATAGAGAACGATAAGAGAAGATTCTTCAAAAGGAGAATCTGCCTGATTTTTAATCAGCATTTTGAGCTTGTTTTTTTGTAGTAAAATGGTTAAAAATCACCTTGTTGATTTGGTGCTATTTAGTTTTTATACTAGAAATGATGGATTTTGATCCGAAGAAGAATTATTATGAGATTTTTATGAGTGAGTGAATCGGCTACAGCTGATGAGATTAAAAACCTTTAGAAAGCAGGCGGTAAAAACACCATCCAGATCGTTGAGGTTCTAAGGAGAAATTTCAGGAAATCAATGAAGCCTATCAGGTGCTTTCCGATGATCAAAAAAAGACAGCAATATGATATGTATAGAAAAGGTTGATTTGGAGCTGGAGGTTTTGATTTTTGAGGATTTTTGAGGGGAAATGGTGCTCAATTTGATTTTTGAGGATTTTTGAGATATAGGAGATCTATTGTGAGGAAATGCTTTTTGAGGTGGTTTTTGAGGAGCAGGAAGGACAAAAAGAGCTACAAAGTGAGAAGATTTGAGAAGCATATTGAGATATCTTTTTGAGGAGTCGTATCTTGGAGTGAAGATTGCTTATACGAGAAATGTGAAAAATAGAGGGAATAACTGAAGAGACCTGTTCTCATTGTAATGGTACAGGAAGAGTGACTCAGCAGGCACAGACTCCTTTTTTGAGTAATTCAAACTCAAGCTGCTTGTCCTGAGTGTTCAGGGTTTTGAAAAATTTATAAAAAGATGGAAAACAGATCTCAAATGGAGGATTAGAAGCTAAAAAGGAGGTTTTAGAACTTGAAATTCCAGCAGGGATAAAGTCTTGAAGTTATCTTAAGTATGCCGAAAAAGGAGATGAGGGAATATGAGATATTCCTTCTGGAGATTTATATATTAAAAATTTTTGTCGCTGAATCTCCAAAAATATACGAGAAAAACAGATGATTTGTATGTGAAGGCAGATGTTTCTCTTTTTGATTTGGTTTTTAGGAGGTGAGGTTGAAGTTCCTCATCCCTGAAGGGAAAATAAAAGGTAAAAATCCCAAAAGGAACTCAGGTTGGACAGAAAGTTCGTGTTGCAGGAAGAGGGTTTTGAGAAAAGGGCTTTTTAAGGGAAAAAGGAGATATGATTGTTGAGCTCCATGTTTCTGTTCCTAAGAAATTGAGTAAAGAACAAGAAAAACTTTGGAGAGAACTCCAAAAATTGGATTAAAAATCGATTTTTACATGTTTTTTAATTATTTTTCACCACACCAATCACCTTCGTTTCATCGTAAGGACTAATTTCTACCTTATCAAAAAGCGGTTGATAGATTCTAGCATAAAGCGATTCTCTTGCTTAATAATTTTTTGAGCTTAGGAAGTTGATTATGTAAAACAAACACAAAATCTGATTCATCATAGCTCGCTTGCTGACGGATGAGAACGAGATCACCATCTTGAATTTTCGGTTCCATACTGTTTCTTTCGCTCTGACAAAAACAATTTTCCAAATTACTCGTTCCTACAAAGGCAACCGTTACCGGCATTTTTCTCTTGAGAATATTCATCAATGATCTGCTTTCCTTTATTTCCACACTGTGCAAAACCATAGATTGGAAGCTGAACAATATCATCAAGCTTATTTCCCACTTCTTCTCTGATTAGCCTATATCAATGATCATCTTTAACAAAATAGCCCTTAAAAACAAGCTGATTAAGCTTATTCAAAACAGTTTGTGGGTGAGAGGCTCAGACTTCATTTGCAATTTCTCTTAGAGTAAGTCCCTCTTGGTTGGTATTTTGCTTAAAAAAATGCAATCAATCTTCTTTGTAAATCATCAAGTTTGTTCGTTGCCATACTATTATAGTAAAAAGAGATAAAAGTCAGATTAGCAGCCCTTTTCGGGAAGTTTTTCGTTCATCATCAGGATAACGCTGTTCATAAGTTCTAACTGCTTCCTCACGAATCAGATTTCGTTTGATTCCCTTGTGTGCTCCAATAATACTTGCCAAGGCACAACGACAAAAGCTAGGATCAACCTTTATTTTGAGCTGATGAAAGACTTCATAAGGATCTTTGTGCCAAAAACTCCTCAGGCGTCGTAATTCAGATTTTTCATCAAATTATCTGCAATCCTTGGTCAGATATTCGGCAGTTTGCATAAAGGAGAACGAGGCATAATATTAACAAAATTAAAAAAAGTCTGATTGCAATATAAAGATTCTTTTGACGATGTCAAATCTTTTTGACAAAAATCAATTATTTTTGACAAAGAAATAATACTAAATAAAAATTGTAAAAATTCTCTTGATTTTTTTATCATTAAACACCATCTCAGTCGCTCTGGCAGGGAAAAATTCTTGCTGGAGCAGACGACTAAAAAAGTTTTATACTCTTACAATAATAGTTATGGCAAACACAAACAATCAAGCGCTCAAAAGAAGCATTTATGAATATTGAAAAACAGTTCTGAAAAGGGCTGTGATGAGAATGGAGATAATTCTAATGTAGGGCTAGTAAATACTTCTCATAGTGGTTCCTATGTGCTTGATTTAATTCTTGGTGGTGGGTATCCTGAGGGGAGAGTGATTGAGATTTATGGTCCAGAATCCTCAGGTAAGACAACGATCGCACTTCATGCAATTGCAGAGATGCAAAAAGAGGAGAAACAGCAGCCTTCATTGATGCAGAACATGCTCTAGATCCTCATTATGCTAAAAATTAGGGGTTAATACTGATGAGCTTATTCTTTTCTCAACCAGATTATGGAGAACAAGCTCTTCAAATTGCTGAAGAACTCGCAAAAACTTGAGCAGTGAAGATGATTGTGATTGACTCGGTAGCTGCACTTGTTCCAAGAGCTGAGGTAGAAGGTGATATGGGAGATTCGTATATGGGACTTCAGGCGAGAATGATGTCGCAAGTGGGCTTAGAAAGCTGACTTCCGTCCTCGCAAAACAGGAACGATGTGCATCTTTATCAACCAAATCAGAATGAAAAATCTGAATTATGTTTGGAAACCCAGAAACGACTACAGGAGGAAATGCCCCTTAAGTTCTTTGCTTCTCAGAGAATAGAAATCAGGAAAGGGACAAAAATCATGGAAGATAAAGAGCAAATTGGTTATTTTGCTAAAAATTAAGATCGCTAAAAATAAGATCTTTGCACCGTTCAAGACTGCAGAACTCCCTATCAAATGGAATATGGGATATGACAAGACAACTGACATTATTGAGGCGGCTTTTGATTCTCAAACTGATTTCCAAGGCAGGAGCATTTTTATACCGTAGGAAGCGAAAAACTCCAAGGAAAAGAAAAGCTCGCAAAATACCTAGAGGGAGAAGAAAAAATCCGTGCTAACCTAGAAAAAAAGAAAATCCAATCCAAAATCAAAGATATGAGAATGGGGAAAAAGGTTCTTGATGATGAAGCACTGAATAAAATGGAGGCAATTATTGAAGAAGAAAGTCAATCTGTAGAAGAAGAGTAGAGAGAAAAAGAAAGCTGATCCTACATAGTAAGATTAGCTTTTTATTCACTGATAAGTTGATTTTTATTTTTCTATAAAGTTCAAGGATTTCTGTTTCTGCTTCATATTTTTGGGAAAAGCGCCTGTCACATTTCTATTTTTGTGTCGCAAAGATTGGCAATACTTTGTGTATTTTGTATTCGTTCAATTTGAAGTTCTGAATATTTGTTTTGAAGACAGATTTTTCTGATTTCTTCCTCGGTCATGAGATGATTTTTCGTTAAAGTAACTCTGTGCTGTGGATCGTAGAGTTTAAGGTTATCTTTGATTGCCATAGCAAGTTCTTGGGTCTCCTTGTCTTCAGGTTTCGGATAAGCATAAATATTACTGACAATACATGGAGTTTTTGTGTTCTCAGAAAGCTCTAAAATCTGCTTGTTGATCTTTTGCTATTTCTAGTTCTTGAGATTCATCTTGAGCAATAATCTCTAGATAGCAGTTTTCATCTCAAAGCTGTGATTTAAGCATATCAAGGATCTCTTGTGCTTTTAGAAAGAGATTCTCATTATTCAAAAAGTTTTTGCAATTCGTGAGTCAGGACCTCAAGAAAACCAGAATTCCTTCTTTATATTGTTCCAAAATACTAATATCTATTTTCGGTCTTCCCATAATCCCTCCCTGCCCAGCAAAAAGAGGTAAGCTTCATCAGATTGAGGTATCATTCTGTATTTTTAGCCAATAGACAGATCGTCCCAATCATATTTGGAGTAGGAGCATTATCAATATTGAGGACAAATCAGACTTCTAAACCGATAATCGGCTTGATTCCCTCGGCATTTGCTGCTTGATAAAACTGGATCGCACCATACATAACATCAAGATCCGTAAGAGCAAGAGCAGGAAATCAGAGTTCTTTTGCTCTTTTTATGATAAGCTTTGGAGTTCAAATAGATTCAAGGAAGGAAAAGGTGCTACGACCATGCAGAGGAATGTACATTGTTTTTGAAAAGAGAGGTAAAGTATTATTTCCTTTCCGAAGTAGTCTTGTGGAATCAGGAAGATAAATTATTGATTTTTAATTGTTAATTGCCAAGAAGTTTTCAATCAGTGAAAAATTTCTCTCAGTTTTATTTTTCTAGTGCTTGTTTTTTTCCTCAGGTTTGAAGCTGCTCAAAACCCAATCACTCACCTGACCTTGAACAGCAGGTCTATCAACGCCAATCCTCAGCCTCCAAAACTCTTTTTGTTCCGAGCTTTTCTATGATACTCTTGAGTCCATTGTGTCCCGCAGCACTTCCTCAGTATTTGAGAGCGATCCTTGCCGTTGGGAAGTCAATTTCATCATGAAGAACCAGAATATTCTCAGCTGGAATCTTGAAAAACTTTGCTAATGGAGCAACGCTTTCTCCAGAGAGATTCATGTAGGTTTGCGGTTTTACAGAGCAGGATTTTTCACCTTTTTCGTTCGCTGGAAATAAGCTCAGCTTTGTATTTGTTTTCATATTTCCAGTTTCATAAGTTCTCATGCTGATTTCGGAGATCAAGAAAATGAAATCAGATATTATGTCTGGTTTTTCATATTTTATTCAAAGGATTTCAAAGTCAGACGAGGAGTTTTCATTCAAGTTTTTCCTTTTAAAGTACAAAAAGTATAGGTTTCTTTTGGTGCTAATCAAGCCAAGTTTCCCCATGCACTAAAATCCCCCATTGAAACTATCTCTTGACCGTTCCGATGACAGAAATCTGACTTCGATCTTTTTCCGCCCTCGCTTCCTTTACTCCAAAACATCGCAGTAATCGCCTGATCTCCAAACTTCCCATGAATCTTGAGATGAGCTCCGCCATTTTTTCAGACTTTTTCTACCCTTTCTACCCTAATCTGCTCAAAAAGAAAGCTCGGCTCTTGGTTTCCTTCCCCAAAAGGTGCAAGCTGGTCAATTTCGCTGAGCTCTTCAGTATTTTCGCTCATGAGGCAGGATTTCCGTGTCTACAGAGCGTGATCAAGCTGATCTGCGGTAATGCAGGATTGACAGTGCTTTTGAAAGATCTCAAGTACCTTATCCAGATATTCAAGCTCTACGGTCAGTCCTCAAGCTCCTTTATGTCCACCAAACCTCTTTAAATAAGGTGAAGCCTGAGTAATCATCTCAATCACATTGAAATAGTCAGGTCCTCTGAGCGAAGCGACTGCCTGCTGTTTCTCAGGATCAAGCTTGAAAACGGCCGAAGGTTTATTGTATTTTTCAGTGATTCTTCCCGATACGATCCCAACAATCCCTTCATGAAACGCTTCATCACAGACAAAAAGAAAAATTCTGATCAGGATCCACTCTGCAAGTCTAAAGGCTTGATCTTGCATTCTTCTCCTTTCGGTATTGATGGATTCTATTTTTCAAGGTGACTGAAGCTGCTTTTCTCACTCAGAGAGGAGGATTTTTAGGCTGTCATAAGGGCTTTCTATTCTCCCACCTGCGTTGATCCTTGGTCCAATGACAAATCCAATATGAAAGGTGTCTATATTCCCTTGAGATTGAGGAAATTGAGGAACTCTGCAAACTTTTTCGGCATTTGATCAGGATGATGATTGATGAGTTCAAGTCCTTTCTTGACAATCACTCTATTTTTCGTGGACAAGAGGAACGACATCAGCAACCGTTCCTATCGCTACAATCGGTAAAAATAGTTAAAAATCTGATCTCTTTAGAAAAGCTGGATTTCATCAGGAGCGCATTGATGAGCTTAAATGCCACTCCGACTCCAGCAAGCCCCTTTGAAAGGATAGTTTGAGAGACCTGAGGATTGATCAGAGCATAGGCATCTGGAAGTGTCTCCAAGGCGTGATGGTGATCGGTAATAATCAGGTCAAGTCCGAGTGTTTTTGCATATTCCGCCTCCACAACTGAAGTAATCCCGTTATCTACGGTAATGACCAGTTTTACCCTTTTTCTTTGATCTCATCAAGGTGCTTATTTTTTTGAGTCCATAACCATCTTTGAGCCTATCAGGATACATAATGCTGATCTGCTGATAGTTCAAAAACTGAGTAAAAAAACTTGTAAAGCGAAAAACTAGAAGTAATCCCATCAACATCATAATCCCCAAAAACCATAATCTTTTCCTTGTTTTTTTCATGGCTTGAATGATCCTCTGCACGCCCTTTTCCATATCATTGAGCAAAAAGGATCCAGCCGATAATGAGCGATGCTTGGATTGAGGAAAAATCATAGGGATGGTCTGAGATGTTTCTTACTTTGAGAAGCCTTTGAATAAAGAGATAAATCAGCATCTTGGTTTAGGAGTTGATAACGCATATATCAGTAATGAATATAGAACTTTTTAGTCGCCAGAATGTCTTTCTCGAGAAGGTTTATCATATCTTTTTGCTGCTACTTCTGATCACGGTGTTCTATGAGCAAGTAGAGATTGTCCATCATCTTCTGGTCTGTCATATAATACAGGATTTGGGATTTTTCTTTAAAATTTTAGTGATTCTCTATCGTTTCGGAATTGTTCTTCTTAGGAAGATGGTTCCCATCTTCGCTATAATCTATTATTTTTCGGCATAGCCATAAGATTCAAGAAAAATGAATATGGACTAAATAATAAAAATCTGATTATAAATTCAAGCGAAGTCTGATAATATTTCTAATGTCTTCTCCAATTCTCCTCTTGAGCCTGAAACGATAAGCTAAAAATCTGAATTTACTCTTCTTTAGCCCTCATTTTGATGAATCTTGAAAAACCTCACTCCTGCGATGAAGCAATATGTACAGATGAAGCAGCAAAATCCTGATTGTATTCTGTTTTTTCGTATTGGGGATTTTTACGAGGGTTTTCTTTGAGGATGCGAAAATCTGTGCTTCAATCCTTGATCTCATCATTACTTCAAAAATAAAAATTCTGAAAAATCCGATTCCGATGGCGTGAATTCCCTTATCATAGCGTAGAAAAATATATTCCAAGGCTGGTTGCCAAGGGTTATAAAGTCGCCATTGCCGAGCAGACCACTGATCCTATCCCATGAAAAATTGTAGAGAGAAGCATCAAATCCATCATCACTCCCTGAACGACCATTACCGAACAGCAGAAACAGGCTTTTACCTTTTTGGCTATCACGACTACAAATGAAAAGTCAGGTTTATACTATCATATTGCTTGGTGAGATTTTACGCTCGGAGAATACACGACCAAAAGCTTTGATGAACTGGGAAAAGTGCAGAAATTTATCCTTCAGCTTCGTCCGACCGAGATTATTATTGATACGGACACGAGGATCAAGGAAGAGCTGATCACGCCGATTCAGCAGTATTTGCAGTGTCTGATCTCCGTCTGTGCGGTGCCGGTGGATCCCGCGCATTTCATCACTTCGCTCTGTAAGGTGCAACATACCAGCAGTTTTTGGGAAAGCTTTGGAGAGTGGGAGATTGGAGGCGATGACCCTCCTCTTTGCCTATCTTCAGCATACCCAGCAGCAACAGCTCACCAATATTTCAAAAATCAGATTTTATAGTTCGGAAGGCTTAGTTTTGATGGATGAAGTGACAATTAAGAACCTGGAACTCTTCGCTTCTAGTTATGAAAGTAGTACGAAATACAGCCTTTTCGGCATCTTAGATACGACCAAAACCGCAGGTGGATCCAGACTTCTTCGCCATTTACTTGCAAATCGATCAATATCAAGTCCGAACTTGATCGAAGACTCTCAAAACTTGAGGCTTTTTGGAAGATCCGATGACCGCTGGGATTCATCAGTTTTTAGGGGCAGTTTTTGATATTCCAAAAGCTTTTTGAGCTTGATTCTGTATAGAAAACTCAGCCGAGGGCCGTTTATGAAGTTGAGGGCGGTGCTTCGCAATGCTTTTACAAGGGCTAGAAGGACACTCCTATCTGAACTCAAAAACTCCAACTCACTGAGGAGGAAATCTCGGCATTGAATCAGATTTTTTTGCTTTTACAAAAGGCATTAAAGGCTGATGAGGAGCTTTTTGGGGAGTATGATTATGTCGCGGAGGGCTACGATGCGGAGATTGATGAGCTGAGAAAGGTCGCCCTATCATAGCGATGAAATTTTTGCTGCAGTATCAGCAGGAATTAGTCTCAAAAACCTGAATCTCCAATATCAAACTGAAATTTGTGATGAATCAAGGCTATTTCCTAGAGCTGACGAGCAAAGATAGCGAACTTTTGAGGAATTCTCGCACAGCAGGATTTTACCGAGTTGAATGCTCAGGAGCAGGGAAAAAGTTTGCGATTGTCCGCAGACAAACCCTCAAAGGCAACTCAAAGATATACAAGTCCTTACCTTGATAATCTTCAATCTCATATCCTCGGGCCAAAGAGCAGCTCAAAACCAAAGAATCCGCAGTTTTACAAGGACTTCAGCAGTCGCTTTTGGAAAGCATCACTCCGCTCTACAGCTTAGCAGAAAAGCTGGCATGGCTGGATCTTTTTACATCACAGGCGATTTTTTTGCTAGGGAATACCGCCTAGTTAAGCCACAACTCGCAGAAAATGGCATCATTGAGATTCAGGCAGGTCGCCATCTGGTAATTGAAGCCTTTTTGCCGAAGGATCAGCCTTTTATTCCTAATGCCTTGGCGATTGGCGAGTCCAAAAACACGCATCACGGCTTGATTCATATCATCACTTGACCGAATATGTGAGGTAAGTCCACCCTATTTGAGGCAGTCAGCTTTAATTGTTTTGATGGCGCATTGTGGGCTGTTTGTTCCAGCACAAGAAGCCAAAATCTGACTGATTGATGGAATTTTTGCTCGTGTGGGAAGTGGCGATATTATCGCGAAAAACCAGTCTACTTTTATGACGGAGATGATTGAGGTTGCGAATATCCTCAATAATGCGACCGAGAGGAGCTTTCGTGATCTTTGATGAACTCGGGGCGTGGAACCTCTACTTATGATGGACTCGCACTTACCAAAGCAATTCTGCATTATCTTTTGAAAATATTCAGGCAAAAACCCTGATTGCAACTCATTATCACGAACTCATTGCCCTTGAACAGGGAAAGTGAGCAGATTAAAAATTTCTCAGTCAGCGTCTACGAAACTGATAAGGAAGTCGTTTTTATGAAGAAAATTAGTGCATGAGGTGCGAGTAAAAGTTATGGAGTAGATGTCGTGAAACTTGCAGGGATTCCCAAAGCCGATTTTGGAGGAGGCAAAAGGCTTTTTAGTCTGCTTTAGAAAAAGGGAAAAAGCTGACCTTCCCCCTTTGAATGCTCCTCAGGGACTTTTTGTAGTTCAGCAAGAAGAGTTTGCTCATAAAGGCTCAGTATGAGAAAGATGAAGGCGTTATTGGCGGGATGGATTTGAATGCAATCACTCCGATTCAGGCTTTGCAGCTTTTTGATGAAGATTAAGGAGGAGTTGTAGGATTTTTACTTACTTGAAAAATTACATCAGTAAGCAATAAGAGCCTTGAAATTTCTTTCTTTAGCCCAAAATACCAATAAGTTCTTTCTTAAATCTTGATGAAGAGGGTATCATTTGTCTTCTCGTGCCATAAAACTTTTTACATTCTACATTGAGAATTACTGTAAGCGACTCTTTGAGAAATTCAAATTGTTCCCTGGGTAAGCGTGTTCATTGGAGGGTATCTTTAAAATAATGGAGAACTTGAAAATGCTGTAATTCATGAAGAAAAATTTCAAAAGTATATTTTTCAGGAGATCGGAAAACACTAGCTCCAAAATTCTCCAGTTTCCTTTATTATAAGGTCAACGAGGAAAAGGTCGTTAAATTCAGAATAAAATCTTTTTCTATAGAGCGGAAAACCTGTCATATCCTCCATAGCGAGACAGGCTTCTTGTAAATGGGTATTGATTTTTTCTTGTATGATGTTTTTATAGTTTGTTATTAGACTCTTTTTCTCTCCATAGATACCTTCAAGAATTGGATACATAAATTTCTCAGCTTCTTCAAAATTGTTTCCAACGAGTTGCTCTACAATAGGTTCCAAGTTTCCAATCTTTCTCATGACTGAGCTTTATTGCATCCATCCACCCAATTTTTCAGGTCTTTCTTGAGATCGAGTTTTATTTCAATGGAAAACATATTGATCTTGAGAAAACTAAAGATACCAAAAAAATAATTATTCTTTACCTAGAAGCAATACGATCTTTAAAAAGAAAAATATGAGAGTTCTACTCACCAAAGTTAAATATCTTATAATCAAGTATCTCCTTTTTCCCCTTCCCAAATAGCTTCTGGAACGACTTTTCCTTTTTACGATCAAAAATCCCTTCGGCAGTCAGTCTTTTCTCTTTCTCTGCTAATCCTAGAGCATATCCTGTAAGTTTCCCATCGCTTCCAACGACCTTACAGTAAGGATAACGATTAGGGAAACGATTTTTCTCATAATTTTTCCGATGGTTCTGGGGTGCAGTCAGAATTTCTGAGCAAAATGCTTGTAGGTACTTACTTTTCCCATAAGGGATTTGGAGCAGATAATCGTAAATTGCCTGTCTATCCATAATTTTTAAGAAAACTAAAAATCTGATAAAAAGCTTAGGGGTTTGTGGAGGAAGTAAAGAGATATTATATCATTTTTGTTTTGACTTGGCAAGTTTTATTGTTATAAAAATCTGAATTTTTGTCTTTTATTTTTGGTTTTTGAGTATAATAAAGTAAGGATTTTTACTTATAGACAGCTATTTTAATGGCAAAGAAAACTGGCTCAAATACTAAAAATGTTGCCAATCAAAGGAATATTTTGCCAGTAATTAAAAATCAAAACCTTTCTCAATATAATGATGATCTCCTTTTTGGCTTTGAAAGCCAAAGAACCACTAAAAATCTTGAGAAGACCTCATCAATGATCTCGATCGTGATTTTTATGATTACTAATTGACAAGGACTTCTTTCTAAGTTGACAGCAAGAGGAAATCAGATTTCTTTTTGACTTTTTGGCTGATGAAGAATTTTTCATTAGAGGAGCTTGAAAGAGCTCAATCTTGGAGAAAAATCCATTTGTTTCAGATACAGACCCTTTGAAATTTTGACTCGAGAAGGCGCTTTGTAGATTTTATTAAAAGACAGTTCATCGCAGGATTGCCTCCAAAAATTAAGTCAGTTTTTCTGCTCGTGTACGTTACTATACCAATTCTTTATCAGAGCTTCTTTCTGCAATTCAGCTTTTCCCAGATCAGCTCAATGAGCCAGAACAGAAGTATGCGAACTTTGTGGCTCAGTTTAGAGTTACTTTTTCATAATCTTAAAAACAGCCTTAGAAACAAGCACTCCACCTATTATGCTAGATGAGCTTAATACTAAAAATTTTAATGATTGGACAGAAAGTCAGCAGAAGTCTTTTGATACGATTTTTACAAAGACGGTTTTAGAAAGGTTGAAGGGTAGCGTTAAAAGGATGAAAAATCTGACCAAGTCAACGGCAGAATTGTTTTCCAAACTACTTTTTTCCATCGTCTATTATTTCATATCCTATAGATTATGAAGAACTCTATCAAAAAGCTCAAACTGATTATCCGGATATTGCTCAGCAAAATCGCAGATTTAGAAGACCAGATTGTTCAAGGGGAGATTCTGATGCTTTAGACAAGGAGATTGAAGCTTGCTATTGGAAAAATTTATCTTGAAGAGCTAAAAATAAAAGGATGCAAATCTGGCTAACATTTTGCAGGTATTGCATGATCATAAGTTTGATTATTCTGTTCTGAAATCAGGATCCAGTATTGAGGTCAGCTTTTTGATTTTCTCATAGAAACAAAAAGTTGAACAAATGGAGGATGAGCATACTTTAGAGCTTTTTGGTAATGATCCTGATCAGTTAAAAGACTTTCTCAAACAGCTTGTCGATTTTTCAAGTGATACCTTGAATGTTAATGGCTATACTTTTAAGATTGAAAGGGAACTTTTGGATGGAGCAAATCTTGCTTTAGATTCTTTGTGGGAGTTCGCAAATAATAAGGAGTTGCCATTAAAAATTACCCTTTCTGGAGTTAATACAGCAGGGCTATAGGAGTGGCAGATCGTGAACTCTTTGATCATTTATTTATCTCTGATGCTGAAGCAAATGGGCAGCCTTGAACCTATGATAAAGTTGAATTGAAGGGGAAAAGATAGGAAAGCTTTTTAGTGCTTTTTGAAAATGGGGGCTGCTAATGTACAAGATTCACTTGATCCAGAATCTGAACCTGCAAAGAAACGATTTCAAGATGATCTCCAAAAACAGCATGAGATTACAGAAAATACAAGAAAAATTACATAAAAATAAGTCTGAAAGATCCTTCCGAGGATACTGATGAAGAAGAGTTAAAAATGCCACTCCAGAAGAAGAAAAGAAAGCTTTTTGGAGGCATGGAAAGGTATGAGAGGAGAGAAATCAGAAGCTTCAGATGCAGGATTTGTTGTAGGAGCAGAACAGTATTTTACGCACACAGAAAGTAGTTTGCCTCCTTATACGAATGGGGCAAATGCTTGGAAAAATTTAGAATTACTGACATCGATCGAGTAAACGGAACTTTTAAGGCTAAATGTTATGGAACAGAATTAAAACTTTGATCTTGAGAGGAAGGGAAAGAATTTGATTTTCATTTTGAAGATTTTTGAAAGCTTCTTTATCAATAATGATAAACTCTTAGAAAAAGCTGCTTAAGATGCTTCCTTGAACTCATGATCTCAAGACGACATATAATAAAATGTTAGAGGAGGAGTTTGTAGTGAGAATTTGTTTAGGGATGCTCAATTCGAAGATGGAAAACTTAAAGCTTACAGAACTTAATGCCGAAGGGAAGGAAATTACAGAGGAAGTAAAATATTTTGGGCATGATGGAGATAGTGATCCTAAAAAGGCGGTTCTCTATGAAACCAAACGGAATTCTGATCATACAGTCACGATCAAGTCTACAAATTTTTGAATAAGGAGTGAGAGGCAAGATACCATGAAAAAGATGTCTTATCCAGATTTTTGATTTTTCTTCAAGAAAAACAACTGACACCGAAAACAGAAGCGATTGCAAAAAGAGAAAACAGAAGATCGATGATATTCATTCTTCTCAGCATAGAAAACTTAAACGAGTTAGTATTCATTCTCTAGTTTTTCAGTAAAAAATATTTGGAAAAATAAATGACGGGGTAAGTGATTATCAAAAAGCTCAAGATGAAGCTTGCTTGGATTGGCTTACTGGAGATGTAGGAATCTATAACCTCCTTAATAAAGGATTGTGATGGTTGGCTCCAGCTCTGAGTGATACTTTTAACTGCTCTTCAGGATAAAGTCGTTTCTGGAAAGAGAAGAAAAATTGGGATTCTATTGAACAACGATTAAAAATTTTCAAAAGGGGTAGAGTTCCCTGATATTTTCTCAAGTGGAAAAAGATCCCTGCCACAGGACAAAGATTAAGACAGCTCGATGCTTGTCTTCCAAAAGGGAAAACAACAAGATATCCTTATTTCTCGTCAATGTGTAATTAATAATGGAGCGCTTAGACCTATTATGGCTGCAGCAATGATTGCTAATCTCAAACAAGGGAAAAGGGCTATATCGTGGAATGTCAGAATATGATAATCAAGCACTTTGGGTTCAGTGTCTTTTAGGACCTGAGCATTATCAGAGGTACCTTGAATATAGAAAAAGAATTCAGGCTGATATTGATAGTGGAGCTGGTGATGCTGATCAATTGAGAGATCTTTTGGTAAAGTCAGAAGTAAATTATATTGTTTGGAATATTCAAAATGCTCATGGAAATGATAAATATTTTGGCTCTGTTAAAGATAAAATAGACAAGCACTCAAAAAGATTTATTCTAATGAATTTGCAAACCAGTTGAATAGTGCAACAGAGGAGATTACTGGACATGGGGCTGTTGAATGAGCTTACAGTAAGTATACAAAAAGATGAATACCTTTAATGGTAGAGGGAAGAATTTATATTACATCGAGTGAATTGAAAGCGGACTTGGAGCTTTGAAAGGATGGGAGAATTGGCAAAAACAAGACAACAAAGACAGACTCTTGAAGCGGCAATGTCTTATGTTACCATGACTGGAATCCTCAACAAATATGCTGGTAAAGAAACGATGACTTGGTTTGATGGGTTGGCAAGATCTTTGATGCTCCCTACGGCATTTTTGCAGATAAACCTTTTTCATCAGCATTATGCTTGGCATGTGCTGATCAAGTCCCTATTCAGCCGAAATTCTCTGAATCTAAAGATATGAAAGAGGCAAAAATTTACTGAATCAATGTTTAGTAAAAATTCTGCTGAGGTTCCTTATAAGCCATTTCTTAGTATTTTATTGAGTGGCGATCAATTAATGCTGATGCGATTGATAGCTACTTTCTTTTCACTTAAAACGAAAGAGCACAAAAATGATCCTATTCTCAATAAAGTGAAAAGAGGTGCTTTGGGGAAAAATCCAGATAATCTTGATCCAAGCTGGAGATCTAAACCAAAAACTGACTGGACATTTTGGACTTAATCAAACTCCAGCAGTGATTGAACAAAATAAGAGTTATGGTAAATCTGGATTTGATGGGAAAGATGAAGATGAAAGAAATGATAAAGCAACCTTCTGGAAAGAGCTGAAAAGCAAATTTGGAAAAAGCAGAATCTGATCCAGAAGTAAAGCCAGAATTCTTCTTAAAACAGTTTTAAAAACTTGGTTTGGAAGAGATGGATTCGCAGATGTTAATGATGCTGAAAAATATTTCAATGCTAAGGACAATTAGAGAGGTAAAAAGCCGTATCAGTAAAGAGATTGGTTTTCACGATAGTCAAAAATAATATGGATATTAAATGTCCTGCTCAATATGATACAAATGATGTGAGAAATCTGATTTGGTATCTTTTAAAGGTAAAATATTAAAGCAAGGATCTTGCCAGCCACCAAAAGAGTTTGATGATGTATTAAAGTGTGAACTATTTTACTGAACATTTTGATGAAATCGCATCAGAATCTGTTTTGCGTTCCGTTTTTGGTCAATGAGGTGCAATGTTTTTGGAGGAAAGTAAAAGTGAGAAAAGCTTGTCCCTTGGTCAGAATATGAAAGATATATTGGTAAAGAAGAGAATTTTTCTACCCTCAGGAAGAAGAATTTGATCCAGATGTGACAGGAGGATTAACTCCCGGAACAACAACAAAAAGACAAAAAGCATGGAAGAGAAGATATTATAGATCAGACCTTTTATCAACAAAAAGGCTTGTGGATATTGAAAAAGCATCTTTAAAAGAATCAATATTGCTGGTATTAAAAATTGACAACAAAAGAAACTGCGTTGATGCAATTACTTATAGAAATGCTGCATAATTTTAATTTCCTTTCTTCAAAAGGGGAGTATTGTTTTTAGCTTGCATTTATTAGGAAATCTTTACTATTCTTTTTAGGTTTTTATATTTTTGCTTATATATGCAAATGTTGGATTTTATTTATGATAGTTTGGATACGGTTAAGAAACTTAAGTTTCCAACGGTAAAAACAAATTACTCGTTTGACACTTGCTATTTTTGCTCTTGTGATTGTAGCTGGAACGTATTTTTATCCTTGCAGATACGATTTTCTCTGGAGGGTATAAGGCTTTTTATAGTATAATGACAGAAGGTCAACTTCCATCTTCATGAGCAGTTACTACCGGAACTCTTGATGCTTCAGTATTGTGAGCTACTCAGCTTTCAGGTGCTGAAGATTCAGGATTAGATCTTTCTGTTTTGACAGGAACAGAGGAAATTGAAAAATTAAATAAAATTTTATCCATTCTTTTTGAAACTAATGCAAAGAGAAGCGAATACGAATGAAATAAAAACAGATTGAAGACAGAAATTTTAGACGATACGTCTTGAGTGTAACTTCTGGTCAGGAAGCATTGGTAATTGAAAACCTCCAGGAAAGAATTACTAAACAAGGACCTGTTGAGGATGTAGTTGATTATCTCTGTCCAATGATTAACGAGGCTTCTATTAAAAATGAGAAAAGGTCGTTAAGCACTTTATCCAGGGTATGTCTTCTTTAAATCAAGAATGAATGACAAAATCTGGTATGTAGTAAGAAATACTCCGGAGGTAAGGCTGATTGTTGGGGCGGAAACGACCAATTCCACTTTTCAGATGCTGAATATCAGCAAATGATGGATCAAATTGCTCAATCTCAGAGAGATCAGAATTGAATATTCCATACCAAGAAGGCGATGTTGTCTTGCTCAAGAATGGTGACTTCAAGGGAATGAAAAGGAAATATTAAAGAAGTTGATACTGATAAGGGACTGGTTGTGGTAAGTATTGAGATGCTTGGTAGGTTAACTCCTGTGGCAATCAGTGTAGATCAGATTGAACTTGCAAATTAATCTTTATTCCTTATCATTAGGTATGGAAAAAGAAAAACTTGTTACCTTGTCTATGGTAATCTTGTTCTTTAGTCTGGTGGTGGTGTTCGTTGTTTTATCAGGTAAAAGGACAAACACTTAAGAACCTTTTTCAGTCGGCTATCAAGTCATGAGAGCAGAAACAGGATATTGACACGGGATCAATTCAGTTGATCGATGAAAATCTCTTAACTACTGTAGAATCAGGTTCGTGAATCTTAGAATGAGAAAATATCTCAGATACCGCTACTTGAAATGATGCCTTACAGGTAGCAAAGCAATGAGAGAAAATTGCTTCTACTTCTCTCTTGCTTGAAGGTGAAAGTCCAAAAATACTTTCAGGGACAGATTTGTATTTCGGTGCTGTAGAAAGTATTGAGCTGCGGATTAGAGCCGGAGTATCTCTTGAAGGATACCAAGGATTCTATTACGCTAAGCCTAGAGAAAGAACCTGATCTCAAAAAGACAGTTCAGGATTTGAATGGGAAGTATCTATACGATAACTTCGAGGCTGAACTTCTCAAAAATCAGCTTTTTCGGTGATAAAGTCAGTTTTGTTAACCTTCCTGAGTACAAAACAAAATGCGGATAATGCGTTTCTTTCTGCTGATGGCTCAGTATTGGTTTATTCAAATGGATTACGCCAAAATACCATCAGTATATTTAAAAACTTTATTTACTCAATAATTATTATTATGGCAAAAAGTACAGAAAATTCTAAACATTGAAGTGCCTGCTGGAGCAGTGCAACCTGACTCCACCGCTGACCTATGCTTGTGAATGGAGTGATATTGGACAGTTTTACTAAGGAGTTCAATGAAAAACTGCCGATTTGATGAAACAATTTGGTGGAATTGAAGTGAAAAATTAAAGTAAAATTGACTGTTTATATGATAGAACCTTCAAGATGGAGATCGGTGCCCAACACTTCAGGACTCATCAAATGGAGAATCAATCAAAATCTTGGTCTGGAGAACCAAATAAGAAAAAGATCGGGAAACTTACTAAAGCTGATCTTGAAGCCATCTATGAACTCAAAAGAGTGACTTGAATGCAAATTCTCCTGAGGAAGGATATAGAATTATTGCAGGAACAGCTAGAAATATGGGAGTTGATGTAGAAATGTAGTTAGGTGAAAAATAGTAAAAACTGATTTCTGATAGGGGTCAGCTATTTATTGTTCCTTTATTGGGTATGAAAGAAAAATACTTCTCTGATAACTAATTTTTAGATTGAAGAGAAAATGATTTTATTTAAAAAGTCAATTTATTATAATCACAAATATTATAATGGTTGTCTTTTTGAAAATAAAATAAAATAGAAAAAGTGGCTTATTAAGTCTATAAAATAGGTTGCTCATACATAATACAAAAGAGGTCAGAGATATTCGTAGTCAGTGGTGAGGATGTACGGTAAGTATAATATTTTATTACCACAGAGATGATCCTTAGGTCAGGTTTTATTTCTCTTTGAGGCTATGAAATCTAGAAAAGGCTTGAGAGCGAGCAATTTGAACGGTTTTGGGGACTTTTCGTGTCAAGCCCATCTAACTTTGTTCTGATTTTTGTCTTTGGTATTGGTATATGCCCGATAAGTTGTCTATGTGGAGACATAGAAACGGCTTATTCCTACCTCGTTGATCATTAACACTTGTATACTATTTGAAAAACTCAATGAATCCGAGTCTTAGCTCTTGATTAGGAGAAAGATTCAGGTTTTGTGTTCTTTGACAATGGTACTATTCGTTGTTGATGAACGACTGGTATTACATTCTTGGTAAGGTATTTACCTTATCGGAAAAGCTTTTATATTTATTTTACACAGAGAATGAACGTTATGTTCGCAAGCTTAACTGGAGTGTTGATGCTTGCTCAGGCTCTTCCTGTAGCAGTGCTTGGTGCTGCTTCATACAGCGATGAGTTAAAAGGTGCATCATGAATATGCATATTCAAAGAACATCACTACAATGAGTCTCTATTGACAATGCTAATTATGTACGGAGAACTTACTAGAGGTCAGTTGGCAAAATGATCGCTAACTGGGCTGAAAAAGAAATGGGTACTAAAGTTGACGAAACTGCAGTTTGCTCTTTCCCAGATGCAAACACAGCTGAAGGAGACTTAGCTACTTATGCTAAAAGAAAAGCTTGTCAGATGGGATTGATGGGTCAAGGAATTGACAAAATTCAGACCAAATGACAAAGTAACAAGAGGTGAATTTGGAACAACTCTTTCTAGAGCTCTTTGGGGAGACAAATACAATGGAGCTACTCCATTCTACAAGAATCATCTTGAAGCTTTGAAAGAGCTGAATCATGAAAATGATTGATACTCCAAATCAAAATGGAAATCAGAGGATATGTAATGCTTATGCTTCAGAGATCTATTGATGTAGTTAGTCCTGCAGAATGTAAAGATCCCACAGTAGTATTGGCATGTTCTTTGAACTCAGATGCTTGTCCCGCTAAAATGTAGAAAGGCAGACAATGGTTCTGGTACTGTGAATACAGGTGCTCATGTAGCTGGAGATTTGAATGTATCTGTAGTTGATTATTCAGCTTCAGTTAAATCTGCTCCAAAAGGAATCTTTGTAGCAAATACTCTTAAATTTGCTGCTTCTGAAAAGATTAACTTGATACTCTTACTTTGAAGAGAACTGGTCTCGATCTCAAAAAGATATTAAGAAGCGGTTTGGTTGGAAAGAAACGGAGTTGTTGTAACTAACGCTGCTTCTGTTGGATCTGATGGACTTGTTGTTCTTAACTTCAAAAGCAATAGAAATGTAGTTAACACAGACGCTAAAACTCAAGAACTTGAATTGGTTGTTGAGCTTGATAGCAGTGCTACTATTGGAGCTGAAGTTGCTTTTTGATCTTTCTTAGTGTAACTTCTTCTGCAAAAGAATACTACTGTAAAAGGATTCACTTTACTTACAGAGTTTCAGCTTACGAAGTTGTTAAATTGACTGCTGATATTGTAAACAGGAGCACAACTCCAATTGAATATGATCTTGGAAATCAAAAAGATTATGTTATCGGTGAATTCTCCTTGAATCAGATTCTAAGTCAGATGATAGAGATGTTACTGTAAGATCTTTGACTTTCAGAAACAACGGATCACTTGATTTTTGAAGATACTTTCAAAAATGTAAAAAGTATATAGAGATTCAAAAAGTTGTTTCTAACGCTGTTGAAGTAAATGGTAAAGATATTACTATTGCTTTTGGATAAAGATCCAGTTAAGGCAAACAGAAAAGCTATCTATACGATTAGAGCTGAAGTTGCTAGTCTTGAAGATGTAAACAAGACTGTTCAATTGAAACTTAGGGATGAGAAGGATGTTATTGCTGATGAAGTAGATACTCACTTTAGAACTACTATTGCTTTTCGGAAATGTAGGTGGACTTCTGCTACTAAGGGAGAACTAATACCTATAAATTCTTTGAGGTAAAGTTATGTTTGAAGGTACTGCAAACTTCCCTAAGACTGTTGATGTTGGTGTTAAAGTAGTGATGTAACTATCGCTAAAAGGTAAATTGGTAGTAACTGAACCAGTTGAACTTCCTAAAATTGTGTTTAATTATGTTGCTGGAACATCTACTTGGTACATCAACAGGATGGGCAACCAACGATGCTCTAACAGGTAAAGCACTTAGAAGACTTGTTCTTAAGGTTGGAGACAAGAGATATTCTGCAGATCCAGATAATGCTGGAAAGGTAGTATTCTCTGATGTTGTAGTTAGAGAAACTTGATGTAGAGCTTTGATTAGCCTTGCATCTAATGTTAAAGAAGGAAGCAAATTATACTCTCTAATCTAGGTAGTGCTCTTATGACTGAAAAGGTTCTTACCAGAACAATGACGCAGATCTTACAGCAGATCAGATTGCTGGGTGTAATCCAAACTGCAGAAGTGTTGGTTACCTAAGTTCACTATTACTGCTGACAACATTAATACTCAGCAGCTGTTGTGAATGATGCTACAGTAGTTACCTTATGAAGGGTAAACTCGAAGCTAAAGAAAAAGACATAAATGTGAACTCTTCTGCTGTTACTTTGAATGGTTCTCTAACTGCTGGAGAAAGTGTTGAAGTGTTCTTTGATCTTAACGGTCAGCCTTGGTCTAATGCAACTCTAAAAAAATGGAGAAAGCTATACTTTCAGATAGTCTTGGATCTCTCAAGGCAGGAGAAAAATCTTCCTTTCCAAATCAGAGTTCAGCCCACAATCGATACTGCTAAAAATATTTACTTAGCTGTTCAGGCTAAAGGAACTGATGCAAATGGTAATGAAGCCGAAAACTTCTACTGAATACTCAGCCACACTTGCAGTTAAGGGACTGCTGATATTGAAGTTACAAATATTGTTGCCTCTGATAGAGTAGTTGAACCAACTCAAAAATACTCTTATCTCATGCTGGAACACTTAATGTAAAAAATGGTTCTTCTACTTTGACTGGATTTGGTTTGAGTGGATCTACTATTCCAACAGCAGGAATCACTAACTACAGACTTTATGTAGATGGAGATTTCGTTACAGGAGGTGTAGTATCAGCTACAGGACTAGCTTTCTAACTTTGTTCAAAATCTTCAACAAGGAAATAGAACTGTTGAAGTTAAAAGCAAATGTTACAACTAATTCTGGTACAGATGTTAATGCTTACAAATATATGATTGATGGTCTTTTGTAAATGGTAAGTCTACAAGCAGAAAGCTCTTGCTTACTTTGCAAAAAGGATTCTTCAACCTTGCTAAAACTTCTACTAGCGATGCAGTATTGACTGTTAAGTTAACAAACAACTCACCCAAGTTCATTGATGTTAAGGGTATTAGCTTTGCTTCTGGTGCTACAGTTGCTTCTAGCTTCTGTAAACAATCGAGGATGTAACTGTTACTGCTAATGAAGGAACATTTACTCCTCAAACTGTTGCTGCTGGATCTTCTATTGAAATCCAAGTAATTGCAAATAAAGACTCATTGGCAAAACTTACTGCGTAACTTACACAGTGACTGATGGTTCTGATGTTTATACTTACAAGCTTGACAGTACTATGTCATCTGTAGGTACTTGGGGACTATTCTTCTCAAGTAAATAGTCTTTCTTAGGCTATCAGAGAAAAGCTCTGGCTTCGGCTGAGAGTTTTTCTTAAGTTTCCAACCCCTCCCTAACAGAGGGGCTTTTTAATTCCTCTTGCAAATCATGCTCAACTTTACTATAATTAAAGAACTTTATTTCATCATAGAACAAGATGGAAACAATACAGCTAGAAGTTCCGAAAGAATTAGCAGAAAAAGTTTCTACTTGGACCTAGGATTTATGGCTTCAAAAGCTTTTGGGAATATAGACAGGATCAAGAAGATATTGAACTTGTAAAGCAAGCAATGCAAGAAGAAGGAGAGTCTTGCTCTTTTAGATGAGTATCTCCAAAAGATGTGAAAACTAATCCTTCAAAAGAAGGCAATAGATACTTTAGATTTGCTCAAAAATACGAGCAGAAAGAGTATAAACAGATTCTTGTTGCATTACAGGAAATAGATCATTTTGGTTTGGATTATTGCAAGAGAAAAAGATACAAAAGGACTATATACATGGAAAAATTATATTTTGAAACTTTCTCGTTCTTAGAGGAAAGCCTTCGCCTCGGCTAAGAGTTTTCTTTTTATTAAAAATTTTATTTTTATAATGTCTTTTTAGTAAGGTCAGATACTTTATTTTTCTAAGCCAAAAATTGTAATTAAACTTCTTTTAAAAATCCTGACTTTTAAAAATTTAATATAAAAACCTTATATAAACTAAGAAAAACCTCATAGTAACTATTATCCCTTTCTCCTACGTATCAAGTGAGAAAAATCAGACTTTTCTTTTTGTAGAAATAAGCTTTCTAGAGCCAAAGCGAGATTAAAAACAACCATTTTTACCAAAAATGATAAAATAGCCACTCTTGATTTTGTATATCATTTTCATATAAACTTGCATTGTCATCTTTCATGGTAACTTTCGAAAAGTTAGGAGATGGACATTGGGGAGATGGCAGAGCGGTCAATTGCATCAGACTGTAAATCTGACGCCTCACGTACTGTAGGTTCAAATCCTACTCTCCCCAAATGGATCCAAAAAGTCCCTATAGTTCAATGGATAGAACAACAGCCTTCTAAGCTGTGGATCCAGGTTCGATCCCCTGGTGGGGATAGATTAGCTTACCAGGTTGGGCTCTCGTGGTCTAGTGGTTTAGGACGCCACCCTCTCACGGTGGAAATCGAGGGTCTCGAGTCCCTCCGGGAGCGATTCAATTTATTCTCATTGCACTTCGTATGGATCAAAAACTTTTAAGGCATCAGGAACAAATCAGAATTTTTGATGACCAAAGAAAGGTTTTGAGGGCAAAAAACTGATAAAGGAGGAAATGTATTCCTTCAAGGCAAAGATGATCTATGTAAATGATCAGATTAAAGCTCCAAGTGTAATGATCATAGATGATGATAATCTTTTGAACTTTTTCCTAGGAGGATTGCTTTTGGAAATGGCTCAGGAAAGAGGACTTGATTTGGTACAGTTAACTCTATGACCCTGAGAAAATGCTTTCTACAGTGAGGATGACGGATTATGGAAAGTATATGTATCAAAAAGGAAAAGAAGAAAAGAAAGAAGAGAAGACTCAAAAAGGAAAGGATACGAAAAAGAATTAAAAGTGAGTTATTCTATAGGAGATAATGATCTTCAGCTCAAGATAAAGAAAGCTCAGAAATCCTTCAGGATGGAGATAATGTGAAATTTCTCTATCAGATTGAAAGGGCGTGAGAGGATGTATGCTGATAAGGCAGTTCAAAAATTGAAACTTATTCAGGATTCACTGCTTGAGTATGGAAAATCTCAATATGATACCAAAAAGAAGGCAAACGGATACAGTGTTATTTTATTTAGTAAAATGAGGCTTTAATTCATGGCTAAGAAACTTAAATCGCATTCTGGAGCACTTAAAGGTTTAAGATTACGAAAAGATAAAGGTGATTGTCTAGTAAGCAATGTAATAATCACCTTTTGACCAATAAAGGATAATAAAAAATTCTGATATGGAAAAGAGGTTATTTGAGTGTTGCTGCGAAGATGTTGAAAAATTTACTTCCTATAAATAAGATAAACAATGGTAAGAGTAACAAATGGATTACAGAGACAGAGAAGGCATAAGAAGTTTATCGCTCAAGCTTCTGGATTTAGGTTAGAAGAAAAATCTCTACAAGCAGGTAAGGCTTGCTTTTGGTAAAAACAAGGTCAACATGCTATGTGAGTAGAAGACTCAAAAAGAGATTTCAGAAGGCTTTGGATTGAAAGACTTTCTGCTGCAATTAGAGAAAAAGGAGGAAAGTATTCAGTATTTGTAAATACAATGTATCAAAAAGATATCAAACTTGATAGAAAAGGTGCTTTCAAATATTGCGGTAGCGTTTCCCTACAGTATTTGATAAAATTTACGAAGAGGTTGTTAAATAAATAAGAAATGGGGGATAGTGATCATCGCTATCACTCCTCTCTCGTGTTTACAGAGCCGAGGTGGTGGAATTGGTAGACACGAAGGACTTAAAAATCCTTTTGAGGCTTATACCCTCGTGCCGGTTCGATTCCGGTCCTCGGCAACTTAACTTACAAAAAGGTTAATTTAGGTTTTAATTATTATTTGTTATATTCATGTGATTTACCGTTCGAAGAACTGGAGATTTGAATACCAACGAAAAGACTTATTTCTTTTTACAAGAAAGAGCTTTGGGCTTCTCCTATTTTGGACAAAGCAAAAGAAACAACAACACATTATGGTACTAAATGGTATAGGAAGTTTGTAAGTTATGATTTTTCCTTCTTCTAGAAGATATAAGAGGATGAGGGCTATCGTATCTGATGCTTATAGAAAGACAAAGAAGAAGTATAATACTTTGGCACAACTTGGAAAGATTGTGTAAGCTTTTATTTTGATATTTTACTAGAGAATGTATGCAGTTGTAGATTTGCAAGGACATCAATATATTGTTTCAGAAGGAGCTGAACTTATCGTAGATAATGTAGATAAGGCACATGGTGAAAAGTTACTTACTGATAAAGTACTTGCACTCTTTGACGAAAAAGGAGCTGAAGTAAAGGTAGGAACACCGTATGTGTCTGGAGCTCAAGTTGAACTTGAGGTTGGAACCACTCAAAAAGGAGAAAAAGTTAGAATCTTTAAAATTTAAAAGAAAGACAAGGTACGCAAGATTGAAGGGATTTAGACCGCTTCAAACGGTTTTAACTGTTAAAAAGATTAGTGCTTAATGGCTAAAAGCTTGAATGTTAGAACGAGATGGAGAGATTCTTGAACAATTACCTGCTGGAAAAATATATGGTAAAGCTCAAGGATACGGATATCATTATTACTTGCTATAAAGCAGGGAAAATGAAACAATCTCATATCGGAATCATTGAAGGTGATTAAGTCAGTTGAAGTCAATCAGTATGATATGAAGCAAGGAGAATTGTATATAGATATAATGTAGCGACCAAGGCTCCAACTCAGGAGTAGTAAGGAAGCAAAAACTCTTTAAATGTTATGATTAAGGACGATGAAAAGTGGTAACTTCTCTTAAAAGATGTATGTATTGTCAAATTGTAAAGAGAAAAGGTAGACTCTATGTCACTTGTAAGAAAAATCCCAGACATAAGGCTAGGCAAGGATAGTTTTTATTTATTGTATTTTTGAGGAATGTTTAGATTGATGGGGCATGTTCTTCCAGAAGAGAAATCTATTTGGATTGCACTAACAAATATTTACGGAATCGGAAGAGAAAGATCAAAGAAAATCTTAGGAAATCTTAGAGATTGAGTATATGAAGAAAGTAAAGGATATTACAGAAGAAGAACAAAAAGCTGATTTCTGATGAACTCAAGAATTATGTTCTTGAAAACGATCTCAAAAGAGAGGTTGGCTTCGGCAATCAAGAGATTAAAGGAAATTAAATGTTACAGAGGAATGAGACACAATCTTGGACTTCTGTAAGAGGACAATTGACGAGAAAGAACGGAAGAACTGCAAAGAACTTCTCGGAAGGTTCTAAAGTAAGACCAGTATTGAAGAAATAATTTTATCTCATCTATTGAAATGGCTGTTACAAAGGCAAAAGAAGAAAGATATTAAGGTGGTAAGTGGAATTTTGCATGTACACACAACTTCAAATAATACCCTCGTAACCCTTATTGACCAAGAGGGAAATAAAAATTCTTGGTGGTGGAACAGGAAAGGTTGGATATAAGGGATCAAAAAGAGTACTTATGCAGCAGAAAATGCTTACAAAACAGATTCTCAAAGATGCTCAGAACTACGGACTTAAAGAAATCGGAATTATCTTTAAAGGAGTAGGAATGGCAAGAGAAGGGTTTTTAAGGCAGTTACTGAAATTGGAGTAATTGATGTTGCTTACATTAAGGAAGAAACCTGAATCCAATCTCGGTGGATGTAAGGGAGAAAGACCAAAGAGAAACTAATTCTTGGTTAAAGACACTATAAGATCATCTTTCAGTTTATTTATTATTTTCATAGGAGATATGAGATACACAGGGAGCTAAATTTAGACTATGTAGAAGAGAAGGGGTAACTCTTTTCGGTTCTCAGAAGCATAATCTCAAGAAGAGAAGAGCTTTGCCTGGACAGCATGGAGCTGGAATGCAGAGAAACCTGAATATGGGAAACTTTTGAGAAATAAGCAGGTAGTAAAGAGAAGTTACCTTCTTTCAGAAAAGCAGTTCGCAACGATTGTAAAGAAAACTGCTGCAAAATATGCTAAAAATAATAACCTTTCTCACGATGTAGCATTGTTTCAATTCTTGGAAAGAAGACTTGATGTACTATTTTTGAGGTCAGGACTTGCAAACACAATTATGCAGGCAAGACAAATGGTAAGTCATGGACATTTCCTTCTTAACGGGGTAAAAACATAATATTCCTTCACATCTGTTGTGGCTGGAGACAAAATTACTTTTAAAAGAGAAACTTAAGAATTCAGCATTATATTCTGATGCGTCAAAAGCTTCTCCGGCTAAAATCCCTTCTTGGATTAAAGTGGATAGAAATAATTATACTGTAGAAGTGCTTGAATGCTACAGACAGGAGAAATAGAAAATGCTTGGAGATCTCTTGAAAGTGATTGAATTCTACGCGAGAGCTTACAATCCAGAGAGTAATAAAAACACAAAAACTTTATATTATATTCCTACTTCTATGTTGAACATACAACACTTTATTGAGTTCCGAAAGATTGTATACAGCCAGTTAGACGATGGTGCTACGAGGTTTGAATTAAAAATATGTTCCAAGAGGATTTGGGCATACGCTTGGAAATGCACTTAGAAGAATTATCCTTGCTTATAATCTTGGGGGTGCAGTGACTGGATTGAAGATTAAAGGAGTACCTCATGAATACGATATTATCAGTGGGAGTGGAAAGAAAAATGTGATTAATGTTATGTTAAACTTTAAAAGCTTCGCTTTAGAATAAATGAAAATGCTGATACCCTTCAGCGAATCTCTCAGAGATTTGAAAAGGAATCGGTGTTTATACTGCAGCTGATTTGAAGTTGCCTTTCAGGAGTTGAACTTTTGAATGGAGAGGAACATTTATTTTGAGATTACTGATAGTTCAGTAGAGCTTAATATGGAAGTGAGAATAGAGAAAGGATATGGATACTATAGTCTGGATTATTTGAGACAGAGAGATGAAAAGGGTGATGGATCAGAAGTAAACTTTACTTTTTGATTGACAATGATTTCTCTCTTGTGGATTATGTAAGATATGATGTAGAAGAAGTGATTGAGGATTTTTAGTGGAAGTACGAAAGATGCGCTCAATCTTGAGATTAAAGCAAAATATGAATCAGTTTCACCGCAGGAGATCGTAATGTTTGCTGGTGAAGTACTTGCAGGTTATGCAAAACTGTTTATCTTTGATGATGTTTATATTGATAAATCAGTTTTGGTTGATTATAATGATCTCAATGAAGAGACTGAAATGCTCTAGCTAGAAGAAGTAGGGTTCAGTAAAAACAATGCCGATTGATGCACTTCATTGAGTGAAAGAACAAGAAATGCTTTGATCAAGAACAATATTCTCTATGTTGAGGATTTAGAAAAGAAGAAGAAATCAGAATTGCTTGTAATGAAAGGAGTTGGAAGAAAGGCTATTGATGAGATTACTCTTCACTTACAAATATTGGTAAGACCTCGCTTGGATAAAAATTTATCATTTATTAGTGTAGATAAGATGAGACATCAGCAGAATAAGCCTCTTTGCAGTTGAATACTGGAGCAAAAAGTAAAACAGTGGTGAGGATGCAGCTTTTCTAGTTTTGATTAGAGCTGGAAAATTGACAACAACTCCAAAGAGGGTTAAGGTACTTAAGGCTTTTTGCCGATACATTCTTCTCAACTTTGCTAAGTTTTGATGCTAAATATGATGAAAAAGGGAGCTTTGAGAGAAGCGATTAGATATGTGAAAATCTGTGGTTTATGGTGAAGCTGAAGGAAAGAAAGTTAGTGAAACTTTACTTCCAAAATATAGAGAAGAAAAAGAACTTCAGGTTTTACGACTACTTATAAACTTGGATTTAGAGTAGGAGATGCTGCTGCAAAAACCATGCTCAAGCTCGTGCAGAGAAGACTCAATTTATTTTAATTATCGTATAGGACTAACTCATGGAGTTTACGAAAAAGATTTAAATAAAACCATCTGGATTAGGCAGACTGATCAGGAGAAAAATAGAAGATGGTATCGTGTAGATGCTACAGGAAAAACCCTTGGAAGATTAGCGGTAGATATTGCTAAGAAGCTTATGGGAAAGGATAGAGCTTATTATTCTGATTTCCGAGATGCAGGAAGTTTCGTTATTGTAGAAAAATGTTGAAAATATTGCGGTAACAGGGAAAGAAGCTAACAGATAAGGTTTATTATTCTTATAGTGGATATAAGGAAATTTGAAGAGTATTACCTTGGAGAGCTTCTCATCCTGGTAAAAAGCTTTGTGGTATGCGGTAAGAGGTATGCTTCCAAAAATAAGCTTTAGAGATCCTAGAATTAAAAGATTAAAAAGCTCATCAAAGGAACGACTACCAAATACGATAATTTTAAACCAATTAACCTTTACAAGTAATGACAAACAGAGAATACACTAACGCAGTTGGAAGAAGAAAAAGAAACGACAGCAACTGTAAAGCTCTATGCTAAAGGGAGCTGGAAATATCCTTGTAAAGACAGCAACAGGTAAAGAATATACACTTGTTGATTACTTTGGAGGGAATATTTACCTCTATAAGAATGCGTTTTGCCTTTTACTACACTTGGTAGATGATGTACTCAAAAATTTGATGCAGAAATCAAGATTGTAGGAGGAGGAATTGCAGGACAGTCTGATGCAATTAAGCTTGCTTTTTCAAGGGCTTTAGTAGAATGGAATTTGATTTGAGGCCTCATATTGAAGCTACATGGACTTCTAAGAGAGATCCTAGAGTTAAGGAAAGAAAAGAAGCCAGGTTTGAAAAAAGGCGAGAAAAAGCACCTACTTGGTCAAAGAGATAATTTTTACTGGAGAAAAGACTGATCTTTATGGTTGGTTTTTCTTTTTCTCTTGAAAAATATGAGGCTTTATCTATGTGAAGATGATTTTTACTCTTTAGTATGAATAGTAATGAATAAGGACCTTATCTTATTTTGAATCCAAGGATCTGGGAAATGAACCCAAGCGGAACTTCTTCTTAATGAATATTCTCGTCTAAGATACCTAGAATCGGGAAATGTTTTTAGGGCTTTATCTCGAATGATAATATTATTGCAACTTATATTAAAGATCGTATTAGACAGGAAAAATGTTAGATGACAATCTAATTTTTGATCTTTTAATATGTATTATCATCTTTTGGGCGATATGATTTGATCGGCAGATGGTTTTCCAAGAACGATTCCTCAAATGCATTATTTCCTCAGTAAAGAATATAAACATAAGAGAGATTATTTTGCAGTTTATTTTGATATTCCTAGGACTGTTGCAGTTCAGAGAATCTTTGGAAAGAGCAAAAATTCAGAATCGTGCTGATGATCTTAATATGGATACAATTAATCAAAGGTTAGATCTTTTTGAGCAGGAAACAATGCCAGTAATTCAATACTTTCAAAGTACTGGAAAATTGATTACCATCGATGCTCAACAAAACCGTAGAAGAAATCTTTGAACAGACAAAAACTGGCACTTGCTGAGTTTTTAAATCTTTCATAATACGATATAAGGTCCTGAAATCTGATTCAGGATTTTTATTTTATCATAAAATACAAAAAGGCAAGGAGATAAAATGATGAAATAGAGAAAAATAAGACAAATAAAATAAAGTATACTTGGAGTAGGAAATTTTATTCTACTATTGGTGAATATGATGACGAAGAGAGATTATATTACTATCTTTCTAGAGAAAGTAAAAGAAATCTGGGAACCAGCAAGAGGATTCCTTGTCCTTATGAGGTATAATATCTTGAATGAGGAACAGACAGAAGATCTTTTTCAGGTATTTAAGAGTGTTGTACAGAGTAGCTCTGATGAGATGAAAAAGGAAGTTACAAAGAGCACTCTCGCAGTAGAAAATCTAAGAAATCAAGAAAAACTGAAACTACATTAAATCAAGATCTCGATCAGATTTTAGCCGAAATATAGTCAAATTAAAACGAAAAATATTTTTATTACTTATTCTTAGTAAAAATGGCAGATACTATTCAGATGAAGGACAAAGTTAATTCTACTTTAGAACATCTTAAAGATGGAAAGAGGTGGGAGAGAAGGATCTTGAGATGATGAAAGAAGTTCTTTCTGATAAAGAAGCTTTGAAGCTTTTAGATTAGAAGAGAAGGAATCTAAAAATTCTTTTCCAAGTCTTTCTGAGGATCAGATGAAAAGGTATATCAAAATCTTTCTCAGCAAGAGAGGCAAAATTTTGAAAAACTTCTTTTAATAAAATTTCAGTAGATAAAGATCAAAAAGGCAAAGAAGGTCGAAATTCAGAGAGCAATTAAGGATAAAAAGTCGAATTGGCTAAATTGGAAGGATGAATAAGAAGTGGTTCTACTTATAAGGTAGAAAACTTTAGATCGAAAGACGAATCTAAGGAGGAAGTAAAACTTTCTTCTAGTGAACATGTTTCTTCAGCTATTTCTGATCAGGAAATGGAAAATCTTAATAAAATTCTCTGAGGTAAGTTTTTGGTAGAAGAAAAGCTAAATAAAGTAGAAAAAGCTTAAATCAGATTTCAAGAAGGCAATTATTATGCTAAAGGAGAACTCAAATGTCTTTTTGATGGAAGTAATTAGAGCTTTCAATAAAGGTGAAATGTCAAAAGTAGAGTTAGAAAAGAGCTTTGCTAGAAAAGATAGAATGGTCAGAAAAAGAAGTAGATAAACTTCAACAAGCATATTTGGCTTACTTAGAGTCTAAAAAGGATAATGCAGATACTGCCAGATGGAACCGTGTAATGAATGCTCTTGAATCAGGAATCATCAATGGAGAGAAGAGCTTAGATGTAATCTATCAAGAAAAACGTGAGTAAAACCAATTTCCAAAAAGGAAAGAAAAGCAAGGTCTCGAAGATGAACAATGGAAATATAGACTTGAACTTGCAAAAGATGGAAAAAGCAAGCGAATGGAAAAATAATTACATGCAACAAAAATCGAGAAGAAATTGACGATATGAAAAGAAATTGGTCGTAATGAGGGATATTCTGGGGAACAAATTAATCAAATGACAAAAAGATTATCTTAATGATAGATTTGATTCGTATACCAAAAAGAATGGAAAAAGCATCTCAAAGAAGAGCAAAAACTGAATTCTAGAAGCTCGATTTAGGTAATTTTTAGAGTTTTGCTGATTTTATTGAAAACAGAACCATTCTCCAGAAGGACAGAAAAATACCTCCAGAAAAACAAATTTCTATGTTATTAACGGATACGAATTTTGATGGAGTAAGAAATCATCTCGATGGAAGAGGAACCAAAAAGAGGTGATCAAATTGATCTTGCAATCTGTATGTGCTCAGGCTGAAGGATTGTCTATGGATGCTATTGCTAGAAATATTGTAATTCATTTGGCATACCAAAAGGAGAAAATTTTGAGGTGCAGTACCAGGTCACAGCAGATACCTTTGCTTGGCTTAGATCAGATATTAAACATGCCAGACTTGTACAATCAGCACTCATGGATACTCCAGAAAATGCTGTAGATATTATGAGATATGGAGCAGATGCACTTAAAAAGACACTTTGAAGCACAAAAGTTAACACTAGAAGAGTTAAAACAGATCGAAGATAAAATCAATACCGATCCGGCAACTAGAGAACTCTCAGCAAGCAAGAGATACCTCTATGGCAAATCTTTCAAGCTATCTGCTTAAGATGAGAGAACCAGGAGTAAATGCAAATGTTAATGGATTAGAGTTGGTGTTAATATGCCACCAATCAGATTTTAAAAGGACTTTTCTCTCAATTTAGGACAGGAAGTTCCCTTGATGGACAGCCATTCGTTGGTGTGAGTTTAGATGGAATACTGAAGTTGCTAAGTGATACAGGAAAATGTCTCAGCTGGAATCTTGCTGGAACAACACTTGAATTATTCCAATTTATGGCTTTAGAGCAGGAGTCAAACAAGATCTTAATGTTAAAAAGTTCTTGGAAATATTGATCCAACCTCTCTAAGTCTCTCTCTGTAGGAGGAAACGTGACTATGCTTGGAGCTATCCCATCTTGTAGTATCTGCAGGCATTGATAAGGATAAAATTGGTGGTATCGAAAACAATATGATCATATCAAAAAGGAGATTACTCCAATTATTGAGAAACTTCTAACCAAAGATAAAAGATGGTAACTATCCAGATATTACAGCAACACTCAAAAACACTTTTTTCAATACCTCATCAGATGCTGAAATCAAAAAGCAGTTGAAAAATCTGACTTCAGTCCTTGAAAGAACTAGCGGAGAATTTAGATCCAAAAGAGAGCGGCTCAACCTATCGGACAGCGACATGCAGAGTTGGAAAACAATGCCGTACAGGGGTTGCTCAAAAGGATGGAGATTTACAGGAGCACTCCTTGGAGTACAGTTCCTAGCAGGATTCTTCCCAGTAGCTACACTTAGTGCAAACATTGACTAAATATAAAAATCTCTCACATAGCGATTCTCAGAGTCAAGAGCTCGTCTTCAGCAAAGTATCGAAATGGGAAGGGGGATGCATCTAGAGAATCTGTTAAAAAGCAAGACTTTGATAATATCAGAAACCAGCTTGCGGTAATGAATGTCCTTAATTCTAGTGATAAACTAGAAATAAATCAGAATTGAGATCTTGTTTTGTCACAATCTCTCCTCAATAAAACTTGATTTAAGGTAAAAATTAATGAAAAACTTGAAAGGATATCTCAAGTCAGAGAATGGAAATTTGATTATTCCAGCAGGAGTATCTTACTGTTTCTTGACTTCAAAGCGAGAGCTAATGGTTCTATTTCGGAGCTTGATATTGGATATGAAAAATGATCTCAGAACCTACAGTCACTCAAAGTGGAAAACCCTACAAGACTATCTGGGGATCTAAAGATTAGTGCATTAGAGCAGAATATTAAGTCATTGGAAGCTGCTTTAAAAAGTTTTTAATCTTTGTTGATGTTAGAAATCAAGGATGGAAAAATGTTTCAAAAAGGAGCTGAAATCTGAACTTTGAAGAAGGATCTCAGGAGTCGCAATAGATAAAGCATTGAAAGATAAAAATTACTGCAGAAAAAGGGAAGAATTACAAAAGAACTTCAGTCTGATTTGACTATTGACGAAGAGTTGATTAAAGAGGTTGATAGTGTTGTAACTCAGAAGTAATTAAAAATTAGTAAGCCTAAGTAAACAAAAAGTCTCAATTTGAGAATTTCAAGTGATTCCTCAAAAATGCAAAAGCAATGAAGGCAGAATATCTTATGGCAGCTGAAGAGTTGGGAAGATGCTTTCTTGAAAAGAATATAATGGACTCCAAGACTAAGTTAGGAGTTGTGGAAAAGGATGGGAAAAAGTCTTCGCAAATCCTAAGGTAGCAATTCAGATTATGGATAGATTGAAGTCCGTATTTGCAACTGTTTCTGAAAGTCAGAAATCTTCTAGAAATGCAGAAAACCTTGCAAGACAGAGAAATTCAGAGTATATGAGACATCATCAAAGAAAATCTGTTTTGGAGGATTTTCTGCTGGTAAGTTAAAAATTGATTATGTAGGATTGGCAGGTCAGCTTTTCCTAAGCCTCAATCAAACCCTATGGAGAATTTGATTGGTTTTACTGCATTCTATAGAAGAAATGCAAAAGATGCGAGGGAATGTCAATGACAGCCTACGGGCAGACAAAATGCGTTTGATAAGACATTCCCAGTAGAAAAAGAGCAAGAAGATCAAGCAAAACAGTGGCTTCTCGCAAATCTTGAAAAAGCAACCAATGCAACTTAAAGCTATCGCAAAGAGCATTGGAAATTTTGAAGAAGAGTCTGATGCTTTGACAAATGATGGATATCTTTCTCAGAAAAAGTCTATAAAAAGAACTATTGTCATGAAAATCTATTGACTTATGAAAGAAAACATTTGAGATTAAATACGCAAATTGTCAAGTACTTTTTTGGCTGAGGTGCAAATGAATCTATCGGAATTCAGATTGATGGTATAACAATTGAAGATTCTCAACAATGTTGAACAACAGCCAAACCAAGATGACCTTTGAATGCTTTCAGAGGCTACCGCACAGGCAAATATTAAAAAGTCTGATTTTAGTATAGGGATTGCCTTTTTGGTGGAAGAAGAAAAGAAGAGAAAAATCAAAATAGTGGATAGTGGAGGATATACAGAACAAGAGGGGGAACTGGAAAGGGTAAAGGACCCTCAGGGAAGCCCTAGAGCCCAAATGAATGATCTACACAGCAAAATTCAGAAATTCAACCAGGAGCTTGAACAGGTGGAGATGGGAAGAGCAAATGGAGAATGAGAAAGATAAACTTATAATAGCTTTTTATTGCTTTAGAGAAGATGAAATCAAAAATTTTAATTCTCACATTGTTGTTGGGGTTTGTTAGCATGGCTTCTCTATGGCAGAGGTTGTAGGAATATCACAGCAAAGCTGGGATTCTTCAACAAATGATTATTGGTTTAATCAAAAGTGTGATGAGGTAAGACAGCAGGAGGTTTATCTCAATCAGTATGGGGTATATCTTTGATAATTTTATTAATCCTGCTTCAAATCCTGGCACTGTATTTTGCACAAGAATAAAGTCTTGACTAGGGGAAACTACTTATTGTATAACCCATCAAATCATGTAAAAGGAAATGGTTTGATTATCTTTAACCGCGATCTTTTGTAGGTGATGGAAGGTTAATCCAGGAGAAAAAGTAAGACATATGACTCACTGCTGAAGAGGTAAGTGGAGCTCCTTTTCTTATGACTGGAAGTTAGATGTTCCATATACAGCGTTTGATGGATTCTATAAGCCAAACTTTAGATCAGATGGCACACATCCACAAACTCCAACCAAATTCCCTCACGAGATGCGGAGTTTAGAACTATTACTTTGTATGATAATGATGATAAATTATCTCACATCATCAAACAATCGTGCAATTGTTGAGTGTCAGCAACATGTAATTCACTGGTGTGGAGATGGAATTTTGGATACAAAATATGAGTGAACAATGTGATCCAAAAAGATCCAAACAAAACAGGCTGGGGAAATGGTGGTTGTGATGCCTCATGTAAGCCAATCAATACTCCAGTAGAACAGCCAAAATGTATTAGTCAATATAACGGACAAATCCATTATAATAAGAACTATCCACAGGCTTGGCTTTAATTCAGGAATGCCACTTTGTAAACCAGGAGAAGTTTTCTCATTTCTTGGACCAGATGCAAAGGGTGTCTATACTTGGGGATGTAAAGTAGGAAACACTGAATCAATGAGTGTCAGGCGAGGGAATCTGCGATGTGGAGATGGAATCGTTCAGCAGCAGTATGGAGAAGAATGTGATCCAAAGGCTCCTTCCTCAGTCATCTGATAAGATTTGTAATAACAAATGTAAATGGGAAAAATAAACCTGTTTATGATCTAGCGCTTACCAAGAAAATTAGCAACGAATAAGAAGAAATATGAACTTGGTGATTTGCAGATTTTACCATCACAGTATACAATCAGGGAAATCTTGCTGCCAAAAATATTGAGGTGACAGAATATATTCCAGAGGGCTTGATCCTTGAAGATGCTAAATGGACAAAAATGGAGATAAAGCTACGAGAATCATTACTCAGACCATCCAGCTGGGCAGAAACTAGACCTCTCTCTAACAATGAGGATCTCAAAATCTGAAGGAACGGAAATTTGAATAAAGCTGAGTTAGCAAAGATAACTCAGGAGATTATGGAACTACTGATAAAAGATTCTACCCCAGATCAGAACCCAAATAATGACTGTATCGTAGGAGAGGACAATCACTATATCGATGGTGATGGAAAAAGAAGGTGGAGACTGTACTCCAGCAACTGATGAAGATGATCATGATGTTGTGCCTTCTTATCGTAGAACCAGATACTCCGATTGTTCCTCCTTATTGAGAAGGAGCTTGAAGGAGATAAGAATCATAAATACAAGGTAGGAGAACTCGTTGGATTTAGAATGCCATTCGGAAATACTGGTTCAAAAATAATCTACAATGTAAGTATCAAAGACTTCTTGCCACTGAATCTTGAGTATGTAAGCAGTGAAACTCATGGAGTGAGTCCATATACAAAAAGGATTATATCTGAGCGGAGGGTTCAGGTTCTAGAATATTCAGGATTTGATCTTGCTCCAGGTCAGAATCGGGTACCTTCTTTTGACAGGAAGAGTGCTTTCAGTCATCAAGATGCGAGAGTAAACTGGGTTGGAATCTATGTAAATAATATTCTTGTTGATCGCGATGATGCGACCTCATCATCCAGCAAATAGGGCGGTAAAAGATTGAAAAACAGTAGATAAAAATCAGGTTTTCAGCGGAGAAACAGTAGAGTTTACGCTCAGGGTTTGCTCTAATCTTACTGGAGAATTTGATACGCTTAAGGTGGCTGATACCTCTGCCAAAAGGGTTGGTTTTTATTCCAAATACCCAGTTCCTTACAGGGCAAACGACAGAAACTACAGTAGTAGCTTTGCCACTGGAGAAAGTAGCCAGAGGATTGACGACGCTGACTTGGGAATTAAAGTTCCAAAAGAGGATTCAAAAATCAGATTCTTTTCTTTTGAAATTCAAGTCAAAAGCTTGTAGAAACCTCTAAAAACTAAATATACCAATATTGCTTGTGTCTTTAATCCAGATGATCCAACAAATCCAAATTGTGATCCTGAGGATGTTATGCCAAAACTTGAGGATGTTCAGTTAAAGATCAAGAAATATGTAAGTACCGCTATTACAGGTCCACGAGAGGATAATAGACTCAATATGGATAACGGAACTGCTTATTTTAAAGCTTGTCATCTCTGGTGCAACGGCTCCATTGACAGGATTTAGAGTGACAGATAGAATAGAATGAAATCTGACTTTTGATACTGGTTCATGGCTCTTGCCTGATAATGCCTTTACGGGAGTGATTACTTTTTGAGCCAATAATGCCAATAGCCAGCTTATACCATTACTCCTACTGTTTCATGAGCACAACCAACAGATATTGTTTGGAAAGTAGAGATGAATAGTGGTTACTTTATGTCTGGTGATGCACTTACGATCATCATTAAAACTCAGAAAAAAGGAGATCAGAAAAATATTGCCCATGTTTACTATCCTAAGCCAGGAGGTAAAGAAGGACACGATGAAGATCCCTGCTGAAGTGTACAAGACGACCCCAGGTTGAGGTGGTTGAGGTTGAGGATGAGGAGGATACAGTGGAGGTTGAGGTTGGTATAACCCATACCGTGGAAATGGTCAAAAAGATGGAAATGAAATCTGTGACCTTGGAGGGGAAAGGAAACGATTGGATCAGATGGAAAAACTCTTTAAATATACAGATGAATACGACAAAAAAATTATGTAGGATATACTTGTAATGCTAATTGTGAGATTAGAAAAGATGGAGAAGATCGCTCCACAGTGTTTCAATGTGCAAAATGGTTCTATTTCCATTATGAAGGGAGAAGTGCTTCCGTTCTATTGGAATATGCAAGCTCAGCTTGGTATGAAAACTGTTAAAGAAAAACAAGACTGGTTGAGAAACAATTTTGCTTACAAGTGTGATGATAAAGATGCATCTAATAAGATTGAGCTTGGATCAATGGACTGTGAATTTGCAGTATATGGTCCATGAAAAATAATTCTAGCCCAGTATATACATTTAAAACTAAGTGTATTAATCTAGAGGATGGAATTCAGCTTTTATCTTCTACATATCCTGCTATAGGTGATTGGATTAGTCAGAATATGAAAGGATGGTTTGGAGGTAGTGAACCAGCGAATAAAGGACTAGTAAAGAATGTCTTTGCTTCTCTAGATAACCAGAATGATTATCCAATATTGTTGCCGTTATCTTCTAAGTTGTTTATTAAAAAGTTTTGATATAATACTTCTTTAAGTGATTGAACTGATTTGTTTTGACTCCAAATGGAGGAAAGCTTTTGAGAATATAAACTTTCGCTCAAGGATGTTGGTTAGTAGGACTTGTACTACCGACGAAAAAGGTAAAGGAAAGTCTGGAACTCTTAAGTGGGAAGGAGAGGAGATTTGTGAAGTAAACTTTGCTGTGACAGATCCTTATCTGGTCCAAAAGAGTCCGGTATGGAGAGGTTTCTGCTTCTACACCGTTAAAAATTATCAAACTAAGAGGAGAATCATTATTTAATACAGACAAAAATATAAATGCTTCAAATTATAAGGTTCCAGCTTCTTTAGGAAAGACCTATGATAGATTTGGCGAAGTATTCAAAACTTGCTAAAAAGGTTAAAGGCAACCTCAGAAAAAGTTCCAGGAAAGTCAATTTACTTTTGTAGAGGGAGATCAGCAAATTGATCTTCAGAATATAGAATTACTACGGATAAACCGTTTACCTTAATTGCTAAGAATGGAGCTGATATCCTGATTAAGGGTAGTCTCTATTCCAATGCAAATGATTATGACCAAGGGAAGATTATCTTTGATGCCGAAGGAGCTTGTAATGGTGAGCTTAATAAGTATGGTCATGCAGGACAAATGGTAAAAGGAATCTTCTATGCGGAAAGGGATTTGGATCTTTCAGGTCATGAAAAATCTGAAAAATACTGCTGAGAAGCTTTCAAAAAAGCGAGCGATGTAATTATGGAAACTTGCATATCAAGGAGTTGCTATCGGAGATCTCTCAGATGTTGTATAGAAGATCTGAACTCATACTGGTTTAAGTGAAATGGAGGAGGAAATTTCTGCAGAAAAAGAGATATTGTGATCAATGGAGCCTCAAGCTTGTAGAATACAATCCAAGCTTGCGAGGAAATCCTTGCCTCCAGGTGCAGGAAGAGTCAATAGCATTGTCAGTTTATAGAAAATAAGTCTTGAAGTCAGGAATACTGTCTTTAGACTTTACCAGCTTATAAAAAGCACACTAGAATACACAAGGAAAAAGCAGAGGATAAAACTCGTGCTCTAGTAAAGAATGGCTTTTTCTGAAAAGCACTGGCTTTGTCCGATGTTATATTGTAAGCGTTTAAACTGTTCCCTCTATTTTACTTTGAAAATGTGGAGTAACCTATCTCGCCTTTTATTCAGCAATAACATGGAACCAATGGAATTAGGGTACTGAAGATGCTAAGGATGGTGCAGGTGTTGACAGTGAGCATTAAACCCTGGAGTAGGAGCGGTATCTGTTGTTTATATGTGTCTTGATTTTGGGATGTGTTTTACTAATGCTTATTTCTCGATGGAGGATTTTTCAGAAAGCGAAGCTTCCAGGACGAGGAGTCGATTATCCCGTTTTACAACATTTATTTGATTTTCAAAGCTTGGTAGGAAAGCCAAATTTGGACACATGGTGGTTGCTTTTTCCTCCTGTACTTTGAATTCTAATGATTGTAGCTCACTTTAAAATCGCTGAAAAATTTGGAGGAACAGGTTTTGCATTAGGACTTTGGTTTTTGCCAGTTATTTTTCTATCCTATTCTTGCCTTCTCAAAAGGATGTAGAATATCATGCAGAGGCATAGTCATATTCTCAATCCCAAGTCTGATCTCTTCTGGGGTCAGATTTTTCTTACTTTATAAAGGAACTAAGAAAAGCTTTTTACAATTCGATTTCTTGATTTTTAAAATGTAAAAATCAGGCCTTTTCGTCCTCGCCCAAAAACTTCGTAATAATGCTAGACACGAACAAATGAAATTGTATTTTTAATTTTTCTCTTGATTTTAGTGAGGAGTTTTGTATATATTCATGTCATTGCATTGACGATTTATCTTTAGATTTCTGGAAATATCAAATGCCAACGATTAATCAACTTATAAAAAGGAAGAGTGAAGAAGACTTTTAAGTCAAAGGCACTCTGTCTTCAGTTCGGAGTAAACAAGCCTCAGGGAAACAAAAGGTTGTGCAGCCTGCTCCTTTCAAGAGAGGGGTAGGTCTTAAAGTATCAGTAATGGGACCAGAAACCAAATTCAGCTCAGAGAAAGTTCGCAAAAGTAAGACTTTCTAATGGTGCAGAAGTATTGGCATATTCCAGGAGAAGCTCACGCACTCCAGGAGCATAGTGTTAAAGCTTGTAAGAGGTGGTAGAGTAAAGGATTTGCCAGGTGAGATACCATATCGTGAGAGGAAAAATACGATGCGAATGCAGTAGCAAATAGAAAACAAAAGTAGATCTCGCTATGGAGCAAAAACCTCATACTGGTAAATAATTTTAATTTGTTTTTGTTAGTTCTAAGATGGCAGTGATTAGTAAATAAGACTGGACACTTTCGATTATGAAGAGAAAGTTGATTAATTTCATCATGAAACACAGTGAAAAGTGTTGCAAAAGAAAATTTATGCAGATACCCTCAAGGATATTAAGGCAAGTGGACATATGAATCCCTACTGGTAGTAGTGAGAACTGTCATTATTGAAAAATGCTTCTCCTGTGACAATGATTAAGTCAAAGAGAATTGGAGGGTGCGGGTTTATCAGGTACCGGTAGAGGTAAAAAGCTGACAAGAGATCTGCTACAAAATGGATTCTTGATGCTGCAAGAGCGAAGAGTGGGAAGCCTATGTACAAAGGAGACTTGCAGAGGAAATCCTTGCGCGTATCTCTAATCCAGGGAGCTGCGGTAAAGAAGGAAGAAGCTCACAAGATGGCTGAAGCTACTAAGGCACTTTGCTTATATGGCTAAATATATTAACTAGTTTTTCAATCTATAAAAGAGAGAAAAATCTGAATTTATTTTTGATTGTTGTTTCTAATGTGAGATACTAACGGAAGAGAAAATTACACTTTTCTAAAAAGGCATTGAATTTTGTACAGACGAAAAGACGGGTTGTAAAAATGAAAAGTAGAAAAGTTATGTTACCACTTTGAGAGAGAGAGATGAGGATTGACGGCTTGGACTCAAGAATGCCAGTAAAGGCTGAAGCGAAACTTAAGAAATATGGAATTTCTCAGCAAAAAGGTTAAAGAAGTTCTTGAACTCAAAAGGACCTCGCTCATTTATTATCTCAAATTATCATAACTCTCATGGCAAGATTGAAGACAAAATGCAGAAAAGCTCACAGCACTTACAAGAGTTGAAAAAGTGGTGATTATGGATGTAAGAAGAAATGTTTGAGCAACAGAGAAAGTGAAGGCTAAAAGTAATGAATAGCAAAGGAAGCAAGTAGTTTTATTCTTGAAATATGCTAAATAATGAAATCACGAAATGATAAAGTATCTTTCGATGCGAATGGATATAAAATCTGCCTGTAAAAACAGGAATGCAAAGTTGAGCTCATGAAAGAGTGAGGAGAAGGTCCTACAGAGAGAATCTGAAATTCAAAGGTTTGATCATCACAGGTAAGAAAACCAGGATCAGCTGATGAAGTTTTACGATCAGAGGACCTGCTGCAGGACAGATGATTGAAAAGATTTTACCCTCTTTCTTTTCCTAAGTTTGAGAAGAGTTATCCTTATGGATGAATATAAAGTAAAAGAAAAAGTCTAAGCTTTACTAGTTAGAGAAAAGGTTGGAAAGGCAGAAAGAATGAAGAGTAAGATTGCTGCTGAAAGAGAGAGAGTCAGATTTGTTGAAATAATAAATTTTGTTGTATGCTATTATGAAACTTACTGTCTCAGGTTCTTGTACTGCAACTGGGAAAGTAAAAACTTGAGAAAAGAGGGCAACTTCTCTGCTATTGCATATAGAAAGAGCTTAGAAAAACTCTGTGCTTTTTGAGTTGTGTAAAAATGACTTTATTAGAGTATATAGAGAAGCTGGATTCTCCACCCTATTGAACTTACACGGGAGCAATTGAGTCAACATTTGTGCTTTTACAGGATATGAAGTTAGATCCAGTATCATGAGTAACTTACTGGTTGATTTCTTGGCAGTAAATGCTAATGAAAAGGTGTCCGCTTTCAGTACCAGTAGTACTGCATTGAGAATCAAAGTAGAAAAACTGAATGAAGGAAAAATCTCAGTTGGTAAAGATGTTGTAGAAGTAGAGCTTTCCCTCAGGATCTTCCTCTACACATTGAAGTAGATGCAGTGTTGAATCTGTAAATGATGTGATCTTTTGGTGGAAGGATTGAAGGTTTCTAGTAAGGTTACTATCTTGGAGCGATGGAGAACAGCCAGTGTTACTGTGGTTGAACTTGCTGATGAAGAAGAATTCAATCTGATGTTGCCTCAGCAGAGGCAACTCCAAGTGCATGCATAGTAGACTTTACTTTTATCTTATTGCATGTAGTGTATATATCATGGCTAGAAATATGTTATTTTACAGGAGAAAAATCTCAATCTGGACAGACAAGGTCTCACTCTATGAGAGCAGGAAAAGAGACAGTTGTAAAAGTAAATCTGATCAATAAATGGATTAAACTTGATGATGGAAGTCAGATTAAGGTAAAGATTAACCTCAGACTTTATAAAAAGTTTGAAAGGATTTGATGTAGGAATTTTCTTTATATATTTGCTTGAAAATGGAGAGAAATGATTATAGTTCTCTCGTGATAAAAGTCTCTTAGTGGATATTTCAGTGTGGGGTAGTAGCTCCAGTCGGTAGAGCAACAGCCTTTTAAGCTGGTGGTCCTGGGTTCGATCCCCAGCTACCCCATGAGAATTATCTTGAAGAAGGGAAACTTTTTGATTTAAAGAGTTTTTAATCAATCCAGACTCTTCTTCATATACTTGTTTAAGATTATCAATGCTTGTTATGAGAAGATCTCCTCCCTTCTCCCATTGAAAAGCGAAAATTCTTTTTGCTCTTCCATTTCTGCTCTTTTCTGGAGTTCTCATAGTCTTTCTGACTATTTTTAAATAGTTGCTCAATAATACTCGATTTTCTTTTGCAAATTCAAGTATGATTTAATTCCTGCTTGATAAGAGGAATAAACAAAAATGAGTATTATATGAAAACATGCAATTTATCTCTTTGCTGAACAGTCTGATGAAAACCCATTAACGAAACTACTTGCCTTAACTGTGGAAAGTGAAGTTCCAAAAAGCTGATCGCACTTGCCGTGAATCACTGTCCTTTTGTTTTGCATCAAAGGCATGTAGATGGTGAGATACCTGGAGATAGGAGTTCCACTTGTCAGGGGGCACATGTATCCGACCGCTATGAGATGAAAAATGGAGAAATCAGAATTCTCTTGTTCAAAATGTGGGAAAAAGCATTGGAATAAAAAGGGCAATTGACGACGAAATAGAGTATTTACCAGCACATATTCAATCATATCAGTCGAAATTTTTAATAAGTGAGGAAAGAATGCTGATGGTCTAGCTCCTTCTGTTATTAAGCTTTCCTTGTTTGTCTTTGTGAGTTCTTCTTGATTTTTATGTAGTTTTGACATAGTTTAACTTGGTATTTACTATTTTATTTTGTTTTTAGAAGACAATGCAAATTGATATTAACTTGGTAAAAAGCTTAGAGAAGCGACTTTGCTCCACTTGGAGATTGTAAAAATGCGCTTGTAGAGGCGGGAGGTGATCTTGATAAAAGCTCAGGAAATCTTGAAGCAAAAAGAAAGGACTCGCAAAAGCAGGAAAAAGCTGATAGAGAAACCAATGAAGGACTCATCAAGACGCATCAAGCAAACGGAAAACAATCGTGCTTAAGCTCCCTTTGTGAGAGCTGACTTCGTAGCGAAGAAATGAGACTTTCCTCCAGCTTTTTGATAAAAATTTTGCTGAACTCTGAAAGTGTTTCTAGGAGAAGTGAGATCGCTAGAAGATCTTGATGGAGGAGTTGCAGAAAAACTCAATACCATGGTTGCTGAAGCGGTAGGTTCTATCGGTGAAAATTTGAAAATCAGGAGAACTTTTCATCACTGCTGGAAATACTTATGCCTATGCACATCCAGGAAACAAGGTGGTTTCTTTTGGTAATGTATAGCGGAGATGAAGCAACTGCATGAAAGAATTGGCTTTGCAAGTAGCAGCTTTGAGTCCTGAATATCTTAATTTTGATGAAGTTCCAGCTGATGAGAAAGCTAAACTTGAAGCTCAGTTTACTGAAGAGCTTAAAGCAGCTGGAAAACCAGAAGCAATGATTCCAAATATCGTGAAAGGAAAAATTGATAAAGCCTTCGCTGATGTAGTTCTTCTTGAGCAAGAATATATCAGAGATGGTGCGAAAAAGGTAAAGGAAATCTTGCTCTGGATTTGAAGTAACAAAATTCTACAGATTTGCAGTATAGTTTTCCAGTGTAGAGTTTAGAATTAGAAAATATATAGAGAAAAGTCTGAATTCCTATATAGAAATCAGACTTTTTGCTTTATTGACTTCTATCTCATTCTGCTTTGTTTAGAATAATCGTGGGATCTCACGCTTTATGAATGAAAACACAATCTATTAAAGGATTTATTCTATCCAAAACATGTTTTTCTTCCCATTTGATGAGTTGTTCATTTTGCATATCATGTACGATTTTTCAACTTTTATGTAGTGAAATTCTTGCTTAATCAAAGCTATGGCAAGTTTTCACTTCTTTTTGTTAATTGTTTTAATATCCAGCCTCTTTACCTCTATCGGAACCTTCAAACTTACTTTTGCTTTTCAGAGAGATTTTATTTTTGTTTTTTCTTGCAGTGAGATAAGTTGCTCATGGTCCATCAGCATTATGTCGATCCCTACTTTCACTCAGGGATCAGCTTTTGCCTCTTTTTTCTAGCTCTTGAAGAGAAATTCACTCATCTAATTTGAGTAAAAGATCAGAACTCTTCATGATATTGGTATCAATCACAGGTTCTGTAGATTCCAGGCAAAAGCACAGATCGCACTTGCAGTATAGGGTCAAATTCAGGTATCTAAAAGTTGAGCTCTATCTTTTGGAAGCTGTCCTTTATGCTGTTCTACGACTTCTTGAGCACAGTTTTTGGAGTCTTAAAGCTCTACTATTAAATCCCAAACCTGATCGATGGCTGAGAAGTTCAAGTTTTCGGTAATTGGGCAAGGTTTTATAGTCTGAACTTTGTCACCATCTCGATAAGGAATTACGCGATCAACCTGTGTTTTGTTGGCTCATTACTTCAGAAAAATATGGATAGCATAAGGATCTTGAGTTTTCCTCCATGGCAGTTTTTCTTTCCATTATTTCATATCGTTTGAGGATTGTAGATTGAGTTGTTGGTTTTATGGAAAGTCACGATAGTTGATTTGGTGAAGATAAAAAATTTGATTTTTAATATAATGAATGTATTTTATCTTTTCCAGAAAAATAAAAACAACTTGAAAATTTAAATGAGAATCGTATAGTTGAAAGGCTTTATTTACTATTATGAGAGATCATGTCAGAAACAAAAAGTATGTCTACTCTTTTTCGCAGAAGGAAAGGGATAGGAAAAGAGACATCCTCGGAGGAAGAGGTGCTAATCTCGCTGAAATGGTGAGTTTGGGATTGGCCTATTCCCTATCAGGGATTTACGATCACAACGGAAACTTGTGATATCTATTACAAAAATAACAAGAGCTACCCAGCAGAAGTGGATCAGCAGGTAGAAGAACAGCCTCAAGCTCTTGAGGCAGAGATGGAAAAAGCTTGGAGATGCAAATGATCCCTTTGCTTCGTTTCTGTAAGGTCTGGAGCAGCAGCCTCACTTCCAGGAATGATGGATACGGTTTTGAATCTTGGACGAATGATGAATCTGTAGTAGGACTTGCTACCAAGACAGGAAATGAAAGAGATTGCTTGGGACTCTTATAGAAGATTTATCTCAGATGTTTCGAGATGTGGTAATGGAAGTGCCTCATCATGACTTTGAAAAAGCTCTTTGCAATCAGTAAAAGACAAAAAAGGTATCAGATTAGATACTAGAACTTGATACCGATGATCTCAAAGAAGTTGTAGACTCTACAAAGAAGTGGTGCAGAGAGATACTGAAAAACTATTTTCCCAAACAATCCAAGGAACAGCTTAAAATGGCTATTGATGCGGTTTTCAATTCATGGAATAATGAAAAAGAGCGATCATTTATAGAAGGATCAACGATATTAGAGGACTTCTTGGAACTGCGGTAAATGTGCAGTCTATGGTCTTTGGAAATATGGGAGAAACTTCAGGAACTGGAGTCTGCTTTACAAGAAATCCATCAACAGGAGAAAATAAATTTTACGGAGAGTTCTTGATGAATGCTCAGGGAGAAGATGTAGTAGCAGGAATTAGAACTCCAGCTCATATTGAGGAGCTTGACAAGGTGATGCCTGAATGTTGCAAAGAGCTTTTGTGATATTTATCACTTGCTGGAAAAACATTATAAAGATATGCAAGATATGGAGTTTACTATCCAAGAAGGAAAACTTTATATTCTTCAGACAAGAAGTGGAAAAAGAACCGCTGCAGCTGCTGTAAAAATCGCAATGGATATGCTTTCAGAAGGACTTATCGATGAAAAGACAGCAGTACTTAGAGTACAGCCAGAACAGCTTGATAGCTTTGCTTCATCCACAGCTTGATCGTCAGGGCTACATGCTGAACTTTTGACAAAAGGGTTACCTGTTCTCCAGGTGCAGCATGTAGGACAGATTGTTTTCTCTGCTGCTGATGCACATGATTGGAAAAGAGAATGGAAAGAAGTGAGTCCTCGTAAGACTAGAGACTTCACCAGAAGATATCCAAGGAATGATTGCTTCAGAGGGAATTCTTGACTGCAAGAGGTGGTATGACTTCTCATGCTGCGGTAGTTGCAAGAGGAATGGGAAAATGCTGTGTTTCTGGAGCATGGAGAGCTTGTAATTGATGAAGAAGTTAAAACTGTTTCTGTAAACGGAAGGACTCTTCAGAAGGAGGAGTGAGATTTCTCTTGACGGAGTACGGGAGAAGTGTTTGCAATGGAGCATTTAAATGTTGTGGATCCAGAACTTAGTGGAGATTTTTGAAAAATTGATGCAACTGGCGGATAAATATAGAAAACTCTGAATTAGAACGAATGCTGATACGCCTCGCGATGCTATTACTGCTAAAAAGTTTGGATGCTGAAGGAATTGGACTTTGTAGGACTGAACATATGTTCTTTGCTGAGGAAAGAGAATTAAGGCAGTAAGAGAGATGATCCTTGCGGAAGATGCTTGAGGAAGAAAGAAAGCACTTGTAAAATCCTTCCTTATCAAAATCAGACTTTCTATGAACTGATGAAAACCCTAGAAGGAATGCCAGTAACGATCAGATTTTTGGATCCTCCTTTGCATGAATTTCCTTCCTCAAGAAGAAGCTCAGATTGCAGAACTGCTACTGAACTTGGAGTGAGCGTAGAAAGACTTACATGCAGAAAATAGCTATCACTGCACGAATTTAATCCAATGCTCGGACATAGAGGATGTAGATTGGCAATCACCTTTCCTGAAATCGCATGAAATGCAGACTGAAGCTGTGATTTCTGCTGCTTGTGAACTCAAGAAAAGAAGGAGTCGATGTTCATAGACCCGAATCATGATTCCCAGCTCAGGGATTCAAATCAGAATTAGACTTTTAATGCTGACATCGTGAGAAAGGTAGCAAAGTAGACGATGGATAAATACGCTGTAGAGGTGGAATACAAGCTTGGAACGATGATTGAGGTGCCAAGAGGAGCAGTGACTGCTGATAAAGTCGCAGAAACCGCAGAATTCTTCTCTTTTGGAACGAATGATCTTACGCAGATGGGACTCGGATTTCTCTAGAGATGATGCAGGAAAAGTTCATCAAGACTATGTAATAAGAATATCTTTTGAAAAGATCCTTTCCAGACTCTTGATCAAGAAGGAGTAGGAGAACTTGTGAAGATCGCTGTAGAAAAGGTAAGAGCAACCAGATCAAATATCAAAGCTCTGAATTTGTGGAGAACACGGATGAGATCCAGCTTCTATTGAATTCTGTCATAGAACAGGATTAACTTATGTAAGTTAGCAGTCCATATAGAGTGCCTATTGCAAGACTCGCTGCGCACATGCTGCTCTTGAAGGACGAATAATTGAAAAATTTAAATAGAAAAAGCTGGACTTTTGTTTAAAAGGTCAGCTTTTTGTCTTGATTTTGAAAAGAGGAAAAACATAAAATTAGCGTAAAAGTAATTGAGTTTTATTTTTAGAAAAGCTGTATTATTTAAATTGTGGTTTTTGATAAATGTTGGCTTATACTCTTCTCGAGGTTTTATCAGGAGTAACGATTTCTATGAACAAGCCAATTTTTATAACCTCTATTTGCTGGTTTTTGAAGGAGGAATATGATATGCTTCTAATCCTTTCTTAAGTTTCTGAATTTCGCAATAAGGATATCAGGATTGGTGTCAACTTTTTATTTCTATATTATAGCTATCTCAGATTGATTTTTGATTCTCCATGCTATTGTTTCTGTAAGCATTCTGAATAGCTTCAGTGTTGTTATCTAATTTTGTAATATAGATTTTGAATATCTGTAAGAGAAGGTTTTTATTCAAAGCAGCTGTAATCTGACCTAGTTGAGTTTCAGCTGGGATTTTCTTTTCATCAGAATGATATTCAAGTTCAGTGTCTACAGCTTTTTGACCCAGAAAAGAATTTTATCTTCTTTTCCTTTCCCAAATCTTTTCTTCTGAAAAGAATCTCTAATTCTTTCGTAATGTGCTCTAATGAGAGGGTCAGGTGTTTCCGGGAGTTATTTTTTGTTGTATGGGTCAGATTCTTTCTATTAACAAGAACTTTCTCAAAGTGTTCTAGATCGCGAAATTTTCATGTAATATCGTTATCCTGAATTGTTGAAGTTTTGCAGTCTAAGGTAATTGACTCTTCCTTAGCTTTTTGTGCTTTTACAAGAAGGAGCTCCAGCATTCTTGAGTTGAGGTGTTGTTCTGAGAAAGTTCAAGAGCAGTACTTTATTTTTAGTAGAGGAGATGACTATTTCATGAGTTTTCGATTTCTAGAGCATCATTGTTTTTCTCCATCAAGTTTGAGATAATTCCATCTATAAGGAAAGGCGATACATTTCCATGACAGGTTTTGGTAATTATGAATTTTGCAGGACCTTGTACCTCTGCTAATATGTTCATTAATGTTAAGATAGCCTTTGCGTTGTTTTTGAGAGTGATAATATCACCATCAAAAATGACTGAATTTTTAAACTGTTTTCCTCCTTTTTCAATAATATATTCTCCATTAAACTCAAGAATCTCCCACCTGAGCAGCATATTTACGGAACCAAAACCAGGAAGTACTTTCTGGGTAAAAAGCTCTATATTCAGAGATTTCTGCATTTTCCCAGAAAAAGTCCCAAAAATGCAAAAATAAAGCAAATGCAAGAAAAAGAATAGACGTTCTTTTTGTTAGAATCGTTGATCTTTTGAGAGAATGAGAAGCTACGCTTCTTTCTTCACAAATGCGTTGATAGAGCAAAAACTTTCTTTTCATCTGAAAGTTTCTGTTCACTTTGCTGAGTAAAAGTAGGCCATGTAAGTTCTGTTTTAATCGGTCATAAGAAATAGACAAGAACAAAGAAGTCAGAATTTCTTCCTCTGATTCACTTGTTGATACGAATGGAACTTGGATTTTGTGGACAAAAAGAAGATTTTTCGATCGGGTTCATTATGATTTTTGAAAATCTCTGCAGTTTACCCTTATGTTTTAAGAAATATGAAGCCAGGTTCTTAGCTGGTAGTCTAAATCTCAAGCGGTAAATCACGATCACAATCGTTTTCTTTTTATCTGTGCTAGACAAAAGCTCTTTGAACTTCCCTGAAAAGTGTCTAGATAGTCAGCTTTCATTGCTTTAGCAAAATAGGCTCAAAAATTCAGAAAAAGATTGAAAATGTTGCTCTGAAAAAGCGGTTCACCAGCGAAATCAGAAAGCTTTTCCTTGCGGTATAGATAGAAAATTGCACGCTGATCAAGGAGCAAGTGCCTTTTTGAAAGTCTGCTCTGTCCTTTCAGTACTCTATGGTTTGATGGGGCTGAAAAATAGCGAGAAGTTTATGATCTGGAAAGCGATTTCAAAGTCTCATAAGCAAGCTCGATGGAAGAAGCGATATGTCCATAGTCTCAAAAGGTCAGTTTGAAGGGTTGTTAGAAACTCCATTCTTCTCCAAATCCTTTGAAGGGCTTCATTTCCTTTTCAATCTGCTCCAAAGAAAGTTTTAGGATTGAGTTCTTGAAAAGTCCAGCGACCAGTGAAGCATTACAATCGGTCGGTTTCCCTCGGATATGGTCTAATTCCCAATGTCTGAGAGGTTCTTTATTTTCAGAAAAATTTCTGGAGACTCCAAAGGAATCCAAAACGAAAGTCAGATTTTTGTTTTTGGTTCATCTGCACTGAAAGCATACTGATAGTCTGAGAAATCACGATAGTAATCCGATGATCCAGTTCCAATATTAGTAATCAGGAGATATTCTAGGTCAAGACTGAGAAAAGTGTCTCTGTACTCGCAGAGCTTTCAAGAAAAATAGTATTTTTATCAGTCTCATGGGAGTTTTTCCCTGTGAAAATAAAAATCAAAAAGCTGACGAAATTCAGATTTTTATCTTCCTTTTAGATAGTAACTCTTTGTTATTTAGATCAGGAACTAGCGCTCCTATGATTCCAAGTCACAGCTCAGAATCATCTTCTTTCCTGTAACAATCGCTAAAGAGGTAGAGCTGATTTCATTCGTTCCCGCAAAACCGACTGTGCAGGAAAATATTTCGTGATCTCTCCGAGAAATTCAAAAATAATTCCAAATCTTCATCGGAAAAATGCTGTTCCCTTTTGAGTTGAGAAGCTGATTGGACTTCAGTGCTCTTTTCGTTGCTTCGGAATAGATGAGAATATCATCAGCTTTCGGCTGGTATTTCCCATGTCCAATGATAACTGGGATTTTTTCTTTCACGAAGGGCTTTGAGTAATTTGCGATTCTCGAGCATCAATGGCGATGAGATGCATAGCCAAGATCTCGGAGAAGATGAGCGATATTAGAAATTCAGCTTCCACCCGCTCAAACATAACAATATGCATTGGATTTGGAGAATGAGGACATAAAAGGACAGTGATAGCTTGCACTACTCAAAGCATCTGTTCTAAAAATCTGATCCTTGCCTTTTGCGGATTTCCAGCTTTTTCTGTCCCTAGAAGATAAGCTTTTTCTTGAAAAATTGCAGCAAGCAGATGCTGAGTTGCTCCAGGAAATCTGGATCGTCCTGCTGGATCAGAATTCAGCCCTTTTTATGCTGAACTATATCGTTTCGCATTGTCCAACTGGTCGTGGGTTCGTGGAATTGGAATCATCAGCAATTTTAGATCAAAGAGTTCCTGTTCCGCAAGCGAGGTCGTCCCTGCTCGTGATCACATTCGGACTGAAGATAGAGGCGACCAATCTCTTTTTGACTCACAAAGGCCAAAGTCTCCACATTTGGAAAATCGAGAGCTGAGCGAGTTCTTGATTGAGTTTTCCCAGGATAATAGTAAAATGTATTTCTGCAAGCTCCGGACTTGTTTAGTACTTTGCAAGAGCTTCATAGAGGTTTTTGAACCTTGAGAGCCTCACATTACGAGACTTGAGTCTGTTTCTTAACTGAAGAAAGAGGAAGGTTTTCTGCTGGTAATAAGTCTTCAGAAAGAATTTGTCCTCGAGTCTGAGCTTTGGAAGCACTCACGGAAAGCCAGATTCTTGGATGAGAAAACTTTCCAGCAATACATGATTATAATCTAGGGATGCATCATCAGATTCGTGGACAATAACTTTTCTTTCCTAGAAAATTTTGCTGCAAAAACGACGGTAATGCGACATATCCTCCCTTACAGAAGACTACATCAATCTTGAAACTGCAAAAATAAAAACTGACTGAATAAATCCAATTGAAAAGAGAAAGATATCTCTGATGTTTTTATCAGAGCTCAAATTTCCCTCTTTCTCCTTCTGTTTTCAAGAATAAATAGGATGAAAAAGTCAGATTTTTGAGTAGTTTTTGAAAGTTCAGAGCAGGGTTTCTTGTTCTAGGCTCTTTTTTGTTCCAAATCGGAACATTTGAGTAATATTATCTCTGTGGTCTGGATTGTTTTGGAGATGCTGGATGAGGCTTTTGATGGGAAGACATGTCCTCCAGTTCCTCCTGCTCGTGCTATGTTTAGCTTTTTCATATCATGTTATAGATGATATTAGAATAAATTTATATAGATAGTTCTCAATTGAAAACTATTTATAATTTTTATTAGTTATTTGAATTCCAAAATTTTAAAGTTAGATCTATTTTTCTGAGTATATTAGGGGATATTTTTATAAAAACCAATTAGTTTAATGCATAATCAAAAAGACTTCTTTGAATCTTAAAAATTGCTACTTTTGCTGGTAAAAATATTAGATGGATATCCATTTCGCTCTTTCTCTTTATGATTGGTTGGTGATTAGGAGATACTCTATTTATGTAAAAATCTATTTTGGGATCCAAGCTATGACTCTTACCCTCAGGAACTTTTACTTGCTCTTACCAAGCTGTATCATCGTAAATTCCTGTGGGGTAATGAATGATCAAGGAAAATACAAGACATCTCTTACTTTTGGGTAACTTTATCTATGCAATTTCGCTTGCTTTTATTTTCTTGCAGGGATGGAGTCGAGCTCAGGACTCTTATTCTCGCTGTTATACTCAATGGAATGGCAAGTTCTACGATGTTTACGACCTATCGTACCCTTTATGGACTCACCAGCATAACCTAGTAAGGTATTCGGGGTTTATTTCTCTAGTATCAATATGGCTAAATATGTTATCGGTGCTTTGTTGAGTGCTTTTCTTGTTTCCCTGCATTGAATTGCCTTCTATGTATTCTTTGTAGTGATTGCTTTGCTTTCCTTGATGCAAGATGGAAAAATTCAGGATTTTATCAAGATTCTCCAAATCGTGACGAGATGCATGAAATTTGGAGTACGAAATCGATGAAGATATGCATAATATCAAAAAGCTGATGTGAGGAGTTATCGCAAATTTTTATAGAAATTACCTCATTTGAACCACGAAAGAGGATGTTTGTTGCCCTAAAACTGCAGGACGACCAAATGCATGTTGCATTGATGGCTCAGGGACTTGTAAGTTTATGAATTATGTCTGATTTCTTTTATTCCAATTATAGCAATAGAGAATAATCTTCATTACCACAAATTGCGACTTTTGCTGTGATGAGGTTACCGTATTTGATTAATATTTTGATATGAGGATTTGTGACAAATATAGTATTCTGATTACGCTTCTGTTTTGGTAAGTTCTTTACTCTATATTTTACTTGGATGTTATGATGGTTTCTTGGCGATTGTTATCTTGAGCTTTTTGAATCTCTTTGATGATTGCTTTGCTTGCTCCAGTGACAGCGGGTTTGATTATCGGCTATGCTGTCAAAAGATAAAGGTTTGATGTCTGCTGCAAGAATTTGTAAGTAGAGCTGAGAAATTATCTGATCTCTTGGATTTGGAAATGCTTACTGCTTATCTCGGTATGCAGTAAGTTTTTTATTGTCTTGTGATTAGCGTTATTTGTATTGAGTATTTATCTGCTTTTCTACTTATCAGATTTAAGGTAAAAGATAATGAGGATATTCAACACAAATTCTTGCTATGTAACTTTATTTTTGCTTTAAATAATAATTTTATTTGACTCTAAACTTTTCTATACACTTCTCTTCAGAAGGAGAGCTGTATTAATCTATATCATGCAAAAGGTCTTCTGATTAAAAATCTTTTTATCTTGTTGCTTGCTCCAATATTGGCTTTTGGATTGTCTGACAAGGGATTTTGTCTGGATTAACCGCAAGTGTCCTTTGATATTGCTGAACGTCAAAAATTGAGGAGAAACAGTGGTGAGTTGCCTCACAAAACAGATGATCAGGTTTTTGAACTCTTCGGATCTGAGCAACTATGAGAAAAACTCTGGTTTTTGAGTTGGTATACAATCCTAAAAAGTTGTTTTTCTATTGATCAAAAGTTCAGGGTTTTCGATTTTACACTTCTTGAAAAATAATACAGGATCTTTGAAAATACAATTAAACAATGTTAATTCTCTTGCTTGATGAAGGTTTGTTTCGCTTCCCTTTTCTATGAGAAAAGGATCAAGTTGTTCTTGCTGAGGCTTTTACTTTGATCTTTTGGGAAAAACCGCTATTCCTCTCAGTATATGAAATTTAAATGCTGAAGGAGAACATTCTCTTTTTACCTTAGTTGATAGATATAATGAAAAAGATTTTTATGGCCTTTTTCTCTGCTTTCTATTATTTGAGGTGTGCAACCCCTTGCTGCAAATTCTCCAGATAGTTTTCAGGTAGAGTGTCTTTCCATCAAGTGCAGATGTAAACCAGTTCTTAGATATTGCGATTACTGCGATCAAAATGGACAAGTTAGTGAAAAATTATGATGGAAAAATTTTGGATGAGCCTGGAGGAAAAATGGAAGTGTACTATCAGCCTATGATGCTAGCTCTTCCAGATGATGGGGTTAGGAAGTATGGCTCTTACTAATCAGGGGAGAAAGGTATATCTCTAAAGGACTGTCCTTAAAAATCAGGAACTTTTACCTTAAAAAGTTGAGGATCTTTTTAATGAAAATAGTACTGAGAGACGGTTTTGACCATTCTGTACTGATGGAGCTATTAATTACATAGAACTTCTTTCTCTCTTCAAAAATGGGAAAGAAACAGATTCAGTTATTAATGTTATGGCGAATGCTCCAGAATTAGTTAATTTCTCGTATGCAGGTTTATCTTAATGGACTTATGTTAAAAGAAGGAATGACAGACGCAAACGGTCTTTTCAATGAAACAATTCCGCTTACGAAGGTATGAAACCAATGTTCTAGAATTAAAGTCTGTTTCTATCACCAATCAGATTGTTGTTTATCAGAGAAGAGAACTTTTGTATATGAAGCTCTCTCTGATGCTCTTTTCAAATTATTGCTATGACTCCAAATAACAATTTTAAAGTTAGGAGACAGTTAAATTTGAAATTTTTATCAGATGATCGTGTAAGTTCAGCAAAACTTCTTTTTCTGGAGGACAAGAGTATCCTTTTGGATAAAGAGAAAGACTGACTTTTTACGAAGGAGATTATGCTTAATGTAGCAGGAGAAAATGTTCTTGGGGTAGAGCTTACTGCTTCAACTCAGCGTAAATCTTATGAAAATATTCTGAGCTTTTCTGTAAAAGATGCCCTTAAAATTTGAGAAGTTAGGCTTTCATTGAATCCCAAAACAGCCTCACGATTGATCTTGAGTGGGCTACGCTTTGAGGAGAACTCAAAGACTATGCAGTGAAATATGATTAACAAGGGACAACCTTGCATGAGTTGTTTTTACGACAGAACCTAAAGCAAGTCTTTCAGGACTTCTCCTATGGGAAAAACCTATTTTTCCAAATCCTTGCCATGACATCTGAGCATGTTCCAGAGGGGGTTCCTTCAGAGGTGGTTCAGTTTGATCTTCCAATTCTTGGTGGGACAGGATCCTTGGATATGGCACTAACAGGTGGACTTTTAACGACAGATGAGCCCCATGGTACAGCAATCTTAGATCAGCCTTTATGTTTTGTAAAAATATCCAGGTTTCTACTAAAAATTGGAAATAAATATTATCTTGTTTGGGATAAGGTAAAAATGTTGAAAAAGTATCTTGTATATAGACTCAGAATTTGCAGATGGAAGTGATAGAAAGTTTGTGGGAGAGACAGAGATTCCGAGATTTGAATATCCTTTTGATAAAACTTCCAAGGAGGATGTTTATGCGTATTATTCTGTTGAGGCTGTTTGTCAAAATGGAGATAAATTAGTTCTTACTGAAGCTGAAAAGTAAAAAGTTGGTCCTCTAGAAGATATAAGGGTTATTTTAGCAGCAACTTTTTGCTCTATCTGATGTATAAAACTTTATATTTATCGTGTGTAATTTTTCTCATCTTTAATATTTTTCTGAAATACTTTCTATATGCTGCTAGTTTGTTTGAAATGAAAAACTGAATATATCAACCACAACCAAAAAGTAAAAAGCAACAAGATCAGATACTCCCTATCCCAAAGTACCAAAAATCAGACGTAAGAGTAATTATTTTTCACATGTATCTTGAACAATCTCGGTATTCAAAAAGGAATTTCCAATTAGAGAGCCTCATTATTACCGGAGTGATCTAGTAGAGGAGTATACTAAACTTTCTGCTGAAAGCATCATCTCCCTTTGCCAGCTAAAAATTCAAAAGATTCGCGACTCATGAGCAGAAAATGCTCAAAAAGGACTTTCCACTCTTGCAGCAAATCAGGAGAAGCTTTCACACTTTCTGATAGTACATTAAATGGGATCCAAAATTTCAGTCTTTACTACTATTTAAAGATCCGAAAACAGACTCAGGAACTTGTTCGACGAGATGTTTCTACGCAGACAATTGTCTATCCAGATGATGTTGAGCGAAAAGAGGAAAAGGCTATACAACTTGAGATTAAATGTTTTGTAGAAACGAAAAATGATGTTTTTCCTTTGAGTTGTAGAGGACTTCTCTTTGCTTTTCCGATGTAGGAGTTGTCGTTCATGAAAATGATAAAAGATATAAAACATATTGGGATTATTATCCAGTGATCAATAAGTCAATTCCTACTGGGGGAGAAAAATATTGATACCATAAAAGATAATGGAATTCAGAGATTGAACCTTTTTCTTCTCAAGCTTTTGGAAAGAGTGAAGGAGTATCAACTCCAACTGATGAATCTTATATTGATGATCAGGACACTTTAGTGAAAAGGTCGCTAATTTCACTGAAATCAGTTTTTGAATTTACTGAAAATATTGTAGAGACGCTTTGCTACAATTTGAAATTTAGCTAATCAACAGGAAATAATAAAAGCAGATTCCTTATTCCAAAGAACAGAGTCAACGCTTGATCAGAAAAGTTATTTCTACTATGTTTTAGATTTTTCTGAACGAAAGACAGATTTCTTAAGTTGGTTGGTAGTAGAGACGTTTCCAGTTTCAATCCTTTTTACAGAAGAAGTACCTTTAGAATCCTTGTGGAGAGCAATAATTTTTCTATGCAGAAAATAAGTTTTTGTCGATACCTTTCAGTATTTAAGACTTTCGCTTTGCAGACTATCAAGATAAACTTCCTTCACCTTTTCGGTTTTTCTTTTAGATCAGCTTAAAAAGGGAATATTTCTTTGAATTTTACTAGAGATGAATTAATAGATTTGCTTTTTCCTTATGCCGAAGGAGGAACGGGAAAAGTCTTGCAGAGCAAAAGCTCTTTTTCTCTAGAAGAGCTTTTTAGTTACTCAAAAGTCTTTAAAGTAGAGGTTAGTATAGAGAAGCTTTGGGATAATTTACTTTGAGAGTTAGAAAGACTTTCTTGGATAGAGGTTAAGGAAAATATGATTACTTTTCTTCCAGAGCAACTATGGTGAAAAAGACCAGCTTTTGGACTCTTGCATGTGGTGATACATTTACAGATACTTACCCTTCTTTCTGAGGATAAAAATCATTTGTTCTGCATAATTCTGAATTCTGAATCCAATTTTTAAAGGACTTAGTATTGCTAATTTTTATTACAGGGAAAGCTCAGAATTTTTCTTTTTAGAAGCTAAAGAAGGGTTCTTCAAAACCTCATCCACTTCCAGAAAAAGTTCTTAAGCTCAAAAGAAGTTTATGGCTGGAAACGATCAGATTACTGTTAGCTAGAAATCAAAAGTGTGAGGAACGTTTCTCTAGATGAGAATTTTGATTACCTCAAACATCTTTGGAATCTCTTTAAAATTTCTCTATGAACAAGGAATTTTGATCAAAAATTCCAGAACAATTGCAGATTTGAGGAAAGGAATTCTGGATATATTCCTCAGTGGAATGAGTTAGAGCAAAGTTTTGCTGATGAAGTTCCAAATACTTTATCTTTTGTTCAGAAAATTGAAACGGTTCAACGTTTTCACTAGAGAACAGTTTTCTTGGTATCTTGCACTGATCAAAGAGGAAAAATTTCCTGAAGCTTGGGTGGTTGCAGGACAAGTTTTCTATAGGGCCCCTTTGTTTTTGTGTAAGCTCTCTTATACCGGAATTTATGCTTCTAGTTGAAAAGAAATGGAGAAGGGAAGAAAATTTTTCGGATCTCTAAATGCCAAAATCGAAGGGACAAAGGACTATAAAAATTCATTTGCTTTTTGATATTTTTAAAGGTATTGGCTAAAAAGCAGATCTTCATATAAAAACATCTTCCGATCGAGCTTGTTATTCAAGCAAATTCAGATATTTTGCATTTATTGGCATCTTACGAAAGTTCTTTAAAAACAGCTTTTTAAAATAGAGAAGATTACTTTATTGTACAGCGAATGAAATTCTTCCTTCAGGGTTTGAGTCTTTTAATATCTTAGATATGAAAATAGGGATTAAGGCTATCACTCAAAGAGGACGATATCTTAGTTCAACTGGAGAGAGATTTGAAATCAAAAAACAGAAAGTTTGGAGTGATTTGAGGACGAACCTCATGGCCTTGTCTCTCAATCCTCTTGCTGATCCTGTTAAAAATTAGTGAAAAAGGAGGGCGAGTTGGAAACGCTTAAATCAGAAATTCAGCGTCTAGAAATTAAAAATTCACAAAATGGCATTAACTTTATTCATACAGAGAAGATGAAAAATTGATCAAAAACCTCAAATTCTGATTCAGCCTTCGATGAGGGGGTTGCTTGTGTTCATTTTTATTTTTATTCTTTTTATTTTTCAGAAAGCAATCTCTCAGGAGGATTCTATCTCCTTGATTCCGAAAGTAAAAACTTTAGCTGAATTTTCTCGTCAGTTAACCTTGGAAAAAGCCGGGAACTATTGTATCTTCTCAGGATATTCCAGGTAACTTCTCAGGCGAATGGGAAGTTGCTCGCATCGCTTATAAAGAGGGCGATACCGTTGATGAGGACAGCCGATTGTCCAGCTTTCAGATACGATAGCAGCTATAAATTACACAGGCAGAAAGAGCAAAAACGGACTTGATAGAGCAATTCTAACCAAGACACAGACAGAAACGACACTCAATCAGCAGATTCAGCAGGCAGAAAATGCCTACAAAGCAAGCTCAGCAAGCCTTTCAATTTGCACAAAAACTTCAGAGATCGCAGTAAAACAAGCAGGACTTGGACTTTCAGGAGCAGAGAGTCAGTTTGAAGCTTTGAAGAAGAATTTTTCTTTCTCAGAAGATTGCACTTGTGAATTTTATGAATACGGTCGTTGATGTGGAGATGCTTTGCTCGGTGTAACCGACTATTACGAAGATAGGCTCGAAGGAAAAGATACCTATGTGAGCAAAAGATCTCAAAACAGAAAATCGAGAGCGACAGAAAGCGTTGAGAGAGCTATATAACCTGAGAGATCAGATCAATGCACTCGCAGATATCCCAAATAGTGCAGAGCTCCTTACGACGGCTACGCAAAGCCTTGATCGCTGATATGTCACAACGATCGCTTTCGCAAAACTCATGCAAGAAGTGATGAAAAATAGTATCAGTTCAGAAGGTTCCTTGGGAGCGGAGGAGATCAATAAACAGCTCCAACTGTTCCAAACGTATCAAGTCTGACCTTCACCCAGCAGGCAAGATCAGCTTTTGTATTGCTTATTCTAATCAGGTGGAGGCACAGTTAAAACGGCTCTTCTACGATGGAAAAGGGAAAAAGCTGGGCTAAACTACGAAAAATACCCTCAATACGACTCAAAATTCCTCTTTACTGCAGAAATAGCACTCAAAAATGCAAGGTAAACTACGAAACTTTGCTTGCTACCAAAGATACTCAGCTCGATTTGTTAGGAAATGCAATTACTGATGCGAAGATTGCTTATGAGTCAGCATTGATTCAGTATAATAAACTGACCCTCAGATCTCCTGTTTCTGGAGTGATAGGAAGCATCTTGATCAGTGAGGGCAGGAGCTTTGATTTGAACTCCAGCCTTCAAGGTTTCAGGAACCAAGAAACAACAGATCGAGGTCTATGTGACAGCAGAGAATATCAATACAGTCCAAGAAAGCTTGCCAGTCCAGATTGTATATCAGGATCAGATGATGACCTGATTGATTGATGCGATGAGTACCGTTGCAGATGACTAATCTTTTTCAGCAACCATTCTCCTCGAAAAGAAGTTCTCTAGGAGATGTTGCAAAGGTAATCTTTCCGATCAAGGTCCGAGAATACTCTCCTTCCTCTAGAAAAAGTAAAAATCCTGAATGAAATGAGGGACCATCCCTATTCTCAGCGGAACAACTATCGTGCAACTCCTATTAAGATCAAAAGATTTGGGGCTCTTTCGTCAGAGATCAAGCAAGCCCTTCCATGAACGCTTGCCTTGGTAGTGGATAAATAATACTTAGAAAAATCCTTCTTTATGAGGGATTTTTTCTAAAGAGAAGAAATCTCTTTGATCGATAATAAAGTTTCCTTTTTTAGTTAAGAGAGTCAAAAAGGCGGAATTATCTCAATCCTCACCTTTAGAGAGGTGGGAAAATCTCCACCTCAAATGAAAAAGCTAGCAGATAACTTATAAAGATTTGTTGTAAAAATCAAGAGAAATTAAAAAGTCCTCAGTTATCCTCAACTAAAGACTCTTAATTCATCAATTATTGCAATTTATTTATAAAGAATTTTTACCCTAAAGGTAAAAAGAACTTGAAAAAGTTGAATTTTTCAATTCAAATTCTTTATATTTTTATGAATATTGTTCTTCATTATGAGTAAAATATGAAGAATAGTAAAAATTCGAAAAATTATTTCTTGATTTTTGATATTCTCACTACGTTCTTTTTGTTTATTTCTGATCATAATTCCTCATATGATCAAGCAGATTGACTCATGAAGGGCAGTCATTCCTAATTTATATTTTTGTGATTCTTCTTCTGATATTCATCCGTATTTTTAAGGCTTGCATAACTTTCTCTCATCAGAATTATAGTTTCCTCGTCATCAAAACTTCCGAAGTGTTCTGGATTTCTACTAATTGTAATAATTAAATCTAGTAATTCCTTGGAAATTGATGCTTTCCGTATGTAAATTCTCTACTTCATCTCTGAATTGCTCATTTCTAACGAGTTCCTCTTCTATGAGTTGTCTGCTTCAGCTTCAGTGAGCTGGGGATTTTTGCCTCAGAAAAAGTAATTATTTTTGAATTATCTCTAGCTGGACTGTCTGTAATTGCTTTCAAGTAACTTTTTCTTGTGTCTTTTTGTTGTTGAGTAGCAATAGGAGTGGCTGGATCCAGAAGAAAGTAAAAGTCCAGCAGCTATACCTAAAGTTGTTAATTTATGATTTATTCCCATGATTTTAAGTACTAATAAAAATAAAACCAGATGTATTATATATAAAAATAATAAATAAGTCAAGTATTTCTGATTAAAAAGTCAGATTTTTGGGGAGCTTATATGTTTGAAAACTGATTTTCCTATCCTTCTAGTTCTGCTTCTAAACCTTTCTGTATGAAGTAGTCGTAATCTTTCAAAATAATCTCTGCTCTGTTTTTAATTTGAAAGCCCCCTAATTCTTTACAACAAGAATCGTTGAAAACCATTTAGATTTTTACCTTTTTCTTCCTTCTAGTCAAAATGCTCCTTATTTGAGATATTCACATTACTTCAAAAATTAAGACGGAATTACTTGAGCAGATTAAAGCCTTTTGTCGCCTCACAGCCAGAAGAAAAATCTGATTTTTCTTGGGGATTTTGTTTATCATTTCAGCTATGATAGAGGAGCTTTGCTTGCACTCTTTGAGCTTTTTCCTAGAATTTTATTCGCAGGGCAAAAATCTCTATATTCTCGCAGGAAACCACGATTGGCTTGGAAACCTCTTTTCGTGTATGAAGAGGGAAGCAGGTGTTTGATCTCCTTCAGCACCAGCAAAGCTGAGGAAAGCTCAATTTCATCACGAAACCTTGCATTACCGAGCTTGAGGGCGAGAAAATTTTGTTTCTCCCTGTTCTGTTTGGATCTGCACGAAGAGGAATATTCAGCTTTTCCACTCTGAAAGACGCTCCTCACCGAAGAACTCTAAAAATCCAAAAGACAAAAACGAACAGTTCTCTGGGAAAACTCAATCAGCTCTGTCAATGGCTTTTTCCAACAGGAAAAACTGACCATCATTCATCATTACTATCTCAACAAAGAGAAATTTCCTGGTTATCGCTCTGCCTTTGCCTTCAAAGATATTGCACTATCCGAACAACTGTTAAATCTTCCGGATTTGAAGTTGATTTCAGGGCATTTGCACGCTCCTTTTAGCTACAAAAATTATCTCTGTGCAGGAGTGCTTGGGCGACCTCTTCTAGAATCCAATCAGATTAAGGGTTTTTAGCTATTCGCAGGGGAGTTTTCGTTTTTCTGAACGCAGATTATCAATTATCTGGAGAGCGAACCTAGTTCCACGCTCCAAGCCTCTGATCTTCAATCTCTCTACCTCCAAATCCAGTCCCAAACAGAAAAAAATCTGACTTCTCCCTCTTTTCGTTGCTTCATTGTGGCTTCCTCCCTTAGATCCAAAAACTGTCCTTACCCTCAAAGTCAAGCATTTGAGACTATGAAAAATTGACGAAGCGCTTGCTCCTGAATTGAGGACTCAGCTTTTTGACTTTAGACTCAAAAACTTCCGAAAAAGGTGGATGATTTGCTTTCTCAGCTAGAAAAACCTGATGGCGACGCCTTTACAAACATTTGGCTGATGGAAAAAGAACTCTTTAAAAAGCCTTTTTTGCAGAAGCAATATCCGGAGGACTTCTGAAAATATGAGGAGGTATTAAAAAGTTAGGAGTAGTGTAGGGAGAATTTTTCTTTTCCTCGGCTTCTTCTTGAAAGTTTAGAAACTATATAAGATTTCTACTTTTTGTAGATTGAGGGGAATTATCCCTCAATATATTGTTTAGAAAAGCTGAAATGCGAGACAAAAAAACTCAATAAGTATTACTTATTGAGCTTTTTTTATTTAAAGAAAATAACAGAGAGATCTGATTCTATTTTTCAGGATTAAGTTTTTATTACTTTTTATTTAAATCAGTCAATCTTAAAAATTCCTGAACAAAAGACTCTGCCTTTTCTGGAGAGGATAGTTTATCTTTTTCAACAGGTCATCAGATGGGACTTAAGTAGAGTAGTATTCATTTTTTTAAAAAGTCCAATAGTTGCTGTTAATTTGCTGGACGATATCTCAACAATAAGTACTTTCTTTGATGAGCGTATCTATTTTTTTCTGATCATTCCTTGGATAAGGTTAAGAACGAGTGTATGATGAGTCGTTGGATCGCTGTGGAGCATTTTTTACATAAAGATATTAAAAGACTCTCTTTAAGAGTTTAAAGAGAGTCTATAGTTACTGCTACTTATTGCAAGAGCAAGTTTGAGAATTTTTCTGTTTCACAGTGTGTACATGTGCAGCTAGATCCGCAAGAGCAGTTATTCCTGCAGTTACATGAACAATTTGTTCTTTCTGTCATTGATGTAGTCTATAAATATAAATATACCACAACCCTATGGTTATGGTATGAGGATACATCTTTTTTAAAATGCAAGAGATTTTTAGAAGAAAAGAAAAATAGACTTTAACTGGATTTTTAGTCAGAGCTTTAATAAAAAGATCAGTTCAGAAACTATATAAGATTTCTACTTTTTGTAGATATAAAATAAGTATAAAAATTGATTACGGTATGTTTATTTAGAAAATAAATGAAACTTATATTATTTCCAATAATTTTTGCTTAGAAAATTGTTTTTACTTGCTTTTTACTGAGTAATCTATAATTTGAAACCAGGATTTACTTTTATCAAATGAAATGAAACTTACTGATAAAGAATTGACACCTTGCAAAAACTTTCCAAACTAAATTTAACCGCTGATGAACAGGAAAAATTTCAAAATGACTTCAGAGTATTGTTGATTTTTCTTGGTCAACTCAATGAGATTAATGTTTCTGATGGAGAAGAGCTTGATGAAGAGAAGAAAAATTGAAGTCTTTGCAGATCAAGAATCTTTTGCTGAACCAGAAAAACTTATCGCTAATAGCAAGCATAAAAAGGTCGATTTTATCTCCGTAAAAACATCATTAAAAGAGTAAGTATTGTTTTTATCAAATATAAAACTATGGGATGGATTGTGGTATTTATCATTGTAGTGCTTTTTCTTACAATGGTAAGAGTAGTAAATCAGTATGAGAGGAAAGTGGTGCTTACTCTTGGAAGATTTACAGGAACTTTAAAACCAGGTTTAAACCTGATTATTCCTTTTTATTCAAACAACAATGAATGTAGACGTTAGAAAAAGGCAGTAGATGTTTCCTTCTCAAGAGGCGATGACAAGGATAATATCTCCTGTACCGTTAATGCTGTGATTTATTATAGAATTAAAGAAGATCAGGTAGAGAGCAGATCCTTAATGCAAGAAATTTAGACTATGCAATGACTCAATTTGCACTTTACGACGATGAGAAACATTGTTGGTCAGTTTGAACTTGATGAATTACTTTACCAAAAAGAGGCAGCTTCTAAAATTAAGGAAATAGTAGATGAAAAATCTGATGCTTTGGGAGTAGATGTGCTTTCTGTAGAGCTCAAAGATATTAATTTGCCAGATGATCTCAAAAGAACAATTGGAAAGCAGGCAGAAGCTGAGAGAGAAAAGAGGGCGAAGATTATTACTCAGAAGGAGAACCAGCTAGTGCAGAGAATCTTAGACAGGCGGCAGGAGATGCTTGGCTAGAGGCTCCAGGTGCGCTTCACTTGAGGACTCTACAATCGATCAATGATATTAGTTCTGATCAGTCTAACACGACAATCTGGATGATGCCTATAGAAATCCTCGATGCAATCAAAGGTTTTGGAGCTAACTTTGGCAAGAGGAATTAGAGATTTGAAGTTAAAATATGTAAAAAGACTGGTTTATTACGGTCTTTTTGTTTTATGTTTTAGTATTTTGTTCGCTTTCTATTGTGTTCTGTATTTAAATAAGTATGGTCAAAAAAGTCTTTTATTCCCTAATAAAAGTTAAATGAAAAAAATGCTTCAAGTCTCATTTTGAATGACCATCCTTGCCCTTGTTTTCGGAGTATTTTATAGAGAATATATAAAATTCCTCGGATTTGAAGGGGAAAACAATGCTTTCTCTTTGCATACGCATACTTTCGTTCTATGGTGATTTTGCTCTTTGCTTTTTACGCTGATTATTCAGCAGTTTCAGCATACGACAAAAAGAGCTTAAATCAGCTTTTTGGACTTATTATCTTGGATGGTGAGTGAGTATTGCTACTGATGCTCGTTAGAGGAATTACTCAGTCTCAGGAACTCGTGCTTTCAAGCGGGATGGATCATATGATCTCAGGAATCACAGGACTTGAGCATATTATTCTTTCAGCTGGTTTTATTTGGATTTTTCTTAAACTCATCAAACGAAGTAAATAAAAGTATTAACTATAAGAGAAAAATCAGCTAGGTTTATTTCTTTCAAAACGAAAATTTTACGCTTTCTCTGATTTTCCTTTCCTAAAAATCATATACTCTCATCATCTTTGCCGTAGACCGTAGGTCGTCCTTTGGGATATAAACTGTTCCTACCGAGGTTATTCTTACTATTTGAGGGATCAGATTTTATCTTTGTCTTTCAAGACATGAGATAACTCTGGCAATGAGTTATTTTTATTTCAGGTTTTACACTACTCATGACAATCTCAAAGAAAAAAGTAGAGCTCGTAAAAACAGTATGTTCAAGACTTACAATCTGCAAAAGAATGTAGTAGTCCTTCAGCAGTCTGGAATCCCAGTAGTGGGAAGCTACTCAGATGAGAAAAGGAGTTCTTGAAGCTGATGGTAAATTCAATGTCATCAGAAAAGAAAACTGTTCTTGCTAGCGCTCAAGGAAGCTGGTTACGAAGATGTAGCTGAAAGTGATCTTGAGGGAGCAGTAGTTGTTCTCTATGCAAATGGGAGATGAATACGGTCCAATGAAGATTGTTAATAAGTATGCAAAAAGAATTTGCAGCGAACAAGGAGCTTAAGGTTTCTATCAAGTTCCTTTGGAGGGTGGTATGACAAGAAGTGGCATAATTCAGAATATGTTACTGAACTTGCGAAATATCCCATCAAGAGAAGAGCTGCTTTCAAAATTGGCATACCTATTCAATTATCCCTTTACAGTCAGTTGCTTGTGTGATTGACCAAAATTGCAAAAAGCTGGATAGGCTTTCTCTATCCGAAATTCTTTTATTTATTATTCTTATCGTAGAAAATGGAATTAACTAAAACCAACAACAGATCTTTGGATCTTGTAAAAGAGATGAATGCTGTTGAACTTAATGGAGCTTGTAAAAAGCTTTAGAAGAAGAATTTGGAGTAACTGCTGCTGCTATGGTAGTAGCTGGAGGTGCTGCTGCTGGAGCTGGTGCTGCAGATGCTGGAGCTTCTGATGCTATGAATGTTGAGCTTACTGATGCTGGACAGCAGAAAATCGCTGTAATTAAAGTGGTTAAAGAAGTTCTTGGTCTTGACCTTAAGGCTGCTAAAGAATTAGTAGAAAAAGGCTCCTGTAATTATCAAAGAAAATGCAAAAGCTGATGAAGCTGAGGCTTTGAAGGCTAAGCTTACGAAGCTGGAGCTACTGTAAACTTCAAATAGTAATTTTGAGGCTTTACAAAGAGTCAAAAATCTGATTTTTGATTTCTTTTATCTTTGAAGAGGGTAAAAGAGCAGCAAAAGCGTAAAGGATCTTCTTTTGGAGAAACTGGATGCAAAGCTGATATTTTATTTTTGATTTTAGCACTACGGATGTCTGTATCTGTTCAAGATATTGTTGCTGCACAAGCTCATATTGGGACGCTTAAAAATGAAGCTCATCCAAAGACAAGTAAATACTGGTCTGAGGTAACCAACGGAGTGGTAGTGATCAATCCAGAAGTGATTGCTGAACAACTTGAGGCTGCAAAAGCACAGGTTGCTAGCTGCAAAGCTGCTGGAAAGGAAATCTTGGTCGTTTGTGAGAAGAAAATGTATGCCGAAGAACTTGAAGCATTAGCTCAAAAGGCTGAAAACGTTGTATTTCTCAACTACAAGGTTTCTGGAGGGTTCTTAACGAAACTTTGATACCTTCAAGAAAGAGATTGATTCTATCAACGAAATGGTAGAGCTTTATGGAAACTGATGCTTTTGCATCTTTGACCAAGAAAGAGCAGCTCGTGTACAAAAGAAACTTTGAAAGAGCAAATAAGGTCTATAAAGGGAGTAACTAAAAACTCAAGAAAAGAGACCAGAAGTCGTGATTATTGTGGATGGAAATATGCTTTCTACCCTTTATCGAGTGAAGTAGAAAACCTCAAGGAAAACTTGGAAGCGATTGTAATCGCAGGAACTAACTTCTCAAGATATTGGCCAGAAAACGAGATTATTACCACGAATATCAATAGTTACCAGAGTTTGGATTTTGTTTTGAAGTCTATTCTCCTCTAAGAGAGAAACCTTATTGGGACTTTTTTGTCATCGTGAGAGACGAAGTCGTGGCGATCTCACTTAAAAAGCAAATTTGCTTAGGAATCTGGATTGCTTTACTTTGTTCATAATGACAGGGTTGATCTTTACCCTCTTATTTCCTATGCAAGAACAATCTTACTTGCCGAGTTCGTCCTGAAAGAGAGAGTTAGTGCCTATCTCTTTGATAGGGCTCTTCTTTTTCGGGCAAAGAGGATTAACAGTATATGAATACTTTCATTTACAAACAGGCGATTGGACGGTATATCTCTACGATGACTCTTCTTCTTTTCAGCTGATGCTTGTTTGGATACCGAGTTTTGAAGTTTGCCTTTCTTTTCGTGCTTGTAAAATCTTGTAATCCTGTGTAATCTATGTATTTAAGGCTTGGAAAGGAAAATATACCTAACTTACTTCAAGAAAAAAGATGGAAAATGTTTTTATGCTGATCTTGAGGACGGATTCTTGGAATTTTTGATATAAAAAGAGAGTCTATTGAGATATTTCTCTGATAATTCATGGACTTTTGAGAAACAAATGATCTTCTGATGCTTCAAAAGAACTTTAATAGTTTATAATATCTTGAAATTAATTAATGAAGTCTGATATAGTATTCAGATAAAGAAAAATCCTAGAAGTATTGTAGATTCTAGGATTTTTCTTTTATAAGCAATTCTTAAGAGAGCTTTTTATTCAGCTTGTGTCTTTTGCTAAAAACTTATCCCTGATAAAGAAGTATAGCAGTGAAGCCATAATGATCATATTTTTCAACTGGTCCTGTCGCAGGAACAGTTTTTGATCTCTGGTTTTTACATCTGTTTCTTCCTAACATTTTACATCATATCTGATTTCCTTTCCTTTACTATCTCTAGGGATGAAAGCGAAGAGGAACTCCTGAGTGTTATCACTCATAAGTATATTCATATTTTTCTTGAGACATAGGAACGGTCGCAAGAGTTACGTAGTCAGCTTTTGCTTTATCAAAGAGCTTAATTTCTACATTATCTGACCCAGGAAGTGCAGTCCAGCTAAGAGTAATTTTTCTTACCTTCTACAGTGTGAGAAATATCAGCAAGTGCCATATTAGCTCCAGCAGCATCATGTTCCAAATCCTCCTCATTACCAAGAATGTTGTCACTTGCATTTGCTACCATTACTCCGTCTGGATTATCAAATGTTGTACATGCTTCTCCTTCTGCATATTTCGAGTAGAAAAATTGAAAACAGAATTCCTTTGAATGTTTACCATAGAGACATTATCATCTACAGGAACAACAATTCCATAATAAGTACTACCAGAAGCTTGTTCAGATGAAATTTTAATGTCAACGGTTCCTTCAATATCCATAGTAGAATATACAGGCAGTTCTAAGAGCTCATTTTTGAGATTAAGGACATTGTCTCCTTTTTGTAGTTAATCATTGGTTTTTACCTAGAAGAATATAATAATCTCCTACTGGAGAATCTCCATTGTTAACTAGAATTGGAGTTTTAATAAGGAAATCTTTTGATTGAGCATTAGTTCCAGATTGAAAACCCACAACTGAGATGTTCTGATTTTTCAGATATCCATACTCAAGCGATTTATTAAATACCTGACTAAGTTCCAAATCTCCTGCTATTGCAACAGATGTTCCTAACGCGAACAAGGTAAGTAAAAGAAAGCTGTTTTTCATCGCAATATACATAACTAAATAAAAATGTATACCCTAATTATATGCTAAAAATAAAAGCAAAAATACCTACTCTTGAGTTTTAAAATTTTCATAGGAAAAGAAAAATAAGCATTCAGATGCATGCTTATTTTGCATTTTAAGGAGGATTAGAGTCTGAATTTTTGGATTTTTGTTTTAAATTCTTCTGGTGAAAGAAATCTATCAATAATTGAATCTAGAACAGGTCAATGTTTTCTCCAGTCTTTCCTGATACACAAAATAACTTCTTCCTTAGAGATTCAGATAACATTTTCTATTTCTCCTGCAACTCTATCTGGATTGGCTGCAGGAAGATCTATTTTATTAAGCAGGAATGATATCTAAGCCTTTGATCAATAGCTTGATAAAGGGTAGATAAGGTTTGTGCCTGATTCTTTGACTTGCATCTACGAGCAAAGTGCTCCTCTACTGCAGCAAGCGAACGAGGATACTTCATACTGAAAATCCACATGTCCAGGAGTATCGATAAGGTTAAATTCATATCCTTTCGTTGCATTCTAGCAGGAGTGAGTTTAATCAATTACCTCTTTCCTGTCTCAATATCCATGCGATCAAGAACTTGTGAGTGTTCAAGTTTCCTTACTGTTCAGGTGATCTCTAACATTCTATCAGCAAGTGTAGATTTCATGATCAATATGGGCGATGATACAAAAATTCCTAATTTGACTCCATCCGTTTTAAAAAGTAAATCTGATTTTTGAAAATTTAAGACTAAAGATACATACTTCCTATAATATATATGCTCCTAAAAGCTAACATGAGAAGTCCTACAATAAGATGAATAAAGCTATTGTGCTTGATTCTTAAATTTTCCAATAGCTTCAGCTGAAGTATATCCAGTCCTACCATAAAGGTAATTACCAACATGGGAAGTATAAAAATTAAATTATAAAAGCAGAAGATAGAAAACCCCTAGATGGTTAAGCTCAGAACTTTCTGCACCAAGAAGCATAAGAACCGTAACATAAGGTCCAGCAGAACATGGAAGAAGGAATAAGCTTACAATAATCCCAACTACAAATGCTCATAAAGGAGAAACTACAGCCTGAATAATTTTTCATCATTCTTGGCCTCCAAGCAGAGGAATCTCCATTATAAATCATTTTCCATACCAAAAGAAGTCTTTAAGATTGGCTAATCCAGATAAGGATTCAAAAAAATTCCTATGACCCATTTGAAAACTAAGGTATATTGGAGAGTCTCTGGATAATTAATTTTAAAAATCCTAATCACATCAAAAATATGATGAAAAATAGCTAAACAAAAAGAGAAGTCCTGCAAAAATTGTTTTTCTTGCTTTTAGATTTAGATAAAATGGTTGTGAGAAGAAGAAGCGTAACTGCAAAAGCACAAGGATTAATACTATCCGAAAGTGCTCAGAAAGGAGAAGTGGGATAAATTTTGCTGGTTGTTCTACTAATTTTTCCCCTCAAGTGTCAGTAAGATTTATTCATGTTGTTTCTGTCGAATTATTCTCTTTTCAGATGCTTACTCAAGAGGAGATTGATATATCTTGATCTTTTTGTTTACAATTTGATTAGTATTTTTTAGGTTTATTATTTTTGTTCTACAGTAGACCAGCTTGCGATATCTGATTTCTTTTCTGATGCTAATGCTTTAAAATAGTTAATAATTATGTATCTCACATAAGAGAGCTATAGGTATCTCACTTTTGAATAACTAAAAATGGAGTTCCTATCTCTTCTAAACTAAAGGTAAATGTTTCAACTTTCTCTTCTAAAAACAGAGCGTCCCTTTTGATCAAAACCAGATTTCATATTTTCAATATTATTCTTTTCATCAATATCTGTTGTTTCAAAATAGTTTTTCAACCTTGATACAGTGACTGCATCCTTGACCATAAAAGTAGGTATATTTCGTAGAATTACTATTAGCATCTACTAAATTTCATATCAAAAGGTAAATATTAACAAAAAGTAAAGTCAGAATTTTTCTCATTTTTAGGAGAGATTAAATATAAATTCAGTAAGTAACTATAATAAACAAACGCTAATTTTCAAGTGCTTTCCTGATTTCTTTTAATTTGTCTGTCATAATAAAACGAACTCATATTTCTTTTAGTTTCTTTGCAATTGAAATAGAATTAACTGTATAAGCTACCGCATCTACTCCAGCAAGTTGAGTTTGCTCCAAAAGAGTTGGAGTAAAATTTGCATGATCAGTCATAAAATAGGAAAAATTACTCAAGAGAGGTTTTTATATCTTGTGAATTATGAGTGTCTAACGCAGAAAGAAGGTCGTTTCTTGTCTCAGAGTTGCTTGGTAAACTCTTGGTTATAAGAGGAAATGATAACTTTAGATTCAATATGATGCGCCTGAATCAGTGTTGCTAATTGTTCTAGGAGAGAAGGAATATCTTGTTTACATTTTGGATTTTTCTGAGGTCTTGAAAATCCAAGAAGAGTAATGAAACCAGTTCTTGATCTTAGAAAGGGCTTCTTCCAAGGTCAAAATTGTCTGTCAATCTTTAAAAAGGACATTTTTGTACCTCAGACCGATTCATTCTACAAATATCTCGTTTCTTTTTCTACAGCTTGTAGTATAAGCCATTTTCGGTCCGTGAAACACGACAAGTTTTCCATCTTTAGTGACATTCACATCAAACTCTAATCCATCAGCAAGGGCATCACGAGCTGCTCTAAATGCGTTTAAAGAATTTTCAGTAGCATCTGTAGTATCTCATCTGTGGGAAATAAGATACATTGCTTTACAGTAAAATTGCATCAGAAACGAATTCTGAGTTTTTCCTCTTGATCTTGCTCCTGAAAAAGCAATAGAAAGTTTGAGATAGTTGATGAGTTCTTCACTTGGGAAATACAGCTCCATCTACGACTTTCATACGGTTGAGGTCGATATATCCGTGTTCTCCTCTTGAGTTTGCAAGGTTAGCTTTTCTTTGATCATAAGCGTGTTTTAAAGCCCAGTCTCTTACAATGTGTGTGAAGAGGTCGCTATACTGGTTTCGAACCTTAACCTCTCCAGTTGCAAATTCACTGAGTAAGGAATAAAACAAATCTGTTTTGTTGATAAAGATGGTCATTAAGCGAATGAGGGTAAGCCCCTTTCAAATTGCAAAAGCAAACTAATTTTAGAAGAGGCATTTGGTCCCCACTTCTCAAATTCACTATCTTCTAGAGGAACCATCTTACGATGATCGCTGATAACTCAAGTATTCCATTTTCAAAAAGTTTGTGAGTCTTTAGGTCTTGATAAAACTTTTGAAAAAGTTTCATCTTCATAGCGATACATCAACTTCTTCACTTTTTCCATAAGGAGTATTGTAAGGAAGATGAGAAGAGATCGTTTGTAAGGTTAGAGGAGAAGTTTGATTTTTAACGATTTCAATAGCTTTACTATAGATCTTCATCAGAGCGGCATCAAAGGTATAGTGTTTTTCAAGAGAAAGCTTCTGGACCTACTACTTTTTGATAGCCTACATAATTAATAAAATCTTTTGTCAAGAAAATCAAGGCTTGCCATGTACTAAGGAAGGTGCTCACATAACCAAGTTGATTAAAAATTTAGCGAGTGGTGCAGCGTATGCCTTAAAATTTTTGATATTTTTGAACCAGTAGTAGTTGAGAAAACGAGAGGCTCTACTCCTAGTAGAGTAGCAATATGTCCCATCTCAGAGGTTGTTCCATTTGCATACATTTGTGTAAAGGAGATTCCATCGTCACTGACTTTATCAATTTTTTGGGAAGCCTATTGATTGAGCCCTCAAAATTTATGAGAATCTACGACAGAAGCAGATTCTAAGAAGACTAAAAATCAGGTTCTTTTTATTGCTTCTTCCTTTAGTAGTTTTGGAAAGATCTCAGAAACTTAGAGGATCTTTATAATTTTGGAGACGCAAAGGTCAAAAGGGATTTTGCAATTTTTCATTATCTTCGACAATAAGTTGATAGCGATCTAAATAGCGGAATGCAAGTTCTGGAGATTTTTCGATAGCTACTTTTAAGAGAGGTTTAATGATACTTTTCCCATGCTCATCTCTCCAGTCTTGATAAGTTGAAAGTTGAGTGAAACGCTAAATCAGGTTTTTCTTTGACTGCCGTGGCAAATACTTCAAATACATAGGGAATTCCATATTCATCAGTAAGTTTCTTTAGGAGAATAATCAAAAGTCTGAAAAGACGAGATCAGGATTTTCTTTTGCAATGAGAGGCCAATATTGCTGTAGCAAGTCTTTCAGTTCTGCCTTAGGAAGTTCTAGTTTTTCATATTCCCAGATAAGACTTTATCTTCTTTTTCGAAAGAGAAATCTCGTGGTTACTCCTCAACGTGTAATCTCAGCATTCTTTCCGGTAAGTCTATTCCTAATACTTGTACTTGAGGAAATGGTAGTCCCATATCAGAAGAAATGCTCCAATAATGATCCACTGGAAAGCTTTTTATTTAGTTTATAGGGAATAAATCTATCAATCAAGAAGCTCATTCCTCCTCGAAAGTCCAAAGATACTAAGAAAGATCGTGAGATAAAGTCATATAAGGCTTGATCCAGCTGATAAAAAGCTTCCTCCTCCTGTAAGTCACAGCCTTTGCTGATAAATGGTTAAGAGGTCCGCAAGCATAATCCCATCAAGGATAATAATACAAGCGACAAGAATCCACTTGATAGCGAGATGTTGCTGTTTTTGAAATTCGTCAAACCATTCATAAACTAATCCCCCAAAGAGCAAGAAATCAGATTGAAGAAGTGTAAAATAGTATAAAGTTGAAAAACCTATCTGAAAAAGGCATATGAATACATTGTTCCAATAAGAAGTATTTTTCCCGATAAGAAAAGAACAAATCAAATAACTACAATGTTTTTGAGGGAAAAATAACTCTTTTTATTTTTATAAACATAGGAAGTAGATATAAACAAGTAAATCTAAAAATAAGGTTATCTTTATTTTTGATCTGAAGAATAAAAGCAGCATAGCAGCCTCTGTTTTCTGATCTGTGCTAATAAAAACCTCAGAGTGTTACAATCAGCTTTTTCTAATGTTTTTCCTTTTTATTCAAAATTCTGGTAATAGTAAGATTTCCATAGTTATGAGGGTAATGAATTTTAGTTGCATTCATGGGACAATAGTTTCTTTAGGAGTGATTTTTCCCTGTATTCCTTTCCCCTTCTTCTATGAGGGTTTCTTCTTCTAAAATTCCGAAATAATTTCTTGCAAAAGAGCGGACCAGGAGTTATTTCTGTCGTTGTGCCGTCTTGTTGAAAGTGAGGAGTTTGTCCTTCTTCTAAGAGTTCAGTTTCCCTCCTCGATTTCTCTATCAGGATGAATCTTGAAAGCTTATTAAACAAAAATCCATCGGTATTCTCTGTGAATTACATTAACTAAATCCTGAATACTAGGATCAATTTCAGTTCCATTAATAATAGCATCTCTTACATGTTTATAAGCTTTAACCATTCCTCATACATAAAATTCTGATTTACTCTTCATTTCGATTTTCATTGCATCTACGTGGGAATGATTTCTTCAAGTCTTTTAATGGTACAAAGATCTTTTGACGAAAGGATAAAATTTCCTCCTTCTTCATTGCTTTGCATTTCTAATAGTTGTCCAGGTCTTCTTACCTCTTCTAACCATATTTTATAGTTAAATCTACAGGCATGATTACATTCTCCCTTTATTTCCTGGTCTTCCTCCCATATAATCACTGAGAAGACATCTCGGAGTAAGCCATACTATACGCTCCTTGTACAAACACTGCAAGTTCCATCTCCGGAACCTTTCTTTAATTTCCTTTATCTCATCAATATGCAGTTCGCTGAGCTAAAACTATTCTCTTAACCCCCAAATCTCTCCAAAATTGAACAGCTGAATAGTTGAGTGTCGTCGTTTGGTGCTGAGGATGTAACGGAGTATCTTTTAGCATATTTTTAGAACATGAAAAGTCCCTGGATCAGAAAAATGATCCCATCAGCTTTAAGATCTGCGATTTTTCTACCACGGCTTCAAAAATTTTAATATCAATATTTCTAGGAAGATATTCATGGTTAGTAGCGCTTTACTTCCTAGATTATGAACTTCATTAACGGTTCTTCCTAGCTCTTCAAAATCTCTAACTTTATTCGCTCTCATTCTAGAGTGAAAGTGAAGGGTACTCCCATATAGACTTCATCTGCTCAATATTTAGCTGCCGTTAAAAAGCTTTTTGGTGAGGAGCCTCCTGGGGCAACAATTGCTGGAATATGCATTCAGATTTTTCATTTTATAAAAGCAAGAGAATTCTTTTTCTCAGAAAACAAATGTATCTTTTTGTTTCAAGAAAGCAAGATCAGATTTTTCTGCTTTGACTTGTTTTTCCTAGAACTTTCGTATAGTCAACTTCGCTGTTCGGTCGTTCAGTGGATAGGACACAATCCTGCGAAGATTGTAACCCCAGTTCGACTCCGGGTCGGGCAAACTCATCAATGGAAGATTGGCCGAGCGGTCGAAGGCGCATGTTTGGAGTACATGTATACGGGCAACCGTATCTAGGGGTTCGAATCTAATCTTCCGAAGACTGTGAAACGGAAATCAGCTTTCGTTTTTCTCTGAGAATGTTAAAAATACGAACGATTCTTTTATTTCTTTTAAGGATAAGCATGAAAAGGACTAAAAATCTGCAGAGTTTACTGATGATATCTCCTCATCGGAGCTGGACTTTTCTTTTGATGCAGCAAACCCAACAAGCCGAGATCATTACCATCCCTCTCAAAGATGCTAGCGAGCTTTTTCTTTCCCTCGAAAGCAATGACTAGTAGAAGTCCAAAAAGACTTTAACTGTGATTTTGCAGTGAATGGAAGCTATTTTTCGAGGCGAGAAACTGGACTTTTATCCTGCAGGAAAGTCTGGTATGACGATGGTAAAACAAGCTTCCTCACGAGAAAATCACCCTTTGATCCTAACCCTAACCAATACGATTCGTTTTTATCAAAAGAGTCAAAAAGCTGACTTCTTCTTTTGATCAGGCAAGAAACTGAAAGTAGAAGTTGAGCAATTACTTAATGCTTGACCGCGACTTGTTCAAAATGGAAAGATTAACCCAGAACTTGAACAATTCATTTCTCATTGGAATTTTTGGCTTTTGGAGGACGCTTATTGCCAAAAAGGAGGTCAGACTTTTCTTGTCCTTTTTCATAAAGGAGCACTTTTACACGATACGGCACTTGGCTTAGAAGCAAAGGTTTTAGCGATGCGATTAACCTTGATGGAGGACCATCAACCGCACTTACAAGCCGTTCCTTTTTCCAGCCAAGTTTTCAATCAAGAGAAGCTTTTACCGATTTTTCTTTTGCATAAAAGGAAAAATAACTTTTACTCTAAACTGCCTCACTGGTTTCACTTTCCCTTGAACTTGAGCTAAATTTCCCTATACAAAGAAGCGAAAAACTTTTATACCCTCCCACAGACTAATGGCAAAAACCTCGTGATTGTTGAGTCGCCTGCGAAGTCGCAGACCATCAAGAAATTTCTCGGACCTGATTTTTGAAGTCAAGAGCTTCCTACGGACATACGGTAGATCTCTCCGACCAAAGGCACTGGGAATTGATATTGAAAATGGCTCAAACCCGACTATGTCGTTTCCCCGGACAAGAAAGGTACTTTCCGAACTCAAAAAGACTCTCTGAATCTGCAGAGAAAACCTGGATCGCAACCGATGAGGACCGCGAGGGAGAGGCGATTGGATGGCATATTGCTAATCAGCTTAAAATTAGATGTAAAAACGACACCGAGGATTGTTTTTCACGAGATTACCAAAAACTAGCGATAGAAAAATGCAGTAAAAACCCGAGAACGATTGATATGGCATTTGGTGGATGCTCAGCAAGCAAGAAGAGTGCTGGATAGATTGGTGGGATTTGAGCTTTCGCCAGTGCTTTTGGAGGAAAAATCAAAACCTGACTCTCTGCTGGAAGAGTGCAGTCTGTGGCTGTGAAATTGATTGTAGAGAGAGAAAGGAGATTCAGGCTTTTGAGGCTGATTCCTTTTTAAGGTTGTAGCTCAGTTTTTTGACCAATGAAAAGAAAAAATCTGACTGCCAGAACTCAATAAAACAGCTCAAAAATGAAGCAGAAACGACAAAATTTTTGGAATCCCTTTTCAAGGAGCGACCTATGAAAGTGAGTGATATTGAGGTAAAGCTAGGAAAAATCACCATCAGCTCCTTTTACGACCTCTACACTCCAGCAAGAAGCGAGTAGGAAGCTCGGATTTTCTGTCGCAAGGACGATGCAGGTTGCTCAAAAAGCTCTATGAAGCAGGACATATTACCTATATGAGAACCGATGCGGTGAATCTCTCCGATTTTGCAATACAGGCAGCAAAAAGCTCAGATCATCAGTGAATATGGAGAGAATTACTCCAACCAACCCACTATGCGACCAAGGCAAAAGGAGCACAAGAAGCCCATGAATGTATCAGACCAACGCATATGGAGAATCATATTGCAGGGAGCAGATCCGAGCGAAAAAGAAGCTTTATCAGCTGATTTGGAAAAGAACGATCGCTTCCCAAATGGCACCTGCTGAGACTTGAAAAACCAAGGCAACAATTCAGATTTCTATGACTGATAAGTTCAAGTTTATAGCAAGTGGAGAAGTGCTGAAATTTGATGGATTTTCTGAAAGTCTATATGGAATCTAGCTGATACTGAGGAGGATGATGAAGAAATCAAGGGATGCTCCCTCTTTTGAAGGTCGGAGAAACCTAGAAGAAAACCGCATCTTAGCAACGGAAAATTCAAGCAACACCTCCGAGGTATACCGAAGCGAGCCTCGTAAAGAAGCTTGAAGAGCAAGGAATCGAAGACCTTCAACCTACGCTCCAACCATTTCTCACAATTCAGAAAGAGGGTATGTGGTCAAAGAAGATCGCTCAGGAAGAACGAGAAAGTATTTGGAGCTTTCGCTCTTAGACAGTAAAATCACGAGAACCGAGAAGAGAACAAATCACGGGAGCTGAAAAGCAAAATGTTCTCAACCGATATTGGAATGATTGTGACTGACTTTTGGATCAGAATTTTGCTGATATTATGGATTATGGGTTCACTGCCAATGTGGAGCAGGAATTTGATGAAATCGCAGAGGGAAAAGCTCCAGCGATGCAGATGATGGAGAAATTTTATGGTCCTTTTCATGCTCAAGTGGTGGAAACCACAGGAAAAGAAAGAGTAAATACTGAAAAGGGAGCCCTTGGTCAGCATCCAAGCAACTGGAAAGCCCGTTACCGCGAGAATGGGAAGGTATGGACCGATGATTCAAATTGGAGAACCAGACGATCCCGAGAAAAAATTCGCCTCACTTCCTGCTGGGAAAACGATTGAGACGATTACACTTGAGGAGGCTTTGCAGGCTTTTGCTCTGCCAAGGAGCTTAGGAAAGCGAGAAGGAGAAGAAGTTCTAGCTTCGACAGGTCGTTTTGGACCTTATGTAAAATACAAAAGCCTTTTTGTATCTATCAAAAGAGATTCAGGTTTAGATCCTTTTTCCATTACTTTAGAAGAGGCGATTCCGATGATTCAGGAGAAAAATGGAGGCTGAGAAAATAAATATATCAATGAATTTGACTACGAAAAAGAGAAAATTCAGGTTTTGAACGGTCCTTATGGTCCTTATATCAAATATGCCAGAAAAATTATAAAATTCAAAAGGCTGAAAAGATGCGAGCTGATTTGACGTTTGAAGATTGTTTAGCTCTTATCGGACTAAAGAAAGACTCCACAAAAGTGCGCCCCAAAAAGCTCCAGCCAAAAGACTGTAAACAAGAAAAAAGTAAGCTATCTCAAAATTTTTCTCAGCTTTTAGCCTTTTTCCCTACAATGATAGGATATCAAGCAATTTGAAAGGCAAAAACATATCGCTATTCTCGGCTACTGACTGAGGGAAAGTCAACACTCAACTTCTTGCTCAGCAATAATTTTGCTTTCAATAAGCTCTCAGTCCTGATATGAAAAGCTCAGCCTTTGACTAGAAAGCGATGGGCATTGCTCATGAGACAGGGAGAAACATTATCTAGAGCATTTGGATCAGTTTGATGTGATTTTCAAGTCTGCTGGAGTGCCTATAGTCCTGAACTTCTCCGCTTATCAAGATAAAAATTCTGACTCAGATGCAGTAGAACTATCAAGGGAAAAGTTATTGCTAGTCACTGGAAGTAAAGGGAAAATCAACGATGACTTCACTTATTTTCTCTCCTCAAAAATGCTGGTTATAGAGTTAGCTCGTTGGAAATATTGGGAATCCTGTTTTGGAGGAAATTGATTTTGCAGAGGAGTCAGATTTTGTAGTTTGTGAGCTTTCAAGCTATGTTGGAGCGTTTAGAAAAGAAAAATTATCTCTCAGTGCTGGGAAATATTTTTCCTGAACATATGGATTAGCATGGGGATTTGAGCAGTATGCGAAAAGCCAAGCTGAACATTCTCAAGGGATCAGATTTAACATTGCACTGCAAAAACCGTGGAAGAATATGGGCTGCAACGGCTTATGAGAATATTGAAACGTATTGAATCTGAGGAAAGACCCTCTTGGGCAAACAGTTGTATCCACATGAGATACAGAACTCTTTCCGACTGAAGACAAACTTCTTCTTGGTGAGCATACTACTCTGAATATCGCAGCTGACGATTGCGGGTTACGCTCAAAATTGGCGTTTCGATGGAAGTTGTCATGATACGATGCAAATACAGATTACCGCACAGACTGCAGTTTGTAGGTGAGTTTCAGGGGTTCATTTCTATCGATGATGCGATTTCTACCACTCCAGAGCGCACTTTAGAAGCGCTAAAAAACCTTTTCGAAAAAGGATAGAAACACTTTTTCCTCGGAGGAACCAGATAGGCGTTATGATTTTAGGCTTTTGATGGAAAAGGTGCAAGAATACTGAATTCAGAATTTGGTTTTCTTCCCCATCAGGAGAGAAAATGGCAAGATTGCTTCCAGATTTTAAGGGAAAAGTTTTGCATACTGATGATATGCAGGCAGCAGTGGCTTTTGTGTTTCAGTATACGGAGCCAGGGAAAATTTGTTTACTTTCTACGGCATCTCCAAGTTATAGTATCTGGAAAAAATTTTTGAAGAAAAAGGACTTCTTCCAAAAAGCAATTAAGCAAGTTCGAGTTAGTTTTATTTTGTTAAAGCTCTTAAATAAGCTTAGTTTTTAGCTTTAAAAGTAAGAATACTCTACGGAGAGAAGCTCTGATTTCCTCTAAAACTTTCTATACTAAAGAAAATCTTAACTGAACTCAGTTTTTATTCCCTTTCTTTTTGAAATGGTAGAAAGAAATTGATAAGCCAACCGTAAAAAGCCATGCAAAACCTCGTTCAACTCAAAAAGTTTTCTAGAGCGACAGACACAGAAAAGCTACGGTGACTTCTTCCGAATACTTCTAAATCAAAAGAAGAAAAGAACTCTTGAGGTGAGCTTCGCTCAAAAAGACTAGAAAAATAGAGAGAAATCAGATTGAGATCAATAAAGACAAGAGAATCCCTGCTTGGATTATGGTGCTTTTCCTTTTCTTTAGTGTTTTCCTTTTCGCTTTGTATAAGGCTTTTTATTTATGGTCAGGGCTATCATGAGTCAGAAAGTGTCGATGTTTCCTCTCTCTATGACGAATCAGAACTTTCCTCATGAGAAATATTGTCATTTCCTGAAAATCAAATAGAAACCTGAGCTTCTGAAAGATCAAATGACAAAAGATACACAGTTGATTCAGAGTTTTTATGACTATCTTGCGAATAATGAGATCACCAAAATGGGTGAACTCGTTGATCGTCCCTTGAAAATTCAATTGTTCGAGCGAATCATTGGAATAAAAAGAATATCTCAGATGCTAAACATTTATCGGATAGTAGTGCTTGAGGATCCTTTCCTTAGTCCTAATTCCACAAACTACAGAAAACATACCAGACTAGTATTCTTATAGTCCTTAAATATACGATTCAACCAGGTCTAAAAGTTTTCAGAAGATTGGGAAATGACCTTGGTGGATCGTAATGAAAAAACACTGATTTCTTCAATTATGTGCAAGACAGAGTGATGTTCACATTCTCCTTTCTTTTGGCCACAAAATTATGGATTGAAATAATTGAAAATTCTGATTTTAGTCTTTTTCCTTCCTGAAAAATAATCCCCATCATCTGATACAGCCTTGATAATACCGCCTATAATGCTCCATCCGCTTCTTTTTCAGTAGAGGAGCGCTTTTACTCAAAGTCGACCGCAGATTCCTCGAGAGCTTCGTAGAAAGAAAGTTAATGTTTGGATGAAATTCCCATGTTTCTTTACCCAGAGGAAAAGGTTTTTGATTTTTTGTTGAGCAGAAGATGCGGTTCCAATTCGTGCCTCTTCAAGATAAGTTTTATCTCCTTTCTGGTGTCTGATTTTTAATGCTTTAAAAACAAGGATGGGGTCCCTGTTCTCGAACACTATAGATAAAATCTAGATCTTCAGCTGATCCAAGCAATCTCTTCATCATAGAGAACTTTTTCATAATCTCCGCCTCTCCAAAAATCCCATTTCCACTGAAACATTTTAATCTCAGCAAAGTTTTCCTCAGGCTTGAGAAAAATGAATCTTAGGACGTGCTAGAAATAACTATAATCTCGAAATCATTGGTTTTGGATAATATCGCTATTCTCACATCAAAGTTGGAGGATAAAAGCTTCTTTCTGATATGTTGTTGTTTCATGTGAAGCTCAAGAACTTTTTCAAGGTAATGAGCGTCAAATCTCATATCATCATCAAAAAGCTGAATATAGCTTCCTTTCGCTGTTTTTGATTCAAAAAGTTCCTAACGCAACCTGCAGCTCACGGATGATGAGGAACAAAAATCGGTACTTTGATGAGAAAGTAATCTGATTTTTCTTCATTGCCTTCAAAAGCTAAACTTTGCATGCTGTTTGAAAATCGTTCAGGCTCTGTAAACTCCCTATCACAAAACGATAAGAATCTCAAAATCTTGGAAAGTCTGAAGCGCAAGACAGGTCAGAATCTTCCTCAAAAGCTGTAAATTATTTTGCCCTTGAAGGAATAACGATAGAAAAGATAGGGGCTTGTGTTTATTTTCACTCATATATATCTTATCTAAAGAGATAATTCTTTTAAAAGATGCCTTAGTATTTTACAAGGACAAAGCTTTATTTTCTTTTCCCTCCGTTGTTTTGGTGTTACAATAAAATTAAAATCTGATCTCTTATTATAATTGAAAGGCAAAGGAAAAAATTAGTAGTGAAGTAGAAAAATCCAGCCATTAGTTAGAAGATATTTCCTATTTTCTTCAACGTTGAGTATAAAGATCTTCTAAAATGATAATAGCTTCTCCGTAGCTTCTGGTAAGTGTTCATAGAGCCATTTAATATATAATCCAGGAACTCTTATACAGCCATGAGATTGTGGATTTCCATTATCATTGATGAAGAAAAATATCCTCAATGAATATTAAGAGAATACTGCTTAGGAGCTCTATTGTATCTTCTGGATCTGCGATAGATTGAACTGCTGACTCCAGTGGTGATGCTTATCTTTATGGTTTTATGATTTTTGGTCTCGTGTAGAACATGGGTTGCTGGTTGAGTTTGAGTTTTCGTAGCCAAGTGAGTGCGGTCTTGCCATTCTCACAGCAACTCTTACAATTATCGTGTGCTCATCATCTTGATTGCTGTGTATTTTTCTGCAAAAACTCGGATATAACAACAAGGTTCAAGTCCTTTTGATCTTCTAACTTCTGGATAAATCTAAAGGATTATGATTTCATCATTTCAGAAGAAGTGATTGTCAGAGAGAAGACAAATGTGTAGGATTTTTCGCAGTCACTTTTGCCTGAGCAGCTAGAAGATTTCAATAATTTGGAGCATCTTGTCCTCATCGAAAAGGTGTTCTTCCAAGTCTTGTAGAGTAACTGCTTTAAAGTGTTTGTTGTAAAGGGGCTTGATCATCCAGATAATATTATTTTTAAACGAGGGTGAAAGTGTTAAAAGATAACAGGTTTTCCGATGGGGTATAGAATGTTCACCAAGGTGTCTTTAGCATTGTTGAATGTGTGTTTTGGGTGAATCGGCATTGATTAGCCTCCAGTAACTCCCTGTTAGAAGAGTTTGTCGATGCCCACGTTACCTGTCAATAATGATAAATAAAGAGAGTGCCATAAGTATATCAGTGGAAAGATGCTAAATTTTGTGGGAAATCTCGATTTGATTTTCGGTAGATGCGTTAAAATCTGATCTGTTTTGAAAGTATTCGGTAAAGAAGATGAGAAAGAAAATACGATTGTCAATTACCTGCCCTCTTTGTTTTTATGCTGATTTTCTCTTTTGTGAAATCATTTCACTGCTAAACAGCTTTTTGATGACGCGATGAACGTTTTTATCTTCAGATTATACTTCTCAGAAAAGGCTGAATTGGTAGTGTGTGAGGAGATATCATGCTTTCAAGATGACATTGGGCGATGGGCAGGAGGGCTGCTGGTCGGATGTTTCTCGAGGAGAACTACAATCACTTCTCACAATTCCCGTGGTAGTAGTGGAACCGGTTTTGTCGTTCTGACATTTCCACCTTAGAGGAGTATGCTTTCTGCTAAAGATGACTGGGGCAACCTAAAAGCGGGATTCCATTTCGTTCTAATACAGGGAAATATTCCAGACCTTACTTGTCTTCAGGCCTAACAATAGGAGTCATGGTCTCCTGGGCCTGCTAATAATCATACTATCAATGCTGGGCAGCAGAGGTGTTTCGCTTTTCGTCGTGCTTTCGCCACATGCAAATGCGGCCATCATGAGCAGGAGTCACTGCGCGCGCACGATCTCATAAAACTCACTGATCAATTCGCACCTGTGCTTTTCCTATGATGGAAGACAAGGGAAAAATATGGAGGAGGCACCACTAGCTCAAGTGACGCTTTGAATATCGCTCTCATGACAGAATTAGAAACGATGAAGCAAGAAGCCGTGATGTGAAAAGTGCTAGGTTTGACATCGAGGAGCAGAACATCGGTTAAACCTAATGCGTCACCAGAGGGGAATCTCGCCGGATCAACTGGTAGATGCTGAGGGCGGACATTCTCCTCGAGGACATTCCAGACGTCCCTTGATCCCATGAAATCTATAAATGGAAAGCCTATTTTCTATTCTTTTGGGAACTTTACTTTGATCAGGATCGATGAAAGACTACCAAGCTGCAATTTGATTATATTTATGATTACGAACTTAAAGGAAGGGTACAGTCCCTACCTATCTTCCCTTCTTCTTGTTGAACTAGAAATAAAGCGAAAACCCTGAACTGGAATTCAGCTTCCTCTCCTAATTACTGCAGAAATGACTCAGTAATGCAAAAGCTTGTCCCTAGATCCAGAGACACTTTCTCAGGTGCATCATCAATCAATTAGTTCTTTAGATGATGTCCTGTGATTTTCACTTCACCACAATTTCTTAGTGCCTTAGGATCATATCTTGAGTTTCTGAAGTTTTCTTCCACTGTAGCCTCTCCAAGTGCCAAATTGCGAGATCTTCAATTCGTGTATACGTGCTCAATAATTCCTGAACTTCTTGCTCCTTGCTTGACTTCAGTCTTGAATTTTACTCAAATATAATTGCTCTTTACTAAGATTCCTATGTCGAATTCAGAATAAAAGCTGATTATTAGCAAGGGGATGCTGTCATATATAAGTGTAAGAACACTAAAGAATCGGACTGATATTAACTCTACAAAGGAATCTCTGATCAGCCTCTTTTGTAGTTGAAAGATTTCTTCTTCCTGGAACCAATGCTTGATCTCTGAGTTCCACGCTTCCTGAGGATCGCCACAGAAGCGTGGATTACATTAGGAACTCTGTCCTTTTCATCGGCATACACAAATGAGCAAGGGAGAAAATCTCCTCTAATTGTTCCTGGCAGCCTTAGACTTAGTATCTCTGTGGCTTCGTGCCGACTCCTCACTAAGCTTACTGCCTCTACACCCACTCAAGTACCATAGCAGCATGGGACTTCTTTGCATTGCTTTGCTATTGGTTGAGACAAGCTTTTCTCCACGGCATGGCAATCATCCGTTCCTATTACTCATAGTGCATGATAGAAGAAACTTCTCATCCGAGGTTGCTGAACATTTTCATTCCTGCAATCTTAAGTCCTACCTGCTCAAAACGAGTTAGAACCTGTCCAACAATTCCACGAGAAACTGCATCAGGCTTAAAAATAACAAGTGTTTTCTAAATTCATACTTTTTAAAAAGAAATAAAATCAGCTTCCTTCTATGATTTCGCTTAAAATACAAGTGATTTTTCGTTTTATTTTCTTGCATTTTATTTGTAAAACAGTATAAGTTTAAGCGCAATTTGGAGATGATTGGGGAATCGTTCATGGTAGGACACCGGACTTTTGACTCCGTTTGTCCAGGTTCGAATCCTGGTTCCCCAGGTCTTATAGATAATGCGGAGTAGAGAAACGTGTATCTCGTCGGGCTCATAACCCGAAGATAGGTGGTTCAATTCCGTCCTCCAGCAACCAAATAATCAGGGTAGCTTAGTGGTAGAGCATCAGACTCTGGATCTGGGGGTTATGAGGTTCGAGTCCTATCTCCCGAGTATTAAATCAACTTCTGCCGGGATGGTGGAACTGGTAGACACGCTTGGCTTAGAACCAAGTGCCTTACGGTGTGATGCAGGTTCAAGTCCTGTTCCCAGTAGTTGGTTTGGATTAACAAGAATAAAAATCGGATTTTATAGCTTTTTGGATTGATATTATTGATCTTGTAATTAAAATATCTTCCATAAAAAGTGAAAATCTCTTGAAAAATGGGTCTGAATTTTTGTATAGTAGTCTCTCGTAATCTCAATCCGAGGTAGCTCAGACGGTGAGAGCAGATGGCTGTAACCATTTCTGGTCGTGGGTTCGATCCCCACCCTCGAGAGTTGTATACTTTATTCATTATCTCTTTTTCAATGCCAATTAAGAGTCCGCAGTCAAAGCTATGAATAGATCTCAAGTCTCTGCAAAGAAACCATGATTTCAAATTAAGGATGAAAATGGCGATGATTCCTCAAAGGGTAGAAGCTAAAGAAGCTTTGACAGTTGAGGATTTGAGTAAAGTGTAGAAAAGCTATTGATAAAAGGCAGCTAAGGTGGGAATTACTTAAGAAGAGAAATGCTGCTAGAAAAAGGCAAGAGTTTCAAAAGGCTTTTGATACTCTCAAGAAACAGTCCATTAGGGACTTTAAATGCCAGCTAGCTCAATCTGGTAGAGCAACCGTCTTGTAAGCGGTAAGGTTGTCGGTTCAATTCCGACAGCTGGCTCCATTAGTTAGATGATATTCGGAGCTGGGGTGGTAGTTCAGCCGGCTAGAACGCCTGCCTGTCACGCAGGAGGTCGAGGGTTCGAGTCCCTTCCATCCCGCCACTCTAACTTGCTATGGTCTTATCGTCTAACGGCTAGGACAGGAGACTTTCAATCTTCTAATCGGCTCGATTCCCCCGTAAGACCGCCATTTGAATTTCTTTTTAGAAATTTCAACCACTTTTGTGGGTGATAAATAATGGGTGATTAGCTCAGTTGGCTAGAGCATCTGCCTTGACAAGCAGGGCGTCATAGGTTCGAGTCCTATATCACCCACCATTAAAATCTGAATCATTTTCTTTTTGGGCTTTAGATGAGGGCCTGCTAGCTCAGTTGGTTAGAGCAGAAGACTCATCATCTTTTGGTCGCTGGTTCCAAGTCCAGCTAGGCCCATAGAGACTTGAAATTAGGAGGAAGAAAAGATATATTGTACATTGCAAATGTGATTTCGAGTGTAACTCAATTGGCTAGGAGTTCCTGCTTCAAACAGACTGTTGCGGGTTCGAGTCCCGTCACCCGCTCCATTATGAGTTTCAGCTAAAGCCGAGATAATCCAAAGTATGTCCTTTACAAGCAGGGGGTCTTAGGTTCGAGTCCTTTTTAAAAGTTATAAATGCTGCTCTCTCTTGGATTTTCATGAAAAGTTCTTATGTTGAAATCTAGATTTTCAATAGCAAACTGGGCGTGATGAAGCTTTCTAGCGCTGCAAGTGAGCGATTAAAGACATCATATTCAGCTTTTGAGTCGCTTTTCTTTTGCAGTAAGCAAAGCACTTCATCATCAAAAAGTTCAAGGCTGAAACCAGACTTTCTTTGATTTTGTAATTCTACGACCTGAGGAGTATCTGCAAAAGTCAGCTTCGGATTGACCATGAAAAATCACGACTTCGGGAGCAGTCAGCTCAGTCAGGAAGAAAACACTTAACTCCAGCGATTATTTGATATTTTGGGTTGATAGGAATGACTTCAAATCCTCCTTCTTTTAGACGTGTAAAGAGCTAAACGCAAGGGATCTCTGGATTCTCAGAGGCTCCAATCAAGGGCAAGAGTAGGCATAAATAACAAGAAAAAGAGGGTAAAAATTTGACAAAATACTATGGGGGATTATAATGAAGATAGAGGGTTTTAGTTACTATTTCTTATCTCATGATTCAACATTATTTCTTTTAACGCACTTGAGAATCCTCAGACACTTAGTCTCTTTGGGAGAGCATTAGAATCTTTGTATTGAGAGCTCCTCGTGGTATGCAGTATTCTTTTTACTTTTTGTTTGATATAGTGTTTATCTACTGATCAAAAAGCATTCTCTTACTTCAAAGAAAAAGAATCTGACTTTATCCGAATTAAAAACTCATTTCTTCTTAGCTATGAAAAGCGAAAAAGGCTCTTTCCAAGTCTCGTTATCTTATCCTTTGAGCTGTGCTTCAACTCCTAAGTTGGAGTTTTTGTTCGTTTTATCTTTGATGCAATGTCTCAAGGACTAGAAACCTCAAATACAAAATGAACATTTTGCTATCAATATGCTTTTTAGGGAAGTGGGCATCTTTCTCTTTGTTGATCTTTATGATTGCCCCTTATTTTATCACTTTTTCCTTTGGGAATAAAGCTCGTTCGTAATTTAGGGAATACTGACCCTATATTTTTGAATCTGATTTTTGTTTTGGATTTTCTCGTTCAACTTGGAACCTTTTTAAGCTTCCAAAGAGAAAAATCAAGCTAAAGAACAACACAGAAATCCCAAGCAAAATAACAAGAGTTAAGGCAAGCCAATCCAAAAACTTCCCTTGAAAAACTTGTTTTTCTCTCGTAATATTCTCCGTCCGGAGTTTTTCGTAGACTTTGCACGCAGTAGAGCGGAAAAATCGGAATCAAAAACCGAAAAATCTCCACTGATGAAGCGGCTTAAAGTCTGAAATACCATTAGGATTGTTCTGGAGATGATGCTCTCAAAAGGAGCATCAGCTGTCGTTGAGGGAATCCGTCCTTGATCCTAATATCTCTATGGCCAAGAACTACAAACATATTCTCTTCGCAAGATAAATTATGCTCCAATAATCTTATCAATCAAACCGTAATTCAAAGCATCTTCTGGGCTCATCCATTTATTTCTCTCCATATCAGCAAGAGCTTCATCATAGCCTTTCCCTGAATGCTTCGCGATGATTTCAGTCAGCATTTTTACTTTGAGCATTTCTTCAGCTTCAATCTGAATATCGGTCGCCTGTCCAGAAATCCCTCCACCAGAAATTAAAGGCTGATGAATCATAATCCTAGAATGTGGCAGAGCAAACCTTTTTCCCTTTCGTTCCTCCAGCAAGCAAAAGCGATCCCATAGAAGCTGCAAGCCCGGTACAAATAGTTTGAATATCACACTTGAGGATCTGCATCGTATCGTAAATTGCTAGTCCGGAATAAACTTCTCCACCAGGCGTATTGATATACATGATGATATCTTTCTCAGGATCTTTCTTTTCCAGATAGAGCATCTGAGCTACGATCGTATTGACCATCGCACTATGTACCTGCTCTCCAACAAAAATAATTCTATCTTCAAGGAGTCTTGAGTAAATATCATAAGCTCTTTTCTCCATTTTTGGTTTTTCAAGGACGGTAGAATCAGGGTCATCAATTTCTGTAAAAAGATAAAAAGTCTGATTCAGTCTAAGGTTTATGTTAGGATTTCAACTTATTTTTCACTGGCAACTAGAGGTGCTGCAAGGCATCTATGTTTTTATTGTCACAAAAATCCTTATCGACTTCATGGGCTCAACTGAACAGTTCACCAAAAGTATCAATATTATGTCTATTTTCGTATTCCTTAACTACTATAATCATAACAAGCAAGATGTTTATACTTCCTTGATTAAGTTGAAGAACCTTTCATATCCATCTCTCGTTACTCATCATAACTATCTACCTTGTCCATAAGAAGTTTTTGTTTTTTGTGATAAAGTAATAAATTTGATTAGCAATGTGTGCTTTA
>BNJS01003554.1_pt1 | contig 185548 bp, 298 predicted proteins | sample 8540461 | NCBI WGS metagenome assembly BNJS01 (sample SAMD00202454, study PRJDB9452) | human saliva metagenome | isolation source: human saliva | place: Japan
ATTATAACATATTTTAGATGTATATGTAAGTACAATAATTCTATTTCTAAAAATAAAGTTTTAAATGTTGTTTATTGCGAAGCATCGTGATATAGCTAAAACAAAACTATAAAAATGATGGGATTTTTAGAAATGTGAGTAGCTATAGAAATTAATAATTTTGGATGTTTTAAGAGTTTTAGTGGAGATGTGGGAAAGTGTACAACTGATGTAACAGCAAAATTTTCTGAGATAAATATAATTTATGGAGGAAAGTATTCTGGAAAGACAACTCTTTCAAGAAATAATTAATTGTTTGTCAAAAGATAGTTCATCACTGATTATATTAATTCTAATTTTGAAATAATTTTAGAAAACGAGTACTAGTATAAAATCAGATAACCTTTATAATACTCTTAATGTAAAAGTTTGTAGCCATTGTTGATTTTGTGAAGGAAAAATTAAAATGGTTTTTATGATAAAAACTATGGTGTAGAGACCTTTTTACTATATTAGGTGATATAGATGTCAAAAATAGAAATTGAAAATCTGGAAAAAGTATAGAAGAAATTGATAAAAATTGTGTGATGGTGATTAGTTACTTCTTCTGAAAAATTTTAAAAGGAGAAAATTTAGAAAATAAACTGACAGAAGAGCAGAAAATAAATAAAGAAAATACAGAGTAGTTTTAATGTATTGACTTATAACGGAAAACTTTAACAGATAGTTTTTCAAAAATTAGAGGTACTCATTTTTGAATACCTTTATGCTTGACATATTAAAACAATTCTAAGTTTATTATTTCTTTTTCTTTTGGTTTTGGTGCAGGTAACTCATTATACATTGAATTGAATAAGCTGGTTAAAAATTCTTTGTTGTCAACATCATCTACCAATAACATTTTCTTTGCTCCATCATATGGTAACTCATACTTTTGCATTTGGTATACATGCTATTGCAGACTTAACAGGCTTTACTAAAAACCTATCATCATAAATTCCACCAATAATTTTTCCACGATAATAAAAAAATATACTCACCCATCATTGTTTTTATACGTTATTTCTTCCAACTCGGATAGTTGTTCTAGAATAAAATCCAAATATTCTTTACTTGAAGCCATACCTTATAAAACCTCCACTTTTTAATATCATTACATTATACCATAATTCTTAAACTTTATCTTTATTTTTACTCAATATTTAGTTCTTAAAGAATAAAAAAATAGAAAGTAAAATTAGAAAAAAATTTCAAAAGAAAAAGCTGTTACAAGCTAATAATAAAAAAATTATCAATTTGTAACAGCCTTTTTTTATAAAACATATAAAATTTTTTTAAATTATTCTATTTTGACATCAATAATAGAACTAAAAAAATATAAGATATTCCATTCATTATAACAAAAAAGCTAAAATTTTTAGCTATTGTATTACCAGCTACAATAGGATTAAATAACATTACAAACCCATAAATAACAGCAATACAAGCTAATATGAATTGTAGTAAATGAGATTTCAAACCATTTTTTTATAACATTTCTTAAATAATAAACAGCACTTATTAAGAATATAAAAACAAATGTCCATAGTACCATAGCTATTGAAAACATAGGTAAAGCTAAAATTGCTATTGATATAATAATAGATACTATAATATTGCCATAAGGAACAGGTCTTATTTTTTCTAAATATATAGAATATAGTTATAATAGTCCATATAACATAAAGCAACCCTAGGTAAAATGAATAAGTTACAAATGTTTCAGTAGGATTATTCACATGTAAATTCCAAATAAAAATAAATACAACTCCAAATAAAATATTTAAAAAAATCTAGCCATAGTAACCTCCTAAGAATTTAATTATTTTTTTCTTTCCTCTAATAACTCAAATATCACTCCTGATATTATAGCTCCTATTGCAATAGAAACTACGAAGAATATAGCTGAGTGTACACTTGGCATTGCAGGAATTACAAATATTCCTCCGTGAGGAGCAGGAGCAGAAACACCCCAGAATTGAGTTAATCCACCTGCTATTGCAGCTCCAATAACACAAGAACCTATAACTTTTTAATGGTTCTTTAGCAGCAAAAGGAATTGCTCCTTCTATTATGAAAGATAAACCTAGAATAAAATTTGAAATTTTTGATTGTTGTTCTTTTTCATCAAATCTATCTTTTAAATAGTGTCATAGCTAAAAGCTATTGCTAGTGGTGGAACCATTCCTCCAGCCATAACAGCTGCCATAAATGCACCATTGTTTGTATCAGTAAATACTCCTATTGAGAAAGCATAAGCTGCTTTATTGATAGAGTCCTCCCATGTCAACACTCATCATTCCACCAAGTACAGCTCCTAATAGTACAGCATTAGCAGTTCCCATATTATTTAACCAATTAGCTACTATAACATTTATTTTTGTAAATATAGATTCTATTATGAAAGTACATCAATATACCAGTTATTAGTAAACTGAATATTGGATATATTACCATTGATTTCATACCATCAAATTGTTTTGACATATTCTTTTGTCATTTTCTTTAAGAAAATAACTGAGTATCCAGCAATGAACCCTCAATAAGTCCTCCTAAGAATCCAGCTCCTTGGCTTGCCATATATCCTGCAACAGCCCCTGGCATAAATCCTGGTTTATCAGCAATACTCATAGCAATAAATCCAGCAAGAACAGGTATTAAGAAATGGAAGGCTCCTCCACCAACACCATATAGTAATTTAAATAATTCATTTTGTCCCATGAATCTTTCAACTATGAATGAAAGGGCAAGTAAAATTCCTCCACCAATTACGAATGGTAACATATTAGAAACTCCACTCATAATACTCTTATAAATAATTCTTCCTATTGAATCATTTGCTTGAGAATCCTCTTCAGTGTTATCACTAGCTTCTGCTTTAAATACAGGAGCTTCATTATTTAAAACTTTTTTGATTAAAGCTTCAGCATTCTTTATAGCATCTGCTGTACTTGTAACTATAACTTTTCTATCATTGAAACGTGCAGTTTCAACTTTTTTTATCTGCTGCAACTATTATTCCAACAGCATCATTTATATCATTTGTAGTTAAATTATTTTTAATTCCATCTGCACCATTAGTTTCAACTTTAATGTCTACTCCTAATCTTTCTCCAGCTTCTTTCAATGCTGCTTCAGCCATATATGTATGTGCAATTCCTGTTGGACAAGCAGTTACTGCAAGAATTCTCTTCTTGTTTATAACTTGTGTTTCTTTTAACTTCTTCTTTAGGAGTTTCTTGTGGTTTTTCAGAATACTTTATCAACTAAAGCATAAACTTCATCAGGGCTTCCACAAGTTAATAATCCTTTTGTAAAATCATCATTTAATAACATCTTTGATAATTTTGCAAGAGTTTCTATATGTAAATCATGAGCACCTTCTGACGCTGCTATCATAAAGAAAAATTTGAACTGGCTCTCCATCTAGTGCATCGTAATCAACACCTTTATTAGATCTTGCAAATAGAACTGAAGGACTATTTACAACAGAAGTTTTAGCATGAGGCATTGCTATTCCTTCACCTAAACCTGTTGAACTTCTTTCTTCTCTTTTTAAAATTAAATCTTTAAATACATCAGCATCTGAAACTATGTTTTTCTTTTTAATCTTGCTATCATTTCGTCAATAGCTTCCATCTTTGTATTTGCTTTTTAAATCCATTATCATTAAATCTTTTTTTAATAAATCTTTAATTTCCATAATGCTCCTTTTCAATAACTAATTTTTTTAGATATTTCTTCAATAAATTCTAATTCACCAATATCCTCTGAAAAAAACTTGTCGCTGTTCCACAAGCCACTGCAAATCTAAATGCCTTTTTCTACATCATTTTTCTTTTTAACATATAATTTACAAAACCTGCCACAACAGAATCTCCAGCTCCCACAGTATTAACAACATTTTCCTTTGCCTTGAATGGTTGAGCAAAAAGTGAAAAAAATCTTTAGCTATGTATAATGCTCCCTCACCACCAAGAGATATAATAACATTTTTCTGCCATACCAACTAAGTTAGTTCTAACATAGTCTATAATTTCTTTATTATCTTTAAACTCTCTTTTTAGCATATTCTTTTTAATTCATCTTTATTAGGGTTTTTATTAAAAATGGTTTTGTATTTTAAAGACTTTTTAAAAGTTTCTCCACTGCTATCGAGAGTGAATTTTACTGAATTCTCATTTAAAAATTTCTATTATATTTATATAGAAATCATTTCCCAAATTGCTAGGTACTGAACCTGATAAAATTACAAAATCATCACTTTTTAATTTTTTTCTGATTTTTATCTAAAAAAACTCTTCTTTTTTTCTTTTTCTGAAATATTTGGATCTGGACAATTAATTTCAGTTTCTTCTTCTGTTTTTTTAGTTTCACATTTATTCTAGTATTTTTCTTCAACTCTTACAAAAATCTGAAGGTATATTTAATTTTTTTAAGATTTTTCCTCTATAAATGCTCCTGTAAATCCTCCTAAAAAAACCAAGATTTACACATTCTGTCCCCTACATTTTTTTAAGAGCTTTAGATACCATTATTCCCTTTTCCCCCTGCAAAAAAATTATCTTCATAGGCTCTATTAGTTTCACCTATTTGAAAATCTTTTTACTCTGACAATAAAATCAATGGAGGGATTTAAAGTTACTGAATATATCATTCGTTCACCTTCCTTTTCATTAATAAAAGATATAATTATCTTACTGTTGTGACGTCCATTATTGTTGAAAAGAGCCTTTGTGGAGCTCTTGAAACACTAATGGCTGACAAGCAGTTCTATACATTTATTATTTTAGTATTTTTTTAATTATGTCTTTATTTATTTCTTTTTTTATCTGTTATTATTGTTGCTTCCTCAAGTTTAGCTACATTTGCAAAATAGATCATATCAAACTTTGTACTATCTGCTAAGATAAAACGCTTTATTAGAATTTTCTATGGCTTGTTTTTTTATCAATGCTTCTTCAACATCATGAGTAGAATATCCATTTTCATTTTATTCCATTTATTCCAATAAAAAGCCTTATCAAATCTAAATTCTGATAAATCTCTTAAAAGCTTTTTACCCCAACAATGGCTAAGGTACTCTTTTTTTATTCTTCCGCCAATTAAGTAAGTTTCTATATCGTTAGCTATAAGTCTTTCTAAATGTATTATCCCATTAGTTACAACCTTTATATCTTTTCCCTTTTATATAGTCAATCATTTCATACGTTGTTGTTCCTGCATCTAGATAGATATAGTCACCATCTGATATAAACTGTGCTGCCACTTGAGCAATTTTTCTTTTTACTATCTTTGTTAGTGTTCTTTTCTTTGATTTCTATTTCTTTTCTAGCAACTTTTTCTTAAAACAGCACCACCCTCTTACTCTTTTTAATTTTATTTTTCCTTTTTCAAGATAAGCTAAGTCCCTTCTTAATGTTGCCTCACTAATTTTTTTAAATCTTTGATAATTTTTGAATTTTCTATACTGCCTTGTGTTTCTATAAGTTTTTAAAATAAGTGAAATTCTATCTTCAAATAACATATCTTTTTCCTTTTTTTATAACTTGATTATTTTTTTGTTATCTTATTATACAATCATTTTCAATCTTTTTTTCAATCATATTCAATCATAATTTTTTTGATTTATTTTGTGAAAATTTTTTTACCATTTTTGCTAAAATTTTGAAAAAAATTATTTTTTTGGTAACATTTGTTACCGATATATTTTATTTAATCCCATATAATTATATTGTAATAGATTTGATTTACCCCTCTCCGGTTGATTAAGGTGATTTTTAAAATCACCAATCAACCTCTCATTTATTACTCAAAAAAAGAGAAGTCATTAGAAAATTCTAATGGTTTCTCTTTATTTAGTTATGTTAAATTCTTCAAAAATTTAATACTTTTTCCATCAATTGTTTTTATTTCTTTCAATTCCTCTGAAGATAGGTTCTCTAAAAAAATACAATATTCATTTGGATATCCTCCAACAAACTCCATCTTTAGGCATTTTTGATTTGCTTTGGATCTTTTGATCCATAAACATAACTTATCATTACCCCCAAAAATCTTGTTAATTTTAAAACTTCACCTTTATATATAACATCTATATCTTTCATATAATCACCTCTAATTTTGTCATAATAATCATATTATATCATAAAAGAATAAAAATGAGGTTTTTCTCAAAAATATTGATTTTTTTACAAAAAGATATATAATAAAAGTAAATCAATTTTTAGAAAGGAGAAAAGAAAGATGTTATTACAATTCTATTTCTCAAATTATAGATCATTTGAAGGTGAAGGAATTTTTAGATATGAGAGCAAGTGGAAGTAATGAATTATCTTCACATGTAGAAATACTCTTAATGAACGAGTTTTACCAGTGACTGCTATTTATGGTGCAAATGCAAGTGGAAAATCTTCTGTATTTGAAGCCTTTTCAATTTATGGCTTTTTTTGTGTTTTAGAGTCTTTATCTTTCTCAGATGAAAATAAAAAAATCCATACAAACTAAAAGTAGATTCTTTTTAAATTCAGTGAAAGTAGAGAGAAACCAAGTGAATTTGAAATTAATTATATAGATAAAAAAAGGAAAAAAAGAACTATATTATAATTATGGATTTAAAATTGATAATTCAGGTATTTTTAGAAGAGTACTTAACATATAATACAAAAAAACAGGAGTAAAAAAAGAAATGAAGACTATACTTATATTTTTTTAAAAGAGAAAGAAATCAAAAACTTTATTTAAACTCTACAATAGAAAAGTTTAGAGAAAATTTAGAGATTTCTTTAAAAGATAAAACACTTTTTAGTTTCATTAGGAGCAAAATTAAATATAGATGAATTTATTAGAGTAAGAACTTGGTTTATAAATATAGAAGTCATCAATTTTAGTAACTCATTATATGGTGTACTTTTTAGAAAATACTCTACCTAATAATATATTTGAAAGTGAGGAAGTCAGAAAAAAATTTAGTCAGTTTTATAAATTCTTTTTGATGATTCTATTATTGATATAGAAGTAGAAAAAAATTTCTGCTATTGATGAGAATGATAATGATAATTACAGAGTATTTACTATACATAAATCTGACAAAGAAACTTCAACTGCAAGAATATCAATGAATGAAGAATCATCAGGAACTAAAAAAATGTTTTTCTTTGTATCAAACTTTATTAGATGCTTTAGAAAATGGTGGAGTTTTCTTTGCTGATGAGTTAGACATTAAATTACATCCATTACTTATGAGAAATATACTATTGACATTTACAGATAAAGAAAAAAATCCTAACAATGCTCAATTAATATTTACAACACATAATACTATCTATATGGATATGGATTTATTACGTAGAGATGAAATATGGTTTGTTGAAAAAAAGATAATGGAGTATCAAAATTATATTCTTTAGATGATATTACAAATGAAAAAAAGGTGAGAAAGTAAGAAAAAGATTCTAATTATGAAAAAAACACTATCTATTAGGAAACTATGGAGCTATTCCTAACTTAAAAAGCTTATTAGGGAGGAAATAACAATGAAAAAGACTAATAGATTGGCGGAAAAAAACGTAGTGAAAGAAAAAAAGTATTTTTGAAATCTGGTGCATATTTGATAGTTACTGATGCAGAAAAAAACTGAAAAAAATTATTTTGAAGGGATAAAAAAATATTATTCCTGATAGTTTAAAAAAATGATTTACAAATAAAAATATACTCTAATAAACCCTTGGCAAAAATTATTGATTTTGCTACCGAACAAAAGAAACAAAGATGAAAGATTTAGAGATATATGGCTTGTATTTGATAGAGATGAAGTTAAAAATTTTTGATAAGCTAATAGAAGATGCTAAAGAAAGTAAAATGAATGTTGCTTGGTCAAATCCTTGTTTTGAAATCTGGTTGATGTCATATTTTCAAATCCCTAAAAAAATATAGATGACTCTCAAAAATGTTGTGAAACTTTTGAAAAAGGTATTTCAAGAGAATACTAGCAAAAAAATATAAAAAAATCAGAAGAAAAAAATTTATAATATCCTTTGTGAAAAAGGAAATGAAAACAAGGCTATAGAAAGATCTAGAGAAAAAAATATCATCAAGTTAGAAAAGAATATAGCAAAACCTAGTAAAATGATAGGATGCACTACTGTTTATAAGTTAGTTGAAGAGTTGAAAAAAAGAAAAATTGAGCTAAAAAAATAAATTAGAAGAAGAATAAAAGATAAAGCCTTCTGTGATATTTCTATCATAGAAGGCTATTATTATTTAATTATTCAGCTGCAACTATAATTTCTTCAGCTGATTCAGTAGCAGATTTTTTTCAGCTATTAAATCTTCTATATGCTCTTTCATTTCAGTTAGACCTTCAATATCTAATCCTTCAAGATTTGAACAAGAAGAAGTTTTTTTATATTGATTCCTTGTTTTTCTTAAGAAGTCATCAACTTTAGCTTGATTTTTTTATATAAGTAAAAAGCTACTGCTGCTACTCCAACTCCAACTGCTGCACCTACTAAATGATCTTTTGTTATTGTGTTTCCAAACATTTTTTTAACCTCCTAAATTTTCTTTAAATTATGTTATTAACAAAAATAAGTGAATTTCACTTTTAATTTTTTTACTTAAAGTTACATATTTTTTTCATTAAATTGACAGTAGTCACTGTGTTTTTTTAAAAATATTTGATGAATAAAATCTGAAAAAAATTTTCTATAGTATTATCATCTACAATAGTTGCTGTATATTGATATCCTTTTTCAGTTTTTTTACTCTAAAGACTTTTTACAAGCTTTTAGTCATTTTATGTGACACTGTTAAGTGTCTACCAAAAGGTAGTTAGCCACATAATAAGGACTGTACTCAATTTTTGTTCTGTGAAGAATGATTTTTAGAAGATATAGAGCTGGTAAAATTTCTATATCGAACATTCCTCTTTTCTTAACTTCACCATAAGCATGCTCAAATACTGACCCTGCAGTTAATCCCATAGAGAACACATTCATTGAACTCTGTAAAGTTTGTATCATTCTTATTGATTACTCCATTTAAATAAGAAACCATTATAGATGCTAAAGCATACATAGATAGTGGAGAAATTGATTTATAAACACTTTCTTCAACTAATTTTTACAGGTAGTAAACCATTTTCTATTGAAAAAGAAATAGCTACTCTATATATGATTTCTTGTAAAAATATTTCACTTGGTGAAAAAAATTTAATGTTACAGTTTTTTTAGTCTTGAATTATATCTCATTTCTAAAAAAATTTCAAATTATTCTTTATATTTGAATAAAAAAAGTTTTAGTATCTTTTACAGGAGCAGATAATTTTAATCTAACTCTATTTGGTAAAAATATGCACTATCGTAATAGTTAACTTTTTCATTTTAGCCCCTTCCTAGTTAGTCTTTATATCGTATTTTTAGCAGTTTTAATGAGTTCAAAACAACTAAAATAGTCGTCGAATTATGTAAAACTGACGCATAAATTGGTGCTAATATTCCTGTTGCTCCTAGTACTAAAAGCAAAAAGTGTTAAGTCCAATTACCATAGCAAAGTTTTTCTTTTTATAGTCTTAACTGTACTCTTAGATAGTCCAATTACTCCTGGAACTAAAAAGAGGGTTATCTTGTGTAATAGTTATATCTGCTGCCTCCATTGCAACATCAGTTCTTGTACTTCCTAATGCAACTCCAACATTTGCATATGATAGAGCAGGGGCATCATTTACACCATCACCTATCATAATTACATTAGAACCTTTTTGATTGGAATTTTTAAGATATTTTTTTGCCTTATCTTCAGGAAGTAACTCAGATTCATATCTGTCTATTGACATTCTAGAAGCAATAGTTTCTGCTTGTTGTCTCAAATCTCCTGTCAATAAAACTATATCGTCAACTCCATAATTTCTAAGTCTGTTTATAGCTTTTTTAATATTTTCTCTAGGTGGATCAGAAACTCCAATAAGACCTATAATTTTATCGTCTTGTGCTATATAAAGTCCTATTTCTCCTCTTGAAATAATACCTCTTTCAGCATCTATTGCTGCTGTAATATTAACATTATTTTTCAAGCATGTATTTCTTACTTCCTACTCTTATAACCTTAGCTTCTTTTTCCTTTACCTACCTTTGTTTCAACTCCACGACTTACAACAGTTTTTTTATCTTACTATGTTTAGGAATTTCTATTCCTCTGTCTTTAATTTCTGTCATTATTGCAGTCGCAAGTGGATGTGAAGATTGTTCTTCAGCTGCTCCAGCAAGTCCTATCATTTCATTTTCAGACATATCATTATCAAAAACTTCTATACTTTGTACCTTTGGTTTCCCTTCAGTAATAGTTCCTGTCTTATCAAATATTACAGTTTCAGCCTTTGATAACTCTTCTATAAAGTTACTTCCTTTTACTAATATACCATTCTTAGCAGCTGTATTTATTGCAGCTGAGAAAGCAACTGCTGTTGATAATCTAATTCCACAAGAATAATCAATAACAAGCATACTCATAGCCTTAGTAATACTTCTTGTACTTGCATAAACTATTCCTGCTAAAATAAAGTTCAATGGAATTAATTGTGCTGAGAAAGTATCAGCATAATTTTGTATATCAGCCTTGTTGAAGTTTGCATCTTCAACAAGTTTTATAATTCTTGAAACAGTTCTGTCATCTCCAACTTTTTTTCTGCTAGTATACTTATATTTCCATTTTTAACTATAGTTCCTGCATAGACAGTTTCACCTTCAGCTTTCTTCAATGGCATATATTCACCTGTTATTGAAGATTGGTCTATCAATGCTTCACCTTTTACTATCTTACCGTCAACACTGATTTTTTCTCCAGTTTGAACCACTATAATATCATCTTTTTGGATTTCTTCTATTGGAACTCTTTTTACATTATCTTCAGAAATTTCTTTCCAAACATAACTTTCTCCAACACTTAACATGTCTTTGATAGCTCCACGAGTTTTTTTCCATAGTATAAACTGTTAAAAGTTCTGATACTTCTTCTAAGAACATTATAGTTAATGCTGCACTTTCTTTTCCAAGAAGAATACTACTTATTATCGCACTTGAACTTAAAGTATCTGCATTAGGTCTTTTATTTTTAACAAGAGAATTAATACCATTTTTTTCAATACAGGCATAGCAAGTGCTAAAGTAGATAGAGTATTGTAATTTAAAAAAATCTTCTAATTCCTGTTGTTACAACTTCTTGTTTTTGATTTAAAGAATAGATTATATCCCAAAAAGTCCAGCAGTTGTAATAATTTTTCTTTATAATTTCACTAGGACTTTCTTCTTGTAATTTTTCTTTCAATTACATACTTAGATGATTTTTTTCAATTTTTCTCATTTTTTTACATATTTCAAATATATGTGAGTTAAGTGTATTTTTGTATTAAGTTTATTAAATTTTTGCTCACTTAAAGAAACATCTTCAAAAATATATAAGGATAGTACCTGTTATTAAACTTATCTCTACACTTTCTATATATCTTACTTGCACTAATTGTTTTTTTCAATTTCAGTTTTTCAAAAGAAGCTCCAATATATTTAAAAAGCCTTACTTTTTTTATACGAATTCTTCCTCTTATTCTGTGTACAATCTCACAAGCGAGTAAATTATCATTTTTTTCATTGATTATTTTTCTCCCTTCTAATTCTCCCTTTAACATTTCATAAAATCTTTTGACATTTTTTTCAACTTCATCAACAGACATACCATGATAAACATCTTCATTATCGACTATGATTTTTCCAAATCTTGTTTAGCCAGTTAACTATATCTTGCTCTTTTCAATTTTTGTTTTATCATATTCTATTAATATTTTACTTGTTAAATAAGAATATTCAACAGATTTTTATTCCATTTTTTTAATTTTATTATAGCACTTATATAATGTTCATGCTTTTTTTCATTTCTTCAGGAAATTTATCAAGTGAAGGTATAAGCAGTCTTATTCTTCCAGGAATACTATGAACAACTTTTTACCTTGTTAAACATTAGATAAGTTTTTCTTTAATATATCTTTAAACATTCAGACCTCCTTACTATGATTTTTTGATAGAAGTCTATATGACCACCAAATCAATGTTGCTCCACCTGGTAAAATCATATCAGCCTTAAACTTCTTTAATCCATATATTAAAAAGACCTGTTCCCAATAAAGTCTTTGTATCGAACAAACCTTTTGTTTTATTATATATAGTAATATCTGCTATTTGAGCCACACTCTTAAATAAAGTTTTAGCCTTAGCTTCTCTTCCTTTTTAAAAGTTCTTCATCTAAATTTAATAATTTAAGAATTATTCCCTACCATAAATTGAGTATCAATTTCTTTATCATCAAATTCAACTGTTAAACTTCCAAGACTTTCAACTACTTTAAAACTCTTGATAATTTCTATCTTTTTCAGATTTTTCTTTTAAGTTCTCAATCTCAACTTTATTATTTTTTTAACTTTTCTATTTCCATTCTAAGTCTATTTTTTTAGTAGCACTTTTTTTACTTCAAAAAAACACCATAAAAAAATTAGGTAATAACATGTTGTTTTTTTCATATAAACCTCCTCTCTAAAAAAATACTTTTTTTGTTTTTCAAAATATCTAATATTTTTATATATAATTTTGAATAATTTTATTAATTTGATTATATCTTATTAATTAATTTTTATGCAAGTATTTTTTTAATCATCAAAAGGAAGGTAATAACATATAGGATTTCCTGAACTATTATTTTTTTAGTTCACAAATTTCTCTCAATGGAAACTTGTAACTTCCATCTTTACTAATAATTTTTTTGAAATGGGGAATTAAAAATTCTCCTATCTCCCATATTATTCTTGCAAATAAAATACCTTCTATATAAACATAATTTTTGAAATGGATTTATAATTTCATTTTTTTGTAGGATAAGAATGTTGAAAATCTTTAACTCCATCATAATCTCTAAGTGCTGAAGAGCCTATAAAATTTTCTGTATAAGCATTATTATTTTTGTTTGATTTCATTTTCATATTTTTTTATAGAATGATTGAGGATTATTTTTTTATAAGTTATAATCTTCTTTATCTATTTTATAATATCTATAATAGCTAGCAATCCAAGAAACAAAAAAACATGCATCATATAAATTTTTTTAGTTCTTCACAATAACCAATTTCAAAAATAATTATCTTTATCTACAATTTTTATCTTTTAAGTATTATTTTTTTCAATTTTTAACATAATTTAATCACCTAGCATTTTTTTATCTAATTATAACATAACAATAAAAAAATGAATTTATAAATTTTTATCAATTTATTTAAAAAAAAATAAAAATTTTCCTTTTATTTTTTTGAAAAAAAAGTTGTATTATATGTATTGAATGATTTTTTTAACAAAAATTATACTAGTTAAATATACTAAAAAAAATAAAAAAAGGGGTAGATAGTAAATGAAAATTGTAGTAGTAGGTGCAAAACCATGCAGGAACGGCTTGTATTAACACAATGTTAGACAACTATAAAGGAAATGAAGTTGTTGTATTTGATAGTAACTCAAATATTAGTTTCCTAGGATGTGGAATGGCTCTTTGGATAGGTGGACAAATAGCAGGTTCAGATGGATTATTTTATTCTTCAAAAGAAAAAAATTAGAAGCAAAAAGGTGCTAAAAATCCATATGGAAACAGGTGTTACAAATATCGATTTCGATAAAAAAATTGTGTATGCTACTGGAAAAGATGGTAAAAAAAGTATGAAGAAAGCTATGATAAACTAGTTTTTATCTACAGGTTCTTTACCAATAGACTTACCAATCGTTGGAAAAGAATTAGAAAATGTTCAATATGTAAAATTATTCCAAAATGCACAAGAAGTTATTGATAAATTAAATGTAAATAAATCAATAGAAAAGAGTTGCTGTTGTTGGAGCAGGATATATCGGAGTTGAACTTGCAGAAGCTTTCAAACGTTGGGGAAAAAGAAGTATACTTAGTTGATGCAGCTGACGGTTGTCTATCTACTTACTATGATAAATTATTTAGAGAAAAAAATGGATGCTCAATTAAAAGAGCATGGAATTAAACTTGAATATGGACAATTAGTAAAAAGAAATTCAAGGAAATGGAAAAGTTGAAAAAAATAATCACTAATAAAGGTGAATTCCCAGCTGATATGGTAGTTCTATGTGCTGGATTTCAGACCCTAACACAGACTTAGGAAAAGATAAATTAGAATTATTTAGAAATGGTGCTTATGTAGTTGATAGAAACTCAAAAAAACAAGTTTAGATGATGTTTATGCTATAGGAGACTGTGCAACAGTTTATGACAACTCTATTGGTGGTACAAACTATATCGCTCTTGCAACAAAATGCAGTTAGATCAGGAATAGTTGCTGCTCACAATGTTTGTGGAACAAAATTAGAAAAGCATAGGAGTACAAGGTTCTAACGGAATTTCAATCTTTGGATTAAATATGGTTTCTACAGGACTTACTTTTTGAAAAAGCTGAAAAAAATTAGGAATTGAAGTTTTAGAAACAACTTTCCATGATTTACAAAAAAACCTGAATTCATGGAACATAATAATGAAGAAGTATACATCAGAATCGTGTATAGAAAAGACAATAGAAAAAAATAATTGGAGCTCAAATAGCATCTAAATATGATATTTCTATGGCTATGCATGTATTTCTCATTAGCTATACAAGAAGGAGTAACTATAGATAGATTTAAATTATTAGATATTCTATTCTTACCTCACTTCAATAAACCATATAACTATATTACTATGGCTGCACTAGGTGCAAAATAAAAAAATATAAATTAATTTAAATTTTAAAAGTTATTGCAAAAATTGCAATAACTTTTTTTATTTATTTTTCAATTTCTAGTTTTTTTATTTTTTTAAATTAATGATAAAATATAGAGTGAACTACTCACGACTAAAGTCGAGACTTTCATAAGATAACTGAAAAAAAGTAAGTTATCTTCTAAAAGTTTGGTTTTTAAACCCTTATTCTTTTTGGCTAGTCCACGATAGCCACTACTGGATAAGACTTGGTCTACACTGCTACTTTTTGATCTGTATATCATATTTTAAAAAAAGAACAATTATACAGAACAGTGAATATTTTACAAGGCTACTGTTTACTAGCCTTAACCTTATATATTCAGTTGCTAATGTTCTAAATATATTATACACTAAAACTAGTAAAATTGCAAATTTTAGTGCAACATTTTCAATGTTGGTGTTATTCATACTACAGTACATGTCTCACGTAAAAGCCACAGTGTTCTAACACATTTGAATAAATATTTTTCTAAAAAAAGTAGGTGGATTTTTGATGGAAAAATAAAAAAATTAATTTAAAAAAATTTCTGATATGACTTATGAAGTATTAAATTCTCCTTTCTATGTCGATGGTAAAGGTGGACAACTTGGAGATAGAGGAACAATAGCTGAGGCTAACATTGTTGAAGTAAAAGAAAATATTGTTATCTTAGATAGAAATTTAGAAGATGGTGAGTACACTTACTCTATTGATGAAAAAAAGACAGGAAGATATAAGACAGCAACATACAGCACAACATATTTTTTTCTGCTGAAGCCTATAATAATTTTTGGATTAAATACTGTAGGTTTTAGAATGGCTGAAGAATATACGACTGTAGATTTAGATCAAAAAGATATTTCAAAAAGAAGTTATAGAAAAGTTAGAAGAACTAGTAAATAAAGATATAAAGGCAGATATATTAGTTGAAGAAGAAATCTATACAAATGAAGAGGCTCATAAATTTGAAAATCTTAGAAAAGGCTATAAAAGAAAAAAATAAAAGGTGATGTAAGATTTATAAAAAAATTGGAGATGTTGATATCTGTGCTTGTGCAGGTTTTCATGTTTCAAGAACTTCAGAAATAGAAATCTTTAAAATTATAAATCATGAAAATATAAAAGGGTAAATTACACTAGATTCTATTTTTCTAGCAGGAGATAGAGCTAAGAATGACTACAATAAAAAAACATGATATTATAAAAAAATTAACTAATACTTTTTTTCTTGTAAAGATGATGAAATCTTAGAAATGCTAGACAAATCTTTTAAAAAGAAAAAGGCTAGTGTAACAGCTGAATTAAAAATCTTTAGGAATGAGATATGCAGAACTTATGGCAAAAAGATTTTTGAAAATACCTTTATTGATTATAAAGATTTTAAAAATTTTTAATATACAATGAAGATGAAAATTTAGTAGGAATCTTACCTAAATTTATAAATTTAGATAAATTTCTATTATTAATTGGATATAACACAAGTTATACTTTTAATGTCTAATATTTATGATTGTAAGGAAATCATCATAAATATTGTTAAGAATTTTTCCTAATATCAAAGGTGGAGGAGGTAAAAACAAAGGAAATATAAAACTTGATAAAGCATATAATAGAAATGAACTTATAGAAATAATAAAAAAAAGGAATTGATAGTAATAATGAATAATGAAAAAAAGTAAATATTTTTAAATTTAACTCAAGAGGAGTTAACAGAATTTTTTTAGTGTCTTTAGGACTAAAAAAATTCTATGGAAAAAGAAGTCTTTATTTGGCTACATAAGAAGATTATCAGAAATTTTTGATGATATGACAAACTTATCTTTAAAAGATAGAGAAATCTTAAAAAGAAAATGCCTATATACCTTTTTTTCAATCTTTTGAAGCATCAAGTTTCAAAGTTAGATAAAACTGAAAAAAATTCTTGTTTGAACTTGAAGATAAAGGGAACTATAGAAACTGTTCTTTTAAGACATAGAGATTCTAAAAAAATAAAGAAATAAGAAACACTCTTTGTGTATCATCTCAAGTTGGTTGCCCTGTAAAAATGTAGTTTCTGTGCAACAGGACAAGGTGGATATATGAGAAATCTTTCAGTAAGTGAAATTTTTAAAACCAAGTTTACACTGTTGAAAGAAGACTTAGAAAAGAAAAGATGAAAGCCTAAATAACTTAGTATTTATGGGTATGGGTGAACCTCTTTTAAATATAGATAATCTATCTACAGCTTTATCTATAATCTCAAATGAAAATGGAATCAATATTTCGAAAAAGAAAAAAATAACAATTTCAACTTCTGGAATTGTAAGTGGAATTGAAAAAGATTTTTATTGGAAAAAAATTCCTATAGAATTAGCTGTTTCTCTACATAGTGCTATAAATGAGAAAAAGAGACCAAATAATTCCAATAAATAAGAACTTCCCACTGGAAGACTTATCAGCAGTTTTAGTTGAATATCAAAAAAACAAACTAAAAGAAGAATTACTTTTTGAATATATTTTTAATAGATAATTTTCAATATTTCAGAAGTTGATGCCAATGCTTTTGGCAGATTTTATACATCAATTTGATCATGTGGTAAATTTAATACCATATAATGAAGTTGAAGGAGTGGAACATAAAAAGACCTTCTATGAAGAAAAATTGATAGATTCTATAACTATCTTAAAAAAATGTTAGAAAGGTGAAATGTAACTTTAAGACAAGAAAAAAAGGTAGTGATATAGACGGTGCTTGTGGACAACTTAGACAAAAGAAATAAAAAAAGGGGATAATTAAATAATGAAAAAAAATTACTTGTTATTTTTATTGAAACTTATAGCAGTTTTATTTGTTGTAGGGAGCTTTAGCAGTTTTTGCAATAATTATAAAATACAGACTTGAATTACCTAATATTCAAAGTATGGTTGAAGACTATAAACCTCGGATGGCTACTACTATCTACGATAAAAAAAATAATAATGTTGTAGATGTTTTTAGAAGCTGAATCAAGAGATGCTGTTAAATTAGAAGATGTTTCTCCTTATGTAAAAGAAGCATTTTCTAGCTATTGAGGATAAAAAGTTTTACTCTCACCATGGTTTACACTTTTAAAGGAATAATAAGAGCTGTACTAACTAATTTTTTAAAAAGGTAAAGCTACTCAAGGTGGAAGTTCTATTACACAACAATTAGCAAAAAAAATGCCTTCTTAACTCCTGAAAGAACATTTTTCAAGAAAAGTAAAAGAAGCTATTTTAACTTATCAAATTGAAAGAACTTATACTAAAGATGAAATTTTTAGAAAGATATCTTAATGAAATATACTTTGGTTCAGGTTCTTATGGTATAAAAGAATGCAGCAGATCAATATTTTAGAAAAGATCCTAAAGGATTTAAATATTGCAGAAGCAGCTTTACTTGCAGGTATACCAAATAGACCTACAAAAGTATGACCCTAATAGAAGCTTTAGAAAAATGCTCTTCATAGACAACAAATCATCTTTAAAAAGAAATGTTTGAAGATGGAAGAATAACTAAAGAAGAATATGAAGAAGCACTAGCATATAAATTTGAACTTGAAAAACGAAGAAAATGTGAAGAATGTTCCAAAAAAATACTTCTATCATCTATAATAGAAGACCTAAAAAAAGCGTATAATAACCCTGAACTTACAACAATAGTTGAAAAACTATTTAGCAGAAATCTATGATGATGAGCAAATTTATTCTTCTGGTTTAAAAAAATATACAACTATTGACTTAGATTATCAAAAAAAGTTGCAAGGGATACTTTCAATGCTTATCCATATTTTTAAAAAAACAAAGAGATAAATGGTGCTATGGTCACTTTAGATCCGTTCACAGGAGGAATAGTATCTATAGTTGGTGGTAAAAAAACTTTAAAGCTGGAAACTTTGATAGAGCTACTATGGCTAGAAGACAATTAGGATCATCATTTAAAACCTTTTGTGTATCTAAAAGGCTTTAGAAAGTGGATATGAACCTTATTCTGTCGTAGTAAATGACTTTGTGGCTTATGGAAAATGGGCACCTAAGAACTTTGATGGTAGATACTCGTTTAACTCTACTTTAGTAAACTCTTTAAATTTATCACTAAATATCCCAGCTGTTAAATTAATGGATGCAGTTACTGTTGATGCTTTTAAAGAAGAAATGACTGATAAAAATAAAAATTATCTTCTGAAGTTCAAGATTTAACAGCAGCTCTAGGTTCTGTTGATAGTACTCCAGTAAATACAGCAGCAAACTTCTCAATTTTTTTGTCAATGGTGGATATATAGTAAAACCCTAATATAATAAGAGAAATTAGAGATAATCAAGATATTCTTATCTATGTTGCAGATATTGAAAAAAAGTAAAAAGCTTTTGATAGTGTTGATGTAAGTGTAATAACAGCTATGTTAAAATCTGTTGTAAGCAACGGTACTGCTACTAAAGCAAGAGTTGTAGATAAATCAGGTAGACCTATACAACAAGCTGGAAAAAAACAGGAACAACAAGTGAACATAGAACAGCTTGGTTTGTTGGTATAACTCCTGAATATGTAACTGTTTGCTATATCGGTAGAGATGATAACAAACCTATGTATGGTAAGATGACTGGGGAAGTGCAGTTGCACCTATGTGGGCTAGATATTATCAAACTCTTATAAATAAAGGACTATACACTCCTGGTAAATTTGAATTCTTAGAAAACTATTTAGAAACTGGAGACCTAGTAAAAACAAAAATATAGATATCTATACTGGTTTATTAGATGGACCTAATAGTAAAGAAATGGTAATTAGAAAAAGGTAGACTGCAAGTTGAAAGTGCAGCAAAAATATAAGAATGGTATCGCTTCGCTATTTGGTTTAGAAGCTTCTGCAGGTGGTGGAGTATATGTAGAATCATCTTCTGACGGAATGATAATTGATAGTGCTTCAGGTGAAGGTGGTAGCTCTGAAGGAGGCTCATCTGAAAAATTCAGGTGGAAACAATGTAGGTCCTTCTGCTCCTTCTGGACAATCTGGACAAGTTGAAACTAATAAGGAAAAAAAGATGGTGACAGCCTAACTGATAGACTTTTAGGAGATTAATATGTCAATAGTAAATGAAAAAAAATCTGAACTGAATGAAAGACAACTTGAAGCAGTTAATACTGTTAAAAGATCCTGTTGTAATAATAGCAGGACCCTGGAACAGGTAAAACTAAGACTCTTGTTGAAAGAACTGTTAATATACTTGTGAACGAAAAAAAGTAGAAGCTAAAAAAATTATGATAACTACTTTTTACAAATAAAAGCAGCTAGAGAACTAGAACTTAGAATAAATGAAAGTTTGGAAAAGGCAAATGTAAAATATAGATATAAGTGATATGTACATAGGAACTATGCATTCTATATGGACTAGACTTATTGAAGAAAATATTACTTATTCTGATTTCTTTGATAATTTTCGAGCTTATGAGTGGAGACTATGAGCAACATTTTTTTCATTTACTCAAGATTAAAAAGAATATAAAAATTGGAAGATTATCAAAAAGTTTTTTTGATAATCTTTCTAATAATACTGGAAAATATCAAGGAGATTGGGCTAGAAGTTCTTTTTTTAAAAAAATAAAATAAATGATTTAAATGAAAATGCTATAGATATTGAAAATATACAAACAAGTGATGTTTATATAAACTTCATTAAAAGAAGCCTATAAACTATATGTAAAAACAACTTTACGAAGCTAATATTGTTGATTTTCTCATATTTACAGGTTGAATTTTTTTCAACATGCTTGTAAAAAAATAAAGAATTTTTTTAGAAAAAAATAAACCATGACTTTGAATACATAATGGTAGATGAGTATCAAGATAGTAATAAAATTCAAGAGAAAATATTACTTCTAATTTCAAAAAAACTAGAAAAGAATATCTGTGTTGTTGGAGATGAAGATCAATCTATATATAGGTTTAGAGGAGCTAGTTCTGAAAAATATTTTAAATTTCCCTAAACATTTTTGATGAAGATGAATGTAAAATTATAATTTTTAGAAGAAAATTATCGTTCAGTAACTGATATAGTTGAGTTTAATAATAAATGGATTTCATCTATAGATTGGCAAGGAAATAGATTTGATAAGAATATAGTATCTATGAGAGATACAGATATTTTTAGGAAAAAAATGTTTTTTTCATATTTCAGGAAAAACTATGGATGAAAAATATCAAAAAAATACTGTAATTTTTTTATAAAAAAATTAAAACAACATAATAAAATTACAAACTATAATCAAATTGCAGTCCTATTTGCAAATTTCAAAAACAATTCTGCAAAAGAAATTGAAGTCGCTTTAAAAAAAGAAAATATAGAAGTCTATTCTCCTAGAACAAAAAGTTTTTTGAAATGTATGAAATAAAACTAACTTTAGGAATAATTTTAGCTTGTTTCAAAAAAATATTTTTCCAGAAGATAGCATAGATCAATACTTAACTGAATGTGTAGATTTTTGCAAGATTAGAAATAAAAAAAGATAGTGAATTTTTTTAGCTTGGATAAAAAGAAAAAAATTGAAAATATTTCAGAAGAAAGTTTTGACTCTTTAAATGAAATTTTCTATGAATTTTTGAATTTCACTTACTATAAAAAAATGTATTAAAACGAAGAAACTCCTGTTGATTCAAGAGCTAATCATAATTTAGCTATACTTAGTAAAATATTTAAAGAAATTTCCAAAAAGTATGTTCATTATAGAAAAATAACTGCTGAAGATGATTTTTTTCTGTGGTTAAATATTTTTTTCACAGGCTATCTTGATATTTTTAAAAAGAATCAAGAGTTGATGAGATTTTTCTCTGAGGAAGATTATCCAAATGAATGTATCCCATTTTTAACTATACACCAATCAAAAGGGTTAGAATTTCCTGTTGTTATAGTATTTTCATTGAATTCTAAGCCCTAATAGATATGAAGATGATGACATATCAAGACAAACAAGTATTGATAGACTTATCAATTCAAGTTCTAAACTTTCTGAAAATGATAAAGAAAAAAATTTGATTTTTTTACAGAAAATTTTTATGTGGCTTTCAGTAGAGCAAAAAAATTTATTAGTTTTAAGTTCTTATGAAATGGGAATATCTGAAAATTTTAAACCTTTCTTTTTACTCAATTCGTGGAGTTAATAGCTTACAATTTGATATTAATGAAGTTAATTTAGATGAAGTAACTAAGAAAGATGAAAGAAAAATTATATCTTATACAACTGATATAGCACCATATAGACATTGTCCTATGAAATACTATTTAGTGAGGGAAAAAGAATATTCAACTTTTTAGTAAAAAGATATTTAACTTAGGGATAATTACACATAAGGCTATAGAACATATCAATAAATTGTTTTTACAGAAAAAAATCCTTTTTTTAGATGATGAATATATAGAAAATTTACTAAAAAAATATCTATAAATTTCAAAATATAGATTTAGACGACAACTTTGAAAGAATAATGTCTATAGTTAAAAAAATATATTGAAGATGAAAAAGATAACTTTGAATACATTAAAAAGGTTGAAGCTTCAGAATTTAGAATTGAAAAATGACTACATTCTATATGGGCAGATAGATTTAATTTTTAGAAGATGAAAATGAAATACAGATTATAGATTTTTAAAACAGGTAAATATGATGAATTTGAATACTCTTCTAATTATAGACAACAGTTATCATTGTATAAGTTGCTTCTTCAAAAAAATATGATAAGGACATCAAAACTTATCTATACTATTTAGAAGAAGATGAGCCTAAAAAAAGAAATACTTATTACAGATGAAGAATTGGAAGAAGATTTTAAAAAAATATCAATAAAACGACTCAGGATATTTTTAGACAATAAATTTCCTAAAAATTCCTTATAATCATAATATTTGTGGAATTTGTGAATTTAAAAATTATTGTTGGGGGCTAGAATGAAAATAGTGCATTGTTCAGATTTACATCTAGGTAAAAAAAGTCAGTGGAAATAGAGAATATGTAAAAAAAGATATGAGGATTTCTTTTTCTGCCTTTGAAAACTTCATTGCTAAGGTGAAAGAAATAAATCCTGATGTCTGCATAATTGCAGGTGATATCTTTGATAAGAAGGAAATAAGTCCTGACATACTTTCTAAAACTGAAAATTTATTTAAAGAACTAAGAAGCTATGTAAAAAAAGAAGTGATAGCTATTGAAGGAAATCATGATAATTCAAAAAGCTTTTAGAAGATTCTTGGTTGGAATATTTGCATGAACAATCTCTTTTAAAAAGTTTTTCTATTTCAATAAAAAAACTTCGAAGAAGAAAAACTACCTAAAAATAGAAGATATAAACTTTTATCCTATTGGATATCCTGGTTTTTATGATAGATGAAGCTTTAAGAAAGCTTTCTGAAAAAAATTAAATTCAGATGAAAAAGAATATAGTCATAGTCCATACAGGGAATTTCAGCTGGAGAAAATACTCTACCTGGACTAGTTTCAACTTCTATATTAGATTTATTTAAAGATAAGGCTATTTATGTTGCAGGTGGACACATACATTCTTTTTTCAACTTATCCAAAGGAAAAAAACCTTTCTTTTTTTGTTCCAGGTTCTTTGGAGTTTTCTAATGTGCAAAATGAAAAAAATCAGATAGAAAAGGTTTTATTCTCTTTGATACTGATAGTTTTAGAACATGAATTTATAGAGTTAAACCATAGAAAAAGAGTGCAAAAGAACTTTATATACAATGATTCAACGAATATAGAAGCTGAGTTTGAAGCCTTTGTTAAAGAGTTGAATCTAACAGGTGAAGAAATTTTTAGTCATTTCTATAGGAATAAAAAAATAATGAGTATATAAATCTTGAAAAACCTAGAAAACATTGCTGAAAAATAATGGTGCTTTTAAAAAAACCCATATACTTATTAAAAAAATATTCTATCTATTGGAAATAGTGAAGAAGGTACTTCTGATTTAAGTATAGAAGAATTAGAAAAAAATCTTATATCTGATTGGAATATCTCAAACATTGAGAAATTTTTCTGCAAGTTTTTTTCTGAGCTTAAGGAATTATTTTCAAATGGTGATAAAGATAGCTTTTTAGAATTATTTGATAAGACTTTTGGAGGTAAATGAAGATGATAATTAAAAGAGTTAAACTTGAAAATTATCGTTCTCATTCTAATACAACTGTCGATTTTTTTCTAAGGAGTTAATCTTATTTTTAGGAAAAGAATGGGAAGGGAAAAAAACTTCTATACTTGAAGCTATCAGTTCAGTTATGTTCAATACAAAAGATAGGTCTGGTAAGGAAACAGGAAAAAAACTTTTATTAAATTTGGTGAAAAAAATCTGGAAAGATTGAAATAGAATTTATAGCTAATGATGGTAGAGACTATATTTTTAAAAACTGAATTTTTTTAAAACAAAACCTAAAAAAACAATCTTTGACTGATATAAATGGTTTGGATTGTGAAGGTGATATTCAAGAAAACTTAGAAGAGCTATGTGGAATAAAAAGGGCTTTGAGGAAACTTATGAGAATATAGTTATTGCTAAGCAAAAATGAATTCATAAATATCTTTAAAGCTAAACCTAAAGATAGGGAAGAAATATTTAACAAGATTTTTTTAATACTCAAATCTATAAAGAGATGTATGACGGCTTTTTTTAAAGGAAGCTACGGATAAATATACAAAAACAAATAGATTATTTAAGTAAAGATATAAATTCTTTTAAAAAGACAATATGGAAGATAAGGAAGAAATCTCTAACTTTCTTAAAGAAGAAGAAGTATTAAAAGAAAGTCTAAATACAGAATTTTTCTAGAACCACTGAAACAAGTACTAAGCTATCAAATGAAATAAAAGATTATGAAACAGATGAAATAAATCTAAAAAAATCTGATTTCTAATATTGAAGATGAAGAAAATAAAAGTAAAAAAATATTCAAATCTTTTTAAAAGATAATATCCTTGAAGCTAAAAAAAAGCTAAAAAAAGGCTAAAACTATAGTTGAAGAAAAATGAAAAAAACCTTATTTAGAGTATCTAGAAATAGAAGATAAATTAAAAGATTTTTAGAGATTCATACTAATTTATTGCAGGAGCAAAAATTAAATATCCAATATCAAAATAACATAGAAAAAAATTAGAGCTTTCTAATAAAAACTTTAAAGACTGATATTGCTAATTTAGAAGAAAACATATCTAAAAAAATTCTGAAAAAGATAGTTTAGATAAAAATATAGCTGAACTTAAAAAGTAAAGAAGAAGATTTAACTTCTAAATTAAAAAGAATATGAAAACCTTTTTAATAAAAATTAGAAGATTTAGAAAAAAACTAAAAAGAAAAAAATTCAGATAAGCACTTAGAAAAGAAAACTGAAATCAATATTCTTGAAAAAGACTTATCTGCAAAAAAAGACTTATTTATAAATATTAATATTGAAGATATTGAGAAACAATTAACTGTTTTTTTAAAGACTTAGAAAAAGAGATAAAATCTTTAGAAGAAGACAAAATTGCTTTTTGAAATTGAAATAAAGACTTTAAAGAATGCTAGTAATGAGCTTTCTTCTAAAATTTGTCCCTATCTAAAAGAAAATTGTGAAAATCTAAAAAGATAAGGAAGCTGATGATTATTTCTCTTCTAAAAATTTCTATAAGAACAGAGACCATAGAAGATTTGAAAAAAAGATAGAAGAAAAAAAAGTAATTCTAGCTGAAAAAAATCTGTTTTTGAAGAAAAGAAAAAAACAGTATTTTTGAACTTGATAAAAACTATAAATAATTTAGAACTTTCTTTAAAAAAACTGAAGAAGTTAATCTAAAAGGAAATAGAAGTGAATATTAAAAAGTTTGGATATAAGTATTCAACAGCTTATTGAAAAATCAAGAATTTCAAGATAGTACAAGCTTAAAAAGAGCATAAAAAAAGGATTAGAAGTTGAACTTAAAAAAATTTAAACTTAGATGAAATAAGAGAAAATTTAAAAAAATCTTATCGAAAGTTTAGAGTTTGAAAAAGAAAAGATTTTTAAAAAAATCAAAGTTCAATAGAAAATAATCTGAAAGAAATTGATGAATACTGTAAAAAAATTAAAAGCAGATACAGATAAGAATATTGAAAATGTCACTTCTGAAATAAAAATTTTTGAGAATAAATTAACTGACTTAAAAACTCCATATAATGAATATAAAAAAATAATGTTTTAGCAAAAGACTTGGAAAAACTTACTTCTAAAAAGTGGAGAAAAGTATCAAAGAACTTTATTCTTTAAGATTTAATAAAAAAATTCATTAAAAAGAAAAAGTATTTAGCTTAGAAAATAAAATAAAAAAATATAAAAAAATAGATGAACTTAGAGAAAAATTTAATATTCTTAAAGAAGAATTAAATGAAATTAGTAAAAAAATTAGGTTCATCTCAAGAAAAGATTGAAAACTATAAGAGACTATTAGAAAAGATAGCTTCACAAGAAGAAAAAAACAAAAAAAATTGCTTGATGAATTAAAGAAATTAGAAGATAAGTCAAATAGAGCAAATTTAATCAGAAATGAAGTAGGAAAAAAATGGGTAGAGCTATTTCTAAATATATGCTTAGTGGTATCAGTAACATTGCTAGCCTAAATTTCAATAAGATTACAGCAAGAACTGAAAGAATTGAATGGAGCAATGATGAAAAAAAGATAAGTATGTTCTATATTTAGTAGGGCAAGAAAGAAAAAAATTGCCTTTGAGCAATTATCAGGTGGTGAACAAGTTTCTGTTGCAATAGCAATAAGAGGAACAATGACAGAATACTTCACTAACTCTAGATTTATGATACTGGATGAGCCTACAAACAACTTAGACACTGAAAGAAAAAAATTACTTGCTGAGTATATGGGAGAAATTTTTAAAGAATTTAGACCAAAGTATAATAGTTACTCATGATGATACATTTAGAGAAATGGCAGAAAAGATAATAGAATTGTAGAGGAAAAAAATGAAAGTAAATTATGATTTAAAAATGGAAGAAATTTTTAAAGGAAATCACTGAGAGTGGAAAGAAAAAAAGATTACTTATTCATTCTTGTTGTGGGACCTTTGTAGTTCATCTGTTTTTAGAATATCTAAAAGAATTTTTTTCAAATAGATATTTATTTCTATAATCCAAATATAACTTTTGACTATGAATATTTGGCTAGAATGGACGAACAAAAAGGAAATGTTGGAAAAAAATTGGACTATGATATGAATGTCATAGAAGGAGTCTATAATCCAAAGGAAGATTTTTTTGAAAAAAATAAAAGGTCTTGAAAAACGAAAAAAAGAAGGTGGACAGAGATGCTATTCTTGTTATGATATAAGAATAGGTGAAACTGCTAAAAAAAGCTAAAGAAGAAGGCTATGACTTTTTTTAGTACTGTTTTTAAGTATAAGTCCTATGAAAAAAATGTAAACTATATAAATGAGATAGGTGAAAAATATTCTAAGGAATATGACATTCCATTTTTTTGTTTGCAGATTTTTAAAAAGAAAAAAATAGATATTTAAGGTCAGTACAAATTTCTAAAGAATTAAATATGTACAGACAAGAATATTGTGGTTGTGTGTTCTCTAAAGTAGAAAAAAAGAACAAAGAGACAAAGAAAAAAAGCAGAAAAAAAGAAAAACAGGAGGAAACAAAAAAATGACTAGCTTTTTCAGAAAAAACAGTGAGAGGAGTCTCACTTGTATTTTTTTAGTAATTTTTTTCTTATTTAACTTATAAAAAAATTATTACTACAGCCCCCTTATAGTTTTAACTATAATGATATTTTTTTCAACTAAGGGAGTTCAGATGTTTGAGAATAGAATTTTTCCTATCAACAAGGGCAATATTCTGGGTACTGTTTTCAACCCTATTATTTTTTTAAGAATTTATTTTAATGAAAGTACTCACTTAGATATGAAAAAAATACTAAAAACCTTGATGACTATCGCCATAATATCTCTTTGTATTGGAACTTGGATAGGAGATTTTTTCTGCCAAATACATCTATATTAGAATAAAAATTCTGTATAAATAGACTTTTTTTCAAAAATCTAATAAAGGAGCTTATAGAATAGTGAAAATGGAAAAATACTCAACAAAAACTATATGAAAAGTTTAGGTAAAAAAATGGGTATAATGTTCTATCATATCACTTTAGATGTGAATGGAGAAGAAAGAAAATTCTTATTAGAAAAAAAGAATTATTTGAAAAAAACTACAAGGTAAATCTGAAATTAATATAAATATAAAAAAAGGTTGTCTTGGAATATGTTACGGAGTGGGAATGCAAGAATAGGGGAATGATGAAAAAAAGATTTTTTTATAGTTTTAACATTTATTTTTTTATTAGTTTACTAGGTTTTTGCAGATAATGTTAATGTGGGAGTAAGAATACCTTTTGGAAGAACCAAAAATTATATTAGATTTCAATATGAAATTAATGATGGGAGTAGTTAAAGTTGAAAATAATCCTAAATATAAAAAAATTAGTAAGCTATGTTGATGAAAAATCTATCTAAAAAAAGGGAGAGTTAAATATTCAGCTAATATAAATTTAAAAAAAATACTACAATAGAAATTTTTTTCAGAAAATGGTGAATTATTATATGAAGAAAAAAATTACCAAAAAGAATTTACAGAACTTTTAAATCATTCTATGTCTGTTGTAGATAATAAAAAAAGAAACTAAAAAAATTTTTTGAGGAAATGTACGGAAAAAGCAACTTATGTGCTGATTACTAAAAAAATAATGGAAAACTAAAATTATTTGTTGAACAAAAATATGGGAACAAATAAGGAAAAAAATGCAAGTGTTAACAGAAACAGTATTAAAGAGAGAATTAACTGAAAATGAAAAAAAGAATTATTGATTTTAAAAAAATTATGAATTATTAGTTAAATATAAGACTTATATTGAAAGTGAAATTTCAAAGATATATGTAAATAATAAATTGACTATGGTTCAAGAATTTAAAAAAATTTAACAGAAACTTCTATTGTATATATTAAAAAAATAATGAGAGTATTAAAAAAAGAAATAAAATATACAGATAATACTCTTTCAAATGGAACTATGAAAAAGCTATAAAAATGATAAATTAATGGAAGAAATTATTTTTTTGAAAAACTCTATGCCAAAATTACAAAAAAACTTTATTATGAAAATGGAAAAATTAGAAGCTGAAATACCTTTTAAAAAAATGATGAAGTTAATGGGGAAGTTAAAATTTATTATGAGAATGGAAAGATTAAAGAGATTACTCCTGTTAAAGATGGTAAAAAAAGAAGGTATAGGAAGAGAATACAGTGAAACAGGAGAAATAATAAAAAGAAAAGCTTGTATAAAGATAATGAAGAAATTAAAAAAATAAAATAAACAAAAAAATTTTACATACTAGAAGGAGGAAACATGAAAAAAATTTTTTTATAGTTTTAACATTTATTTTTTTATTAGTTTACTGGGTTTTGCAGATAATACTAATGTAGGTGTGAGAATACCTTTAGGAGAAGAAAAAAATAAGATAGGAACAGGGGGAATGTTATGCGAAAAATATTTTTTTAAAAAAATTTTATTAGTTATATTAGTAATATTAATAATATTATTTTTTTAAAGCTTGTGTTACATATAGAACTAAGGGTAAGTATACTATAAATAGCCATGAAAAAAATATAACATAGAGAAATTTACAAAAATACCAAATTTAAAGAGTGTTGATATTTTATATTCTGGGAAAAATAAATTTTATATTATATGATAATACATGCAATTTAGTTTTAAGAAAAAAATTGAGATATACTATAAAAATAAACTTTTGGGAAGAACTAATATTAATATAAATATATGTAAATTAGAAAATTTAAATGAGAGTGAAAATAGTAAATTTTATTCTCTTCAAAAATTTTCTTTTTAGAAGTTTTTTAGTAAAGAAAATGAAAAAAATAGAGTTAGATCATACTAATACAGGGGAATATTATTTTTTTATATTTATATTAAAGATACAAATATAAATAAAAGAATATAAAATAGAAAAAAATAGAAAGTATATTTTTTTGAAAAAAAGGTTTTGATATTTTTTTGTTCCTAATATTTAGAAATAAATTTAGATATCTTCTTTGGATGAAATAAATGATATTGGAAATGTTATCGCGAATACCATAGATAATAAAGGTGAAGATAAAAAGAAACTTTTTTTGGTATATTAAGAGCTCAAAGAGGAGCAACAGATTTATATAATATATCTGGAGATAGCTTAAATTTATTAAATGAAGCATATAAATCAAATAAAATAGGTGCTGATGAATATAAGGAAGGTCTAAGAAATATTATTGAAGCTACTGGAAATGATTTAGGTTTAAATGTAAGTTCAGTATATTTAGATACTTCAACTATGCCAAAAGATAGTAAAGGTAGTGTTGGTGCTGCCTATATTGATAAGGAAACTGGAAGAACTCTAATTCCAATAAATACTGATAAAATAGGTAGTATATCTGAATTATTAGGAACAGTATTTGAAGAAATTTCGCATATTAGAGATGGACTTGCTGGTAGACAAGATAAAAAAAGTTGCTGATGATAAAAAGTAATAATGAAAAAGGACTTGAAAGTTTAGGAAGACCTTCTAATGACTATGCGAAAAAGAAATTTGAAAAATGATAGTTCTATAAATTTAACAACAGATCAATATCATATAGTGTGGTGTGTAAAAATATAGAAGGAAAGTATTAATTGATGATATTGAAAAAAACTTTAAAAAGAATTATTAATTGAAATTTCTAATGAAAATAATATAAAAAAATAATAGAAATGGAAACAGATTTAGACCATATTCATATATTAATTGAGTGTAGTCCTCAACATTTCATACCTAATATTTTGAAAATATTCAAAGGAATTTCTGCAAGAAAACTTTTTTTAAAAACATCCTGAGATAAAAAAATAAGTTATGGAATGGACACTTATGGAACCCTAGTTATTTTTGTTGCAACTGTTTCAGAAAAATACTGAAGAACAAATAAAAAAAGATATATCCAAACTCAAAAAGAAAGATGAGAAGGAGGAACTATGGCGAATTATGTATTGACATTAGCTTTTAAAAAAACTGAACTATGGCAAGAACATATTTTTAGAAAAAGAGACTAAAACATAGCCAGAATGATATATAATTCTTGCCTTTAGTGAAATTCTTAAAAGACATAAAAAAATGATAAATTCTTTTTGAATATAAAGAAATCAGTAATTTAGATAAAAAAAGAGCAATCTAAAAAGATATAAAGAATTAGATAAAAAAATATTCAATATCTAAATTTGAATTAAATAAATATGTAAAACCTATGACACAAAAAAATTTAAAAAGAATATAGGTTCTCAAATGGGACAAGAATTAGCTGAAAGAGCTTTTTGCGACTTATGAAAAAAATTTAAGTATGGTAAAGCTAAAAAATGTATTTTTAAAAAGTTATGGAAAATTTCTATTCTGTTAGAGAAAAAGGTAATATTACAGGACTTAGATTTTTTTAAAGAAGATTGTTGCATATCTTGGTTAGGCTTAAAGATTCCAGTAATAATGAAAAATAATGATAAATATGCACAAAGTTGTTTTTAGATAAGTTATTGTATTGCAGATTACTTAAGAGGGTTGCAAATGGAAAAAAATAAATACTATGTTCAAATAACTTTTGAGGGGACACCTCCTAAAAAAACATAAAGTTGGTGGAGAAAATGAAATTGGAATTGATATAGGAACTTCAACAATAGCAATCGTTAGTGATAATAAAGTAGAATTAAAGATTTTAGCTGAAAAATATAGAAATAAATGAAAAAGAAAAAAACAAGACTACAAAGAAAACTAGATAGACAGAGAAGAGCAAACAATCCTAATAAATACAATGCTGATGGTACTATTAATATAGAAAATAAAGAAAAATGGAAAAAGAGCAAATCATATCTAAAAAAACAAAGTTAAAACTTTCAATTTTACAGAGAAAAATCGCAGAGAAAAAGGGAACAATCTCATAATATTTTTTAGCGAATAGTATACTAGAAATTGGAACAATAGTAAAAAGTTGAAAATATGAATTTTAAAGCTTTACAGAGAAGAAGCAAGAAAAACTGAAATATCTAAAAAAACTGGAAAATTTAAAAAGAAAAAAAGAGATTTGGAAAAATCATTATCAAATAGAGCACCTGCATTATTAATTGAAATAATAAATAGAAAATTAGAATGTATTGGAAAAAAATATAATAAAAATTGATACTTTTTAAAGTAAAAAGCTAGTCAACTAAATCATAATACAAAATGAATATGAAAAGAAAAAGTCTATCAAAAAGATGGGTAGAAATATTAGGAAATAAAAATACAAAGAGATTTGTATTCTGCATTTTTTTAATAAAAAAATGTAAAAAGAAAAATTTAGAAGAAGTAAATATAGAAAAAAAGCACAAAAAGAATTTAAAAATTTTGTTAAATTGCATAATGAAGAAATTGAAAAGAATAAAAAAAGGAAATGTAAAAAAACATTAAAATGTATGGGATTTTAAAATAAAAAAACTGGTTTTGAACCGAGCCAACAGGACGCAAATGTTCTCAATGGAGAGCTTGTCCATTAAAGTCTTAAGGAAATTAGCTAGTATTTGAATACTAGATATTCAAAAAGAAACTAAATAGTACTTAAGAACCTCGCGACTCTAGCACTCGTAGGGTGTCAGTCGTGAGAGGTTCAGATGGAAAGAACTATGGGTTCTGCAGAAGAAAAAAATAAAAAAATTATAGACGAAGTTATATTAAAAAGAGAACTAACAGAAGCTGAAAAGAAAGAAATGTTAAGTTTAAAAAAACGATGAATTAATAGCAAAATATAAATCTTACATCGAAATTGAAAGTTCAAAAGGATATCAAAATAACAAACTAGTTATGACTAAAGAATTTAAAAAAACTTAACAGAAACTGCTGTTATATATGATAAAGATAATAATTCTATGAAAATGGAGATAAAATACAAAGATAATAGCTTAAAAATGGAACTGCAAGATCTTATACTAATAATAAGTTAACACAAGAAATGCTTTTTTGAAAAACTCTACAGCAACATTACTTAGAGAATACCATGATAATGGTAATCTAGCTGCTGAATTACCTGCTAATGGAGAGGCTAAAACTTATTATGAAAAATGGAAAAGTTAAGGAATCTATTCCTATTAAAAAAATGGAAAAAGAGAAGGTGTAGGAAGAGAATACGATGGAGCAGGTAAAGTAATTAAAGAAACTTTATATAGAAATGATAAGGAAATAAAAAAAGCCAAAAAAAGTAAAAATAAAAAAATTATGATATAATGTATTAAATAAAAAAATAAAAAGGTGTTTAAAAATGAATTATAGAATAGCACTAATACATGGATTTTTTTAGAAATTATAAAGACATGGAAGAGTTAGAAAATAACCTTATGAATATGGGTTACACAGTGGATAATTTAAATTTTTCCACTGACTTTTTCCTTCTATTGATATGTCAATAGAAATTTTGAAGAAAATATCTTTTATCTTTAAAAGAGAAAAAAATTAATAAACAAAAATGAAATTGTATTAATAGGCTTTGGTTTTGGTGGTGTCTTAATAAGAGAAACTTTAAAATTGGAAGAAGTAAGTGGAATAGTGGATAAGGTAATATTATTATCTTCACCTATTAACGATTCTACTTTACATAGAAGATTAAAAAGAACTTTTCCTTTTTATTGACTTAATCTTTTAAACCACTTGCTATCTACTCTAAAACAAGAAGAGATAGAAGACGTTTTGACAAGGATATAGAAGTTGGACTTATAATAGGGAGAGAAAGTTCAGGATTCTTTGGTAAATGGCTAGGTGACTACAATGATGGATATATAGAAATGAAAGATGTTGCTTTTTCCAGCTGCTAAAGATAAGATACTAATTCCTATCACTCACAATGAACTAAATAAGAGAATAGGAACTGCAAGATACATACATAATTTTTATTGCAAAAGGGGAAATTTAGATTAGAGTAAATTAGGAGTTGAAATGCTAAATTTTAAAAAGCCTCAGCAAAATTCTTTTTAATATATTAAAAGTAATAGTATATGCTTTTTCTTATATTATTTTTCTTTTTATTTGCATAATTGCACTATATCAAATATATACTGAAAAAGATGGCTTTTAATAGAGGAATGGCTTTAATATTTCTTATAGTATTTTCAGTATTTCTCTCGCTTACTATGTGCAATCTGCTAAAAACTTTTTTTAACTCTTTGTTCAAAAGAAAGTAAATATAACTGAAAAAAACTATTTGAAAGAAAAATATTTTAAATCTTTAGATAAGTTTGAATTTATCTTAAAAATTGTACTGAAAGTCATGTTAAGGGTTTTAGCATATCTTTTTGTGTTTTTTTCTAATTGAAGTAAATATAGTCAGTGTTGCTGATGAAAATGCTAGAGATAGAGGAACTTTCCCTTTAGAAGCTATCCAATTTTTTTAACAGTAGCTGCACTTATTGCTCTACTTATCATGTTGTTTAAAGATCTTAAAAAAATATATCTTTTCCTTTCAGAAAAAAACATAAAAGCTCTTCCAGCTTTTTAATAAGAAAGTTCAAAGAAAATATAATAAAAAGTAAAAAAACTAAAATAAAAAGAACAATTAAAAAATTTAAAGATAAAAAAATATAATTTTAAAGATTTCATAGCAAAAGTTAAAGATAGAATTCATAGCTAAAAAAATATTAATAAATTCACAGAGTTTTTTTAGAAGATAGAACAAACTTCTTAAAAAGAAAAAAATTATTTCAAGAAAGGTATGAGATTTTTTTCTTAATGAAAAAAAGCTGATAAATTTCTGATAGGAGCCCTATCAAGTTTTTATCGGCTATGTGTCTTTTTAGCTTTTTGTAGTATTTTTATCTCTATATCAGGAATATTGATATATAAAACTTTAGTGTTTTTTTATTTTTACTTATTTGGAGTTATTTTTCACTCTTTTAATAGGAGCTATAGCTTCATTCCCATATATCTTATTTCTATTTTTCCTTTAGCTGACATTAAAAAAATGGGTTGTTGTATATCATAATCTTAATTCAAAAAGTAAAAAAATAAGTGAGTTACGAATGGAAATTTTTAGATAAAAAAATCAAATAGAATGAGCCGAGCAAATGCAGGAGTGTCTGAACGAAGTGAGTTTTCCTGATTTGCAGCGAATTCTTGATTTTTATCGTTAAGAAAAACTTTACTCAGTAACGAACTATTTTTTTACTTTTTATTAGTTTGCAACAACCCATTTTTTTATTTTTTACTTTATTTTTACTTGAAGAACTTCATCACCAAGGATAATTTTATTATCATCAGTTAATATAGCAGGAATTCCAATATATCCAATTTTTTTACTTCTTCAAATTCTTTTCTATTGTCTCTTAAAGATAAAAATTCTTTTTAAATTTTTTTCATACTTTCAGTAATATTTACAAACTCATATTTGTAATTAACTTTTTCAAAATATTCTTTTGCTTCAACACAATCAGGACAAAGCATTGATCCATATACTTTTGGCATTTATTTACCTCCATTTTATTTGATATTGTAAATTATATCTTATTCTTACTAAAAAAAATCAATTTTTATTTCTCAAATAAATAAAATTTTAAGACTAAGTTAATTTTTTTATGTTATAATTATAAAATACAGAATATTAGTTATGGGAGGCTTTTTGTTATGAATACTTCTTTTTTTGTTTCACTAGATAAAAAGGCATTATATCACAATATTGAATATTTAAGAGAATACAAGCAAAAAGGAATTATTACCTGTTTTAAAAGGTACAATGCCTATGGTCATGATATACTTTTTGATTGCAAAGGCACTTTATGATTATGATGTAAAAAGTTTGGGCAGTAGCTAGATATTCAGAGGCTGTAAGTATATGTGAATATTTTAAGACTTTTTCTATAGATGATTTTAAAATATTAATTTTTTGAATCATTAATAGATGATTACTCTCTTCTTGAAAAAAATATCCACAAATTTGTCCAACTCTTAATAGCATTAAAGACTTAAAAAAATGCTTTTAGCTAACAATATATCAATAGATAGATTATCATTAAAAAAATTGATTTTGGTTTTGGTAGAAATGGAATAAAAATATGAAGAAGTTGATGAACTTAAAAATTTAATTAAGTATAATAGTTTGAAGTTTTTTTAAGTATTTTTTTCACATCTATTTTTCAGCATCATATACTGATGGTTTAGAAATTATAAAAAAATTCACAGACTTAGTTAATATGCTAGGTAGAAATAATTTTTGAGATGGTACATCTTCAAAAATGCAGCAGGAATTTATAATTATGATGTGGATATAGTTACACATATAAGAACAGGAATGTTAACTTATGGTCTTCAAGAAGCAGGATTCTATGATTTAGATATGAAACCAGTTTTTACAGGGCTTATTGGTTATGTTGATTCTGTAAGATATGTAAATGAACTAGACTACGTTGCCTATCAAGAGCTATCTTCAATAGACCCAGGAACTAAAAAAATTGCAAAAAAATAAAAAAATAGGTTATGGTGATGGTTTTTCAAAAAGCTAACAATAAAACTACTTGTCTTATAAAGAAAAAAAGAATATGTTATTTCACAAGTTACTATGGATAATACTTTTATCGAAGTTGATGATAGAGTCAATGTTGGAGATGAAGTACATTTATATCATAGACCTAACGAAATTAAAAACAAAGACAGGTTTCAGTATGCTTGAACTTTTAATAGCTATATCACCTCTGAGAGTAAAAAGAATTTTTTTAAAGGAGAGGAAAACTAGATAATGATATTACTTTTTTAAAAATCAATAATTATTGGTATTGCTAATATAATCCCTGGAGTATCAGGAGGAACTTTAGCAGTTATGTTAAATGTCTATGATCCTATTACTGAAAAAGATAGGAAATTTCTTTTTGGTTGATAGAAAGACTAAGCTTTCTTATTTTTGGTATTTATTTATAGTATTAGTAGGAGCAGCGACAGGAATTTTTCCTCTTTGCCAATATTATTAAATATTCTATAACGAATTACCCTAAGATAACAGTCTCTGTGTTTACTTTACTTATATTGCCATCTATTCCTTACATAGTAAAAGGGCTAGATTATAAAAAGAAAAAAATATCTTAGCTTTTTTTGCTATGGAGCAGCACTTATGATAATTTTTTTATTCTTTTTAGGGCTAAAAATATGGAGATAAAATCTGCAGGAGCTGTTACTATACAATTAGTTAAAGGAGTTTGCTTCACAAGAGGCTACTTACTAAAAATTATTTATTTGTGGTGTAGTTGCTGCAGGAGCTATGATAATACCAGGAATCTCTGGTTCATTGTTACTTATGATGCTAGGAGAATATTATAATGTTGTATATTTAATTTCTTCTTTAGCAAGTTCTTTAAAAGAAAAAAATCTTTTACAATTTTATCGCCCTTGATTATTTTTAGCAATAGGGATTGGAGTTGGACTAGTTGCTTTCTCAAAAGCTATAAATTATTTATTAAAAAAATCATAAAGAATTCACTTTGTTTTTTTATAGAAGGAATAATAACTTTCTCTATAATTCAAAATGTGGTTAAGTATCTAAATATATTAAGGAGTTTTTAAATGAATCCAGTATTTTTTTAAAATTAGATCCTATAGAGCTTCATTATTATGGACTTATGTATGCAATAGCATTTTACGTTGGTATAACTCTTGGTAAGAAAATTGCAAAAAGAAAGAAATTTTTGATGTTGAATTAGTTGAGAATTATGCTTTTGTTGCTATTATTTCAGGTTTAATAGGAGGAAGACTTTACTATGTACTTTTTCAATCTTCCTTATTATTTAAGAAATCCTCTTGAAATTCCTGCTGTTTGGCATGGTGGAATGGTACTACATGGAGGAATAATCGGTGGAATAATTGGAACTCTTATCTATGCAAAGATTAAAAAAATTAATCCATTGACATTGGGAGATTTTTGCAGCGGGAATCATTTATACTAGGGCAAGCAATTGGTAGAATAGGTAATTTTATGAATGGAGAAGTTCATGGAGTTCCAACTTTCACACCATTTTTCTGTAATATTTAATTTAAAACCCAAATTCTATGAATGGTATTCATATTATCAAAATTTAGATTTAGTAGAAAAAAATCAAAAATATAAGGAGCTTGTTCCTTGGGGAGTTATATTCCCAGAAAGTTCTCCAGCAGGAAGTGAATTTCCTAATTTACCATTACACCCTGCTATGCTTTTATGAAATGGTTCTAAACCTTATAGGTTTTTTTCATAATTTGGTTTATTCTAAGAAAGAAAAAAATAAAGCACCTGGTTATATGTGGTGGTGGTATATCATAATCTATTCAATAAATAGAATAATAATAAGTTTCTTTAGAGTTGAAGATTTAATGTTCTTTAATTTTAGAGCACCTCATGTAATAAGTTTTTATTTTTAATTGCTATTTCAATTTTCTTTTTTTGAAAAAAAGATAATAAAAAAATATTTTAATTTATTGACAAATTTAATAAAAAAATGTTAGAATTCTTTAAGTAAAAGCCATCAAGAGAGATTGAGGGACAGGCTGTTGAGATCTCAGCAACCTGCACATTGTGTGTGGTGCTAATTCCTGATAGATGGAGAATGATTATTAAAATAACATTTCTCTATCTGGATTGGATAGAGTTTTTTTATTGTATTATTGTGTTTTTAATTTTTTTAAGGAGGAATGAATGAAAAAAATTTACATATTTTTACATCTGAATTTGTATCACCTGGACACCCAGACAAAGTTTCAGATCAAATATCAGACGCTATTTTAGATGCTTGCTTAGCAGATGACCCTAACTCAAGAGTTGCCTGTGAAGTTTTTTGTACTACAGGTTTAGTTGTAGTTGGAGGAGAAATTACTACTACAACATATATCGATGTTCAAGAAATTGTTAGAAAGAAAATTGATGAAATAGGTTACAGACCAGGTATGGGATTTGACTCTAACTGTGGAACTTTAAGTTGTATCCACTCTCAATCACCTGATATCGCTATGGGAGTTGATGTTGGTGGAGCTGGAGACCAAGGAATAATGTTTGGTGGAGCTGTTAAAGAAACTGAAGAACTTATGCCTTTAGCACTTGTTCTATCAAGAGAAATCTTAGTAAGACTTACTAAAATGATGAAAGCTGGAGAAATTACATGGGCAAGACCTGACCAAAAAAATCACAAGTTACTTTTAGCTTATGATGAAAATGGAAACGTTGACCATGTTGATTCTATTGTTGTTTCAGTTCAACATGATGAAGAAGTTTCACATGCTGAAATAGAAAAAAACTATTATAGAAAAAAAGTGGTAAACCCTGTTTTAGAAAAATATAAATTAAATACTGATAATATCAAATACTATATCAATCCAACAGGAAGATTTGTTATCGGAGGATCTCATGGAGATACAGGACTTACTGGAAGAAAAAAATTATAGTTGATACTTATGGTGGATACTTTAGACATGGTGGAGGAGCTTTCTCTGGTAAAGACCCTTCAAAAGTTGACAGATCAGCTGCTTATGCTGCTAGATGGGTTGCTAAAAAAACGTTGTTGCAGCAGACTTTGCTGATAAATGTGAAATTCAATTATCTTATGCAATAGGAGTTGATAAACCTGTTTCAATAAAAGTTGATACTTTTTGGAACTGCAAAAAGTTGATGAAGATAAAATTTCTGAAGCAATATCAAAAAGTATTTGATCTATCTCCAAGAGGAATAGAAAAAAAGCTCTTGAATTAAGAGAAGGTAAATTCAAATATCAAGATTTAGCTGCTTTTTGGACATATAGGAAGAACTGATATAGATACTCCTTGGGAAAGACTAAATAAGATTGAAGAATTGAAAAAGCTATTAACTTATAGGAAAGTGATGAAATGTTAAAGAAATTTTTCAGAAGCTCAAGAAAAAAAGGCTATAACTATATGCTATTTATAGAATTGGGATATTTAACTTCAAAAATGATTTATCTAGCTTCCAAGTAAAAGCTGTAACTATTGAAGGATATTTTGAAACAATAAAAACAAATATATGACTATGTTGAAAATATAGATTTCGAAGAAACAGAAGAAAAAAAGATGGAAGATATGAGTGTGAAGTTTCTAATATCTATGATGTAAGTAGAAAAAAATATTTTTATAAAAAAATGAAGGGCTTACATTTACAGAAGTAGATGACACTGATATAGTTGATAGAATTGTAAATAAAGATTCCCTAAAGAAATTGTTGGAAAAAAAGTAAAGAATTTTTTTAGAAGCAAGACTATAAATAAAATAAGGGCATAATGCCCTTATTTTTATTTTACATATGCTAAGAATTTTTTTCAGATAGTTCATGTCTTCCATGAGCAAGGTCGAAGAATTCTTTTTGTAGTGCTTTAGTTATAGTTTTATCTCCATTTCCAACTACTATATCATCAACAGAGTAAACAGGAGTAACTTCAGCAGCTGTACCTGTTAAGAATAACTCATCACAGATATATAAAAAGTTCTCTTGGTATAGCTTGTTCTACAACTTCATAACCTAATTTTTGCTAATTGAATAACTGTATCTTTTTGTTATTCCTCCAAGTGCAGAAGAAGCTAAAGTTGGAGTTATTATTTTTACCATTTAAAAACAACAAATAGGTTTTCTCCACTTCCTTCACTGACATTTCCTAAATAGTCAAGAGCAATACCTTCTTCATATCCATTATTAAGTGCTTCTAATCTAATAAGTTGAGAACTTAAATAGTTTCCTCCAGCTTTTTGCAAGAGAAGGTAAAAGTATTAAGAGCAGGTCTTCTCCAGCTAGAAACTTGTACTCTTATTCCTTTGTTAAGTGCTTCTTCTCCCTAGATATGCTCCCCAAGCCCAAGCAGCTATTGCAACCTCTACTGGACATCTTGATGGAGTAACTCCTAATTCAAAATAACCACGATAAGCTATTGGACGGATATATCCTTGTTCCAACTTATTAGCTTTTACAGTTTCAATTATAGCTTGTTCAATTTCTTCTACTGTATAAGGAATTTCCATTCTATATTTTTTTGCAGAGTCAAAAAGTCTTTTAACATGTTCTCTTAATCTAAAAATTGCTGAGTGCATTTTCTGTCTTATAGATTCTTATTCCTTCAAATACTGAGCTTCCATAGTGAACTACATGAGATAAAATATGTATATTAGCATCATCATGTCCTACTAATTTTTCCATTCATCCAAATTTTTTTCTGTGTTTATCATTTCAAAATACTCCTTAAATTTTTTTAGTCGTACTATAATAACTTAATTTTTAAAAAATCAAGTTTTTTTGAATTATTTTTTTCAACTTTTAAGGCTCTAAATGAATTTAAAACAGCAAGTATAGTAACTCCTGTATCAGCAAAAACTGCCATCCACATATCAGCTATTCCTAAGGCACTTAAAATAAGAGCAATAACTTTTTATTCCAAAGGCAAGAGCCATATTTTGCATTACTATCTTCATAGTCTTTTTAGAGCTTTTTAATAGCTGTTACTATCTTACTAGGTTCATCTGTCATAATTACTACATCAGCAGCCTCTATCGCAGCATCAGAGCCCATAGCACCCATAGCAATTCCCCACATCTGCTCTAGCAAGAACAGGTGCATCATTTATACCATCACCAACGAAAATTACAGAGCCTTTTTGATGTTTTATTTTTTTATTATTTCTTCAGAATTTGCTTACTTTATCTTGAGGTAAAAGATTAGAATAAGTTTCATCTAATTCTAAGTCTTCTCCAACTTTTTTTAGCTACCTTTTTCTAAGTCACCTGTAAGCATTATATTCTTTTTTAATTCCTATATTTTTTTCAATTCTTTTATTGCTCTTTTTAGCATCTTCTTTTTATTTCATCAGAAATTACTATGTAACCTGAAAATATATTATCAATCTCAACATAAAGTATAGTTCCTACATCAGTTACAGAAATATCCTTCGGAAGATTTACCAATTTTTCATTTTCCAACAAGAACTTTTTTTATTATTTATGACAGCTTCTATACCCTTACCAGAAATTTCTTTAATACTATTTATAGATGTACTATTAATCTCTTTATTATAATATTTTTTTGTATAGACTTTCGATATAGGGTGGTTTGAGCCTGATTCAGCACTAGCAACATAATACATAAATTCATTTTCATCTATATTTTTTCATCATAGACTACAACCTTTTTGAACATTGAAAACTCCCTTAGTTAGAGTTCCTGTTTTTATCAAAAAAACAACTGTATCAACTTTAGCTAATGCTTCTAAATAGTTTCCTCCCTTTATTAATACTCCTGCTTTTTGAAGCTGCACCAATTCCACTGAAAAAAAGCTAAGTGGTACAGAAATTACAAAGGCACAAGGACAAGAAACAACTAAAAAAATGATAAAGCTCTAAATACCCATAATCTAAAAATTATATTCTCCACTTATAATAGGTGGAAGAAGTGCTAATAAAATAGCTAGTCCTATAACGATTGGTGTATATATTTTTGCAAATCTTGTTATTAATCTTTCTGATTTAGATTTCTTAGCTGCTGCATTTTCAACTAAATCTAAAACTTTATTGACTGTAGAGTCGAAAATATTCCTTTTGTTACTTTTTGCTGTGATTAAACCATTTATATTGATACAACCACTAAGGATATTTGCTCCTTCTCTCACTTCAACAGGAACTGATTCTCCTGTCAATGCTGAAGTATCAAGACTTGTTTCACCTTTTATTATAGTTGCATCTAGTGGAACTCTTTCACCAGGTCTTATTTCAATAATTTCTCCAAGTTCTACTTCATCAGGATCAACTCTTTGAGTTTTATTATCTCTGATAACATTTGCATATTCAGGCTTTATATCCATCATAGCAGCAATAGACTTTCTTGATTTATTAATTGCATAACCTTGAAATAACTCCCCTATTTCATACAAAAGCATAACTGCAACTGCTTCTGGATATTCTCCTATTAAAATAGCTCCTAAAGTTGCCACTGTCATTAAAAAATTCTCATCTAAAAAATCTCCTCTTTCTATGTTTTTAACAGCAAGTAAGACTGTATCTTTTCCCACTAAAACATAGGCTACAAGTATTAATACAAGTTGTAGTGCTTGAGGCATTCTTATAAATAGAGTTAAAGTAAACAGTATAGCAGAAATAGCAATAATTATTTCCTTCTTTTTTTCATAATACACCGACCATTCTATTAAAATTTGACTATGCTTTTTACCATATTTACATCAGGTTCAACTTCATTCACTAATTTCTTTACTTTTTCAACAATTTCTTCCATATTTTTCACTTTCAAGAGTCATTTTAGTTGTCATGAAGTTTACCATAACTGATTTAACTCCTTCTAATTTTCGCAACTTTCTCTTCAATCTTAGATGCACAGTGAGCACAATTCAATCCTTCTAATTTAAAAACTTTTTTTCATATTAATCCTCTCCTTTTTTTCTTCTTGTATATGTACTAAACCTTGTTCAAAAATTTCTTTTACGTGATTATCTGCTAAAGAGTAAAGAACTTCTTTTCCAGATTTTTCTAAACTTTACTAAGTCTGCTTCTCTTAGAGCTCTTAATTGATGAGATACAGCTGACTTTTGTCATATTTAAAACATTGGCTATATCACAAACACACATCTCACTTACATCTAATGCCCATAAGATTCTTATTCTTGTACCATCTCCTATAACTTTAAAGAAGTCTGATAAATCTCCAAGAATTTCATCATTAGGAAATTCTTTTTTTACTTTTTCAACAATTTCTTTATTTACACTATCGCAATCGCAAGAGTTTACAGGTTTTACTGATTTTATTGCTTTCATAGTTTCACCTCTTTTTATATTAACAATTGATTATCTATTCAACTGTGTATATTATAATTGAATATACCTTCAACTGTCAAGAACTTTTTTTATTTTTTTAATAAAAAGAGAATTTTTTAAGTTTTTTTATTCTCAAAAAAATTCTCTTAATTAGGTCAGTTCATAGTTTATCAACACTATTTGACAAATAACCTATAAATATGTTCCATCTATATAGCTTTTTCTTAAATTAATTATTACTTATACTAAGATATATGATAATCTATTTTTTTCTGTAATTTTATAAAGAATTTTTTTAATCTTTCTATTACTACTGTTATTTCTCTGTTAACTCTGTGTTTTTTTCTAAATCATCTTTATCATAGACTCCATATTCTGAAAGACTATTATCATGAAAATTAAAATAAGTTCTTCTTAATTCAACTAAATTTATTAATTCTTTATCTGTTAATCTTTTTAATGTTATATTGATTTCTCCTAAAAATCTTTTTCATCTCTTCTATATATCCTTTTTGAGTTCTTTCTCATATCCTTATATTTTTTTCAAAAATTTTTTTATGATTTCTTCTACTGAGTCTCTAAGTTCTATAAAAATCTTCTTCTACAAAAATTTTTTTCTGCTTTTTTTAATTCTTCCCATATCATAATTATTTAACTCCTTTCATTTATTATTTAACAGGATAACTTTTTTTATTACTTTACCAAAAATTTTTTTGAATTTGGAATAAAATACTGTTCTTGATTTAATCCTCCAAAGAATGATCCACCTTGATAACCTACTGATTCTTTGTATTTAGGTATTCCTTCTGAGAATTCAATATAATATACTGTATCCAATATTGATTTATCAGCTCCATATTCTCTTATCTTAATTTCAGCATTAGGCTTAACCCACCATTTTTTTAATGGCAAGGTCTACCCTTGCTTCTACTTCTGAATTCTTAGCAACTCTTGTATACCAACTTCCATAAGGATAAGTTTCATCTCCCATTCTTACAAACATCCCACTTTCATTTGAAGCATCGTTATACATCCCACCATAAAAAAATTATTTATTGGTAGATTTTTTTGCTTTCTGCTAACAGACCAGGATTGGTAGTAGCATTATATTCATATTTATTTACATCATTATATTTAGACACTATTTTTTTCCTGGAATTTCTTTATCCATATAATCATTCAAAAAAATTTATTTTTCACTATCAGTTAAATTTGGATATTTAACTGGAGATTTTTAGTACAGGGTTATATGGTAGCTTACTTGCTACTTGACTTACCTTATTTGCTTCATTTGTTAACAATGGTGCAGTTGCTAGTGCTCTATTTGTTGTTAATGGTGGTACTAAAGTTCCGTTAGTTGCTACTGGTACAGGTGTTTTTATCATATAATACTAGAGAATTGTTTCCTGTCTGATATGAAACTTTAGATATAACACTTTGACTTACTGCTCCATTTCCCTACTAACATTTTAGAGCTTGAATTTGCTCCTATTAAAGTATTTGCTTCGTGAGGTGTTAAAGATGTTTCAAAAACCCGTTGACCTGATGAATTTATTCCCTGAAATGATATTTCTCCAGTTGTTAAATTTTTTTGTAAAATACCCATACTACCATCAGGATAAGTAGTTATATTTTTGATAAGCTTTTTGTTGTTCCACCAGGTGTTTCATCATTTATAAATACTTTACCTTGAATAGAATTTACTTTATTTTCTAAAAAGTAATTGTTCTTCATTTGTTACTCCACTAGCTGATACTAAACTAGGAACAGAAGTGAGCCACACCCAAAATCTTTTATCCAAGATTTTGGGTGTGGCTCATATCTTCTATCTATACAGTTTCTCATAAATTAATTGTATATTTTACACTAAATCATATGATACATAACTTTTTTTCTGTAATTTTATAAAGAATTTTTTTCCAAATCTTTTTTTGGCAATTTTTATTTCATCATTAGCTTTTATGTGTTTTTCTAAATTATTTTTTTATCATAAACATAATATGAATATATACTATTATCAACACGCGAATTAAAGTAACTTTCTCCTAAAAGAATTTAAATTTTTTTAGTTCCTTATCTGTTATCTTCTAATGTTAAATTAACATCAGCTAAAAAAATCTTTTTAAATCATCTATATATAAGCTTGAGTTATATCCCATATCTTTATATTTTTTTCAATTACACTTATTAGCTCTTCTACTGAGTCCCTAAGTTCTATAAAATCTTCTTCTACAAAAATTTTTTTCTACTTTTTTAATTCTTCACATATCATAATTATTTAACTCCTTTCATTTATTATTTAACAGGATAAGTTTCTATTATTTCTCCATATTCCCAAGAATCTGGAATAAAATATTGCTCCTGATCTAACCCACCTAAAAATGGTCATCCTTGATAACCCACTGGTCCTTTATATTTAGGTATACCTTCTGGAAATTTAATATAATACATTGTATCTAATATTGATTTCTCTGTTTCGAATCCTCTTATTTTTTTATTTCACCATTAGGTTTAACCCACCATTTTTTTAATAGCAAGGTCTACCCTTGCTTGTGCTTCTGAATTCTTAGAGACTTTTTGTATACCAGCTTCCATAAGGTTTTTATTTTTATCTCCCATTCTTACAAATATCCCACTTTCATTTGAAGCATCATTATACATTCCACCATAAAAAAATTATTTATTGGTGGATTATCTCCTATTGCTAATGATCGGGGATTAGTAGTGGCATTATAATGATAAGTCTTTATATCTTCATATTTAGAAGTAATTTCCCTGAAATTGGTTTATACTTATATTCCTCCAAGAATTTATATTCCTTATATCTTAAATTAGGATAGTTTATTTTATTATCTAATAGTTTTACTCCTGTTCCTACAAATTTCCCTGTTAGGTAAATTGCTGCTATATCTGCTACTGATTCAATATTACTTCCTGTAGATTTTTTTGTCTCCATTCAACTTCTTCTTTTTGATCCATATTGATCACTTCCTTTTCTTACTCTTCCGACTTCATCTCCTAATTTAGAACCAAATCCAAAGGTTGCAGGTTTAAAGAAACTATCTAATGCTGCAGAAGCTTCATTTACTGCACCTTTTATATCTGAATTAAAAAAATTTATCTCCTGCTTCAAAGGAAATGAAGTGGGGCATTTCCAAATTCATCAAAACTTTTTTAAAAAAATGATACCAAAATGATTTTTGCTTTTTGGATTACTTTCAATAACAACCTCTTTTTTTATACCATCTATTCTTTTATAATACTCTCTATCTGGACTATTTTTTTATTTAATGAATCTACTATAGGATTAATCTTTGATATTTTTTTCTTTCCTTCCTCACTTTCTGCATAAAGTAAATGTACAGTTTTTTTATAAAAAAATCTGGTCTAAAAATATAGTCTTCAATTTCTCCTTTATCCCCTTCCATTTCTTTTTTAAAACCTTAGGATTTATTTTTCCGAGCACCATTACTTGTTGTTGCTATATACGGTAAAGAATTAAAAAAATTCCCTTTGAACATTCTTATCTCTTAAATCAGAAGTAACTTCACTATCTTTATCCATCTTTGCTACATCAAAACTTGAAGCACTTATTGGATTTTTGTCACCTTTCTTTAATCTATCCTTTATCTCATCATAGGCTATCTCTCCTGCTACTGTTGAACGTAATTGTCCTTTATCATTTTCTTTTCCTCTTCCTAGCTCTAAGTCTTCTTTTATCTTGTATTCTCTTGCTATAGAAGCTCTTACTTCATCATCCTTTTGCATTTTTGGTTTATAAATATCTTTTTAGTTACTTTATCATAAAAAGCTACTAATTCTTTTTCCTTCTGCTTTTTAACTCATCTATTCTTTCTTTTTACTTTTTTTCTGATAATGCTGGATCATTTGGATCAAATTTTTTTCTATTACTACTCCAAGTTCTTCTCGTTGCTTTTTCCTTCTATCTATTGTAGTTAATAGTTACACCAGTTAATATTTCACTACTTTTTACTACTTGACGAAGAATAGTTATTTAATTCAACAACTTTTTTTAGTAATATTATTTACATTGTTATATATAAATTAATATTTTTCAGAAAATAGGTAGTCTAAAAATTTTTTTAAACTACCTACTTCTAGATTATTTTTTTATAAAACTTATTTTTATTTGTTTTTCTATAATTCCACTTTTTTTAGTATTATCAAATTCTATTACTGTAAAATGCGACATTTGATCATAAATATAAATTTTGTTCTTATCTTTACTTCTATAAAATATTTTTTTGTAAAAATACTCTATTCCGAGTTCTTTTTTTAATTCGCCTAATTCATAAGGGAAGTTGTAATAATATTCATCAGTGTAGTATTCAAAATTTTTTTAATATTTTTGAATTTTTAAAATTTTTTTCTATAATACACATCTAAATTATAATATTCACTGTTTTCTTCTTTTTTTATGAAAGTCATACAGTGTACATATAATATTGAATTTTTATATTGTAACTTTTTCTACTAAAATACTAGTCCAATCACTCATTTTTTTCTCCATTCATTTTTATCAAAAAAATAATCTCTATTCTAATTCCTTCTTTTGAAATAACTAAATTCTCAGTTTTTTTCGCTCTTTTTTTAAAGAAATAATCATATTTAAAATACTCATAATAAGTCTTAGTTTTTTTCTAAAAATATTCCTTTATTTTTGTCCATCAATTTCAACAGTACAATAAATAAAATTTTCATCTTTTTATTTTTTTATTTTATTTTTATCTATATATTCATATTTAAAGTTATATTTTTTTCCAATAATTCTTTTTTCTTTTTCCATTAATTTAGAAAAAAATAATTTCTATTTTTTTGAGGAGAATTATTAAATCTTTCCTCATCATCTTCTATAAAAAAACGTCATAAATTACTTCCATAGTTTCACTCCTCAAATTTTTATTTCATATTTACTTTTTACCATTTGTATTGTATAAATCTATAGTTGGATAATTTCCTTCTCCATCAGTAGAGAAATTTCTAAAATTAATTTTATATCCATTTTTTTATCAAAACCTTCAGTTAATACTTGCTCAACAGGACTTCCATCTGGAATTTTTTCTATATTTCTAGATCCCATAATTTCAACAGCTCTTGCTCTATAAAAATTATAAGCATCTTTAGCATCTCCTTTTAACATTCTAACAGTTTTATTCCAACCTCTAGTACCTACACTTCTCATTTCAGTTAAAGTCATATTTCTAATATCACTTGCATAATATCCTGCAACCTTATAATCAAGATAATAATTTGTTTTTATTATCATTTATGGTATTCATTAGGTATTCTCCACTAGAGTCAACTTTTTTTAACTGGTTTCCAATCTACTATGTTACTGACATCTTGTAATGGATTTTTTTACATTAACAGTTTTTACAACTTCTGCTTGATTTGAAAATTGAGTATTATCTAAGCCATTTATAGTTGTAAATTCTTGGTTCAAAGAAACAGTATTACTATTTATTGGAGAAGAATTATTAGGAAATTCTTTATAATTATTGATGTTAGTACTTGTATTTAAGTTTCCTCTATAGGTTAAATTAGGATATTTAATTGGAGATTTTAGTACAGGGTTATATGGTAACTTACTTACTACTTTATTTGCTCCATCTGTTAACAACGGTACAGTTGCTAGTGCTCTATTTGTTGTTAATGGTGGTACTAAAGATCCGTTAGTTACTACTGGTACAGGTATTTTATCATATAATACTAGAGAATTTAATACTAGAGAATTGTTTCCTGTCTGATATGAAACTCTAGATATAACACTTTGACTTACTGCTCCATTTCTCTAACATTTTAGAGCTTGAATTTGCCCCTATTAAAGTATTTGCTTCGTAAGGTGTTAAAGATGTTTCAAAAACCCGTTGACCTGATGAATTTATTCCCTGAAATGATATTTCTCCAGTTGTTAAATTTTTTGTGAAATACTCATACTTCCATCAGGATAAGTAGTCCTATTTTGATAAGCCATTGTTGTCCCACCAGGTGTTCCATCATTTATAAGTACTTTACCTTGAACAGAATTTACTTTATTTTTCTAAAGATAGTTGTTCTCCCTTTATTGCTTTATTGTTTGATACTAAACTAGAATTTGGATTTGTACTTAGTCTATTTAAAGCTTTTCCTGCAAAATCTCCTCCTACTTTTGCTCCAGCTAAAAAAATCCTGCAATATCTCCTATTTTACCATCAGGTGTTTTATTATTTTTTTATAATAATTTTTCAGCTGCCCCTATTAATGCTGAATTAGACACCTCTGATTTATTACCTATTCTAAATAAATTTTTCAGCATCTTTATAGAATTCTGGTGCTATTTTTTTATATCATTAGCTTGTGTAAAAAGTAATAGCTATTTTTGGTTCTTCTTTAGTCCCTTTATATATATCATATCCAAGTTTTTATTACTGTTGCACCAATAACTATTGCCCTTCCTTGTGGTGTGTTCATAGCTGCTTTTATAACTACTCCTGTTACAAAACCTTTTTCCTGTTCCTTTACTTAATTCTTTCATAAAAAGTGTCAAAAGGATATGCTTCTTTTTTTCTAAATAGTTATATCTTGCAGTTAAAAGATTTTTTTGATTTCAGGATTCTTTTCTTTTTGCTATTTTTTTCTTTTTAAAAATAGGCAATTCTTTTTTTGCATGTTCTGGTCTATGCCGTCCTTCAATCATATAGTCAACATTTCTATCATAATCTTTCTTAAAGTTATCTAATGCTGTTGTAACCTTTTTTTCTTTGCACCTTCTGGATCTTTATATATTATATCTGGATTATCATTCATTTCTGAAATATCTCTAGAGTATTTTTACTCCTGAAAGTCCTATTTTTTTACTAGACCTTTTTACTTGTTCTCCAATTTGATCAGAAGTAACTTCACTATCTTTATCCATCTTTGCTACATCAAAACTTGATGCACTTATTGGATTTTTTTATCACCTTTCTTTAATCTATCCTTTATCTCATCATAGGCTATCTCTCCTGCTACTGTTGAACGTAGTTGTCCTTTATCATTTTTCCTTTCCTCTTCCTAGCTCTAAGTCTTCTTTTATCTTGTATTCTCTTGCTATGGAGCTCTTACTTCTTCATCTTTTGCATTTTTGGTTTATAAATATTTTTTTAGTTACTTTATCATAAAAAGCTACTAATTCTTTTTCCTTCTGCTTTTAACTCATCTATTCTTTCTTTTTACTTTTTCTGATAATGCTGGATCATTTTGGATCAAATTTTTTTCTATTTCTACTCCAAGTCTAGCTTGTATATTTTTTTATCTGCTAAATCTTTTTTTCTGCGATAATATCCATTGCAGGTGCTGTTTGAACTCTAACTATTGCTTCCTTTATTTCTATTAGACTTCTTCTTTCAGCATCTCCTATATCTTGACTCTTATCTCCATTTATTACATTATCTATTGTTTTTTTACTACTGTTCTTCCTGTTGCTTTTTCCTTCTATTATAGCAATTTGTAAATCTTCTTTAAATTGATTTTCAGGATTTTTAAAGTATAGCTTAATAGTTTGAGATTCTATGTTGACATTTGTTTTTAAAATCTCTATCTTCTGTTATCTCTGTCATTGTATCTAAATCTCTGTTTATTTCATCTCCAGAAGATTTTTCCTATTTCTACATTCCCTATTACTGTATTCTTTGTTATCCCTTCTTGTTTTTTTATCAGAATAATTTACTCCTATACTTGTTATTCCAGAAGTTGATACTCCTACTGAACCACCTGCTGTTTTTTTAACTTATCTACATTTTTCTAAAGTTATATCCTACATACTCATCTATTGATAGTCTTTCCATTTTTCAGTTGTTCCTATCGCAGAAGCTGTATTTTTCTACCTTAGCTACCTTTAGATTACTTCCATCTCCTATTATGAAAGTACTTGCATTATCTACAACTCTTCTTTCTCCATTTGTTTGTAGAATAATTTGCACTTCCTGATGGCAGACCATTTGCTGATACACTTAAACTTCCACCTTTTTGTACTTCCCTTTTGTTGTAGATGTATTTTTGTTTACTTTCAATAGTCAGATTTTCTATATTTCCAGTAACTGTTCCACCTTCTTGGTTAAAATCCAGAAAGAGTCATATTCTTTGTATTGTTATGTACTTCATCTACATTTACAAATCTACCATTTTGGTAAGTAGTTCCATTGCTATTCATATTTGATTTAGAAGCTGAAATACTTACTCCATTAAATTCTGTTTGTGTTCCATCTCCATAACCTATAGTTACTCCCTGTTGATATTCCACTACTTTTTACCAGTAGATGAATATGAATTATTTAATTCAACAGCTGTCTTATTAATATTTTTCTACATTGTTATAGATAAACTTAGTGTCTTGTGCCTGTGTTCCAACATATTCAACATTCTTTACATTATTGTAAGTTATACTTGAATTTTCATCTTTTTCCCCTTATTGTTGTTACAACTGCACTTTCACTATGCGAGTTTGATTTTAGAACTTGATTTATTAAATCCTAAGTTTACTCCTATATTCGCATAGAAATTATTATTTGCTTGTGCTGCTTTTTTTGATTATCTTTTTCCAACAGTATTAGTTTGATTATTTTTTTATCATCATCATCGTCATCATCATTAGAATTATTTTTATTAACAGCACTTGTAGGAAGTTTTGTCCCTTGATTTGAAGCTAGTCCACTAACTATTCCTGTAACAGTATTAGTTGCTGAAGCTAGTACCTCCAAGTATATCTCCTGACTTCATTTGATTAAATGAGTCTACTCCTTGTTTTGCTCTATCTAATGCTTCTGATTTTTATTCTTACAGATAAGTTTACTCCACTACTCTTTGATGATGTTTCTACATCTCTTATATCTTTTCTTGCGCCAAATTTTTACATCACCATTATTTACAATAACTTTTCCATGAGTGAAATTAGTTGCTGTTATTTCTGCTCCCTTATTAAGAGTAACATTATCTCCTAATACTAGATTAGATTTAGCATTTGTTAAATCTTTTTCTTTTAACTTACTTTCATTTTTTCCATAGCCAACAGAGAAACCTCCACTTCCTATGCTTGAACTAAATCCTTTTTTTCTTCTCTTCTAGCGAGTATGAACTATGAAGTTCATTAGAATCTGTTGTTAGTTTTTCCATTTATTATAGAGTTATCTCCTAGAACTAGATTACTTCCTAAGACTTTTTATATCTCCATCAATTATAGCCTTATTTTTTTACATATAGATTACTTTCAGCATTTATTTCTTGATGTAATTCTTCTGTTACAGACTTTCCAGTAAGACCTCCAAAACCTTTTTTTAGTCTTTTTGATGATAAGAATAGTTAATATCTTTTGTTGCTGCTTCTGTTATATTTCCCTTAGCTGAAATATTTCCACTATCTTGAGCAACTACATTACTACCTAGAATATTTACATCTTTTCCACTTGTAATATTTAGCTTCTCTCCTACTATATTAGAAGCCACATTACTTGTTCTGTAATTAATAGTTTCTTCTGATCTAGAACGTCCAAATTTCTTTTTTTACGGCTTTCTTTATGAGCTAAATATTCACTGTCTGTTGCTGACACTATATTTACATCTCCATCAGCCTTTAATATTTGCTTCTCCTTTAGCAACTATATTTGAACCTTTAATATCAACATCATTTTTTTGCATTGATATTAATATTGTTACCTTCTATATTACTTGAGATATTACTTTTATTATCAATAGTCAAATAATTTTTTTAGAATCACCACTATGGAAATATCTATTTTTCTTCTACAGTATCAATATTAACATTTTTTTAGCTGTTATAGTTAAGTCTTCATCAGCTTTAATAGAAGCTCCACTATTTTTGAAAATCATTTTTTTGCATCTAGGCTTATATTTTTTTAGCTTCTATACTAGCTAGATTTTCACCAGTACTAATTCTATCTAAATCATGTCCATTAATTCTTAGAGTGCTTAAATTAGAAATATCTTTTGCACTAACAATTAAATCTTCATTAGCTTTGATATTTGCTCCTATATTATCTACTGAATTTTTCAGCTGTAATATTTACAAAAATTTCCATGTATATTTGCTTTTATTTGCACCAAGTAAAGACTTATTTATTAAACTATCTGTTGTAATAGAAATATTATCAGCAAATAAATTTCCAGTATTTCTGTATATTATTAGCTTTTTATCGCTAAGTCTTGACCAGCTTCTATAGAGGCATTTTTTTATTTTTTTAATTTATTTAAAGTATCTTTTGTTAAATATACTTTAGGTATTAAAACTTTTTGACCATTGATATTTTTCTTCAACATACCATATTATATTACTTTTTTTAATTCAGATATTTGTTTATTTGATAAAAGAAACACCTAGTTTTTAAGTCTAGTCTTTCTCTTTCAGAAATTGCATTATCAAAAAAATGCTTTCATTTGCTCTTTATCAGATTTATAGTTTCCTAGAAATCTTTGACCAGTAATCTCTAAAATAGTTTTACTGATAAGTTTTTGTTTCATATATTGAATCTCCTATTATTTTTTTAAATCTTTATCAGGTGTAAATTTTATATTTTTTTAAATAAGATAATCAGCACCTATATATGAAGACTTATCAATAAATTTAACATTACTTTCAATAAAATATGAAAATCCTTGAGTACTTCCAATTTTATCATTTATTTTTAAAAAGTCCTTTATCATTTTTTTAGGTAAAAATTACAAAAGTCTTTTTGTGTCAAGAAATTCTTTAAGTTCAAGATTTTTTTATTGTTTAAAACTATGTTTTCAACATTTACATTTTTTTAGCACTTGTTTCAACCTTAGTTCCCATATTACTGATTGTATTACTAATAAATCCATTTCCTACTTCATTAGCTGTAATATTTAAATTTTTCTCCAGCAGATATTTTAGCATTTTTACCAGTTCCCTACTTGAGTAACTATCTTATCCTTGACAAAAAAACATCTCCCTTATCCCAAGGTTTCCCCAACAAGAACTTTTCCATCCATAACATATTTTTTTCTTAATTCTATTGGATTTCTTGCATTTTTCATGAAATTCAAAACCTCTTATGAATTCTGCATTTACTTCTATAGGAATATTAAGATTAATATTTTTTTACATTTTTGAGCCTTTATATTAACATTTTTTTATTAGCTAAAATATTAGATTCTTTATTCTCTATATCATTTTTTTAGCTACAAGAGTAATATTTTTTTATTTGATTTTTATATTCCCTGCTTCACTTGTATAGTTACTTTCAATTTTATCAACCTTTATTTAAACGTACAGTATTTACATAGCTTTCCTTTCTTTGCCAAGTCCATTGACCATTTTCCAGATGGTGATATGAAACTCTTCTCCAGGTCTACCCATCATGACGAATATATTTTACTATTCTTCCATCATGGCTTTTTACTATATACTTTTCTAAAAATATTCTTTAACTATTTCTGTTGCCATTTCATTATATTTTATCAAAATCAAGCTTTGAAATATCTATATTACTTTCATTTGGTGCTAGAGTTCCAATAACTTTATGGCTTCCACTTATTTCAGAAAGATTCTTAATATCTTTTGCTTCTATTCTAATATTTCCTTCACTAGTTATATCAGCTACATTATTTATGAATTCTCCATTATCACTTATCGCTGAAAAAAATCTCCAGTGGTATAGATATCTGCTTTATCATTTAAAAAAATTTATTTTTTTAAATTTAATATCTGTATCCCTGTAGAATAGATTAAACCTTTATTTGTTATATTATCTACATCAATATTTAAATTACTATCTGAAATGATTTGTTTATTATTTACAATATCTTTAGCTGAAATTTTTTTAAATTTCCTATTGAACTTATTAATCCCATTATTTTTCAATATTATTTTTTTATTTTTTTAAATTATTAGTATTTTTCCTCTCCAAATAATAGTTCACCTTCATTTTTTTAGATATTCTGCATCTATAGTTAAACTTTTAACTGCTCCTATTGAACTATCAGTATTATTGAAAATATTTTTTTAGCTTTTTATATCTATATTTTTTTACTACTAATTTTTTTATTATTAACTAAATCACTATTCAAGTTAAGTTTTATATTTCCATTACTCTCAAGTATATCATTATTTTTCTAAAGATTTAGCTTTAATATTTAAACTATCATTTGCTAGATATTTTTCCTTCTAAATTTAAAGTTTCAGTAGTTGAAATTTCTATATTTTTTTAGTAGCCTGAATACTACCATTAGTATTTTTTTATATCATTAGTATTAATCTTAGTATTTTACTGAAGAAATTGTACCATTTATATTATCTAAAGATTTTTTTCAATATTAATATTACTAGCAAGAATATTTTTTTAGAATTTTTTTAAATTATCAACATTTAAAGTTCCTCCAACTTTAATACTATCTTTATTACTTATATCCTTAGCATTAAAAGTTTTTCTTTAACTACAATTTTTTTCCATTGTTATTAAGAGTTGTTGAGTTAATATTTTTCACTTATAAGTCCTCCATTATTTAAAAAGAGTCTCATTTACATTTAATTTCTTTTCTGTTGCTACTGCTCCTGTGTTATTTAAATTATTGACACTTATATTTTTCTTTTTGCTATTAATGTTTTTACTTGATACTACATCTTTTGCTATGAAGTTTTTTTATTTGTTAATATTTCTCCATCATTATTTACATTTCCATTTATTGAAATACTATCTAAACTTTTTATATTTCCATTATTCTTTAAATTGTTTGCTACTTCAATTTTTTTGAATTCGCTTGTATACTTTCCACTATTATTTAAAGAACCATCTACATTTAAAATATCTCCTGTTAAGATATTTCCTGTATTTTTCTAAATTTTTAACACTAATTTCTTTTATTGTACTTTTAATTCATTTTAGTATTTCTTTTAAATCTTTAGCACTAAACTTTTGAATTAGTTAAGATACTTCCACTATTACTAGCATTTTCTGAAATCTTTATATCTTCTATGGTTTGAATTTTTCCTTTGTTTTCAAGTGAACCATTAATTTCTAATTTCTTTTCTGTTGCTACTGCTCTGTGTTATTTAATATACATTTATATTTTCTTTTTATTAATCTTTTACTGATACTGAATTAGTTAAGATACTTCCACTATTACTAGCATTTTCTGAAATCTTTATATCTTCTATGGCTTTGAATTTTTCCCTTTGTTTTTCAAGTGAACCATTGATTTCTAATTTCTTTTTCTGTTGCTACTGCTCCTGAGTTATTTAAATTACTAACACTTATATTTTCTTTTTGCTATTAATGTTTTACTTGATACTACATCTTTCGCTATGAAGTTTTTTTATTTGTTAATATTTCTCCATCATTATTTACATTTCCATTTATTGAAATACTATCTAAACTTTTTATACTTCCATTATTCTTTAAATTATTTGCTACTTCAATTTTCTGAATTCGCTTGTATATTTCCACTATTGTTTAAAGATTCATTTATATGTAAAGAACTTGCTGTTGAAACATTTCCTGTATTTTCTAAATTTTTAACACTAATTTCTTTATTTGATTTTTAATTCATTTGTATTTTCTTAAATCTTTAGAACTAAACTTTTGAATTAGTTAAGATACTTCCACTATTGTTAGCATTTTCTGAAATCTTTATATCTTCTATGGCTTGAATTTTCCCTTTGTTTTTCAAGTGAACCATTGATTTCTAATTTCTTTTCTGTTGCTACTGCTCCTGAGTTATTTAAATTACTAAGATTTAAATTTTTCCTTAGCAGAAATATTAGAGCTATTTTCAACATCTCCATTTAAAGAAACTTTGTTTCCTGACATACCTGTTCCAGCTAACTTAATTTTATCCGCTTTTTATTGATATATCTCCATCAGAATATGTTAAATCTTTTTGAACATACTCTTTTCCTTTTATATCAATTCCTTTAGCTTGAACCTTTATTAATTTTTATTTGTCCATCAGCAGTTATTTCTAATTTCTTATCTTTTGAAACTATGAAAGGAATCTGAATTTACTCCAACACCTTTATCTGTTGAAACTATTTTAATAACTCCTGCATACATTCCTCCTAGTTCACTAGCATCTATCGCAAGAGTATTAGAAGAATTTTTTTGTCATTTGACCCTGTCTTTATATTTAAGTTATTAGCAACTATATTTCCTCTAAGTTCTAAAGTTTTAGCTATTATATCAACATAGTCAGTATTGTTTCCATTAAAACCTTTTTGGTCCTATTAAAACATTTCCTTTTTCAACATCTATACCAACAAAATCTCCATCTTTTTAAATTTAATTTTTCCTGTTGTTGCTGTGAAATTCTTTTATATTAATAGTTCCTGAATTATTGATATATAGCCCATTTTCATTAGCTAGAATAACATCAACTTTTTGTCTGCTTAAAGCCTCTAAGTATCCTTCAATCTGTGAACGATTAGAACCATTTACTTGAAGAATTATTAAATTTGCTGCTTGATTAGGTGCTAAAGTTTGGATTGGCATTTATTAGACCACCAAGATAGCTTCTTCCTATATTATCAGCATTATTTAATATTTGTCCTTTCTCATCAACATTATATTCTTTAAACTCATTAATACTGACTCCTCTATCATTTGGAGTTGATATATTAACAATAGGAACTCCGTTTCTACTTTCATCTATCTTAGTATTGTATGTTGAATTTGGATCTACAACTAAATTTGCCCTCAAATATCTCCAGTGTATGAAGTAATAGAAAAAAATTACTGTAATCACTCTTTTTTTAGTATTTTGTTTCTCATATTTACCCCCAATTAAAAATCTTATTTTTCAAACTTGTACTAAAAATATATTTCTCTGTCTCTTGGTTTGATATAGCTTGAATGTGATAAAGCCTTCGCATAGGCTAAATCAACATCTAAATATTTCATACTATATCTCAAACCTATTGATGTCCCCACTGACGTAACCTTTTCCATAAACAGAAGGATTTTTATTATTTCTAACTGCTCCATATGAATAGCTTATATATGGACTTAATCTTCCCATTTTTTTCAGAGTCTATTATCTTGTATGATAGTTCATTTTTCAATCTCTATAGCTCTATCTCCCATAATATTTCCTCTTCTATGATAACCTGGAACAGAACCTACTCCTCCTATAGATTGTTTTTTTCAGAAGCATATAGAACATCTTTAGAATGGCTTGTTAAAGTATTAAATCTGTATACTAATTTCTTTGTTAATGGCTTATAGTAATTAAGATTTAAACTGTATTTTTTTGAAACTCAGCTTTTTGGAGTATTAGAAGCTCCAAGAGCTCTTAAACCTCTTTCATAGTCTAAAGTTATTCCAAATATCCCACCATAAAATACTGTTGTTCCATTTAAAGAAATATCTCCCTATAGTCAATATTCTATCTGATAAAAAGAGTATCCTCTATATAGCTTTTTATTATGCTTTCTTTTTAATCCTACTCCTAAACTTAATTTACTTTTTTTGATTTCTCCATAGAATTTTTATCTAAATTAACAGAGAAACTACTGCTCATAGTTTCCATATCATAGATAGTAGTTGGAGTGTAAAAAAACTACTAATATTTTTCACTTCTACTACTTCCCTAAAGATAGAGTATAGTCTCTAAATTTCATAGTATATCTAAAATTATATAAGTCTAATTCTCTTTTGTATGGTAGAGTATCTTTCGCTGGGTCATAACCTTTTGGACCTATTGGTAATATTTCTCCTGGTTTTAGACTTTCTGTTGTTCTTTTCCAACTCCTATCAGCTTTCTTTTTTTGTGTACTGTCATATATGAGAAAGTATACTCTATCTCCAATTCCTAATGGACTATCTATATTTATTGAAGTTCCACCTCTCCAAATACCATTTTGATTATCTTCTCCATAATTATTAGTTAAAAGAGATATAGTAAACTTTATCTTTCATCTCATTTTTTTAATTTTATTATTGAATAATTTTTCTTTATCGCTCGGAATAATTTCCATAGTCATATTATTTGCTTCAAGATAATTAAAATTCTCTGTTGTTGTATCTAAATCTCTAACATTTAGTACTTTTTTTCTTCTTTTGTAGACACTAAAAAAATACTTCTTTAACTTATCTAAAGAATCATCTTCATTGAGTATTATTTTTTCAATTTTTTTCCTGAGATTATTTTTTTAAATTTAAAGTTTCTGAATTTAAGTTGTTGTTTTTCAGATAGTGATGCTGTTGATGTAACATAGCCTTTTTTCAATTAACCTATTTGTCAATTCTGTAATTAAATTTGTTATATCTGTACTTCCTAAATCTCTATCTACATATTTTCCTAATATTTCTCTTTTTCTATTTCATTTAATAGTTTTTCATTATCTTCTAAATTTATTTTGAGATATATGAAAATTTAATTTCATCTACAGAAATTTCTTGTTTTTTTCTGTTTTTAATTGATTAAAATTATCTTCTCTTTGTTGAAATTCTTTTTGCAATCTTTCTTGTTCAGATCTTTGTTCTTGTTTTTAAAATTGTTCTTTCATCTTCATTCTCATTAAAAGAATCTGAAAAAGATAAAAATACTAAAAAAACTAGAAAAAAATATATGTTATTACTTTTTTTCATGTTCCCTCCCTTATATTATATATATTAAATTTTTTTGTTAAATTACATCAAACAATAAATGCTATTATATATTATTTTTTTATTTTAAAATCAAGTTTTTTTAATAGTTTTTTTAGATTAGTGTACAAAAAGAGAATTTTTCAAGCTATTAATTCTCAAAAAAATTCTCTTAATTCTCTCAAGTCATAGTCTAAACTTTTTTTATCAACACTATTTGATAAATAACCTTTAATAATCATTTTTTTGTATCTAGGTGCAACAAATCCTAAAAGACCAATTTGTGGAATATTCCACTCATTAGCTAAAGTAGATAGTACATCTAATTTCATCTCCTATAGAACTTCTTGCCAAAAAAACTCATATCGTGCTATTTCTTCATTGTTTGAAATTCTTTCAATACTTGCTAGATAAGTTTTTTTGTAAAAAAATGAAGAAAATTCATTCAAATAATCTGAACCTCCCACGACTGACACCCTACGAGTGCTAGAGTCGCAGGGGTTCTTGGGTAGTAGTTGCTTCTGTTAGCCAACTAAATTTACCAAGCTATCCCCATAGTTCCTACGGTTCATATATTGTATATTTAAGCACTTATACCTAATATCTTTAGTCCTTCTTTTTAATATGTTTTTAGCTGCATTTATATCTCTATTATGTACAGCTCCACATACTGGACAAGTCCATTCTCTCACACTTAAATCTTTTTACTTCTTCATTTCTATATCCACAACAATTACATATTTGACTACTTGCAAAAAAATTTATCTACTCTTACTATTGTTTTTCCATGCCATTTCGCTTTATAACTTAATATTCTATTAAATTCACTCCATGATACATCTACAATATTTCTTGCTAATTTATGATTTTTTTACCATATTTTTTTACTTGTAAATCTTCCATACAAATAATATCATATTCTTTTTATTAGCATTGTTGATAATTTTTTTGCAAAAAAATCTTCTCTTTGATTTGATATCTTTTTCAAATAATCTTGCTACTTTTTATTCTAGCTTTATTTCTATTTGAACTACCCTTTGGTTTTTCGTGATAGTTTTTCTTTTGTAATATAGCTAGTTTATTCAAAGATTTTTTTGTAAATATTTTTGGATTTTTCTATTGAGATTTCATCACTGGTAATCGCAAAGTCCTTTATACCTAAATCTATTCCAACATTCTTATTTGTACTTTCTAACTTTTTCTACTTCTACATCAGTACAACACAGAGATATATAATATTTTTCCACTAGGTACTTGTGTTATTGTTGCACTTATTATTCTTCCTTGTGGTTTCATTTTATCTCTTATTTTTTTAGTTTTTCCTAACTTAGGTACTTTTATCCATTTATCTAAAAAAACTCTATATTATTATTTGTATAATTGGTTCTGTATGATTTTTCTATTATCTTTCTTAGATTTAAACTTTTGGATAACCCTTTCCACTAAAGAAATTTTTTTATAGGCTTTATCTAAATCTTTTTAAAGAATTTTTGTAAAGAAAAATTTATCTACATCTTTTTAACCATTCTTTTTCTTGTTTTAAAACTGTCAGTGCTTTTGCTACATTGATTATATGACATAGATTTTTTTCTCTTTGTTATATAGCTCTTGTTTTTAAATCTAAAAAAATGATTATAGACATATCTTACACAACCAAAAGTACAATTTAATATTGTTATTTGAGTTTTAGTTGGATAAAATCTAAACTTATATGCTTTTTTTCCATGCGATTTCACCTCCATTTACCTATATATAGTATACCACTTTTTCATACTATAAGTAAATGAAAAAAAGTAAAATTTTTTTCTAAATATATGAACCTAAAACTGACTCAGTCGTTTTTAGAGGGTTGTCGTTCACATAAGTACGCTACCACTTATGCAGTTCTCTTGGCATATACACTCCTTAATAAATTAAGGAGATTAGCCTTGAACTTCTTAATATTTCTATTAAGCACAGACTATATCTTATCCCACAGCTCTATCTGTTTGGGTCTACCCACTTCCACTAGCTTTAGTGTACTTCCCTCAGGAGGAATAGTCGTTGAACCTTACCTTTCGGTCTTGGCTGCTGATTGCCCATTATCTTAACACTTAGGATTTAACCTTATGTCATCTAGTATATTTTTTCTGCTTTCGCCACTTTCACACTTGTACCATATTTTTATTTAGGTACTATGTTGTAGTTATACTAGTTTTAGGGGTTTCCAGCAATTCGAGTAGTATTGGATAGCTTTTTTTAAAGTTGCTACCTCTACATACATATTTCTATATATGCTGACTATACTTAATGGTCTAACTCATGACTGACACCCTACGAGTGCTAGAGTCACAAGTGTGCGACCATATTTTTTTAATCAACATCAGCTACTGATAATTCTATTTTTTTAATCCATAATTTAGTCCAACTTTACATCTCTTTTTTTCTTGCCTGTTTCATCAGCTTTACAAGTTTTTGTACTTCCCTTGCTAAGAATCCAATCTTTATTATTTAAGCTATCAACTTTACTAGATAAAAATTTCTTTAAATTCAGTCATTTTTTTCTAGAAAAATATTTACATGCATTTTTCAAAAAAATATCTAAATTATCCATATCAGTGATTTCCTTTCCAAGTTGATAAAAAAATAACTTATATTTTCATAACATACTCAATAATATTATAAGTATGGTCTGCTATTCTCTTATAGTAATTGATGATATCTAGGTAACCTGTATTCAATCTTGCAGGTATATTCTCAGATCTTGAGAAATGCTCTCTTTTTACTTCTTTATAGTAAGATTTCAACTCTTGATATTTTTTTAAACCTGTTGAATATAGTTCTTTTTTTCCCCTGTTTTTTTACTGCTCTACTTATATCATTAAATAGTTCAACAGAAAGAGAATGAAGCTTGAATACCATCTTGGCTCTAGTTTCATCAAGGTCAATAGAGTTTTTCATAAAAGCATATATAGTCTATTTGCTATTCTATTTTTGATAATCACCAATAGTTTCATACTCATCACAAGCTAATAAGTTCATTCTAGTATCTTCAATTAAAGATTTACTCAAAGATTTACTTAATAATGAGAAATTTGAATCATAAATTTCTTTTTCATATAAATCTAGTTTATCTTCAGCTGCAACTATTTCTTCATTGTATTTAGCAATTTTTTTCTTTTTTTCTTTTTAATGATTCTTCTAATTTTAAGAATACATCATCTATCATAGTCACCATAGAACTTACCTCTATTTTTGTTTGATCTATGATTACATTAGGTAAAGTCATTTTCAAAGAAGCAAGCTTAGTTACTCTTTGTTCATCTTCACCTGTATCTTTAACAATGTATAATAGTATTTTATCTAGTAGCCCAACAAAAAGGTATCAAGATAATTACATTAGTTATATTAAAAAAATTGTATGAGCTGCTGCTATTGCTGCTCCCCATATGATGTACAGGATCAACAAAATTATTTAAAAATTTTTAAATAAAATCTAAATATAGAAGTTACCCAAAGAACTCCTATTAAATTGATAAGTGTATGGGCAAAGGCTGCTCTCTTCGCATTAGGTTTAGCTCCTAAGGAAGCTAGAAAAAGCTGTTACTGTTGTCCCTACATTTTCTCCTAAAACTAAGGCAACTGCTGCTTGATAATCTATAAGCCCTTGAGATGCAAGAGCTATTGTTATACCTATAGTAGCTGCTGAAGATTGAATTAAAGCTGTTATAATTGCTCCTACTGCTGTTACTTTTAGTAGACCAAAGTATGAGTCAACCTTAAACATCTTAAACATTTCAATGAATTCTGGCATATCTTTTAAAGGACTAAGGGCTTGGCTCATAAGTTGTAATCCAAAAAAATATTAATCCAACTCAATGATTGCACTTAGATTTGTTCTAGCCTTTTCTTTTTTCATAAACATATATAGGATAGCTGCTGCTCCAACTATTGGAAGTCCATACTTACCTATATCTAAAACTAGTAACCAACCTGTGATAGTTGTTCCTATATTCGCCCTAAAATAACTCCTAATGCTTGCTTTTAAAGTTAAAAAGCGAAGCATTTACAAAACCAACTGTCATAACTGTACTAACAGATGATGACTGCACTAAAAGCTGTTATAACAATTCCAACTAGAATACCTAATATTCTATTGTTAGTTAAAAAAGCTAAAATCTTTTTTTAACTTTGGACCTGCTATTTTTCTGCATACTTGTTGACATGTGTTCCATACCATACAAAAAAATAGACCTAAACCACCGATAAGTTGTAATATAATTTTTTTATACATGATCCTCCAGTAATTCTTTCTAAAAAAAATAATTATCTTACACATTCTTTTTCTATGCTATATTTTTTTAACAGATAAAAGGGGTTTTGTATGACATTTTTTTGCTTCTCTTAATCCTTCATCACCAAAATCATCTTCTCTATTTACTAATTCATAGCCTTGCCATTCTTCTTGTAAATATATCATATTTATTGCTTGATAACTTCCTATATAGTCAATTAAAAGCTTTTTCAGTATGAACTAATACCATTTTTATCGTTCAATGCTTCTCCTAGACTATAGGCAATAATTTGATTATTAACTTTTTAAAAAAACCACCTTTGATATCTAAAGCTATCGTAATTTTTTTAAAAGTTGCATTATTCCTTCATTTTCATTTTTTTAGAATTTCTCCACCAAACTCTGAATGAAGTTTTATACCATTTTTTTCTTGAAAAAGCAATTACTTCTCCTATATTATCCTTACTTATACTTTCATAAGTATATTCATAATTTCTTTTCTAAAATTAGCTACTCTATTTTTTTCTTAGCATAGTGTCTACCCTTTAAAGTTGATAGACTTTCATAAGAATAAATATAGTCCTCATAATCTCTTTTTCTCTTGTAAATTAAAATCATCTTTTAATTTTTTTCATACCAATATTCTGTAAAAATAGTGAATAGGTACATTTTTCCTCTATGATATTTTTTTATTTTTTTCTTTCATAGCAGTTATATTTTTCAGGAGTATCATTTTTTTAGGGATAGGCATATAGTAATATGCCTCACCCATATATTTCACTTCTGATAGTCAAAACATCATTTTTCTATTTCATATTCTGTGTTTTCTCCAAAGCTCCATAAGAAAAGATTAGAAAAAAACTTAAATCACAGATTTCAAACCTATTTTTTTGTGTATTCCTCAATAGTGTCTTTGGACTCTATTGTTAATTTTTTTCACATAATTTCTCCTATCTATTTTTGCCAACTTGTAAATAGCTTCTACATATATTTGAAGAAGTTTATCAATTTTTGAGATCTCTAAATATTCATCTCTTTGGTGCATTCTATCTTCTTGTTCTGGAAGTAAAGCTCCAAAGGCAACAGTGTTATTTGCATATTTAGCGTAAGTTCCTCCACCAATTGCTACTGGTTCTGCATCTTTATCTCCTGTTAAGTCTTTATAGATATCCATTAAAGTTGAAACTAAGAAACTATCTTTTGGTACATATAAAGGTTGAGTATTTGAATGTAATACAAATTCATATCCAAAATCTTCAGTATTTTTTTCTTAATAGTTTCTATTATTTGTTCATTTTTTAATTTTAACAGGAATTCTCATATCTAACCAAATTTCAAGTTCATTATTTTTCTAAATTAATTTTTTTCCTAAGTTTAAAGTTAATTCTCCTGTTTCTCCATCAGTACATTTTAACTCCAAAAGATTCTCCATCAGTTTCCATTTTTACAAATTTATCAAAAGAATGTAACTATACTTTTTTTAATTCTTCATTCTTAACTTCAAAATCTTTTTAAAAACTTCAAAAAGAGCTGATACTGCATTGTATCCTTTGCTTGGATATGCTCCATGAGCTGGGATTCCTGCTGAAACTACTTTATATGTATTTCCTTCTCTTTCAAATTCAACTTTATTTTTGTTTCTAACTTCTCCAAGCATATCTACAGGAATTTCTCCATTAGCTTTGTTTTGGAACAGAGTTAAAAAGCATTTCCACCTTTTTATTACTACATCTTGTAAAGTGTTGAATTTTTTCTTTATTTTAACTCTTACACTTCCTTTTTCTGCATAAGTTACAGGGAAACTTGAATCTGGTGTGAATCCTATAGTAGGTTGAGGCATTTTTAATTCCCCAAAGTAATATTTTAAACAAGCACTTCCACTTTCTTCGTCTGCTCCTAATATCATTCTAACTTTTTCTATTTAGTTTTATTCCAGCATCTGCTATTGCTTTCATAGCAAATAAAGAGATTATAGCAGGTCCTTTGTCATCTAATGTCCCTCTACCAAAGATTTTTCCATCTGCTATTGTTCCTGAGTATGGAGGATATGTCCAGTTATCTCCTTCTGGTACTACGTCAACGTGAGCAAGTATTCCTAAAGTTTCATCTCCTTCTCCCATATCAATATGCATAGCATAGTTATCAAATTTTTTTCAGCTTTAAAACCAAGTTTTTTTAGCTAAGTCCATAAAATGATCTAAAGCTTTTGCTGGTCCTTCACCCAAAAAGGCATTCCAGGTAATGGAGCTTCTTTAACACTTTTTTTACTCTTACTGCATTTTTGAATTTCTTTTACTACTTCATCTTTGTATCCTAGTACTTTTTCTTTTTAAATCCATTCTAAACCCTCCTATTTTTTTCTATTTTTTTTTATTTTTTTCACTCGCTGCTTCTTGTATTCCTCTATATTTTTCCATATAGATATCTTACATATTCATATTCAAATGGTGAATTTGTTTGATAGTAATGGAAATCAATATTCTTTCTCATATCAATTCCTCTTAAAGCAGTAACAGGAACACTAGATGTACTAAATAGTTCCATTCTATTATATATATCTATCTTTCCTGCTAGAGTAGAGTCAACTCCTGTTCCAAAAGCATCTCTTAAATATGTAGGTCCTAATAAAGGTAGAACTAAATAAGGTCCTCTCCCTACTCCATAATGTGCTAGAGTCAATCCAAAATCTTCATAAGGTTTTGGCATTCCCATTTTAGAAGCCACATCAAAAAGTCCTCCAAGTCCCTAATACAGTATTCATAGTAAATCTTCCTAAGGCTCTCATTGATTTTCTTCCCTTTAATTGAAAAGCTGAGTTTGCCATAGTATTTAAAACTTTTGCATTTTTGAAGAAATTACTTACTCTATTTTCAACAAAATCTGGAGTTATAAATCTATAAGTATTCACTATAGGAGTTATTACTAATCTTTCTATTTGATAGTTAAAATAGTACATTCTTTTTATTGAATGGTTCCCACGGATCATATTCTTCAGCAATAAAATTCTTTTTCTGGAGTAGTAACAACCACATCACTAGTTTCTGTATTAGTTGTTTTTAACCTCATTAGTATTAGCACAAGAAACTAAACTTAGGCTTAAAATACTCAATAGTAATAAATTTTTTTAATTTTCATATTTTTAAAAACCCCCTTATTTACAAAATTTTACCATAACATCTACATTTTTCTTTGTAGAACATATTTCCACAATGTCCACCTCTTGGATAGATAACTAATCTGTCTTTGAAATACATCTTTTTAAAAAGGCTATATCTTTTTGACTTTAAAAATTAACTCGTCTGCATTTGTTACAGCAGCTATTTTTAGGGTGATGTTCTAAGATAATCTTCAATGATTCTTAAACTTGAAGCTTTCTTTAAATCATCTATACTTGATGCCTTACTATGTTTTTTGATAATATGGTAATCCCACTTTATTAACATAGTCTTCAAAAGTTTGCAAAATTTACTGCTTTAAGATAAGGTTTCATATTAGTAAACTTAGTTAATTTTGCTGTAGGCTTTTGTATAAACTCCACTTTTTGTTAAAGAGATCTGAAAGGAAGTTTAAATCATTTTGATGTCAATCTAAAAAGCTAGTCCTATATAGCTTTCTTTTTCTTCGTCAGATAAAAAATCTCCCTTAACTATATTGTAAATAGTATCTGCTCCTATGTTAGCATATTCATTTGTCAATCCACTTTTTTTTAAGTCTTGCTAAAGTTGTATTTAATAGTTTTTTTCTATATTTTTCTGTTTTACCACCTGTGTAATCATCTAAATATTTATCTAATTTTTACAGCTGAGTCATATAATTCTACTGGTGGGTTAACCATAAATACTCTTTTTAAAGTTAAAAAGCTTTTTCAGTTTCATCTATATATGATAAAAACTGCAGCATTAGTTCCACCTAAACTATAACCCATAATATAGAAAATCTGTAACTTCTACTTGATCTTTGATTTTGTCATAAGCAAGCTTCATAGCCTTATAAATATCTTTATTATCTTCCATCAGTAACCCTGGCACAGCATTAGAAGATGCTGAAATCATAAATTGTTGACTCATTTGTGAGCTAATAGCAATAGTATGATATCCTGCTGTATGGAATATTCTTTGCATGAACTTTACTCTAGTTGCATTATAATCAGAACCTGTTCCTGCTAGAACAAAAAAATTAAAAGGTGCTTTCTTATTTTGTTTTGTTTACTTAAAAGAAAATTTAAATTTATTTGCATACCAAAAATGCATCAGGTATATCTTTTTGGATCCTTAATTTTGTATTTCATATACTTTTTAATGGTATATTCTCCATAATCCCTTCTGTCATCATTGTTGAACTTCCTATAATTGTTGCCGAATAAGGGATCTTCTATCGGAAAAATTATATGAAAATGCAGTCAATGATAATAGTAAAAAAACAATACTACTTTACTTAATAATTTTTTTCAAAACTACCTCCTTTAAAAATAACGAAATTTGATTTGTTTCACTCAAACTTGAAATTGCTCCAATACTTTTTTTAACTTATCTGCCACTGTCTGTGACATCTTTGTTCTTCTTTTTAAATCTTCAACTGAAATAAATTTTAGCTTCTTCTCTTTCTTTAAGAATATTTTTCAATTACTGCACCACCAAGTCCACTTATTCCAATTAAAAGGTATTCTAATTTTACCATCTTCTATTTTTAAATTTTTCTACCTTCAGATAAATAAATATCTACAGGTAAAAGTTCTATACCTCTTGCTTCTAATTCTACTACAATTTCACATATAGCTTGTTCATTCTTTTTTTCTTAGGATCTAATTTAGGTTCTTTAGATAGCTCTTCTAATTTTTTTGTTTTGCAAGAACTCCCTTACTCATAACTTCCATATCAAAGTCATCTGCTTTTCTCGATAAAAAGCTGCATAGAATGCAAGTGGCTGATGAACTTTAAAGTATGCTATTCTCATTGCCATCATAACATAGGCAACAGCATGTCCTTTTTGGGAACATATATTCTATTCTTCTGCAAGATTCTATATACCAATCAGGAACATTTTTTTCCTTCATCATATTAGAATAATTTTTCCCAATTTTCAGGTTCTTTTTTTAGGTTTACCCTTTTCTTACAAACTCCATTATCTTTAAAGGCATCACTATTATCTAAACCTTGATCTATTAAATAGTTCATAATGTCATCTCTCACCGTTATTATTTGTGAAAAGAGTTGCTTGTCCATTTCTTACAAACTCTTGAGCGTTATTAAAGTCAAACGTTTGTACCATGTGAAAGTCCTGATATTCTTACAAGCTCTGCAAAAGTTGTAGGTCTTGTATCTATTAGCATCTGTCTAACAAAACCTGTACCAAACTCAGGTATCCCATAAGTTCCTATTTCTGTTCCTATTTCTTCAGGACTTACTCCTAGTGATTCAGTTGATGAGAATATTTTTTTAAAAGTATCCTTATCAGCAAGTGGAATATCCTTAATTTCCATATTAGTATATTCTTGTAAAAAGCTTTTATAGTTGTAGGGTCGTCATGTCCCTAGTATATCAAGTTTTACTAACTGTTCATCCATTACATGATAATCATAATGGGTTGTTGTAGATTCACTTGTTTCATCATTAGCAGGTCTTTGTACAGGACAAAATTCATAGATAGAATTTGCCTTGAGGAACTATTACCATTCCTCCTGGGTGTTGACCTGTAGTTTTCTTTGCACCTTGGCAAAGTCTACCCAATCTAATTATTTCTGCTCTTACTGCATTTAGATTATTATCTTCAAAAATATTTTTCTTACATAGGCTTCGGCATTTTTTTCTGCCAAGTGTTGATATAGTTCCTGCTTTAAATACATTCTCTTTACCGAAGAGTTCTTCACAATATCTATGAATTTCAGATTGGTATTCTCCTGAGAAGTTCAAGTCTATATCAGGAACTTTATCTCCTTTAAATCCCATAAATACTTCAAATGGTATTGAGTATCCATCTTTTCTAAGTGGAGCACCACAGTTAGGACATATTTTATCAGGTAAATCTATACCTACTCCTTCTTTTTCAATAAACTCTGAATATTTACACTCAGGATTATCACAAATATAGTGAGGATATAGAGCATTAACTTCAGTAATTCCCATCATAAAAAGCTACAAGTGAAGATCCAACTGAACCTCTTGATCCAACTAGATAACCATTATCTAAAGATTTCTTAACTAGTTTTTGAGCTGATAGATACAGAACTGAGAAACCATTGTTTATAATGGCATTTAATTCTCTTTCTAATCTTGCTGATACTATGTTAGGTAAAGGATCACCATATATTCTATATGCCTTTTTCATAAGTCATAGTTCTAACTATTTCTTCTGCATTATCCATTTTTGGTGGATAGAATCCTTCTGGTATAGGTTTTTATACCTTCCTCTACCATATCAGCTATTTTTATTTGTGTTAGTTATAATAACTTCTTTGGCTTCTTGTTCACCTAAATAACTAAATTCTTTTTAGCATTTCATCTGTTGTTCTAAAGTAAAAGCCATTATTTACTCTATATTGTCTTGGACTATAAACAGTTCCACTACCATATAATAAAATTGATCTTATTATATCTTCATTTTCATCTAAATAATGAACATTTGAGCTTGCTGTTACTAGAATTCCAAGTCTTTTACCTAAGTCATAAAAAAATATTTATTCATTTTTTTCAACTTCATCATAAGATGCTAATGAACCTGTTCCTTCTTTTTCTATAAGCTCATTGTAAGTTGATTTTAGGTAATAACTCTATATAGTCATAAAACTTTTGCTGTTTCTTCTAGTTTTTTTCTAAGTCATGTCTTAAATATAATTCTACAAGCTCTCCTGAATTCATAAAATGTGCACTCAAAGAACTTCCGACTATAAGTCCTTCTCTATTTTTCTTTTTAATACTGACTTAGGTATTCTAGCTTTTTTTATTTCGAAGTACTTTATATGTCCTTCAGAAACTAATTTGTACATATTTTTTTAAGCCTTCTTGAGTCTTAACTTGCACCATAATATTTTTTTAAAGATTGCTTTTTTTAACATTAACTTCAAAACCTTTATTTATATCTTTAAGGTATTCTATACCTTTTTCTTTATATTTTTTTCTAAGAATATAATAAACATATTGGCTGTTGCTTGTGAATCATCAACTGCTCTATGGTGTTTTTCAAGAGCAAGTCCTAAGATTTATTTAAATCTCCTAAACCATATTTTTTTAAAATCTGGGAATAGGTCTCTTGCCATTTGTAAGGTATCAATGACAGAATTTTTCTAAATCTATATTTAAATATTCTTTAATATCTCTTTTTATAAATCCCATATCAAAAGGAGCATTATGAGCAACTAAAACTGCATCTCCAATGAAGTCCACAAACTTTTCCTATCACTTCATCTATTTTAGGTTGATTTGCAACTTGTTCATTTGTAATACTTGTAATTTCAGTTATATGATATGGTATAGATATTCCAGGATTGATAAGTTGTGAATATCTATCAATTATTCTTCCAGCCTTTTATTTTTTTACAGCTCCTATTTCTATTATTTTATTAGTATGAGAGTTTAATCCTGTAGTTTCTATATCAAATACTACAAATTCTTCTTCATCTATTTTTTTATCTTTAGGATTTGTAATCATAAGTGCTTCATCATCTATCATATACATTTCACAACCAAAGATAACCTTTCATTTTTATCATCATCTTTTGAAAGCTTCTTAGCTGTCTTATAGGCTGCTGGATAAGAGTGAACAACAGAATAATCTGTAATAGCTATAGCCTTATGTCCATATTCTTTGGCTCTTTTTATAAGGTCTTCAACATCAGTTACTCCTACCATTTCACTCATTTTTTTGTATGTGTATGTAGTTCAACCATTTTTTTCTTCTGCTGTATCTTCTTTTTTTAATAACTTCCTTTTTCAATGATATTTACTGTATTTATCATTAAAAGTTTTTTTCATTTTCCAGCATAGGTATCCATTTGAACTTTTTCCACTAAGTTTTAAAATTTTTCCCTTCTGAAATATCTAGATTATCATTTTTCATCTAAGAATATTTTTAGAAGTAAGAGAACTTTCTCCGTCTGTTATTCTTATAGTTTTTTTAAAGTCTTTTCCACTTTTTTTAATACCATGCCTTCTATAGAAAATTTCTCCTTGAACTATACAAGGTTCTCCATCATATAGGTCATAAAAATCTTTTTATAGATATAACATCACCTTTTTATATCTTTAGTTTTTGAACCTCTTTTTAAAAATCATTTTTTTAGCTTTATACACTTGAGTTTCTGTCACAGAATTTTTCTTTTTATAATCTTTTCTCTTTCAGAACTTATAATATTTTTGTTGTTTTTTTCCATATCAGCTTTTTATTTTTTTCTTCAACATTTGAAAAGCTCTTTTGAAAAAAATCTCCTACAGAAAACATAATTTTATAGTCTTTTTAAACCATATTCTGCTAAAATACTTTTCTATTTTTTTGAAGAAATCTTTACTTCTTCTAACATAAACTTTATATGTTCATCATTAAGTTCTATAATTATATAATTATTTTTTTAACATATACCTTATAAAAAAACACAAAAAGGACTTAGAGGTTGTATTCCTAGATTTCAACCTTTCTATAGCCCTAATTGCAATTGTTTTTATTTCTTCATCTTCTAATTTTTAATTCTTTGTTTTCTGTTACAAACTCTATCTCTATTTCTCTACCAAATTTTGAAAGAACATCTTTATATATAGTGTCGATGTCATCTATACAACCCATACAAGATACTGAACAATTGAAAGTTATCCTCTTAGTCCTTGTATTTAAGAGGATATTTTTTTAATCTCTATATTTTTTTACACCTAATTTTTTTCAAAAAAACTTCCATATTAGGTTCTATCATAATTTGCCTATTATTCATATCTATTCTCCAAAGCTCATATTATAAATTAGTTTATCTCTCTCCAAATAATCTATCTAAAATTATTGCAACAGCTGCTCTAACTGATAAGTGATTATATTTTGAATTAGCTCTAATTGGTTCTAATATATGATCAGACATAGCCATAACTTCATCAGTTAAGCCCTCAACCTGTTCCAAAAAAAGTAAAAGGTAAGGTTTATCATCTTCAAATATTTGTTTAGATAAATTTTCATAACTTATGCTATTATCAAATATTCTAGCTGATGTTGTTATAATTAAAAGGCTTTTTGTCCTTCAATTCTTTCTATTTCTTCCACAACTGCTTCTATACTTTCTGCAACATCTGTCACTCTGAACGCTTGTTCTCTATCTTTATTGTATTGACCACCTGTACCATCTTGCCAATATGCTATTATTCTTTCTGTCAATTTTTTTGTGCGTCAACTGGAACAACTAATCTATATCCTTTTTATTTCATAAGTTCCACAAGATCTCGATATATCATGGATATCAAAATTTGTTACAGATGTACAAACAATATCTTTATTTCTATTGTAAACTGGATAGTGAACTAAACTTAAATAAACTTTATTTCTCATTGTATATTTTACACTTCCTCTTTTTATCTCTTCTTTAATTTCATCTAATAGTTTTTTCTAACTTAGTTAATTCTCTTTTTTTCTATCAGGTCTTTTCTTCTTAAATAAGTTCTTTTTTTAAACTTTCTTTTAATCTCCACTCATCTATTTTTTTATGATTTCCTGATATCAGTACATCAGGCACTCTTAAACCTTTGTATTCAGCTGGTCTTGTATAGTGTGGATAATCTAAAAGTCCATTATAGAAAGAATCATTTTTCATAAGAATCCTTTTTTTATTACATCAGGTAAAAAGCCTTATAATAGTATCAGAAATAACCATAGCTGGTATTTCTCCACCTGTTAATACAAAATCACCTATAGATAATTCCATATCTACCTTATTTTTCAACTACTCTTTCATCTATACCTTCATAATGTCCCTGCTATTATTGTTAACTCTTCTTCTTTAGCAAGTTCTTTTTGCTATCTCCTGATTAAAAGTTTTTTTCCTTGTGGTGATGTATAGATAACTTTTTCCTGAAAGATTCTCTAGTGCTAAAAAAATAAAGGTTCTGGCTTCATAACCATTCCGTTTCCACCACCAAAAGGCATGTCATCAGCTTGTTTATGTTTGTCAAAACAATAATCCCTTATATCAATAATATTTACTTCCACTGCTCCAAATTTTTATTGCTCTTGAAATGATACTTTCACTTACAAAGCCTTCAAACATCTTTGGAAATAATGTTAAAATATTTATTTTTCATTTCTTTTACCTTAGGTTCTTTCATACCTTCTATGGTATCAACTAACATTTTTTTGTTTTTCAAAATCAATATTTTTTTAATAAATACATCTACATCAGGTATCATAGTTTCAAAGTCTTCGCTTTCTATAACATAAATATCATGTGCTGCTGTATCCATAATTTCAGTTATTTCTCCTAGATACTCATCAGCTTTTTACATCATAGACTTTAAAAACCCTAGCATATCACTTACTAAATGCTCGTCTTCTCCAATTCCAACTATATCTCTTCTAACCTTTATAGCTGCATTTCTAATTTCAATAGTATCTTGTTTGTTTTTTTATCTCTTCAAAAGTAAAAAAATCCATTTATTCGCAACAAGAGGTACTATCTTTTTTTACAGTCAATAGTTTTTTTGTTGCTTATCTTCCAATTCCAAAAATAACTTTGTTTCCAACTAACATTTCTATATTTTTGTAAATCAGAAATTACTTTGACTTCTCCTTTTTAAATGATGAGAACCTAAAAACTTTTTCCTGCAACAATCATACTGACTCCTAATCTAAAAAAATTCAACACTTACATTAAGTTTATCTTTTACTCCAGCTGCCTGCATAACTCCTCTGATTGCATTAGCTGTAAGTCCATTTTTCCTATTATTTTTTTCCCATTTCTCCTTTAGCAACACTAACTTTGAATGTTACATCTGAATCTAAAAACTTCATAAGTTATATTTACTTTATCTTCTGTTTCTACTAATTGTTTAATAATAAAAATTTAATAAACTTTCTAAATTTTTCCATTTTTCCTCCGTTATAGTGTACCTTTCCAAGCACCCTCTTCAATAATTTTTCAAATCTACCCATCTATTTCCTAAATCAATTAATACTTCTCTCATTACATCTTTATAATCATCTGTTGAAATAACACTTATGATACCCTTAGTTGAATCTAGAGTTCTCACAACTCCTGCTCCTTCATAAGCTTCTACTATTTTTATTGATAAAGTCTATATCTTCTTTTTTTACTTTTGTATTAAAAATTCATAACTTTTTCATCAACATTTAACCTCATCTACCTTCAAAAAAATATCTATAAGCTCGATAAATTTATCTATTGATATATTTTTCTGCTCTTTCATTTTCAGATATTTCAACTTGATTTAATATTTCTTTTTATCTTATCCTTTGAATATCCTAATGTTGCTAGATTATTTACGATATTTTTTTCTCTTATTTGAAAAAAAGCTGCCTTTATATATTTAAAGAATAAATCTTCTGAAATCTTATTTTTTTGTATCTATCATCTTTATAGAATTTTTATTGAGATAAAGGCTGAATCAACATTTGGAATAGGATTAAAAAAAATTCTCTTGGAATAGTGAACAGATAGTCTGCTTCTCCATAGTATTCAACTGCAAGAGTTAAGATAGATCTTTCTTTTCCTGCTTTTTGCACAAATTCTTTCTCCAACTTCCTTTTGAACCATAATATATGCTTCATCTATCAGTTCTTTATTCTCTATAAGTTTATTGATAATAGGTGATGTTATGTAATAAGGTATATTTGCAACAACCTTAGTCCCTTTATTTAGATATTTAGTCAAGTCTACTTCCAAAACATCTCCCATTACAAGAGTGTAGTTCTCTTTTTGAAGAAAACTTTTTTTCTAAGACCTGCTTCTAAGTCCTTATCTATCTCAACACAAGTTAATTTTTTTAGCTCTTTTCAACTAATAAGTTTGTCAAAGCCCCTTGCCCTGGTCCTATTTCTAAAATCTCGTCATTTTCATCAATATTAGAAACTTCTATTATTTTTATTTAAGATTTCATCTTTATTATTTAAAAAGTTTTGACCATACTTCTTTTTTTATGTTTTAAAGTCCATTTCTGGCTCCTATTCAAAAAAACTACAACAGCTATATATGGTAAATTTCTATACTTTTTGATCATAGTCAAGTCCATAACCAATTACAAATTTATCTGGAACATCAAAACCTACATAATCAATGTCTATGTTTACCTTTCTTCTTTCTGGTTTACTCAATAAAGTACAAGTTTTTAAGAGTTTTTCACTCCTTTTTGATTCTTTAAAATATCTTATAACATGCTCTAAAGTTAAACCTGTATCTATTATATCTTCAACGATTAAAACATGTTTTTCCTCTTAAGTCTAAATCAGTATCTTTTTAAAAATTTTTAACATCTCCACTACTTACAGTTTCACTTCCATAACTAGATACAGACATAAAATCTATTACAACTGGCGAATTTATTTCCTTTACTAAATCACTTAAAAAAACTACTGATCCTTTCAATAGTCCCACACAGTAAACTTCTTCTCCAGCATAATCTTTTTCTATTTGCTTAGCTAATTCCTTTATTCTATTTTTCAACAGTCTTTCTATCAATCAAATTTTTCAATTCTATAGTTCACTGAAAATCCTCCCTAAATAATTTATACTTTAATAATAGATTTTAACATTTTTAACGAAATTTTATCAAGATATAGAAGTTCACTTTTTAAAAAGTCTTTGGAAAAAAATATCATTTTTATTCTATGTATATTTTTTTGTATATACTTTTAGTTTCAAATAAAAGATGAGATAATTCTGTATCAAATGAATAACTATCAATTAATGGATAAGTATAACTAGGCATATATTCATTTTTTTATCTAGTACCTGCATCATTATCTTTATTTGTCTCTTTGCTTCCCTTAAAATAGCTCTTGGCACTTCATCAAAATTTCTCATTTCTATATCATAAAGGAGTCAATTTTAGGGTTCTGGCTTTTGCTAATTCTTCATCTATTTTTATCCAATGTTTTTTTGACATTGTTGTATAACTTTTTCTAAATTTTTTTCTTTCTTTTTACTCATTTTACACCACCTTATTTTTCATTTTCTCTACCTCATTTCGTAAATCATATCTTTATTTTTTTATACAAAAAAATATATCCTCTCTCTTCACTTTCTTTTTAATTCTTCTGGCTCTGGATGATATTCATATATCCAAGCTTTCCATTCTTCTGCTGTAATAGTTTTTAAAGTCAAATTTTTTTCATAAATTCATAAGGCTCTGGATATTCTTTAGCGGGTGTATTATCTATTAATTCTTTCGGTGCAATATCACTATCCACTTCTAAGTCTATTCCGTGATATAAAGCTATCTTTGCATATATTAGTGCATATATTTGAAGATAAAAAAATCAAAATAAAGATCCATATTGTATACCATTGTTCTTGCTACTTTTTAAATCAAGCATAGTATTTATACTTTCTTTCATTTTTTTCAACATTCTTTTTCTGCTAATGCTTTTTAAAAATTCAAATTGAAGATAATAATATTTATCCTTTGTATTCTTTGAAGGATTAGCTAAATAGAGATTAGCTCTTAATATTACATCTTCCCATTCTCCTTTTTAAAGCAAGTAAAACCGTCCTTGATAAAAAAAGAACCACTATAACTTTTTTTATAAAAAAATTTTTTTCTTTTTCATAAGCTAAAAATATCACTATATTTTTTTAAAAAAATTCTAAAATATCCTGATTATTTGACATTAATGCTGAGAAAAAAAGTCTTCTACATGTGGTATAAGATAACTTCTAGTATCTGAGCCAAGTAAACATAATTTTTGTACTAAGATACATATTTTTGTCTAAATTTTTTTCAATATCTTTATCCACTAATAAATTGACAGATGCCATTTGATGATAATCATGTCCTAACATTGTTATACAACTTAAAGGATCTCCTTCTTTATTAGTAATCAAATTTAATCTTCTTTTTTTCTCTTTCAAGTCTATCCTGTGAATACTCAATAATTCCTAATACATGTTTAAATTTTTTTCATCAAATTTCTTTTTTTCCTACTAACATACTACACCCCTTTTTCTCTTACCAAAACATATTAACTACATATATTTGACAAAATAACCATAAAACATTATTTTTTTATGTATTCTCTATATATACTCTCCATGTTTCTTTTTAATAATTCTAATAGTTCTGTTTTTTTCTAAAATTTTTCAATTAATGGATATATATATGATGGCTGATATTTATTTTTTTATCTAGTATTAACATCATATCTTTTTATTTCATCTTTTATCTCCAATAAAAAAAATCTTTTTGTAACATCACAATTTCCATTTTTTTATATCTTCAAGACTTAACTTTTTTTCTGGTTTTATTAATTCTTCTTCAATCATATCTAAAGTTTTTCTGACATACAATCTTTACATATTCTGGTCTCTTTTTGCTCATAGTTATTAATCCTCTCTATTTAATATTCTACTTCTAATAATGTCTTATAATTCCAAGGTTGGTAAATAAATATTTGAGGTGCCCCTCCAGGATAAGTGTATCCTGTATTTTTTTCAATCTTTTGTGGAGCTGCTGTACTTAAATATTATTGTTTCTGGTTTTAAGCTGCCATTGTTTTTATCCCTGTCATTTGATTCCAATATGGAGGTAATACTAAACTTTCTCTATTTGTATATGAACTAAAAGTTTTTAAATAAAAAAATTGTCCATTTGGTTTTTGGAATAATCTACACTTCCTGATGGAAGACCATTTGCTGATACACCTAAACTTTCACCTTTTGTACTACCCTTTGTTGTAGATGTATTTTTGTTTACTTTCAATAGTTAGATTTTTCTATATTTACAGTAACTTTTTCCATGTATTAAGTCTGTTATACCACTGTACTATTTATTCTTTTTGTTAATAGATTTTTCTTAATAATTTAAAAAAATTAATATATTCAATTTTTTTATAAATTTTTTTAAGATTTAGTTTTTTCCCTAATTTCTTTAAATAAATTTTTTTCTTCCTCTGTTCTAATTTCTCCTTGCATATCTGTTAGCCAGTATCCTATCTCATTTTTTTAACATTTTCTGGAATTGTTAATTTAAATTTTTTTCTGAATTTTTCTATTATTGACATCATATATTTTAATTCAAGAAGTAAACGAAAACCACCTCTATGTAGAACAGTGGGAAATTTTTAAGAAAATTTCTTTTATTTTTCTCTTCTGTTAACTCAACTACTTTAACCCAATATTTTTAAAGAATCTTCAAAAGTTAGATTGTTTTTTTCTTCAATTCTTTCTAATAATGCTTCTTTTATAATTTCTCTTATCTTTCTTCTTTCTCTTTCCTTTATTTTCCATTCTTCCTTAGTTTCTTTTTTTCATAAGATACCCAATCTTCTAATTCAAATTCTGCATATATTTCTCCTAAATTTTTGGAAATAGACAGACATATTTGAGTAAGGAAAATCACATTCACATAAAAAAATCTTTCTACTTTTTTTATTTTTCAGAAAAAAATCTTCATAAAAATTCTTCCATTGTTATTGGCTCTTTAAACTTCTCATGCTCACTAAGGCTTACACTATATCACTTATATTAGTTAGAGTAATTATCATAGCTTTTTATAGTGTATTCCTTATAGTTATATACTTTTATTTTTTTACATTCTTCTGGTAATTGATACCAAATACATTCTGACATATTTAAATCTACACCATAAGCTCCAAACATCATTGATTTATCCATTATTATTGGTATTGTACAGAAAAGAATTAGATAAATTCAATATATTCTCCAAAGATTCTAATTTTTATTTTTTTATTTTTCATAGTTGCTCCTTCAAAATTTCTTTAAGTTCTTGATATTTTTTTCATCCTCTTCTGTTTTTATTTTTAATTTGAATATCTCTTAACCAATGTTCTATTTCATCTCTTAACTTATTAGAAATTATAATCTCAAATTCTTTTTGATTTTTTTATTACTTCTAAAAAAATATTTTAAAATCATCTATAAGTAAAAAAATTATCTAAAACTTTTTGAGTTTCTTCTTTTGAAAGTTCATCTATATTTTTTTGTTCACAATATTTTTTTACTATAAGTTGTTCATTATATATTTGTTCTAATTTTTCCTGTGTTGTTCTCTCTTCTTTTTCTGTAGTTGGAAGCTTCCATTAGCTTAGGCATTATACTATATTGAAATGAGTTTTTCTTCATCAGAAATAGCAACTAATTCATCTAAATCTACTTCTGCATAAACTTCTCCTAAATATTGAAAATACACTGACATAGATGAATTAGGAAAGCACAGCTAGGAGTCAGAAAATTGATTTTCTTATTCTCATCAAAATTTTTTTAGAAATTTCTTCCATTGTTATGCTATCTTTTTAGTTTAATATTGTAACCAAATCCAAAACTATATGCAGTAATATCTGTAACTGTAATTAACATGGATTTTTATCATCTTTTTTTCCAATTATATTTATATTTTTTTCTTTTATATTCTTCAGGTAATTGATTCCAAATATTAGCTGTCATTTCAAAATCTACATTGTATGCTCCAAATATCATAGTTCTACCTATAATTATAGGTAAAGTACTGTAAGATTCAAATAGATTTAATTCCCAATCATCTAAAGATTGAGTTTTTTTAGTTTAATTTTTCATAATATAGCTCCCTTATTTTTTTATTTTTCCTAATTCTTATTATTTTATTAGTCTTTTTGGAAAACCTTCTCCATTTTTTTGTTCCTAATTAAATTTTTATAGTAACATTTATAATAGAAAAAAAGCAATTTTTTTACAAAAAAGAGAATCTTTAAGTTTTTAATTCTCAAAAATTCTCTTAATTTTTTTATTCTTATTTTTTTAGGTGGTAAAAATTTCTATCCAATATCCATCAGGATCTGTTATGAAATATATTCCCATCTTATCATTTACAAAAACAACACAACCCATTTCTGTATGTTTTTTTGAATGCTCCTTCATAGTCATCTACTTCAAAAAGCTAAATGGAATTCTTCATCACCTAAATCATATTTTTTTCTGTTCTATCTGCAAGCCAAGTTAATTCTAGTTGAAAGTTTGTTATTCCATCTCCTAGATAAACTATTTTATAGCTTCCATCTTCTGCAAATTTTTCTCTTTCAACTTTTTAGTCCAAGAGCTTCTTCATAGAATTTTATACTCTTTTCTAAATCTAAAACGTTAAAGTTTTTCATGTAAAAAGTGAAATTTCATATTTTTCCTCCTAGTTAGTTTTAGCATCTATCATAGCTGAAGAAATTTTTTTATTCTTTTTGAATTTTTTTGCTTTTTCTTCTTCTGGAAGATCAAGCTCTAATTCTTTTTCTTAACTTCTCAAGTTCTAATTGCTCATTTTCAATGTTAATTTCATCTAATGGAAATATTTCATCTGCAATTATTGTTGCTTGGTTATTAGAAATTTCTAAAAAAACCACCTGTTAAAAAAATAAACATCTCTTCTATCTTTTGAAGGACTTTTCAATTTCCATCTTTCCTGCTGATAGTTCAGCAACTAAAGGAGCATGATTAGGCATTATACCTATATCTCCTTCTGAAGTTCTAAGTCTTAGATATCCTGCTTCTTGTTCTAATACTTTTTTTAATCTGTGTTACAACACTTACCAACATAACTTCCTCCTTATTTTACTAAATCTTTTGATTTAGCAACGGCTTCTTCTATTGTACCAACATATAGAAATGCTTGTTCAGGAATATCATCATGTTTTTCCTTCTAATATTTCTCTAAATCCTCTGATTGTTTCTTTTTACAGGAACATATTTTTCCTTCCATTCCTGTGAATTGTTCTGCAACAGAGAAAGGTTGTGAGAAAAAAATCTTTCAATTTTTCTAGCTCTTGATACTGTAAGTTTATCTTCATCAGATAATTCATCCATACCTAAGATAGCTATGATATCTTGTAATTCTTTATATCTTTGTAAAACTTCTTGCACTTTTCTTGCTATTTCATAGTGTTCTTTTCCAACTATATCTTCTGATAGAGCCTTAGATGTTGAATCTAATGGGTCAACAGCTGGATATATTCCAAGAGATGCTATATTTCTTGAAAGAACTGTTGTTGCATCCAAGTGAGAGAAAGTTGTTGCTGGTGCTAGGGTCAGTCAAGTCATCGGCTGGTACATAAACAGCTTGAACTGATGTGATAGAACCAGATTTTGTTGATGTAATTCTTTCTTGTAAAGCTCCCATTTCTGTTGCCAAGTTTGGTTGGTAACCAACGGCTGAAGGTATTCTTCCAAGTAAAGCTGATACTTCAGATCCTGCTTGTGTAAATCTGAATATATTATCTATAAATAGAAGTACATCTTGTCCATCTTTATCTCTAAAGTTTTTCCGCAACTGTAAGTCCTGTTAAAGCAACTCTTAATCTTGCTCCAGGTGGCTCATTCATTTGCCCATAAACAAGAGCTGTCTTTGTAATAACTCCTGACTCAGTCATTTCATTGTACAAGTCTCTTCCTTCTCTCGTTCTTTCTCCAACTCCTGCAAACACAGAAATTCCTCCGTGTCCCTTAGCAATGTTGTTGATAAGTTCCATTATTAAAACTGTCTTACCTACTCCTGCTCCTCCGAATAGACCTATTTTTTTCCACCTTTTTATATATGGTGCTAATAAATCTATAACTTTGATTCCAGTTTCAAATATTTCAGTTTCAGTTTCTAAGTCATCAAACTCAGGTGCTTCTCTATGAATAGGTAAAACTGTTTCAGCATTTACAGGCGCTTGATTATCAACAGGCTCTCCTAAAACGTTTAATATTCTTCCTAGAACAGCTTTTTCCAACTGGTACTGTAATTGGTTTCCCTGTATCTATAACTTCCATTCCTCTTTTTAAACCATCTGTTGAGTCCATGGCAACTGTTCTTACAACATTGTTCCCAAGGTGTTGCTCAACTTCAAGTACAAGTTCTTTGTCTTCTAATTTTACTTTTAAAGCATTATATATTGCAGGCAATTCATCTTTAAAAGCAACGTCTACAACAGCACTTATAATTTGTGTTATAGTTCCTCTATTCACCTATTATTGCCTCCCTTACTTTTTATTATTTTTCTGACTTTATAAAAAAATTAAGATAAATCTAATTAAGTTTTTTTCTTGAAAATAACTTTTAAATAACTTTTTAATAAAACTGCTGCGATGTCCATTATTGTTGAGTGAGCCTTTGTGGAGCTCACGAGACACTAATGGCTATCAAGCAGTTGAATATAAAATTAACAAAAATTAAATAATTTAGATTTCAAGAAAAAAACATTCATTTTTATATTATAATTTTTTTATAAAGCAGATGCTCCTCCAACTATTTCTGTTATTTCTTGAGTAATAGCTGTTTGTCTATTTCTATTGTATTGGATATTCAATGTTTTTTTATCATTTCATCAGCATTATCTGTTGCACTACCCATTGAATTCTTTCTTGCCGAATGTTCACTAGCAGTATTATTTAAAAATAGCTTGATATACTTGTAAATTGATAAATCTAGGTAATAGAGATGATAATATATATTCTGTGCTAGGTTCAAATATATATTCACTATTTACTTCGCCTTCCATTCTAGCTATTGGAATTATTTTTTTCACAAGTTAAATCATATTTTTAAAGCAGATATAAATTTATTGTATATTAAATAAACTTCATCATATTCATGATTTGCATATTTTTAAAACAATGTCTTCTGAAACATCTCTTGCAATTTTATTCATTTCTTCAGCAGAAAAATTTTTGAAAAAGATTCTGAGAAATCATAATTTCTTTTTTGTAGCAAAAATCTATAGCTTTTTCTTCCAAAAGGAATAATAGATATTTTCTTACCTTCATTTTGTTTAACTAACTTTTTCTAGCTCTTTTAAAGTTGAACTGTTAAAGCTTCCACAAAGCCCTCTATCAGAAGTTATAACTATTATAGCTACACTTTTCACTTCTTCTCTTCCATCAAAAAGTGGGTGTCTTTCATTTTTTTAGTTCCCGCTGCTATATGAGATAGAATTTTTCTCATACTTTTCTTCATATGGTCTTGATTCAGCAACTAATTTTGAATATTTTTTTAAATTTAGTTGTTGAAACAATTTCCATAACATTAGTAATTTGACGGGTAGATTGAACAGATTTAATTCTACTTTTTTTATTTCTTTCATTCCAGGCATAATTTTACTCCTTAATTAAAAAGACTTTTTTAAAGTTTACAATACTTTCCTTCAATCTTTCTTCTAAATCTTTATCTAAAAGCTTTTTTTATCAGCTATTTCAGTTAAAATATCTGTATTTCCTTTTAGATATTCCAATAATTCTTTTTCAAATCTTCTTACTTTTTGAAATTTCTATGTCATCTAAGTAACCATTGATAACAGCATAGAAAGATACAACTTGTTTTTTTCAACTGTATATGGATGATATTGAGGTTGTTTCAATATTTCCATTGTTCTATGTCCTCTTTCTAATTGGGCTTTTTGTAGCTTTATCAAGATCTGATCCAAATTGAGCAAAAGTTAAAAAGCTCAGTATATTGAGCAAGATCTAACTTAACTTTTGAAGCAACTTGTTTCATAGCTTTTATTTGTGCAGCTCCTCCAACTCTCGATACTGATATCCCTGCATTTATTGCTGGTCTAAACCCTGAGTTGAAAAGTTGAGATTCCAAGAATATTTGTCCGTCAGTTATCGATATTACGTTAGTAGGAATATATGCAGAAACATCTCCTTCTTGAGTTTCTATAATTGGTAATGCAGTTATAGAACCTCCTCCTAATTCATCAGATAACTTAGCAGCTCTTTCAAGTAATCTTGAATGTAAATAGAATACGTCCCTGGGTAAGCCTCACGTCCAGGTGGTCTTCTAAGTAGTAATGACATTTCTCTGTAAGCAACGGCATGTTTAGATAAATCATCATAAACTATTAAAACATGTTCTCCCCTATCCATGAAATATTCACCTATAGCTACTCCTGAGTAAGGTGCCATATATTGTAAAGGTGCTGCTTCAGAAGCAGTTGCAGCAACTATTGTCGTATATTCCATACAACCTAAGTCACTTAACTTTTTTTATATTTGTGCAACAGTTGATCTTTTTGTCCTATTGCAACATAAATACATTTTACATTTTTGTCCTTTTTTTGGTTGATTATAGTATCGATAGCTATTGCAGTTTTTACCTGTTTGTCTATCCCCTATAATAAGTTCTCTTTGTCCTCTACCGATAGGAACCATTCCATCTATTGATTTAATCCCTGTTTGTAAAGGTTCTGATACTGGTTGTCTTGAAATAATTCCAGATGCCTTTCTTTCAATAGGCATATATTTATCTGCAATTATTTCTCCCTTTCCATCTATAGGTTCTCCTAAAGCATTAACTACTCTACCTAATAAGTTATCTCCAGCAGGTACAGATACAACTTTACCTGTTGCTCTAACTTCATCTCCTTCTTTTATTAAAGAAGCATATCCAAGGATAACGGCTCCAACATTATCTTCTTCCAAGTTTAAAGCCATTCCCATTACTCCATGAGGAAATTCAGAAGTTCTCCCGACATAACATTGCTTTAAACCATAAATTCTCGCAATACCGTCTCCTACTTCAAGAACAGTCCCAGAAGTTTTTTTATTTCTAAAGTTTTTCTTATAGTTATCTATTTCTTTTTTTAATAATAGAACTTACTTCTTCTGGTCTAATATTCAAATTGTTACACCTCCATTAAAGACCTTAACTCTTTTTCCAATTATCTAATTCTCTACGGATAGAACCGTCAATAATCTTATCACCTATTTTTTTATAATTCCACCACCTAGTATAGACTTATCAACTTTTTACTTCTAAGTTAATTTCTTTTTCCAGTTTTTTTGTGATAATTTATTGATTAATTTAGTTCTTTGTTCTTCAGATAATTCTTTAGTAAAAGTAGCTTTTTACATCTAAAATTCTATTTTTTTCTATAGTATATTTTTTTAGATATTCTGCAACAATATATTTTATACAGTTAATTCTACCTTTATCTAAAAATATATAGTAAAATATTTAAGTTCTCACTGCTATCTTTACCAAAAATTTCAGTTAAAACTGCCTTTTTTTGTTCATTTTCAATTAGAGGATTTCTTATAAAATTCTTAAATTCTTTATCAGTTCTATATAGAACCATAGCTGAATTTAGCATTTCATAAATTTCCTTAACTTGATTCTTTTCTTCAGCAATATCAAATATTGCCTTAGAATATCTTCTTCCTACTTGTGATTTAATCATTTATCTTCCCCTACCTCTGCTATAAATTTATCAATAAGTGAAGTTTCTTGATTATCATCTACCTTTTCTTTTATAATTTTTTTCAGCTAGTTCTGCAGCTAAGTTTTTTAACTTCTCTACCTAACTCATCTTTGGTATCATTTTTAATTTTTGTAACTTCTAACTCAGTAGTCTTAAAATATTTTCTCTATTTTCTCTTGCCTCTTTTTATTAGAAGGTGTGCTTCTTCTTCTGCTTTTTCTTTGTGCATTTTTAACAATTTCACTAGCTTCTTTTCTTGAATTAAGAACTTGAGCTTCAGCTTCTTTATGTAGTTTTTCAGCTTCTTCTCTGTTTTTTTGTTGCTTCAACTAATTCAGCTTCTATTTTTTTGCTTTCTTTCATTTATTATTTTTGATATAGGTTCTTTAAAGTATTTCTTTACTATAAATAAAAAGAACAAAAAAAGTTAATGATTTGCCAAAAAAACGTAGCATCAATAGATATTATTGGCACTCTATTTTTACCTCCTTTCATCAGTTGAATGACAGATATATCTTATTATCCTAATTTGCTTAAGAAAGGGTTTGCATAAAAGTAAAAATTAGTGCAATAACTAATGAGTAAATACCTGTAGATTCTGCTACGGCTTGTCCTAGTATCATTGTAGAGATTATGCTTCCTCTTGCTTCTGGTTGTCTTGCAACAGATTCAACTGCTTTCCCGGCTGCATATCCTTCCCCTATTCCTGGTCCTAATCCTGCTATCATAGCAAGTCCTGCTCCAACTGCTGAACATCCTAAAACTATTGTTTTTTTGCTGTTAATAAATCCATATTTTCTATTCCTCCTAAAAATTTTTTTATTTTTACTCAGTATACTCTGCATCTCCTAGTGAACCTTGAACATATACCATAGATAAGGTTACGAAAACGAAACTTTGTACTAAACCTGCAAATAGGTCAAAATACAAGTGCAGAGGTGCTGGGATGAAGTAAGGTACTGCCATATAAATAAGCCCCCATTATAACCATACCAGCGAACATATTTCCAAACAATCTCATAGATATATTTAATGGTTTTGCAAACTCTCCAACTATGTTTAATGGAACCATAACTGGTGTTGGGTCTCCAAAGCCTTTTAAATATCCAAGTATACCGTTATTCTTTATATTTATTGATATAAACAAGAAGGTTACTATCAATGCTAGACAAACAGTAGTGTTTAAGTCAGCTGTTGGTGACCTAAAGGCGGGAAAAAAATTTCAAACACACCATTTTTTTACCCCGAACCAAGGTATAGGGAAGAACGTTATTATGTTTGATAAAAAAATATAAACAAAAAAATAATGTTGCAAAAAAAATGTGTAATATTTCTTTTTCCAAGTTCCTAATATTTGTCCAATAGTTCCATCTAAAAAAATTCGTAAATTCCTTCAAGAATTGATTGAAATTTTCCAGGAATCAATTGTAGATTTCTTGTTCCAAGTTTAAAAAAATACAAAAGAAACATAAAAGTATAAACCAAGTTGTAACAACAGTAGAAGTTATTGGAAAGCCAAATATTGAAAATATTTCTGAAGCCCAGATACCAATTCTCCTGTTGTAAATTCTATTAATTCTAGTCTCACTTTATACCTCCTTTCAATAATTATAGTTTAACTATTTAAAAACTTTTTATTTTTTTCAGTATATTCATACAGTAAATTGTGAGTTTAACATTCAATGTACCTATAAATCCACATAAAAAAAGTCTAAAGTCGTTAAAAAAATAAAATAATGCTACAAAAAAATAGTAAGTGTAAAAAGTATCTTTTGGCATAACCAATATATGCAATTCTTTTTTTGCTACTTTTTACATCTTTAGAATACGTAATAGCCTTGCTATCCACTGATATAAGATATAGAGCTATCACTGATATTGCACAGCCTCCACCTATTCCAAAGAAAAAGATATTTATTTTGAAAAACTAAACCTAATAAAAAAACATATAATAGTTGTTATTATTGTTTTTTTAAATAAATTTTTATATCCTCCATCTACTAAATACCTTTCTTTTCATTACTATTTTTTTATTTTTTTGGAAATATAAAGCTTTATATACGCTATAAAATCCATTTACTATTCCTAATAGTATCATAAATATCAAAAAAATAAAACTCTTAAAAAAATATTTCTCAAAAAGATAATAAAGATATATTGCTATGAATACATTAATAAATAATGTCAAACCTATTTCAGTGAATAAAAGCCAAATACCTAAAAAAATCTTTCTGAACCTCCCACGACTGAAGTCGCAGGGTTCTTGGGTAGTAGTTGCTTCTGTTAGCCAACTAAATTTACCAAGCTATCCCCATAGTTCCTACGGTTCATATATTGTATATTTAAGCACTTATACCTAATATCTTTAGTCCTTCTTTTTAATATGTTTTTTTGGCTGCATTTATATCTCTATTATGTACAGCTCCACATACTGGACAAGTCCATTCTCTCACACTTAAATCTTTTTACTTCTTCATTTCTATATCCACAACAATTACATATTTGACTACTTGCAAAAAAATTTATCTACTCTTACTATTGTTTTTTTCCATGCCATTTCGCTTTATAACTTAGTATTCTATTAAATTCACTCCATGATACATCTACAATATTTCTTGCTAATTTATGATTTTTTTACCATATTTTTTTACTTGTAAATCTTCCATACAAATAATATCATATTCTTTTTATTAGCATTGTTGATAATTTTTTTGCAAAAAAATCTTCTCTTTGATTTGATATTTTTCTCAAATAATCTTGCTACTTTTTATTCTAGCTTTATTTCTATTTGAACTACCCTTTGGTTTTTCGTGATAGTTTTCTTTGTAATATAGCTAGTTTATTCAAAGATTTTTGTAAATATTTTTGGATTTTTCTATTGAGATTTCATCACTGGTAAGCGCAAAGTCCTTTATACCTAAATCTATTCCAACATTCTTATTTGTACTTTCTAATTTTTTTCTACTTCTACATCTGTACAACACAGAGATATATAATATTTTCCACTAGGTACTTGTGTTATTGTTGCACTTATTATTCTTCCTTGTGGTTTCATTTTATCTCTTATTTTTTAGTCTTCCTAACTTAGGTACTTTTTATCCATTTATCTAAAAAAACTCTATATTATTATTTGTATAATTGGTTCTGTATGATTTTCTATTATCTTTCTTAGATTTAAACTTTGGATAACCCTTTTCCACTAAAAGAAATTTTTTTATAGGCTTTATCTAAATCTTTTAAAGAATTTTTGTAAAGAAAATTTATCTACATCTTTTTAACCATTCTTTTTCTTGTTTTAAAACTGTCAGTGCTTTGCTACATTGATTATATGACATAGATTTTTTTCTCTTTGTTATATAGCTCTTGTTTTTAAATCTAAAAAAATGATTATAGACATATCTTACACAACCAAAAGTACAATTTAATATTGTTATTTGAGTTTTAGTTGGATAAAATCTAAACTTATATGCTTTTTTTCCATGTGATTTCACCTCCATTTTACCTATATATAGTATATCACTTTTTATACTATAAGTAAATGAAAAAGTAAAATTTTTCTAAATATATGAACCTAAAACTGACTCAGTCGTTTTAGAGGTTGTCGTTCACATAAGTACGCTACCACTTATGCAGTTCTCTTGGCATATACACTCCTTAATAAATTAAGGAGATTAGCCTCGAACTTCTTAATATTTCTATTAAGCACAGACTATATCTTATCCCACAGCTCTATCTGTTTGGGTCTACCCACTTCCACCAGCTTTAGTGTACTTCCCTCAGGAGGAATAGTCGTTGAACCTTACCTTTCGGTCTTGGCTGCTGATTGCCCATTATCTTAACACTTAGGATTTAACCTTATGCCATCTAGTATATTTTTTCTGCTTTCGCCACTTTCACATTTGTACCATATTATTTAGGTACTATGTTGTAGTTATACTAGCTTTAGGGGTTTCCAGCAATTCGAGTAGTATTGGATAGCTTTTTAAAGTTGCTACCTCTACATACATATTTCTATATATGCTGACTATACTTAATGGTCTAACTCATGACTGACACCCTACGAGTGCTAGAGTCACAAGTGTGCGACCATATTTTTTTAATCAAAAAAATTTTCATATTTATCCTTCTATTAATTTAATTCAGTTTCTATCAATTTAGCAATATCTTCTGCCAATTTATGTACAAGTTGCTTATTTTCACCTTCTGTCATTACTCTTATTAAAGGTTCTGTTCCTGATTTTTCTAACTAATATTCTAACTTCATCAGAATGTTTTTTTATTTATTTCATCTATGAAACTTGTAATTTTTTTCATTTTTTTATCCCAAGTATTCTTTTTAGCATTATCAACTTTTTACATTTATTAAAGTTTGAGGAGCATCTTTTATCGCTGATACTAATTCATGTAAATCTTTTTCCAGTATCTCTGATAACTTCAACAAGTTTTAAAGATGATAATATTCCGTCACCTGTTGTAGCATAGTTTCTTAATATGATGTGACCTGATTGTTCTCCACCTATAGCAACATCTTCTTTTTGCATCATTTCAAGAACATTTCTATCTCCAACATTTGCTCTTAAAAGTTCAATATTATTTTCTTTTTAGATATTTTTTTCAAAACCTATATTACTCATTACAGTAGTTACAACTTTATCATTTTTTTAAAAGTTCCTGCATTTTTCATACCTAGAGCTAAAAATTCCTATAATTTTATCCCCATCAATAATATTTCCAAACTTATCAACCGCTATAAGTCTATCAGCATCTCCATCATAAGCTAATCCTAAATCTGCTTCATAACCTACAACAACTTTTGCTAATATTTCTGGGTGAGTTGAACCACACTTTACATTTATATTTCTTCCATTAGGAGCATCATTTATAACAACAAGTTCTGCTCTTAAATCTAAGAACACATCTTTTGCAGCTCTATATGCTGCTCCATTAGCTGTATCAAGTACTATTTTTATATCCTTGAAGTTACCTTTTACACAGTGAGATAAATAATCTCTGTATAGGAAGTATTCATCTTCTGCATACTTAAACTTACCAACCTTATCCCCTGCTAAAGGATCAACTAAAATAGAATCTAAATCGTCCATATAGTCTTCTATTTTTATTTTCTATTTCATCAGAAAATTTAAAACCATCTGAATTAAAGATTTTTAATTCCATTATCTTTTGCTGGGTTATGCGAAGCCGAAATCATAATACCTGCTTTAGCTTTCTTTAACTTAGTTATATAAGCTACCCCTGGTGTAGGAATAACCCCAACGAAGTCTATGTATATTCCCATTGATGTAAGCCCTGCTGTTAAAGCAGATCTTAACATATAACCAGATATTCTTGTGTCACTTCCCATAACAACTTTTTATTTTTTTCTTCATTTTTATAAGTATTTTTTTAGATAATATCCAAGGGCATAACCAAGTCTTAATGCTTTTTTTCAACAGTTAATTCCTTATTTGCCTCTCCTCTAATACCATCTGTTCCAAAAATATCTACCCATAAATCCCTCTCCTTATTTATTTTTATCTATTCCTTTTTAAATTTAATCTTGTTGCTATAATCCCTGTTACTAAGCCCATAATAACTCCTAAACCTAGAAAAAAATATAATAAAAAAATTATTATAGACTTGCTATTTAAAGATATATTTCTAAACATTAGAAAATAAACTACTGTCAACTGTAAAAGATTATGCATAAATGCTGAAATACAACTAATAGATAACAGTGATAAATACTTTCTAAATTTGTATAAAAAGATCATAAATAATGTACTTACTAGTCCTGCACTAAAAGCTTATAATAAAAATTTGGTGTAAATAGAGTCCCAAGCATAAGAGCTTGTATAAAAAAACTCTAAGTAAAAATAGTCTGTAAAAGCCATTTTTAGAATTAAATTTTTTTCAAGAGCTATTAGCACAGATATATTTGATAAACCTATCTTCATCCAAGGAAATGGTTTGGGTATTATATTTTCAATAAGAGAAAGATATAAGCCTAAAAAGTACTAAAGCTATCAGATAAATTTCTTCTCTATATTCCTTTTTTTATCATAAACTCACTCCACTCCCCTTTCATTATTTATTTTTACCAATGATAATTATCAAAAATAAACTACTTAAATTGTAGTTAATTATTAGAGATTTTTCTTTGAGATAAATAATAATAGTTTTTTTAATAAGATTACTGCGACGTCCTATAATGGTGAAAGAGCCTTTGTGGAGCTCTAGAGCCATTATAGGCTGACAAGTAATCGTTATGTGTAACCAAAGTTTATTAAAGTCTCTCAAAGAAAATTTCCTAAGATATACCCCATAAGGAGTTATTTTTTTAATATTATTTATACTTTTTAGCTCTGAGTCCATTCCTAATAGAGACTTATATTTATCTAATATTGGTTTTTATTTCTATATTGATAAATTTTTTTCTGTTTGTTCTGCTGCAAAACCAATAAAGTTTTTTTAGGTTCTAGTATAGAAAGTAACTTAGCCTTATCTAATTTAAAGTAGTCGTCATTAACTATTCTATCAATTAAATCATTATCTTTTTCCTTCTACTTTAACTTGTTTACCTGCTTCCATAGAGTGAACTCTTATTCTTTCATGAAGTTCTTGTCTATCTCCACCTGCTTTTACGCATTCCATTATTATATATTCAGTTGCCATAAATGGAAGTTCACTCATTATATGTTTTTTTCTATTATTTTTATTATACACAACTAAACCTTCCATAATGTTGTTCCAAATAATTAGTATAGCATCAACTGCTAAAAAAATGCTTGAGGTAAAGATAATCTCTTGTTAGCTGAGTCATCAAGAGTTCTTTCAAACCATTGAGTTGAAGCAACCATCGCTGTACTTTGTTGTAATGCTATAACAAACTTAGCAAGAGACGAAATTCTTTCACTTCTCATTGGATTTCTTTTTATATGCCATTGCAGATGAACCAATTTGACTCTTTTTCAAAAAGGTTCTTCTACTTCTTTTTAAATGTTGTAATAATCTTAAGTCGTTAGTAAACTTATGAGCAGATTGAGCTATATTTGCTAGTAAATTCATTATTCCTGAATCAACTTTTTCTATCATAAGTTTGACCTGTTACTGCAAATCTTTTATCAAATCCCATTTTTTTAGAAACTAGTACATCTAACTCTTCAACTTTTGAAAAAAATCTCCATTGAATAAATCTTTAAAACTTGCTTGTGTTCCTGTTGTTCCTTTTACACCTCTAAATCTTAAAGTATTTTTCTCTAAATTCTAATTCTTCCAAATCTAATAATAAAGATTGTAGCCATAATGTTGCTCTTTTTCCCTACTGTTGTAAGTTGAGCAGCTTGAAAATGTGTAAATCCTAAAAGTTGCTACATTTTTATTTTTCTAAAAGCAAACTTAGATAAATTATTCATAACATTCACAAGTTTAGCTTTTTATTATTTCAAGCCCATCTTTAATTTGTATTAAATCTGTGTTATCTCCAACAAAGGCACTTGTAGCTCCTAAGTGGATAATAGGCATAGCTAAAAGGTGCTTGTGTTCCAAAAAGTATGAACATGAGCCATAACATCATGTCTGAATTCTTTTTCTTTTTTTGCTGCTAGCTCGTAATCGATATTATGAATATTTTTCATTTCATCTATTTGTTCTTGAGATATATCCAATCCTAATTCCTTTTTCAGATTCTGCTAATGCAATCCAAAGTTTTTCTCCAAGTTGAGAATTTTTTTATCAGGTGAAAAGTTATACATCATTTCTTTAGAACTGTACCTTTCACATAGTGGGTTTGAATAGATTTCGTTATTCATTATTTACCTCCATTTTCATTATAATGGCATCTTCAGTAGGATCTGAATAATAGCCTTTTCTTATTGATATTTGTTTAAAATTATTTTTTTGTAAAAATTTATTGCTTTTTTTCATTACTTTTTTTCTAACTTCTAAGAAGATATCTTTAGTTTTTTATTTTTATCTAAAAGTTCTTGAGCAATACCTTTATTTCTACATTCTTCTATAGTTGCTATTGCAAGAATTTCATAGACATCTATACTATCTAGAACCATTAAATACCCACAAACCTTTTTCATCTACAAGATAAGCAGAAATAAATGAATTATCAGCTTTTACTAAATTATCTGTAGATTCTTTACTGAAAGCAGAATTTTTTTAAAAAAATATCTTTTTCTAAGTTAAAAAAATTTGTTCTATATAGTCTACATCATTGATTGTTAATTTTTTTAATCATTGAATATCCTCTACATTCCAATTACATATTACAATAAAAAAATAAGTGAGTTACATTAAAATTTATAAGATTACTGCGACGTCCTATAATGGTGAAAAGAGCCTTTGTGGAGCTCTAGAACCATTATAGGCTAACAATAATCGTTATAAATTAGTAACAAACTATTTTTTTATTTTACTAGCCCTATTCTGTTTAAAAGGTCAGAATCTAACTAAAAACTCTTCCTTTCATTCTACTTTTTTTAATAAAACCTATATATCTTGAATCTTTACTATTATCTGTATTGTCTCCTAATGCTAAATAATAATCATCTTCTAAAAATAATTTCTACTGTTTCTCCATTTAGTAATTTATTTCTAACTTTTTCATCAGAAATAAAAATCTAAAAATGGGATATATTTCTTCTCCGTTTACAACAAATTTTAAATTGGGCATGATCATTTCTACTATAGTGAGAGCCCCTTGTTTTTCTATAGTCATTTCTATGATTTATATATTCATTAATATCATACTTTATTTTTTTAATTTATCAAAAATCTTATGTTTTTAAACCATAATAAAGATTTTTTAAAAAAACTCAAATGGTTCCTTATAAAATGCTTCCTCTACAACAGCATCTACATTTATTCCAGCATTCTCAAGAACATCTCTATATTTTTCCAGCAGGAATAATCTCTAATTTATCTCCTTTTTTTGGAATTCTCCATTCTTGATCTCCTATTCCATCATTACTATATCTTCTGAAATCTGTTTTTTTCTCCATTTACATATAAGGCTCCATCTTGTATTTTTTTATAGTTTCTCCTGGAAGCCCCATTGCTCTTTTTGTATAAGAATCCTCATCTCTCATTGGTTCATCAAAAAAATTATAATACTGTTTCTCTTTGGCAGTAAATTTATATGATACCATATCAGCAAAAAAACTCTATCTCCAATTTCTATTGTTGGTATCATTGAACCTGTAGGAATTTTAAAATTTCCTATATAGAATCTTTGAATAACTACAACCAATATAAGTGCTGTCCCTATTGTTTCAACATAATAAAGGATTTTTCTTGTAGCGTTTAGCTTTATTTTTCATTTTTTTACTATTTTATTTACAAATTTCTCTCTGCGAGCATCAAATTTTTTTAGCTAAGTCCTTTTCTTTTATAAAGATATAAGCAAAGAAAAGTGTTAGAAAAAAATAAAATATTCCATATAATATTGTCTTCATTAACAACATCCTCCTAATATATACTAAAAATCGTATTCATTATACCATATTTTTTTATATTAAATTACAGTTTTTTATTAATATTTTTTTAAAGTCCTTTGTATCTTTAAAATTTATTTTTTTATTTTTTTCAATTCTTGACTTTTACAATTCAGAAATTTATGTTATACTAAAATGGTATACAAATCGGAGGTTTTTATGAAGAAAAAAATTTTTTTCAGTTTAAGTTTAATTTTATTCATCTTTTGCTCTTTTAATTTATTTGCTCTAAATTTTTCCTAAAAAAAGCTGATAAAATTGAAGATTTTTATTCCTAAAGGTTGGAAGAGTATTATAATAAAAAAAGGTGATTTAAATAAAAGATAAAATAGATGATGCTGTTTTTGATCATTGAAAAAAACGATCCTAAAAAAATTTAAAAATGAAGAATCGTATCAAACCAGTCCTGAGAATCATAATCCAAGAATTATATTAGTTCTATTTAAGGATAAAAAAACTCAAAATATGCTTTTGGTAGCAAAAAAATGATAAAGGATTTATCATCTCACCAGGTGAGGCTTATGAATCTGGATTACAAAATCTTGAATCACCTGATTTTTGACAATGATTTATCTAAGTCTATAACTATAAAAAAATAATACTTTACGTATTTTTTTACTTTTTGCAGAATTAACTAGAAGTAGTGGCTCTTCTATATATTTTTTTAGATATCAAAATAATAGATTTGAACTTATTGGTTTAGAAAAATCAAAAATATTTTTTTGCCAATGCTGAATATATAGATACTTATAATTATTCTTTTAACTTCTCAACTAAAAAAATTAAAAAAATACATAATTTAAGAGAAAAAGTTAGAAAGTAATATGAAAAAAAGAAGAAAAAAATTGAAAAGAGATTAAACATTAAAAGAAAATTATGTTTTAGATACCATGTTAGAAACTACGGGTGTAGATATCTTAGATAAATATGCTCATGAAATAAAAAAATAATTTAATACAGGAGGCAGTTGTGAAAAAAAGAAAGGTTTATTTTTTTAGTTTTTTTATTATTTATTCTTTGTTCATTTAATTTATTAGCTGAAAATTTCCCTCAAAAAAAGCTAATAAAGTTGAGGATTTTATTCCTAAAGGTTGGAAGAGTGTTGTAGTTAAAAAAAGGTGATTTAAATAAAGATAAAATTGATGATGTTGTTTTTAGTAATACAAAAAGACGATGCTAAAAAAATTTTTGAAAAAAATCAGAAGATAATACAATTTTTAATTATAATCCTATGGCAATATTAGTATTGTTTAAAAAAATAAAAAAATTCTCAATATAATTTAGTTGCTAAAAAAATGAAAATGGTTTTTATTGTTTCAAAAGATAAAGCTCTTGTTGAAGAATTAGAAACACTTTCTTCACCTGATTTAGATGACGATTTATCTAAGTCAATAAATATAAAGAATGATACTCTTCGTCTTTTAACTCGTTCAGAATATGTTAAAGGTGCTAGAGTTACTGAATATTTTTTTAGATATCAAAATAATAAGTTTGAGTTAATTGGATTAGAATATAAATATTGGCATACATCTACTGATTATGCTGTAGATATAGCATATTCTATTAATTTTTTTCAACTAAAAAAAATTAATAGGTACAAAAAGATATTTCAGGAGTCCATACTGATGAAACAAAAAAATAGAAAAAAAGTAGAAAAAAAGTATAGATGCCAAAGATAAATATATCTTAGATACTATGGCACAAGATACTGGAATTAAAATATTAGAAAAAAATATGATAATTAATACCATTTATTATAGGAGACGATTATGAAAAAAAGAAAGGTTTATTTTTTTAGTTTTTTTATTATTTATTCTTTGTTCATTTAATTTATTAGCTGAAAATTTCCCTCAAAAAAAGCTAGTAAAGTTGAGGACTTTATTCCTAAGGGGTGGAAAAAAATTAATAGTTGAAAAAGGTGATTTAAACAAAGATAAAATTGATGATGTCGTTTTAGTAATTGAAAAAAATGATCCTAAAAATTTTTAAAAAAATTGAAGACTCACCTCGTTCTAATCCTGTGAATTTTAACCCGAGAATTATATTAGTTTTATTTAAAGATAAGAATTCAAAATATACTTTGGTTGCAAAGAATGACAAAAATTTCATTGTTTCTCCAGGTTATGCTTCTGAAGAAGGATTAGAAAGTCTTGATTCTCCTGACTACAATGATAATTTATCTGAGGCTGTAACTATCAAAAAAATAATACTTTACGTATTTTTTACTCTTGCAGACTATATTAAAGCTGCTACTTCTACTACATATTTTTTTAGATATCAAAACAATAGATTTGAACTTATTGGTTTAGATGCTCAAAAGTATTTTTAGGAGATACTGAGTATGTGAATACTAGGAATTATTCTCTTAATTTATCAACTAAAAAAACTAATAATACATAATATGTCTGAAAAAAATTAGAAAGTAATGTGAAAAAAAGAAGAAAAAAATTGAAAAAGAATTTAAACATTACAGAAATTTATGCTTTAGATACTATGTCAGAAACTAGTGGTGTAGATATTTTAGATAAATATGTTTATGAAATAAAAAAATAATTAACTATTTAAGAGAAAATTTTTTTCTCTCTTATTTTTTTAATTTACTTGTTATAATATTAATGAATATCAATTTATACAAGATAAGGAAGATGAAAATGAAAAAATACTAAATGGCTTTTTAGAAAATAAAATAAATTATAAAAGAATTTTTTTGAAAATAAAAGGAGAAAAAAATTAGACTTTGTTATTGAAAGTTTAATTGAAAATAGAAATTTATCTCTTGATACAAATTTTTGATTTCAATCCTTTTGATTTAAAGGATATTGATATAGCAGTAAAAAAAGAATTTTTTTGAAGCTATTGAAAACAATGAAAAATTTATATCTATGGTGACTATGATGTCGATGGAATAACTTCTGTTTCTCTTTTATACTTGGCACTTTCAGAATTAGGTGGAAATATACACTACTATATTCCTTTAAGAGATGAAGGTTATGGACTGAATAAAGATGCCATCCAAAGTTTAAAAGAAGATGAAGCTAATTTAGTTATAAGTGTTGACTGTGGAATTAATTCAATAGAAGAAATTAATTTTTGCTAATGAATTAGGTTTAGATTTCATCATAACTGACCACCATGAAATAATTGGTGACTTACCAAAAGGCTTTTTGCTGTTATAAACCCAAAAAGAGAAGAAAATATCTATAGCTATAAGTACTTAGCAGGGGTTGGAACAGCCTTTATGCTTGTCTATGCACTATATAGTAAGTTAGATAGACTAAATGATTTAGAAAAAAATTCTTAGATATTGTTGCTATAGGTACTGTTGCTGATATAGTTCCTTTGACTTCTGACAATAGAAAATTTGTAAAAAGAGGTTTTAAAACTTTTAAATAATACTAAGTGGATAGGAATTAAGCAACTTTTTAAGGAAAGTTTTTCCTGAGGATTGGGATACTAGAGAATACTGTTCTTATGATGTAGGTTACCTTATTGCACCTATCTTCAATGCTGCTGGACGTTTAGAAGATGCAAAACAAGCTGTAAGTCTATTTATTGAAGAAGATGGTTTTGAATGTCTAAGTATCATAGAGCAACTTTTTAGAAAATAACAATGAAAGAAAAAAAATATTCAAAAGAAGATTTTTAGAGGCTTCCATTGCTGAAATTGAGAAAAAAACAACTATACAATAAAAAAATTTAATTTTTAGTTGCTAATAAGTCTTTTCATCATGGAGTTATAGGAATAGTCGCTTCAAAGATTTTTAGATAAATACTATAAACCAAGTATAATAATGGAAATTAAAGAAAGTGAAGGAGTTGCAACTGCTTCTTGTAGAAAGTATCGATGGTATAAATATAGTTGAATGTTTTAAATTCTGTTTCTGACATCCTAGTTAAATATGGAGGGCACTCTGGAGCAGCTGGTTTTACCATAAAAAAATTGAAAATATAGAAGAATTTTATCAAAGGGTTGATAAATATATTGGAGAAAAATTTCCTAAAGAATTATTTGTCAAGACTATAAAAAAATTGAAAATATACTTGCACCCTACAAAGTAAACTATGAATTTTTAAGAGAATTAGAAATCTTAGAACCTTATGGTGCTAAAAAAATCACACTCCTATTTTTTTGCTTTTTAAAAAAATTGCGAATACGAAAATTTAAGATTTACAAGAAATAGTACAGAACACTTGATGTTGGATATAAAGAAAGATAATTACTATTTCAAAAACTGTATTTTTCTTTGGTGGTGGAGATTACTATGATATAATTGCTAACTCAAAGAAAAATTGATGTAGCTTTTTAAATTGAAATTAGAAACTTTTTAAAGATAGATATATGTGTAAACTTCAGCTAGAAGATGTTAAAAAAATTCTATGGAAAACACTGATTTTTAATGATAATTACTTAGAATTAAATGGTAGAGATATTTCCTTCCCAATACGTACTGTAGTCTATCCTAAAAGACCTGATATAGATAATCCTTTAAATCTTGTTTTTAATGACTATGGACTTGCTATTACTAAGGATAGAACTATTATTGAAAATATAGATGTCAACCTAGCCAATATTTTTAAAAGTTTTTAAAAAAATGAATTTAACTATAATTTTTTTCTGTAGAAATAGAAAAAAATATTTAAAAACTGAAAATATAAATTTACATTTAAAAATTGATATTGACAGAGATATTATTTTAAAAAAACTTTCCCTGTGAAAGATGCTTTAATATTCAAGAAATAAAGAAAAGAATTAATTTCTGACTTTGACTATAATTCTATACAAAAGAAAGTTTTAGCTTCTATCTTTAAGGATAAAAAAAGCTACTCTAGCAGTTATGGAAAAGGGAAGAGGTATAAGAACTATAATTGAAACTATAAAGAAATATTATCTATATAAAGGAAAGACTATTTCTATTAATGATAATTCTAAAAAAAGCTGATTTCTATATATTTACTTTTTGATTTTTGAAAATGAAGTTAAATTAGAAAATGTTATACAAACTCTAGAGAAAATCAATTCTAATAATATTTTAATTATCTCAAATAAAAATTTGAACTCTCAAAGTTTAACATTATTAAAGATGAGTATACTATAGCTAAAAATATTGAATACATAACTTATGATGAAATAGATAAAATTAAAAAAAGTCTGATAATTTCTATTATCCGTTTTTAACAAATGAAGAAAAAAAATGAAAAATTTTAGCTTTACTAAATAAAGAAGAAAAAGATTTTTTTCAACAAAAGAAATAATTGTTCATTTATAATTCTTGATATTTATCAGCTTTTTATTTTATAATTAGTTATAATGTATTGAATTTATTAATATTATGAAAAGGAGGATAAGACTGGTATAGATATATTGTACAGTCTTGAGAAGGAAATGAAAAAGTTTATTAAGTTTTTATTGATGGCAATTGGTATGGTTATGTTTGTTGCTTGTGGAGGAGAAAAAGAAAAGACAGAAGCCGCTGCTCCTGAAGCTCAAGGATCAAATGAATTAGTAATCTATTCACCTAATGCAGATGACGAAGTAAATAAAATTATTCCTGCTTTTGAAAAAAAGCTACTGGAATAAAAGTTACTTTTACAATCAATGGGAAGTGGAGACGTTCTTGCAAGAATAGCTGCTGAAAAAGAAAATCCACAAGCTGATATTAACTGGGGAGCTATAAGCATGGGTGTATTAGCTACAACTCCTGATTTATGGGAAAGCTATACTTCTGAAAATGAAAAAAATGTTCCTGATGCTTATAAAAAAATACTACAGGTTTCTTTACAAACTACAAACTAGATGGTAGTGCTGCTTTACTTGTAAATAAAGATGTATTTGCTAAATTAGGATTAGATCCTGAAAAAAATTTACTGGATATAAAAGATTTATTATAGTATGAATTAAAAGGTAAAAATTGCTATGGGAGACCCTACAGCAAGTAGTAGTGCTATAGCTGAACTTACAAATATGTTACTTGTTATGGGAGAAAAAAACCATATGATGAAAAAAAGCTTGGGAATTCGTTGAAAAAAATTTGTTGCTCAATTAGATGGAACTATTTTTATCTTCTTCTTCTCAAATCTATAAAGCTACTGCTGATGGAGAATATGCTGTTGGAGTTACTATGAAAACCCAGCTGTTACATTACTTCAAGATGGTGCAACTAACTTAAAACTTGTTTTATCCTGAAGAAGGTTCTGTATGGTTACCAGGGAGCCGCTGCAATAGTTAAAAATGCTCCTCATATGGAAAATGCTAAAAAAATTCATCGACTTCTTAATTTCTGATGAAGGACAAAAAAATTGTTGCTGAAACTTCAACAAGACCAGTAAATACTTCTATTAAAAAAATACAAGTGAATTTATAAAACCATTTGAAGAAATCAAAGTTGCTTACGAAGATATTCCTTACTGTGCAGAACACAGAAAAAGAATGGCAAGAAAGATGGACTAACATATTAACTAAATAATTGGGAGAAAAATTAATGAGTGTAAATATAATAATAAAAAAATGCTCAAAAAGATATGGAGATAATATTATTATTGAAGATTTATCTCTTGATATAAGACAAGGGGAGTTTTTACTCTCCTTGGGATACTTCTAGGTGTGGAAAAACTACTTTGTTAAGAATGATAGCAGGATTTAACTCTATTGAAAATGGAGATTTCTATTTCAATGAAAAAGAATTAATGATTTAGATCCTTCTAAGAGAAATATTGGAATGGTTTTCCAAAACTATGCTATATTCCCACACTTAACTGTTGAGCAAAATGTAGAATTTGGTTTTAAAAAAATAGAAAAAGTTTCTAAAAGATGTTATGAAAGTAGAAACTGATAAATTTTTAAAAACTTATGCAAATAGACGAATATAGAGATAGAATGCCTGATAGATTATCAGGAGGACAACAACAAAGAGTTGCTTTAGCGAGAGCCTTAGTAATAAAAACCTGATGTTTTATTGATGGACGAGCCTTTAAGTAACTTAGATGCTAAATTAAGAGTTGAAATGAGAACAGCTATAAAAAGAAATTCAAAATAGTATTGGAATTACAACTGTTTATGTAACTCATGATCAAGAAGAAGCTATGGCTGTAAGTGATAGAATTGCAGTTATGAAAGATGGTGCAATTCAACACTTAGGGACAACCTAAAGATATTTATCAAAGACCTGCTAATTTATTTGTTGCAACTTTCATAGGTAAAACAGAATGTATTAAAAGGAACTTTAGATGGTTCTACTTTAAAGATAGCTAGAAAGTATGACATAAACTTAACTAACATAAAAGATAAAAAAATGTTAAAAGGAAATGTTACAATTTCAATAAGACCTGAAGAATTTGTTATTGATGAAAGTCAAGCAAAAAGATTGTATGAAAGCTTTTATAGATAGCAGTGTATTTTTAGGTTTAAACACTCATTATTTTTGCACATTTGGAAAATGGAGAAAAAAACTTGAAATTGTACAAGAATCTAAAATAGATAATATCATTCCAAAAGGAACTGAAGTTTATTTTAAAAAGTAAAAACAAGATAAGATTAATGTTTTCACAGAGGATGGTTCTAAAAAAATATTTTTAGAAGGTGTTAACAACGATATAGGTGTTGCTTATGCTAAGTAAGAAAAAAAGATATTTGGATAGTAATTTCATTATGTGTTCTAGCATTTTATATAGTATTTATGATTTATCCTTTAGGGATTTTATTTAAAAATGCAGTAATAGAAAATAATGGAGATTTCACTTTTTGCTTATTTTTGCAAAAATTTTTTTAAGTAAAAATTATTACTTTTTCTACTATATTTAATTCCTTTAAAGTCAGTTTAGCTGCAACAGCTTTTAACTTTAATAATAGGAACTCCTTTGGCTTATTTCTACAATATGTATAAAAATCAAAGGAAAAAAACTTTTTTACAAATTATTATAATACTATGTAGTATGTCTGCACCATTTATTGGAGCATATTCTTGGATTTTATTATTAGGAAGAAATGGATTAATTACTAATACAATTAAAAAAACTTAACAGGTTTTAATTTCCCAAGTATCTATGGATTTGGTGGAATTTTACTTGTTTTTGTGTATGCAACTTTATCCTTTAGTTTTCCTATATGTTTCAGGAGCTTTAAGAAATATTGATAATTCTCTATTAGAAGCTAGTGAAAATATGGGTTGTACTGAGAGCTAAAAGATTCTTTAAAAATAATTATCCCTCTATGTATTCCAACTATATTGGCAGCTGCTCTTATGGTATTTATGAGAGCCTTTGCAGACTTTGGAACTCCTCTATTCATTGGAGAAGGATATAGAACTTTCCCTGTTGAAATTTATAATCAATTTATGAATGAAACAGGTTCTGACAAAATTTTTGCGTCAGCTGTAAGTATTATTGCAATTATAATAACATCTTTGATTTTCTTATTACAAAGATATATTAATGGAAAGTATAAATTCACAATGAATGCACTTCATCCTATTGAAGCTAAGAAATTAAAGGAATAAAATCTGTTTTAATTCACTTATTCTGTTATTTAATAGTTTTTATTTCTTATGCTCCACAACTTTATGTAATTTATACATCTTTCCAAAACACATCTGGAAAACTTTTTCACAAAAGGTTACTCTTTAAAAGAGTTATACAGAAGCCTTTAGTAAATTAGGAAATGCTATCCAAAATACATTCTTAATTGGTGGACTTTCTCTAATTTTTAATCATTGTTATTTCTATTTTTAATTGCTTATCTAGTTGTAAGAAGAAATAACTTTATAAATAGAACTATAGATACTTTATCTATGGTGCCTTATGTTATTCCTGGTTCAGTTGTAGGGATAGCTTTGGTAAGTGCTTTCAATAAAAAAACCTTTTTGTTTTTAGTTGGAACTTTCTTAATAATGGTAATATCACTTATCATAAGAAGAAATGCTTATACTATAAGATCATCTGTTGCTATACTTCAACAGATACCACTTTCTATTGAAGAAACCTCTATTAGTTTAGGAGCTTCTCGTATGAAATCATTCTTTAAGATAACAACTCCTATGATGATGAATGGTATTATTTCAGGAGCACTTCTAAGTTGGATAACAATTATTACAGAACTTTCTTCAAGTATAATCTTATATAACTATAAGACAATAACATTGACATTACAAATATATGTTTATGTTTCAAGAGGAAGTTATGGTATAGCTGCCGCTATATCAACAATTTTAACTTTAATGACTGTTATTTCACTGTTAGTATTTATGAGAGTATCAAAGAATAAAAAAATATAATGATGTAGAAAAATGGAGCTGTTGCAAAGTTAAAATTTTTGCAACAGCCCCATTTTTATTTGTTATATATGTACATTCCTAAACGATTATTCATAAGCCAAAAAAATTGGAATAAATATCTTTTTGATAATGGTAAAATTTTTGCCATTTTTGTAAAATTAATAAGTCCTATTTGTTTTAATTTGGGCTCAAGTTTTACAACTTCACTACCATCTTTTACTCCCCACTTAAATTTAACATTATTCATTTTTTTCAAAGTATCATGTTTGGCTGTCATTCTTATAGTTCCCTTGTAAAGTAAATCTAAGTGTAATTCAAATTTTTTTCAAAATTATTAACTAATATTTCTAAAACTTTTTTTACTTCATCTTCAGTGAAAAAAACATTAAAAACTCCCTCGGAAATTATAAGTAGCTCTTTTTCCATCAGTTATAACTTCTTTAGTCCAATCAGATTCAAAAACTGATTTTTGAAATATTTTTTTACTCTGTCATGCTCTATGAAAAAAATAATTTTTCTTGTTTCAATTACTTCTGGTAACTGAACCTCCCACGACTGAAGTCGCAGGGTTCTTGGGTAATAGTTGCTTCTGTTAGCCAACTAAATTTACCAAAGCTATCCCCATAGTTCCTACGGTTCATATATTTATATATTTAAGCACTTATACCTAATATCCTTAGTCCTTCTTTTTAGTATATTTTTTTGCTGCATTTATATCTCTATTATGTACAGCTCCACATACTGGACAAGTCCATTCTCTCACACTTAAATCTTTTTACTTCTTCATTTCTATATCCACAACAATTACATATTTGACTACTTGCAAAAAAATTTATCTACTCTTACTATTGTTTTTCCATGCCATTTCGCTTTTATAACTTAGTATTCTATTAAATTCACTCCATAATACATCTACAATATTTCTTGCTAATTTATGATTTTTTTACCATATTTTTTTACTTGTAAGTCTTCCATACAAATAATATCATATTCTTTTTATTAGCATTGTTGATAATTTTTTGCAAAAAAATCTTCTCTTTGATTTGATATTTTTCTCAAATAATCTTGCTACTTTTTATTCTAGCTTTATTTCTATTTTGAACTACCCTTTGGTTTTCGTGATAGTTTTTCTTTGTAATATAGCTAGTTTATTCAAAGATTTTTGTAAATATTTTTGGATTTTTCTATTGAGATTTCATCACTGGTAATCGCAAAGTCCTTTATACCTAAATCTATTCCAACATTCTTATTTGTACTTTCTAATTTTTTTCTACTTCCACATCAGTACAACATAAAGATATATAATATTTTCCACTAGGTACTTGGGTTATTGTTGCATTTATTATTCTTCCTTGTGGTTTTATCTTATCTCTTATTTTTTAGTCTTCCTAACTTAGGTACTTTTTATCCATTTATCTAAAAAAACTCTATATTATTATTTGTATAATTGGTTCTGTATGATTTTCTATTATCTTTCTTAGATTTAAACTTTGGATAGCCACTTCCACTAAAAAAAAGTTTTTTTATAGGCTTTATCTAAATCTTTTTAAAAGAATTTTTGTAAAGAAAATTTATCTACATCTTTTTAACCATTCTTTCTCTTGTTTTTAAAACTGTTAATTCTTTTACTACACTCACTATATGACATAGACTTTTTCTCTTTGCTATATAGCTCTTGTTTTTAAATCTAAAAAAATGATTATAGACATATCTTACACAACCAAAAGTACAATTTAATATTGTTATTTGAGTTTTAGTTGGATAAAATCTAAACTTATATGCTTTTTCCATGCGATTTCACCTCCATTTACCCTATATATAGTATACCACTTTTTTTATACTATAAGTAAATGAAAAAAAGTAAAAATTTTTCTAAATATATGAACCTAAAACTGACTCAGTCGTTTTTAGAGGTTGTCGTTCACATAAGTACGCTACCACTTATGCAGTTCTCTTGGCATATACACTCCTTAATAAATTAAGGAGATTAGCCTTGAACTTCTTAATATTTCTATTAAGCACAGACTATATCTTATCCCACAGCTCTATCTGTTTGGGTCTACCCACTTCCACTAGCTTTAGTGTACTTCCCTCAGGAGGAATAGTCGTTGAACCTTACCTTTCGGTCTTGGCTGCTGATTGCCCATTATCTTAACACTTAGGATTTAACCTTATGTCATCTAGTATATTTTTTCTGCTTTCGCCACTTTCACACTTGTACCATATTTTTTTATTTAGGTACTATGTTGTAGTTATACTAGTTTTAGGGGTTTCCAGCAATTCGAGTAGTATTGGATAGCTTTTTTTAAAGTTGCTACCTCTACATACATATTTCTATATATGCTGACTATACTTAATGGTCTAACTCATGACTGACACCCTACGAGTGCTAGAGTCACAAGTGTGCGACCATATTTTTTTAATCAAGATTATACCAAGTTATTCTTCCATTATCTACTCTTTCAAATCTAGTATCAAGTCCACAACCTATTGAAACTATAACACAATCAGGATATCTTTCTATAAATTTTTTTAACTTCTTCATCCATTATATATGCTCTTGCTAATATTCCATAATAACTAGCCCAAGCAGTATCAAATTTTTTTAAAATCATAGTCTAACTGTGAGGCAATTTCAAAAGATTTCTTATCATGTAACACAGATTTTTGGATTCTCATAGTCTTTAGCTCTTGCATTTAATGTTATAAGTAATGTTTCTGCTACTCCATCTAATTTAATTTTTCATAAAAAGCCTCCTAATTTTTAAAAATATAATATTAATTTTTATTAAATGTGTTAGAACACTCGTGGCTCTAGCACTCGTAGGGGTGTTAGTCGTGAGTAGTTCACACTCTTATTATACTCTTCATTAGAAATATTTCAATATAAAAAAATTTTTGTTTATAAAATATTTTTATAAAAAAAGAACTACTGTAAATAAATTACAATAGCTCTTTTTTTGCTTATTTTTACTTCTTTTTCCATTTTTTATATGTAACTTGTTGAAGTATTTTTTTCCATTTTCATCATAAATTGTTGCTACTCCATCTATTCCCCCATTTTTGTAAGTTCCTTCTGCTTGTAGTTTACCATTTTCATAGTAAGCTCTTACAGATTATCTTGTATATCATTCTTATAGGTTACTTCACTTAACAATTTTTCCACTTGGATAGTAATTTTTAGATGACCCATTTCTTACTCCATTAGCTAAAGTGATTTCATATTCTAATTTACCTGTTTTTTTCATTATATTCTTTTTCCTAAACCTGATGTAACATCATTTTTTTATATGGAACTTCTGCTACTAATATACCATTTTTCACTATAATACTTTTGCTACTCCTTCTCTCTTAGCATTTTTTTGAATGGAACTTCAGATTCTAATTTACCACTTTTTATAATAGTATTTTTTTCTACTCCTTCAGCTTTTTCCATTTACATAATTTCCTTCTGATTTTTACTTTACCATTTTTCATAGTATTCATATACTTTTCCTTCTAATTTTTCCTGCTTTAATTGTAGCTAGTCCAAGAGTTTTTTTCCACTTGGATACTTTTTCTCAATTTCTCCTGAATAAGGTTTTTTGCTCACCTTGAACATAGAATAAATCCCCGTTCATTACCATTTTTTTCAACTTGCATTCTTTGTGCTCCAAAAGATAATACTGAACCTATTAATAATAATCCTAGCAATAATTTTTTTCATTCTATTCCTCCTAAATTTTTTTATTTTATTTTTTTATTATACAAAATAAATATTAATATTAGATTAATTTTAAAAAAATATTTTTAAAAAAAGCTATTACATTTTATTTGAAATAGCTCTATTTTTTTAATTTATTATAATTTTTTTCTCATCATATGATAAAGTTCTCCTTCAAATCTTCCTCTCTTATCATATAATTTTACTGCTCCAGTTACTACACCTTGACTAGTTGGAATTTCAGTTTGTAATTTTTCCATTTTTCATAATAATATTTTTTTGTACACCTTCATACTCATCATTTTTTATAAGTTAATTTAGCTGACAGAACTCCTGATTTATAATAAACTTTACCAGTTCCTTCTCTTAGTCCATTCTTATATGGTGTCTCTTCAATTAATCTTCCAATCTCATCATAAGTATAAGACATTCCATCTAATTTTTCCATTTTTTTAACAGAAGCAACCATCTTAACTATTCCAGTATTTGGGTCTTTTTTTCTCAAATTCTCCTGTAAACTCTTGATTATTATAGTATATATATCCATTTGAAAATGATAATTTTTTTCATAAGAAACTTTTTCTGCTCCAAAAAGATAATACTGAACTTACTATTAATAATAAAGCTACCAATAATTTTTTTCATTCTATCCTCCTAAATTTTTTTAGTTTATTTTACTTTTTCCATTTTTTTATATTGTTTCTTCTTTTTAATTTTCCATTTTCGTCATACATCTTTGTAACTCCGTCTAATTGACCTTTGCTCATTTCAATTTCAGCTTGTAATTTCCCATTTTTCATAGTAATATTTTTTTGTAAACCTTCATATCTATCATTTTTTATAATTTAATTTAGCTGATACAGCTCCTGATGGATAATAAGTTTTTACTAGCTCCTTCTTTCATTCCTTTTTTTAAATGTTATTTCTTCAGTTACTTTTCCATTTTCATCATAACTATAACTTGTTCCATGTAATTCTCCATTTTTAACAGAACCTACCATATTAATTTTTCCTGTTCTTGGATCTTTTTCTTTCAAATTCTCCAGTAAATTTTTTTCATCGTTATAAGATATATAACCACCTGGAAATGATAATTTTTTTCATAAGGAACTCTTTGTGCCCCAAAAGATAGTACTGAACTTGCTACTAATAATAATCCTACTAATAATTTTTTTCATTCTATTCCTCCTAAATTTTTTTATTTATTCTGTTCATATCTTTTTTTATTATATAAAATTTTAATACAATCTCTGTAACATTTGTTACAAAAAGCTACTGCATTTTATCTGCAATAGCTCAAATTTTTAATTTATTTTACTTATCTTGCTTATTTTTACTTGTTTACCATTTTTAAATGTTGCTTCTTCAACTACTTTTCCACTTTCATCATAAAGTTTTTGCTACTCCATCTAGTTGCCCATTTTTATATGTAGCTTCTCCTTGTAGTTTTTCCATTTTTCATAGTAAGCTTTCATAAGTCCTTCTTCTTTATCATTTTTAAAGTTTACTTCACTTAATAATTTTTCCACTTGGATAGTATTTTTTTAGATATTCCATTTCTTACACCATTAGCTACAGTAACTTCATATTCCAATTTACCTGTTTTTTTCATTGTATAATTTTTCCTAAACCTGATGCAACATCATTTTTTTATATGGAACTTCTGATAACAATATACCATTTTTCAGTGTAATATTTTTTTCTACTCCTTCTTTTTTTATCATTTTTTTGAACGGAGTTTCATATTCTACTTTACCGTTTTGATGATAAGATTTCGCCACTCCTTCAGCTTTTTCCATTTACATAATTTCCTTCTGATTTTTACTTTTTCCATTTTCATAGTATTCATATTTTTTTCCATCTAATTTTTCCCCTTTTAATTGTGGCTACTCCAAGAGTTTTTTTCCACTTGGATACTTTCTTTCAATTTCTCCTGAATAAGGTTTTTTTGCTCACCTTGAATATATAATAAATCTCCATTAGCTACTACTTTTTTTCAATTGGTACTCTTTGTGCTCCAAAAGATAATACTGAACTAACTAATAATAATCCTGCTAGTAATTTTTTTCATTTTTGCCTCCTAAAATTTTTAATTATTTCTAATATTATTTTAATATTTTTTAATGAAATTGTCAAGGAGTTTCACTTTTTAACAGTTCATTTTCTAGGTCTTTTTCCTAATGGATATACTTTTTCGGTCTATTATTTTTTTCCATCTTTATATGTTGTTTCTTCCATTATTTGATCATTTTTCAAATTTTTATTGTACCTATTAGTTTGCCCTTCTCATCATAACTTTTTTTCTATTCCTTCTATTTTTCCATTTTTTTATAAGGTATTTCTCTTTTTTTAATTTACCTGTTTGTTCATTATAAACTTTTTGCAATCCCGTCCACTCTACCATTTTTTTATATCTTACTTCACTTAATAATTTTCCACTTGGATAATATTCTTTAGATACTCCTTCTATTTTCCTATTATTTATATTACTTTCAGCTGCTAATTTACCAGTTTTTTTGTATTATATAATTTCGACTTTCCTACCACAACTCCATTTTTAAATGTAACTTCTGAGATTAATGTCCCATTTTCTATGTAAGTTTTTACTATTCCTTCTTTTTTTATCATTTTTTTATAAGGGGTTTCATCTTTTAGTTGCCCATTTTTCATAATATGATTTTTGATAGACCATTAAGTTTTTCCATTTATATAATTTTCTTCTAATTTTTAGTTGTCCACTTGGGTAATATTCATAAGCTTTTTCCATTTATTTTACCATTTTTTTAAATGTGGCAACTGAAAGAAGTTGTCCACTTGGATATCTTATTTCAGCTTCTCCTGAATAAGGAGTTTTTTTGTTCCTGCAAGATATAATATATCTTTACTTTCATTAGTTTCTAATTTTTTTCTGAAGATACTCTTTGCGTTGCTCCAAAAGATAATACTGAGCTTATTAATAATAATCCTAGTAATAATTTTTTTCATTGTATTTCTCCTAAATTTCTTATTTATTTTTACTTCTTCTCCATTTTTTTATATTGCTTGCTCTATTAGTTTTCCATTTTTCATCATAGGCTTTTTACTACTCCATCTACTTGTCCATTTTTTTATAAGGTATTTCTCCTTGTAATTTACCTGTTTCATAGTAAACTCTCATAATTCCTTCTTCCTTATCATCTTTAAAATTTACCTCATTTAACACTTTTTCCACTTGGATAATATTTTTTTGATAAACCATTTCTTTTTCCATTAACTAGATTTTTCTTCATATTCTAATTTACCTGTTTGTGCATTATATAACTTTGCTACTCCTATTACAACATCATTTTTTTAAATGGAATTTCTGATGTTAATATTCCATTTTCTGAGTATAACTTTTGCTACTCCTTCTTTTTTTATTATTTTTTTAAATTGAACTTCAGATTCTACTTTACCATTTGGATAAAAAGATTTTGATACTCCTTCAGATTTACTATTTACATAATTTTTCTTCTATTTTTTTAATTTTTCCATTTTCATAGTACTCATAAGATTTTTCCATTTAATTTACCATCTTTAACTGTAGCAAGTCCAAGAAGTTTTTCCATCTGGATATTTTCTTTCTACTTCTCCTGAATAAGGTTTTTTTGTTTCTTCAAGATATAGTGTGTCTCTACTTTCATTAGTTACCAATTTTTTTCTATATTCACTCTTTGTGTTTCTCCAAAAGATAACACTGAGCTTATTAATAATAATCCTAGTAATAATTTTTTTCATTGTATTCCTCCTATTTTTTTACTTTTTTTATTAAGTGTGTTAGAACACTCGTGGCTCTAGCACTCGTATGGTGTTAGCCGTGAGAGGTTCAGTATACAGTATGAATATTAAGATTTAATTAATTTTTTTAGAATAATGTCTTTGTAAAAAGAGCTACTGCATTTTTGCTTGCAATAGCTCAGTTTTTCAAAATTATTTTTATTTTTTTGTCCATTTTTATATGTTGCTTGCTCAACTACTTTTTCCATTTTCATCGTATATTTTTTTGCTAGTCCATCTAGTTGACCATTTTTTTATATGTTGCTTCTCCTTTTTAACTTACCAGATTCATAGTATATTTTTGTAATTCCATCTTCTATATCATTTTTTTAAAATTTACTTCATTTGCTAATTTTTCCACTTGGATAATATTCTTTAGATAAACCATTTCTTAGTCCATTTATCACATTAGTTTCATATTCTAATTTACCTGTTTGTTCATTGTAGAACTTTGCTAACCCAGTAGCTTCTCCATTTTTTTATATGGAATTTCTGAGACCAAAACCCCTGTATTTGTATATCCTTTTTCTACTCCTTCTCTTTTTCCATTTACAAATTTTTGTTTCATATTGTACTTTTCCATTTTCATAATATGATTTTTGCCACTCCATTAGCTGTTCCATTTACATAAATTTCTTCTTTGAATACTTTTACCACTTTCATAGTATTCGTAAGCTTTTTCCTTCTAATTTTCCATCTTTCATTGTAGCTACACCAAGAAGTTTTTCCATTTGGATATTTTTCTTTCTATCTCTCCTGAATAAGGTTTTTGCTTGTCCTTCAAGATACAATTCTCTTCCATTTCCTCTAGGTCCTAATTTTTTTCTAAAAGGTACTCTTTGTGTTGCTGCAAAAGATAATGCTGAGCTCACTAATAATAATCCTACTAATATTTTTTTCATTATATCCTCCTAAAATTCTTATTTATTTTACTATATTTTTCCTTATTATATAAAAATTTTTAATATAACTTCTGTAACATTTGTTACCAAATAAAAAGCTATTACATTTAACTGTAATAGCTCTTTTTCCCCTAAATTATTTTTATTCTCCATTTTCTACTCTTATAAGTTTTTCCATTTTCATCATATTCTTCTAATTTTTTTCTTTAACATGATTATCAGTCAATCTAGTTTTTTAGATTTCCATTCTCATGATATTCTTCTATAATTTTTTTGAACTATAATCTATCTTTCCTGATTTTTGCTAATTCATAAAAGCTTTCTTATTTCATTTTTTTCAATATTTTTTTATCTTTATCTTCTAATTCATACTCACTTTTTTTGTAGATAATTTTTCCATTAGAACGATAAACTTCAATAGTAAAAAGTTTTTCTTATCGTTTTTTTGTACAAGATTAAGTTTTGTACTAGATACCCGAGAGTTTGTAGCCTCTTTTTCTCCTAGTCTTTTTTTGAGAAGCATTCAGATTTAAAAAAATTAATGAAAATTAAAGCCATAACCAGTAAAAAAATATTTTCTTATTTTTCATAACTCATCTCCTCCTTAAAGGATTAAAAAAATATTTTTAAGAGAAGTTTGTGAAAACTGCAGCGAATACAAAACAAGAACCTAATGCGAATAAAATTAATTGAAACTTAATTTGATATTTTGCCCAAACTCCCCATTCAATTTTAGCAATTCCTAATACTGCCATAAGTATTCCTGAAGTAGGAACTATCATATTTGTAAATCCATCTCCTAATTGGAAAGCTAAAACAGCAACTTGTCTTGTTACTCCAACTAAGTCTGAAAGTGGTGCCATTATTGGCATAGTAAGTGCTGCTTGCCCTGAACCTGACACAACAAAGAAATTGAATATTGATTGGAAGATATACATTACCCAAGCACAGAAAGCAGCTGACATATTGCTAAGTCCTGATGCAACATAGTTAAGTATAGTATTTAAAAATAGTAGGAGTATCTGCACTTGTTCCACCTAATATTAAAACTATTCCCTTAGCCATACCTATAACTAGAGCAGCTCCAACCATATCTTCAGCACCTTTTCTGAAAGAAGTTGCTATATCATTCACTGACATATTATTTAGTTTAAATACTACTCCAATTACTCCTGCTATCAATCCCATTATTACAAATTGAGTTGCTATTTCTGGTAAATAATATCCTTCTTTTATAACTCCATAAACAACCCAAGCCATACCTAAAATTAAAACTAAGATAATTAATTTATGTCCTAACTTAAATTCTCTATTTCCTTGTTCTTCAGATTTAAAGTTATTTCTAAAATATGCATCTGTCTTATATGCTATTGAAGACTCAGGATTTCTCTTTACTCTTCTTGCATAGAAAATTGTGTAGATTACTCCAAAAGCTGTGAAGAATGTCCACATAAACATTCTAAATCCTGCTCCTGATAAAACTGGTATTCCTGAAACTCCTTGTGCAACTGCAACACTGAATGGGTTCATCCAAGAAGTTGCGAAAACCTATTTGAGTTGAAATATATGTTATTAAAATTCCCGTTACCGAATCGTATCCCATATCAATTACTATAGGTATGATTAGCATTGCAAAAGGTATCGCTTCCTCTCCCATTCCAAAGACTGCTCCACCTAAGGAGAACAGTATAAATATAACAGGGTATGAGTACAAGCTCTGAGCCTTTACTCTTGCTTATCATAGAATATATTCCACTTTCAACAGCTCCTGTTTTTTTAAAATTATTCCAAAAAGCTCCACCAACAACTAATAAAAAGGCAACTATTCCAACTGCTGTTCCCCATTTATCTCCACTTGCTAGCCCTTCAAATATATAGTTAGTTACTCCAACTTCTCCACCAGGCTCAAATATCTTTTATACCTTTTTTTAGTTCGTTTCCTTGATCATCTAGCTCATAAGAGAAACTTCCAGGAACAGGTACATTTCTTGTTTTTTTCAGCCCCTGTATTAGTTATGTAAGTCACTTCTTGCATTTCAAATTTTTCCAACTGGAACTATGTAAGTCAAAAGTGATGCAAACAAAACAACAAAAAAATATGATTACAAAAGTATCTGGCATTTTTAATTTTTTTCATAATAACCTCCCTCTATTTTTCTATAATTGATATCATTATAACATATTTCGTCACAATAATATAGCACTTAATATTTTTTTAGAACTATCTTTTTTTATTAGTTTTATTTTTTTCTTTTTAAAATGAATATATAATTGCTTGCTTTTTTTCTTGGAATGGTATATAATTAAGTTATCAAAGATTTTTATCTTGGAAATCAAAAATAGTAAAGGGGATGTGTAATATGGTTAATGTTTGTAATAAGCTTTTCATAGCTTCTATGACAGATGTGCACATCTGTCTTGGCAACATTTATTTCTATTCTTTGACTTAGATTAATTATCTTTTTTTGCTTGTAAAAAAATTTAATTAAAACTAGGAGGAGAATAAAATGACAAAAAAATTAGAAAATTTTATAGATAATATTATAGAAGAAAAAAAAAGCTGAATTTAAAAGGATTAATAGGTAAAGAAAATAGAGTTGAAAATATGATCGAAGATCTAAAAACTTTAAATCTTTCTAATGATAAATTAGAAGAAGTTATCAAAGTTGCCAAAAAAAACATATATAGTATTATCAAAACTGTAGCTGAAAAATTTAGCTACAGTTTTTTTATTTTTCTATTATATTAAAACTTTTACTATTTAAGTGTTTATAATTATTGCATTTTTACTTTTTTTATTATATAATATGTTTAGCTATAATAAATTAGGAGGGATTTAAGTGAAAAAAAATAATTTTTAATTATACTTATACTTTTGGGACTTACTGCATGTAAAGAAAAAAAGAACGTATTTTTAGAAACTACTAAAGATATTCCTATTAATGAAAAATATAGTATTTAATGACTATAGTGTAGAAACCGTTGAAGATCTTGCAGCATTCTTAGTTACAGTTACAGAAGTTGAGAATAATAAACCTGTTACTATAACAAAAGTCAAGAAAAACTTTTTGATTGGAAGGTTGAAGAACAAGAAAAAGATTCATATATTGTATCAGCAAAATATAGAGATTCTACTTTTTAAAATTCCTGTTACCCTTTCTAATAATAGAGTATATACTGATATTGGTTATGCCTCTGTTGAAAGAAATGATGAGGTTTATCCATTAGGAAGCATTCTACCAGATCTTATAACTGAAGTTCAAAATGATCCAAAATATCAGGATTATTTAAAATAATAAAAAAAGTGAGCTTATTGTATTTTACCGAAAAAAAGTAAAAATTTACAACAAGCTCTTTTTATTTTTACTTATTCAAACTACTATTTTATCTATATTTTTAAACTCTAAAAAAATTCTTTATTTTTTTATAAAAAAATAGTTGACAAATTTCTTGTTTAGTGGTACTATACATTTGTACAGTTGAATGAGTACTCAATTATATAAAAAAATTTAGGAGGATATGATATGGTAAGTTGTGAAAATATGAAAAAAAAGGTGAAGTTTATAAATGTCAATGTTGTGACTTCGAAATAGAAGTTAAAAAAACGCATGTGATTGTGGAACTAATGATAACTGTGAAACTCATGATGCTTCTCACGAATGTTGTGAATTCACTTGTTGTGGAAAACCATTAGTAAAAAAAGGATAACAGTAAATAGATAAAGAGGCTGTTGCAAATTGATGATTTTTTTATCATTAATTTGTGACAGCCTTTTTCTTTATTTTTTTATTAATGTAAATTAGTTTGCAACAGCCCTATTATTACTTTTTAAGATTCTTGTTTTTGGAAGTATCATACAAATTGCTGCAGACAAAATTACTAAAAATAATTCCAATTATTGAAAGAAAATTAAGTTTTTTTCACCTAATACTAAGACAGCGAGTAAAATACCAAATACTGGCTCTAAAGCAAGGAATACTCCACTTTTACTTGCTTCACTTCTTTCAAGTCCTTTATTCCAAAACCATCCAGCACCTATACTACATCCAACAACTAAATATAAAAGAGCTATAATCCCTTTTTAATGAATAGTTTATTTCCCAACTTTTTAACTAAAAAAATAGCATTATTGGTAAAAGCAAACAATGTTCCTAATTGAATAGTCAATGCTGTGTAATAATTTGAGTTCATTTTTGTAAGTATTTTTTTGAAAGTCGAACCCAAAAAAAGAAACTACTATAGTAGATAAGAATACTAAAAAAACATCCAAAGAAAGATACATTTTTCTAATGCCGAAACACCCACTGTTAATGCTACTCCAAAAAAATGCAATAATTCCTAATAAAAAAACAATAGGAGGCTTTTTCTTTAAAAAGATAAATCCAACAATTGTTATCATAACAGGTTCAATGCCTATAATTGTTGTTGCACTTGAAGCTGAAGTAAAACTAAGCCCTATAAACTGTAACATTGAAGTAAGAGGATATGTTAAAATTCCTAATATTACAAGTAAAATAAAATCTTTTTTTGTAAAAGATTCCTCTTTTTTTCATAAAAGAAAAAGTCATAGGCAATAAGATTATACTTGCAAGTATATATCTAATTGCAACAACTAAAAGATGGATCAAGCATATCATAAGCAATTTTACCAGCTATAAATGATGTTCCCCATAAAAAAATGCAGCTATTAAAAGATATATCATACTACCCCTCCATATATTAAATTATTAAAAGATAAAAATATACTTATGTTATTATATTAAAGGATAGCATATATTAACAAAAAAATAAAAAAATATACTTTATTAATATAATATATTATATTTTTTTATATTCAGTTTTTATTTTTTTAATGTTTATATTTTTCTATAAATTCATCTAGAATATAAGTCAATAAAAATATTATAGAAACTCCGTTCTCTTTGACTATTTTTTTGTAATATTTTTTTATAAAATTTTTTTCTGAAGTTCTACAACTAATTAATTTTACAGTGAACTACTCCCACTTATAGAAGTAGGAACTTCTTGGAAAAGTATGTGCTTTTTATTAGCCACATATATTTACCAAACTCTTCGGAGAGTCCCTACCCTGATATATTTTTTTAACTTACTTTTTCTTCTCTTAATATTTCTAAACCTTTACTGACTAGCATTTTTTTCTATTTTTTTATTTTTATATAAGCTTTTATTTTCACTTGAATTCAAAGTAATACTGTGATATTATTTTTCTTAAATATAAGGAGGTTATATGTTTACATTTAATTACACAATAAAACAAGAAGATTTAAATTATGGTAATCATGTAGGTAATGAAAGAGCTCTATTATTTTTTTCAATGGGCTAGAGAAGAATTTTTTTAAGAGCTAATAATTTAAGTGAAACAGATATAGGAGATGGAAGTGGTTTTTATCCAAACCGAAGCTACTGTTCAATACAAAAAAACAATTATTTTTTTAAATCAAGAAATAAAAATTAATATAACTAAAGATTGAAATAAAAAGGTTTAAGAATAATTTTTTTGAACATGAAATTTTCTGTGGTGAGGACTTAGCTATAACAGGAACAGCAACTGTTTTTAGCATATAACTATGAAGAACAAAAAAAGTTAAAAAAAGTTCCTACTACTTTTTAAAGAGTTAGTTGAAAATTACTAAAATTAAAGAGCTGTTGAAAATTTATAAAAAAAAGTAAAAAAATAGCTCGTTACTGAGTAAATTTCTTAACGATAAAAAAATCAAGAATTCGCTGTAATTTTGGCAAAACTTGCTGACAAGTCAGCTTCAGACACGCCAACAATTACTCGGCTCATTCTATTTGATTTTTTTTATCTAAAAATTTCCATTCGTAACTCACTTATTTTTTTACTTTAAGCTTAAAAATTTTTATTTTGCAACAGCTCTTTTTTTAAATTTTATCTAATTCTACTTTTTTTCAACAACAACAGATTTTTTTGACTTACATATATTACAAAACCAGGTTTTTGCTCCATTAGGTTTAGATACATTCTTTCTTAAAAGTATAATCTACAGTTACCTTTTTCACCTAAAGTTAGCCTTAGAATAATAAGCTGATACCTGTGCTGCCTTAACTATTAATTCATCTGTTAATTTAGTGGCTTTTTAAAAATGATATGAGAACTTGGAATATCTTTCACATGAAACCAATAATCATTTTTTTCTCAGAGATTTTTAAAAAGTTAAATTATCATTTTCTAAGTTATTTCTACCATAGAGAATTAAATAATCTTCTCCTTCAATTAAACCATACTTCACTTCTTTTTTTAGTTTAGTTTTCTTTTTTTATTATGTAAACTCTTGATATAGTTTAATTTTATTAATTCTTCTTCAATCTCTCTCAAAGAACTAACATCTGTACTACTTTCAATGAAAAAGTAAAGTACTTTCTATATATGAAATTTCTTCTCTTATCTCTTTATCACGTCTTATAGCATTTCGTAAGTCCTCTTTTTACCTTGTTGTACTTCTTATAGATTTCTATCTAAGTTTTTCCTTAGGACTTATTAAACTATCTAATTCAATTTCAATTTCTTTATTATTATAGAAATCATAAGCTTTTTACAGAATTCATTCCCTTTTTTCACATTATAAAGAACAGAAGCTAAAAATATCTCCTTTTTTTCTTTTTATGCTTTCCATAGTTTCTGAATCTTCTATATCCTTTTTTTAATTAAAGCTTAAGATCTTATTTAATTTCTTTAATTTCTTTTCAAGGAAACTTTCCAATCTATTTTTTTAAAAAGCATATAACTTGTTGTAGTATGCTCATAATCTATGTAGAAATTAATCATTTCATCATATGAAGAAAAATTCTTTCACTTCATCATAATCTTTAAAAATCTAAGTCTAAAACTGTTGCCAATTTTATTTTTCTTATCTTTGAAATAGATTTTTAGCTTTTTACAGGACTATTTAAAATATTTGTAAATTCTTCAAAAGATTTTTATATTATTTAAATATTTTCCCACTCCTTCTATTTCATTTGAAAAAAACATTTCCACTTGCTAATAAGTTATCAAATTTATCTTTATTTAGCTCAGTAGGTAATATTTTTTTATCATATTTAGGTCTCGAATAAGTTTCACCTAAAAAAATAATGTTCTATCTATATTTTTCTGAAATATGGAATTTCTTTAATGTATCCAATACCTTGTCTTCCTCATCAGTAAAAAAATAACATTAGACAATTTCCCAAGACATTCAAAATATATCTTGTATTTTTTTATCTCACCTAACTCATTAATTCTAGAAAAATGAAAAGCTAGGATTCTATCAAACCCTAGCTGCTCTATATCAGTCAACATAGCATTCATTAAATGCTTTTCTTAAATTAGAAATTAATGACGAAGATATATCTAGAATTGCTTGCTCTTTATTTTTTTACTAATGTAGCAAAGTGCTAAGGCTGGTATACAAGAAAATAGAAGTTCAATTTTTCCCAAAATGAAGAGAAATTGTATATTCATTATTTTTTTAAAGATTCTATTTATTCTTTTTCCTTCTAAAGTCTTTTTTTAACTCTTCCTTTATTTTTTTGAAAGAGATATACCGTCCATATATAACATATTAATCAGCCTTTACTCCTATTAAATTTTTTTGCATCTAAGATATCAAGAGTTAAAACTTCTCCATCTTCTTTTTTCTATTTTTAAATAATGATTTATCACCAGATTTTTAAAACTTTTTAAAAGTGTAAAGTTTTTCTATTCCATGGCTTTAAGAAATAGTTTTTGAACAATAGGAGTTCCTTTTTATTTCAACTATAGAAACTTTTGTTCCTTCTTTAAAATCTGTAATAGTCATAGGTTTAAAAATAGTCTGTTTTATTTCTTAATGAATCTAAAAATAATTTCAAAAAGTTTCAACAAATTTTTTTGTAAATCTTTTTCAGGTATGCTTTTCAGTTATTGAAGCCATTATCATTTTATGATAGTTATTATGATAAGTTAAAGCATCTACTCCTTTTTGTAAGTGAAACAAATACTTTTCTTCTATCAGTTGTAGATCTTGCTCTATCTATATATCCCTTTATCAGATAATTTTTGAAATAGCAACTGTTGCAGTTCCCATTGTAATTCCTATCTTATCTGCAAGTTCATTCATAGTTAATTGAGTGTCTTGTCCAACAGATTCAATTATATGTAATTCTGTATGAGTTAAAAGCTTTAATTCCTCTTTTTTAAAAGCCATATCTTCTGTCTTATAAAACAGTTTGTAATATTCTTCTAAAACATCATTTACTCTTTGTATATTCACCGTCATTTGAAATTCCTCCTCTAGTTTGCTTTTTGATTTTCAATAAGTCGATTCTTTCTTTGTAATCTCCTGAGAATACATAAGAACCAGCAACAAATATATTAGCTCCTGCATCTGCACAAACTTTTATAGTTTCATCAGTTATTCCACCATCTACTTCTATATCTATATCTGCTCTCATTTTCTTAATTGCCTTTTATTTTTTTCTACCACTGCAGGTATGAATTTTTTTGTCCCTCCAAAAACCTGGATTTACACTCATAACCAAAACCATGTCAATATCATTTATAACATATTTTTAATACATCTTCTGATGTTGAAGGATTTAGTGAAACACCTGCTTTTTACTCCAAAAAGATTTTTATTTGTTGTATAACTCTATGTAAATGGATTGTAGATTCTGCATGTACAACAACAATATCTGCTCCTGCTTTTACGAAATCTTCAATGTATCTTTCAGGTCTATCTATCATTAGATGAACATCGAAACACAAGCTCAGTACATTTTCTAATGCACTTTATTACAGGAGGTCCAAAAGTTAAATTAGGTACAAATTCTCCATCCATAACATCTATATGAATGTAGTCTGCACCTGCCTTATCGATTGCCACAAGTTCTTCACCAAGCTTTTGAAAAAAATCACTTGATAATATAGAAGGAGCTATTTTTTTATCCCCTTAGTCATACCTATTCCACCTTTCTGATAAAAATTTCTAAAGTTTTTTTATAAAAATTATATCTATCTTGAGATATTTCTATTTCTCTTCCACAGCTTTTTTTACATTACAATTTGGCTCATGTATATGAGAACAATTTAAAAATTTACAACTATCTATATTTGAAAACTCAGGGAACAAAAGAAATCAATTCTTCCCTATTTTTCAATTTTTGGTACTTCTATTGAAGAGAACCCAGGAGTATCGATTATATAACCTCCTGCTTTCATTCTAATCATATTAGAATCTCTTGTTGTATGTTTACCTCTTTGTAATCTTTCACTAATTTCTCCAGTCTTTAAGACTCTTTCACTCTGTAAAAAAATTGATAAGACTTGATTTTTCCAACTCCACTAGGTCCACCTATTACAGTTGTTTTTATCTTTTTAAGAAATCTTCTACTTCTTGAAGTCCCAACATTCTCTTGACAAGAGATTAAAAATGTAGGTACTCCTATACTTTTTTTAAGTGAGCCAATCTTTCTTTTTAATTCTGTTAATTCTTCTTCACTTAAATAATCTATCTTATTTACTATTACTAAAGGTTTTTACTTTATAGTAAAATGCTGTTAATAATAGTAAATTTATTCTTTCATAATCTATATTTGGATGTTTTTGCTGCAAACTGTATTGCTAGATAATCCACATTTGCAACTATAGGTCTTATTAGCATATTTTCTCTTTCGAATATTTCTACTATTGCATTATCCTCAGAGATTTCAACTCTATCACCTACAACACAATTATATTTGTTATTTGTTTTCTTTAAAAATTCCTCTCAATTTACATTCAAAAGACTTCATTGTTACTTTCAACATAATAGAAACCTTGAATCTTATTAATTACTACGCCTTGAATTTTCTTTTACCTCCATACCTTTTTTTCTTTCTTTTTTAAAATATAAATAAAGTGAGTTACACTATTAAGACATTAGTAAAAAAACAAGTGAACTTGCATCTAAATTTTTAGATAAAAAAATCAAACAGAATGAGCCGAGTAATTCTCAGCGTGTTTTGAAGCTGACTTGTCAGCAAGTTTGCTGAAATTACAGCGAATTCTTGATTTTTTTATCGTTAAGAAAATCTAGTTAGCAATGAACTGTTTTTTTACTATGTTATTTTTACTAGTAATGAACTATTTATATTATTATTCCAATCCATTGCTTATTAAGAAATCAAACTTTTTGTCCTCTTGATATAGGTTCTCCACTTTTTTTGGTGAAGTCGCTATAATTTGGTTAATAGGTAAATCTGATCTCATCTTTTTTACTTCTCCAACTGTCATACCATTTTTTTATTAAGTAAAGAACTTGCTTCTATATAGTTCATACCTACTAAATCATCTAAGAATACTGAAGGTGATTCCTTACTTACCCATACTTTCATATTTCTTGATCTTTTTAACTATAGTTCCTTCAGCAGGTTCTTGTAAAGCAACTGTTCCATAAGGTAAGTCAGAATAAACTTCCCCATCTCTCTAATATTTAAAGGAGACTTTTGAAATAGTTTTTCTTTGCTTCCTCTATACTAAGTCCCTGTTAAGTTTGGAGCCTTATAATAAAAATTCATTGAAAATAATATCTTTCAAATACTCCAAGTCCAACTTTTTATAATAGCTATAATTAAAATTATATTTAATATTATCTTAATTAATCTTCTATTATCTTTTCTCTGGCTGTCTTGCACTTGTTGCTTCTACTTCTATATCTTCAAAATCATCTTCATCATTATCATTTCTAAATTTCTTCATATTTCTCTCTAACTAATCAAAAGTTTTAAAAAAATACTTTTTATATCAAATATTTCAGTTAATTTCTAACATATTTTTATTAATTAGTACAAGCTATAATTTAAATTTTTTTCTTTTTCCATCAAAAATACTATTTTTTTATTTTTTTATTTTGAAAATTTCATTTTTTAAAAATTTAGTAAAAATAATCTATAAACTATAGAATAGTGAGATTTAAATTTTTTTCTAAATACTTGACGAATACTAAAAATATTTGATAGTATGTTATCTGACCACTTGGTCAATGACTCTATAGTCAAATTTATAGAAACTAGAATTTTAACTATAATTAAAGGAGATAAAAGATGATATGAGTTTTGATACTGAAAAGAAAATTCTTATTTTAGAAAAAAAGCAAAAAGACATGATAATAACAGAAGGTTATTCTAACTTATCAATAAACAAATTGACATCAGAATTAGGAATATCAAAAGGTAGCTTTCTATACTTATTTTTCCTTCAAAGGATAATATGCTAGCTGAAATATTAGATGAATATTTCAGAAAATACAAAAGTTTTTTTAGTGAAAACTTGAGTTTCAAATTCTAATAGTATAGATGAATGTTTAGATTACTATGTAAATTCTATGCTTAATTTAAATGATAGAGATTTAAAATTAGAATTAGTAATGACAAGTTTAAAAAGAAACTATGAGGTTTTTTTAATGAAGAAAATTTTATTAAACTAAAAAAATACAGCACGTAAAACAATAGATTTTCATAAAGAGTATTTTTAAAGAAATATAAGAAGTCTATAAATATTAAAGAAAAAGATATGGAAAAAAATGTTCTAAGATGATATTTAGCATCACTGAAGTATTTTTTTAATGATGGAAAATATTAATTTTGAAACTAATAAATTTTTCATCAAAAACTTTAGATGAGGTTAAAGACTTATATAGAAGTCAAGATATGAAAGAAAAATCTTGAATTTATAAAAGAAAGTATTAAAAAAATTTTTATATAGATAATATATTTTTAGGAGGAAGAATGAAAAAAAATTATTAACATTTTTTTGTTTTGTTGGCAAATGTAGCTTTAGCTAGAGATTTAACTCTAGATCAAGCCATAGATTTATCACTTAATAACAGTAAAGAGATGAAAATCTCTGAAAAAGAGTTTAGAAATTTCTAAACTAAATGTAAGCAAGGCTTTTTAAAGAGGCTTTACCTTCAGTAACTTATAGTGGTGCTGTTACTTTAGGAGAACATGAAAGAAATATTTTAACTCAAAGTGGAGGAAACTATGTTTCGAAGAAAAAAAGGTTATACTCAAACTTTAAAAGTTACTCAACCTCTTTTTCACAGGTGGAGCTATATCAGCAGGAATTAAAGGTGCTAAAAGCCTATGAAAATATAGCAAGTTATTCTTATTTACAAAGTAAGATTCAAAACAGACTAGAAACTATAAAAATATACTCAGATATCATAAATGCTGAAAGAAACTTAGCTGCTCTTAAAAATTCAGAAGAAATCTTATTAAAAAGACACTATAAACAAGAAGAACAATTAAAGTTAAGACTTATAACTAAAACCTGATATTCTTCAAACTGAATATTCATTAGAAGATATAAGAGCACAAATTATCAATTTACAAAAATTTAGCTGACACAAATAAAGAAAAAAATTATATATAAGAACAGGGAATAAATAAATCTGAACCATTAAATTTAGTAAGTTTTGATATTCCTAATAATTTATCAGATAGTCTAAACTTAAATACTGATTTAAATCAAGCTTTAAATCAAAGTTTATCTGCAAAAAAATTGCTGATGAACAAGTAAATGTAGCTTCTGCTACTAGAATGGCTGCTGCTGGAGATTTATTACCTCAAGTAAGTGCCTATGTTTCTTATGGAACAGGTGGTCAAGAAAGAGCTTCATTCTCAAGATCATATAAAGATGCTGAATTGATTGGTGGAGTTCAAGTTTCTTGGAAAGTATTCTCTTTTGGAAAAGATTTAGATAACTACAAGGTTGCTAAACTAGAAGAAGAACAACAAGTATTAAAAAAATACTTCTGCTAAAGAAAATATTGAAATAAATGTAAAGAGTGCTTATCTAAATGTTGTAAGTTTAGAAAAAAACAAGTTGCAGCTCAAAGAAAAGCTGTAGAGGCTGCTAAGCAAACTTTGAAATGAACCAAGAAAAAAATATGATGCTGGACTTATTTCAACTATAGATTATTTAGATTTTGAAAACACATATAGACAAGCAAGAATAGCATATAATAAAGTGTTACTTGATTATTACTATGCATTTGAAACATATAGATCACTATTAATATAAATAAGAATATTATAAAAGATTACTTGCCTGCCTATAATGTTTCCAGAGCTCCACAAAGACTCTATCAACATTATAGGACGTCGCAGTAATCTTATAAAAATAAAATTTGAAAGGAAAAAATATGAAAAAATTATTGACAATATTGCTTGCAACTAGTTTATTAGTAGTTGCTTGTGGAAAAGATAAAGAAACAAAAGATGCTAAAAATGAAGCTGCTGTAACTGAGACACAAACAGCTGCTAAACCTGTAGAAGTTTCAGCTGTAACAACTAGACAAATGTCTAAACTTTTTGAATCAAGTGCTGTTTGGGAACCTTTAGCAAAGGTTGATTTCTCAACTAATAAAGGAGCAACAGTAGAAAAGATTTATAAGAGAAATGGTGAATACGTAAATAAAGGTGAAAGTTATAGTTAAGCTTTCTGATGCTCAAACAGAAGCTGATTTTCCTTCAAGCTAAGGCTAATTATCAATCAGCTACTGCCAACTATAACATAGCTAGAAATAACTATCAAAAGTTTAAAACTCTATATGATAAACAGTTAATTTCATATTTAGAGTTCTCAAACTATGAAGCAACATTTACTAGTGCTCAAGGTAATTTAGAAGTTGCTAAGGCTGCATATATGAATGCTCAAAATAGTTATTCTAAACTTGTTGCTAAAGCTGATATAAGTGGAATTGTTGGTAATTTATTTATAAAAAGAAGGTAAATGATATAGCTGCAAAAGAAACTCTATTTACTATCTTAAATGATAAACAAATGCAATCTTATGTAGGTATAACTCCTGAAGCTATCTCTAAGGTAAAACTTGGTGATGAAATAGATGTAAAAAAATAGATGCTTTAGGAAAAGAATATAAAGCAAAAATTACTGAACTTAACCCTATTGCTGATAGCACAACTAAAAAAACTTTAAAGTTAAATTAACTCTTAATAACTCTGATGGAGAAATCAAAAGATGGTATGTTTGGAAATGTTGTTATTCCCTGTTGGAGAATCTTCTGTTCTAAGTGTAGAAGATGAAGCAATAGTAACAAGAGACTTTAGTAAACTATGTATTCAAATATGAAGATGGTAAAGCAAAACAAGTTGAAGTTACTGTAGGAGCAACAAACCTACCATATACAGAAATTTCTTCTCCAGAACTAAAAGAAGGAGATAAGATAATTGTTAAAGGACTATTTGGCCTTCAAAACAATGACACTGTTGAAATAAAAAATGAGGTGAAATAATAATGTCATTAGCAGGAATCTCAATACGTAGACCTGTTGCAACAACAATGGTAATGTTATCATTTATTTTCATTGGACTACTTGCAATGTTCTCAATGAAAAAAGAATTGATACCAAACATAAATATTCCCGTTGTCACAATATCTACCACTTGGAGTGGTGCTGTTAGTGAGGATGTAGAAGCACAGGTCACAAAGAAAATAAAAGACAGCCTTTCAAATGTAGATGCTATTGATAAGATACAAACAGTATCTGCCTATAGTAGCTCTACTGTTGTTGTAAACTTTGAATATGGAGTTGATACAGATGAAAAAGTTACTCAAATTCAAAGAGAAGTTTCAAAAAAATAACAAATAATTTACCTAGTGATGCTAAATACTCCATTAGTTAGAAAAGTTGAAGCTGGTTCTGGTAATATGACAGCAGTTATAGCTTTTAATGCTGATAGTAAAACTGCACTTACAACTTTTATTAAAGAACAATTAAAACCTAGACTTGAAAGTTTACCAGGTATAGGGCAAGTTGATATCTTTGGTAACCCTGATAAACAATTACAAATTCAAGTTGATAGTGATAAATTAGCTTCTACAATCTATCACCTATGGAATTATATAACATTGTTAGAACATCTGTTGCAACATATCCTATTGGTAAATTATCTACTGGTAACAAAGATATGATCATCAGATTTATGGGAGACTTAGACTATATAGATCAATATAAAAAAATATTAATTAGCTCTAATGGTAATACTTTAAGATTAAAAGATGTAGCTGATGTTGTATTAACAACAGAAGATGCTGATAATGTAGGATATCTTAATGGAAAAGAGTCAGTAGTAGTCTTATTGCAAAAAAATCTTCTGATGGAGATACTATAACTTTAAATAATGCAGCTTTTAAAGTTATAGAAGAAATGAGACCATATATGCCAGCAGGTACTGAATACAGTATAGAAATGGACTCTTCTGAAAATATTAATAATTCAATTTCAAATGTTTCTAGTTCTGCTGTGCAAGGACTAGTACTAGCTACTATTATACTATTTGTTTTCTTAAAGAGTTTTAGAACAACTATATTAATTTCATTAGCACTTCCTGTTGCAATAGTATTTACCTTTGCTTTTCTATCAATGAGAGGTACAACTCTTAATTTGATTTCACTTATGGGACTTTCTATAGGGAGTTGGTATGCTAACGGATAACTCGGTGGTGGTGGTTGATAATATCTATAGACATATAACTGAATTAAATTCTCCTGTTAGAGAAGCTGCTGAAAAATGGTACAGAAGAAGTTACTTTCTCTGTTATAGCCTCAGCTTTAACAACTATAGTAGTTTTTCCTACCTGTATTATTTGTTCCAGGGCTTGCAAGAGAATTCTTTAGAGATATGTCTTATGCAATAATCTTCTCTAACCTAGCTGCTATCATAGTGGCAATAACATTGATACCTATGTTGGCAAGTAGATTCTTTAAATAGAAAATCAATGAAATCTGAAGATGGTAAAATTATTTAAAAAAAGTAAAAAGCTTTTCTATTTAAAAAGTAATTAATAGTGCTGTTTCTCATAAAGGATTGACAGTTCTTATTATGGTTGGGCTATTTTTCTTCAGCATTTTAGTAGGACCTAAGTTACTTAAATTTGAATTTATGCCTAAACAAGACCAAGGAAAATATTCATTGACAGCTGAACTACAAAAGGGTACTGATTTAGCTAAGGCTGAAAGAATAGCAAAAGAGTTGGAAGAAATTGTTAAAAATGATCCTCATACTGAAAGTTACTTAATGTTAGTAAGTACATCTAGTATTTCTATAAATGCCAATGTTGGTAAGAAAAATACAAGAAAAGACAGTGTATTTACAATTATGGACGATATAAGAAAGAAAGCATCTAATGTCTTAGATGCAAGAATATCTATGACTAACCAATTCTCTGGTGGACAAACTCAAAAAAAGATGTTGAATTCTTATTACAAGGGTTCTAACCAAGATGAAATTAAGCAATTTGGTAAAGCAACTTTTTAGAAAAAAACTTCAAAAATATGATGGAATGGTTGATATATCTTCAACTCTTGATCCAGGAATTATAGAATTAAGATTAAATATAGATAGAGATAAGATAGCAAGTTATGGTATCAGTCCCTACTGTTATTGCTCAAACAGTAAGTTACTATATGTTAGGGTGGAGATAAAGCTAATACTGCAACTTTAAAAACAGATAGTGAAGAAATTGATGTTTTTAGTCAGACTTCCTAAAGAAAAAAAGAAATGATATAAATACTTTATCTTCTTTAAACATTAAAGTTGGAGATAATAAATTCGTTAAGTTATCAGATGTTGCAACTTTACAATATGCTGAAGGAACTTCTGAAATAAGAAAGAAAAAAATGGTATCTATACTGTTACTATCTCTGGTAATGATGGTGGTGTTGGTCTAGGAAAAAAATCCAATCTAAGATAATTGAAGAATTTAATAACTTAGAGCCTCCTTCAACTATCTCATACAGTTGGGGTGGTCAATCTGAAAAAATGCAAAAGACTATGAGTCAGTTATCATTTGCATTGTCAATTTCAATTTTTCTTGATATATGCTCTACTTGCTTCACAATTTGAAAGCTTTTATATTACCATTTATAATAATAGGTTCTATACCACTAGCTTTAATTGGAGTTATTTGGGGACTTGTAGTTTTAAGACAACCTATAGATATAATGGTTATGATAGGAGTAATCCTACTTGCTGGAGTCGTTGTTAACAATGCCATAGTGTTGATAGACTTTATTAAGACTATGAGAACTCAGGGGATATGATAAAGAGTATGCAATTATCTATTCTTGTGAAACAAGATTAAGACCCTATACTTATGACAACAATGACAACAGTATTCGGTATGATACCTATGGCTTTAGGTTTAGGAGAAGGTTCAGAATTCTATAGAGGTATGGCTATCACAGTAATATTTGGATTATCTTTCTCAACTATTTTTAACACTAGTTTTTAATTCCTATATTATACTCTGTTGTTGACAGCTTTACTGTGAAAAAGTAGCTGCAAAACTAAAAAGGAGTTTTTTTGGTGGTTTAAAAAGAAGGGGGCTAAATAATGAATGAAATAAGAAATATGAATGACACTGATAGTGAAAAATTTAAAAACTTATAATATTACATATAAATGACACTCAAGTTAGACTTTCTAGAAAAAAAGTTTTCTTTTGAAAAAGATAGGAATCTACTATTACACTGTTGAAGATAATGTTAAAAGAGCTATTGATAAAGTCAATTAAAACACCAACAAACAAAAAGTTTGGCCTGGTTCAGATGCCTTAGTAACTTTTACCACTAGGAGACAAAAAGATAGATGAGTTTCTAATAAAACTAAAAAAACTTTTAGAATGGTTTTTACCTAAAGGTCTATTCTTGTCTGTAGGTATCCTTCCCATTTGAAAGAGTCATTAGAAGTATGTATGAAGAAGATATATCTGTTGATGAAGAGTTAATGGAAGAACTTCAAAACGATAAAGACTATAATATTTAAGAATAAAGAGGCTGTTGCAAAATAATAAAAAGTAAAAAAAATAATTCGTTACTGAGTAAATTTCTTAACGATAAAAATCAAGAATTCGCTGCAAATCAGGAAACTCGTTACACTCAAACACTCCTGAATTTGCTCGGCTCATTCTATTTGATTTTTTTATCTAAAATTTCCATTCGTAACTCATTTATTTTTTTACTTTAGTATTGAAAATTTTAATTTTGCAATAGCTTCTTTTTTTAATATTTTATATCAAATTTTTAAAATTTAAATAAATAGTGTATAATAGATAAAAACTACAAGGAGTTTAAATATGATATATTTTTACAGCAGATATTCATTTCTATCATGAAAAATATTATTAATCTTACTAAAAGACCTTTTTAAAAAAATGCTGATGAAATGAATAAAAAAAAATTATAGACAATTGGAATAATATTGTGAAAGCCAATGATGAAGTGTATATACTTGGAGATGTTACTATGAAAGGTGCTAGTAATGCAAATACAGTCCTTTCTCAATTAAAAGGTAAAAAAATATTTAATAAAAAGGTAACCATGATCATTTTGTAGAAGAAAAAAATTTTTCATTCATATATATTTGAATGGGATTAAGGATTATTATGAATTAGAATATGAAAGTAATTTCTTTGTACTATTTCATTACCCATTAGATGAATGGAATAAATTTTTATAGAGGAGCTTTTCATTTACATGGACATCAACATAATAATTCTTTATATAATTTTTGAAAAACTTGAAAAAAAGGGTTAAGAAGATATGATGTTGGAGTTGATGCGAATAATTTCAAACCAGTCAGCATAGATGAAATTATAAAATTTTTTTGAAATGCTCTAATAGTAATTAATGTCCTTTTATTAGTTAATTAATACTTTACAAATATAGATCAATGTACTATAATGGGTAAATAACTTATTGAAGAATTGTTATTTTTAAATATTTTATTTATAGAAGGAGAACAAAAATGGAATACTGGAGTGGACGTGTTGACGGTAATGATAGTGATATTTTAAGAATACATCAAGTTATACAAGTTAAGACTTTAGACGAATTAATGCAAGATGAATATAATGGTAAAAAAAGTATGTTTTGTTAGTTATAACTCTAACGAAGGAATCAGAAGAAACAACGGAAGATTAGGAGCTGCTGATGGTTGGAAACATTTAAAAATGCACTTTCTAATTTCCCTATCTTTGACACAGATATTAAATTCTATGATTTAAAAAGACCCTATAGATGTTGTAGATGGTAAATTAGAAGAAGCTCAAATACAATTAGCAGATGTTGTTGCAAAATTAAAAATCTAAAGATTATTTTGTTGTATGTATGGGTGGAGGACATGACATTGCCTATGGAACATACAATGGAATTTTTATCTTATGCTAAAACTAAAACTAAAGATCCTAAAATTGGGATAATAAGTTTTGATGCTCACTTTGATATGAGAGAATATGCTAAAGGAGCAAACTCTGGAACAATGTTCTATCAAATAGCAGATGACTGTCAAAAAAAATAATATAAAAATTTGACTACACTGTTATAGGAATACAAAGATTCTCTAATACAAAGAGATTATTTGAAAAGAGCTCAAAAATTTGGAGTAACTTATTACTTAGCTGAAGATATCTTTAAAACTAAGTGATTTAAACATCACTCCTATCTTAGAAAGAAATGACTATATACATTTGACTATTTGTACAGATGTATTCCACATAACTTGTGCACCTGGAGTTAGTGCACCTCAAACATTTGGTATTTGGCCTAACCAAGCTATAGGACTTTTAAATTATATTGCAAAAACTAAAAAGAACTTAACATTAGAAGTTGCAGAAATCAGTCCAAGATATGATTATGACGACAGAACTTCAAGATTAGTTGCTAACTTAATCTATCAAGCTATCTTAACTCACTTTTGGTTGTGAAATAAAATAATAAAAAAATATTTGACTTTCACTTCTCACTGTGATATTATAATAAAAAAATAATTTTTAAAAAAAGGAGGTATAAGATGTCTTTTTAGTAAATCAAGGATAAGGAAATTTATTAGTTTTTAAAAAAATTAAATAACTTATCTAATTGTATGCTAGGGACTAATTATGCCTTGATTTTTTTAGTATAACTTTATTTTTAATACTTGTAACTATTGTAGTAGTTATTTAACTATTTATTTTGTTGTATAAAAATATTAATCAGTTTAGCATTCAATGTTAAACTGATTTTTTTATTTAAAAAAATTTTAGGAGGTTTTTTTATGGAAAAAAAGAAAAGAAATTTTTATCGGAGCTTTTTCAACAAATATAGGAATGAATTAAAAAGAATTAAATGAGTATCTTTACAATAATCCTGAACTAGGTTTGCAAGAATATAAGGCTTGTTTAGCTCATACAGATATTTTTAAAAAAAGTATGATTTTCAAGTTGAAAAAGGCTTTTTGCCAATATAGAAACTGCTTATAAAGCTAGTTTTTAAAAAAATGGTTCTGATCCTAAAATTGCTATTCTTGCTGAATATGATGCTCTTCCTGTGATTGGACATGGTTGTGGTCATAATGCCTATGGAGTTACAAGTATTTCAACTGCTATCATAGTAAAGGAATTTATGAAAGAATTTAATTTACAAGGTGAAATTCAAGTGATAGGTACTCCAGCTGAAGAAACTAATGGAGCTAAAGTTGATATGGCTAAACTTGGAGTTTTTTTAATGATATTGATGTTGCTATGTCAGTTCATCCTTGTGGTGAAACTCACTATAGAAGTGGAACTTCTCACGCTATGGAAGCTCTACAGTTTACTTTTTAAAGGAAAAAAACTGCCCATGCTGCAGCTGCTCCTCATGAAGGAATAAATGCTCTTGATGGAGTTTTTAAATCTATTTAATTCTATAAATGCTTTTAAGACAAGAAACTTTATCAACTGCTAGAATACATGGGATTATCTCAAAAGGTGGAGAAGCTGCCAATATAATACCTGATCTAGCTGTAGCAAACTTCTATGTTAGAGCTGAAGAACTTGACTATTTAAAAGGCTTGGTTGAAAGAGTTAAAAAAATTGTGCAAGAGGGGCTGCTTTAGCAAGTGGAACTGAACTTGAAATAACAAATTATGAAACAAGCTTTTGCTAACCTTGTTACAAATAAAAAAATTAATGGCTCTATATGAAAAAAATTTAAGAGAGCTAGGAGTTAATGATATAAGAGACAGAGAAGGTTTTTGGTTCAACAGATATGGGAGATGTTAGTCATTGTTGCCCCACAATCCACCCTTATTTCCCATTGACTACTAAACATTTGGTTGGACACACTATTGAGTTTGCTACTGCAACTATACAAGAAGAAGCTTTATAAAGGTATGAAAGAAGCCTCTTTAGCTATGGCTCTTTCTTGTATTGATATCTTTTGAAAACTATGATATTTTTGAAAAGAAATAAAAAGAAGAATTTAATAATAAATTTAAAAAAATAAAAAGGAGAAAAATTATGAAAAATAATTGCTATGTTAATGTTAATCTTGTCTACTTTATCTTTTTGCTGCTAAAAAAACTATATGTTGGAACTAATGCAGAATTTAAACCTTATGAATACCTTTGAAAATAATAAAATGGTAGGTTTTGATATAGAATTTATGGAACTTTTTAGCTAAAAAAATTAGGTTATGAAGTTAAATGGCAAAATATGAGTTTTGATGGTCTATTACCTGCTCTTCAAATGAAAAAAAGATTGATGCTGTAATTGCAGGAATGTCTGCAACTCCTGAGAGAAAAAAAGCTGTTTCTTTCTCTATACCTTACATATTTTTTTGAAAGTGGTCATGATGTTATAGTAAATAGTAAAAAGTACTTTTTAAAACTAAAAAAATGATTTAAAAAGGTAAGACTATAGGAGTTCAACTTGGAACTATACAAGAACAATTTGCTAAAGAAAAATGGTTCTAATCCAAGACTATATAATAGCTTTACAGAAGCTTTTCTTAGATTTACAAAATCAAAAAAATTGATGGTGTTATAATTGCTAGTACATCAGCTACTGAATATTTAAAAAAACTATGAAAGGTATTAAAAAAAGATTGATACTATAAAAGATAAAAGTCCTAAGGCAGCTATTGCTTTTTAGAAAAGCTGATGCTAAACTTGCTAAAGAGTTTTTCAAATGCTATCTTAGAATTAAAAAAACTTCTGATGAATACGCTAAACTTATAAAAAAATATTTCCCTGAACACTACAATGATTTCATGGCTAGTATAAAGAAAAAAAATAAATTGAATATATAAAAATAAGAAGCTGTTACAAAATCTGCAACAGCTTCAATTTTATTTATATTATTAGGATTGAAAAAAATCTTCTTAGAATAATCCAGAGATAACTCCATTTTCATCTATATCTATTACTTCTGCTGATGGTTTCTTAGGTAATCCTGGCATATCTATGATATCTCCTGCCATAGCTATAACGAATCCTGCTCCAACTGCTAGACGTAAATCGTTGATAGTTACTTTTAAATCCACTTGGTTTTCCTAATAATGCTGGATTATCAGAAATAGATTTTTTTGAGTTTTTTTGACATACATACAGGAAGATTTTCTAAACCTTCAGCTGCTATTGTATCAAATACTTTTTTTAGTTGCAGGTGCAAATACAACTCCATCTGCTCCATAGATTTCTTTTACAGATTTTTTTCAATTTTTTTCTTTGATAGTTAAGTTTATATCATAGAAATAATCAAATTCAACTTTGTTACCATCTATTGCTCTTTAAAAACTTTTTTTCTGCAAGGTCTATTCCACCTTCTCCACCTTTTGCCCAAACTTCACATAGAGAAACTTCTGCTCCTCTTTCATTACAGAATTTTTTTCTATCATAGCGATTTGTTCATCAGTGTCTGTTACAAATTTGTTAATTGCAACAACTAATGGTAATTTATATTTATTTTTTTGATATTGTCTATATGTTTATCTAAGTTTTTCAAGACCAGCTTTTTAAGTCACCTTTTCCGTGGTGTTCTAAAGCTCTAACTGTTGCAACTATAACAGCACAATCAGGTTTTTAATCCACCAAGTCTACATTTGATGTCTATGAATTTTTTTCTGCTCCTAGGTCTGCAGCGAATCCTGCTTCAGTAACAACATAGTCAGTTAATTTTAATGCCATTTTTTGTAGCTAGTATAGAGTTACATCCGTGAGCTATATTAGCGAAAGGTCCTCCGTGGATAAATACTGGAGTATTTTTCTAAAGTTTGAACTAAGTTAGGTTTTTATAGCATCTTTAAGAAGTGCTGCAACTGCTCCTTCTATATGTAAATCTCCAACTCTTAATAATTTTTCCTTCTAATGAAGTTCCAAAAACTATATTTTTTTGATTTTTTTCTTTTAATTCAGTTATTGAGTTAGATAAGCAAAGTATTGCCATTATTTCAGATCCAACTGTAATTTGGAAAGAATCTTGTCTTGGATATCCATTAGCTTTTCCACCAAGTCCTATAACAATGTTTCTAAGAGCTCTGTCGTTCATGTCAACAACTCTTTTCCAAGTTATTTTAGTTATATCGATTCCTAATGCATTTCCAGAATTGATATGGTTATCTATACAAGCAGAGATTAAGTTATGAGCTATACCTATTGCGTGCATATCTCCAGTGAAATGTAGGTTGATATCTTCCATAGGAACAACTTGAGCATATCCTCCACCTGCTGCTCCACCTTTCATCCCAAATACTGATCCCTAAAGATGGTTCTCTTATAGCTGCTGCTGATAATTTACCAATCTTGTTTAAAGCTTGAGTAAGCCCTATAGTTACAGTAGATTTTTCCTTCCCCTGCTGGAGTAGGTGTTATTGCTGTTACTAAAATTAATTTCCCGTTAGGTCTATTTATTTTTTTGAAGAACATCTAAATTAATTTTAGCTTTATATTTTTCCATATTGTTCTATATCGTCCTCTGTTAAGCCTAATCTTTTTAGCAATTTCTACAATGTTTTCCTTTTTTTGCTGCTTGTGCAATTTGAATATCAGTCATTCTTGAAACCTCCTGAATTTAATAAAATTTAATAAAATTACCTTAGTCCACATAATTATTAAAGTCATTTTTAAAAAAATTATTTAAAAAAATAATTTTTACTCTACAACAATAATAACAGTTATTTAATATAATTTCAACTATTTTTTAATTTTTTTAAAAATTTTTATTTAAATGTTATGAAACCACCATCATTTTTTTATAGTTCTATACCATAGAGATAAATTTATTTTTTTATGATTTCTTTATCATCTATTATATTTAAAAAAATGTTCTCCATTTTCTTCAAACATCTCTACTACCACTACCCAGTGCCATTTATCTAGATTATTTTTCTTCTCCATTGCATAAATTTAAAAAAAGCAAGTGGTCTATCTTCAGTTAATTCTTTACATATAAATTTAATTATTTCTTCTAAACTAACTTTATTTTTTTATATCCACATTTATGTAATCTATAGTAACTTCTTTATCATCATAATAACTTTTTAATTCCATCATAGAATAATTTTTATTGAGTTTAAACCTTGTTCAGTTGGAAGAAGATAGTTCCATAATTCTTCCATTATTTTTTTAAGGCATCTGAAATTCCAACTTCTTTAAAATTATTCCTTTGATTGTAATAGTTTATTATACTTGAAGCTACTGTTGCTCCACAACCTGCTCTTCTTTTGCCATTCATCTTTATACCACTCTTGAGAAAAACCATAATATGTATTTTTCATTATCCTTTACTTTGAATAAATCTATATTGTTTATTTTTAGCTTCCATTTTTTTCTCACCTCTATCATACATCTCAAAAATTTATCTATATAATATCACAAATCTAATGATATTCAAATAGGTTATATTCCATATATAGAATATATTATTTGACAAGTAAAGAGTTATAATATATAATTTAAATGTAGCTTTTTGCTACTTAAATACAACATTTATTTGATAAAAATAGGACAAAAAGGCGTTCATTCTGTGGACGCTTTTTTTGAATAAAGACGAAAGACTTGTAAAATATAAAAAGGATGAGATATGAATAAAAAGAAAAATTACACAAATTTTTTTAACAATAAAGAAGAATTTGCTCCAAATGAAAGACTTTGGCTTTTTCTGTATGTTAATGATGATTGCTGGATTTTTTTGGTGGCTTTACTTTCTCTTTAAGAGGTAGAGTTTTTTTGTAAATGCTCAAACAGGAAACTTAGTATTACTATCATTGGGATTTGCAACTTGGGATACTGCACTTATAAAAAAATGCTCTTGCTACATTTTTTTAGCTTACTTCTGTGGAATAATAATGGCTGAGTTTATTTCTAAAAAAATTAATAAAACATCTTTTTCTTATCTGGGAAAGAATATTATTAATTTTTAGTATTATTGTTACTATATGTTTAGGTTTTATTCCTGAGGCTGCTCCTTATGAATTTACTAACTTCCCAATAGCTTTTTACTGCTGCAATGCAATTCAATACTTTTTGAGAAAGCACATGGTATGGGAATGGCTACTCCTTTCTGTACTAACCATGTTAAACAAGCTTCAGCTAATTTTAGTTAGATTTTTTTAAGAACTAGGGATGATAATAAACTGAGAATTTCTTTTAAGCCATTTAAGTATGATATTATCATTTATTATAGGTGCAACTCTTTCAATATTTTTTTAGGAAGATTTCTTTTTTTGGAAAGGCTATTTGGCTTTCTACAATTTTTTTCTAATTATCACTTTTTACTTTTTTTCTCAAAATCAATAAAAGAATATAAAAAAAGAAGCTGTAAAGCTTCTTTTTTTATATTACTATTTCTTTAAAGTTTCATTGATTGCTTTTTTTAGTTGATCTGCAGTTATAGCTCCACTAACATATCCTTCAAGGAATCCCTTCTTATTTATTACATAAGTTGTAGGGAAAGCTCTTACTCCATAATCATCAAAAAGTTTTTTTCCTGTTTCATCCATTAAAGTAGGATAAGTTATATTTTTTTCTTCTTTAAGAATGCAGTTATTTCTTCCTTTGACACGTCTACATTGTTAGCATTTAACTTAGATTTTTGGTCCTGCAATTCCTATGATTATTACATCTTTTGAATTTGAACCAAATTCTTTATATACTTTTTTTCAAAAGTCTGGCATTTCTCTAACACAATATCCACACCAAGTCGCCCAGAAGTTTATAACAACTACCTTTCCTTTGTAATCTGCTAGATTGTGTTTTTTTACCATATTGGTCTTGAAGAACAATATTTGGAACTTTAACATCTTCCTTTTTATTAGTCTTAGCTGCAAAAAAAGTGAGAATGACATCAATGCAAACATAAGCACCATTATTAATTTACGTTTCATTTTTTTCCTCCTTCTTATTTTTGTACATTTTTTTCTGTACTAACTTGCTCATATATTAGCAATAAAATAAGAATAAGTCAATCAATTTATTTTTAATTCTTTTTCATAATTTTTTTAGTGCATCTAAAGCTGGTTTTTGCAATAGGTATTATAACTAAGATATTTATAACTGTCATTATTCCTAAACCAAAATCTGCTAAAGACCAAATGAACATATCTTGTTTTTATTCCACCAATATATATCATTAATATTAATATAGCTTGATATCCTATATTTAAATATTTACTTTCATGTATGAAAATTAACTGCACTTCTACCATAGAAAGCTACTGCAAGTATAGTACTTACACAGAAGAAGAACATCAAAATCACAACAAAAGGTGCTCCTATTGAAGATAGGTGATAAGTCATAGCTGCTTGGAAAAGTCCCATTCCTGATAAACCTGCTATTGTACTTTCAGGTACAAGTAAAACTATGAAAGCTGTTGCACTACAAATAACTAAGGTATCAATGAATACTCCAAAAGCTTGTACCATTCCTTGTTTTGAAGGATTATCTATATGAACTGCTGCAGCTGCATAGTTTGAATTTCCACTTCCTGCTTCGTTAGAGAATAGTCCTCTTCTAACTCCATTCATAACAACTGCTCCAAATGTTCCTCCAAATATTTCTTTTTCTCCAAAAGCTTGAGAAAAAAATTGTTCCTATCATTGATGGTATATTTGTTAAATTTGTAACTAAGATATAAATAACTGCCACAACATATATAATTGCCATAAATGGAACTATCTTATTTAAAGATTCTATAATAGAGTCTTTCTTAGAACTACTAAAAAAATATTACATAGGCAACCATAATTGCTACAGCTATCGATGAAATATTTTTGTAAATTTAGGAATTTATTTTCTGCTCCCCAAGTATATACAGAAGTTATTGAACTAGTAATAGAGTTAGACATAACTTGTGTTACTCCAAAAGTAACATACTACTGATGCTAGTGCATAAATAATTCCCTAACCATCTCATATTTAGTCTTTTTTTCTATAATAAATGGTGTTCCTCCTGTATAAGAACCATCTTTTTTTCTTTTTTTCTATAGATAACTGCCAAGCTTGATTCAATAAAAAGCTGTTGCTGAACCTAGCATTGCAACCAACCACATCCAAAAATATAGCTCCTGGTCCTCCAACTGATATTGCTGCAACTACTCCTGCAATATTTCCTGCTCCAACTCTACAAGCTGTACCTAAGAAAAAAATGTTTCTAGTGAACTTATACCACCTTTTTTTACCTTTTTTTCATTTTTAAATAAAAACTCTTACTATTTTATGAAATAATCTAAATTGCATAAATTTAGTTTTAAAAGAAAAAAATATAAAGCTGCTCCTATTAGCATGAAAACTAAAATATTCTTTTCCCCACAACAAACCATTAACGGCATCAACTATCTTATAAATACTTTCCATCTTTTTATGTCTCCTATTTTTTTAATTTAGTTGATAGTATAACATATTTTTAAAAAGATTAGTAAATATTTTTAGTCTAAAATTTTTATATCAACAGTGATAAAAAAATATAATATCTTTTTAGTTTTTTTCCATTATTTTATAGATTTCCTGCCATATCTAAATTTTTTTCTTAGAAGCTCTGCTAACTTATCATATTCCTTTTTCTTTTGAATTCATTAAAAAGAAAAAAATTTCTTTTTGTTCTGGCATATTTTTTTCTCTTCTTACTATATTTAAAAAAAGTCATTAGTAAACTTTGAATTATCGAAAATACCATGGATATATGTGGCAAATACTCTATTTTTTTACAAATCACTGGACTATCAAAAGTTGATATACCTTGGTGAATTTCATAACCTTTTACTTCATAGTTAGTAAAAATCTTTTAATATTCCTTCTGTTAACTCTAGTCTTTTTTTGTTACTTGCTCAGTTTTCTTTATTTCATTAAAAAGTAGTTTCATAGTCAAAAAAAATTAAAAACCTTCTGTCTCTAAAATACTACTTTCAAGATGTTTAGGATCATAGATTTTTTTACCTAACATCTGTAAACCACCACAGATACCCACAATAATTTTTTTCCTTTCTCTTTTAATTCTTTTTACTTTCTCAAAAAAATCCCTCTTTCTTTCAAGTCCTCTAAGTCTGTGATAGTATTCTTACTTCCAGGAAAATAATTATATCTTCATTTCCTAAGTCTTTAGCATCATATACATATTTAAGCCTTACATCATCATACTGTTTAAAAAGCATGAAAATCAGTAAAATTCGACATTTTTTTAGTCTTAATAACAGAGATATTTATATATTCTTTGTTATCTGAATAAACTCTTTTATCTTCATCAGATAGGCTATCTTCTTCTTCTATTCTTAAATCAGCATAAGGTAATACTCCTAAAAAAATTTTATATCCAAGCCTTCATCTTTAAATTTTTTTATCTAATATTTCAATAGCAGGTTTTAATAAATCACTATCTCCTCTAAATTTATTGATGATATATCCTTTTATTCTCTTTTCTATCTTGCTCATCTAATAACATCACTGTTCCATAGATTGAAGCAAATACTCCTCCTATATCTATATTTCCTACCAATATAACAGGAGAGTCTACAAGTTCAGCCATACCCATATTTACTAAATCATATTCTCTTAGATTTATTTCAGCTGGACTACCTCCACCTTCTAAAACTCCTATGTCAAAAATTAGCCTCTATATTATTTTTTTATAAGAATCTAAAGCTATTTTTTAAATCTTTTGAATTTCGAAAAGTAAGTTTTAGCATCAACAGTATATGCAACCTTTCCATTTATTATTACCTGTGAATTATTATCAGAATTAGGTTTTAATAAAATAGGATTCATAAAGGCTCTTGGAATTTCATAAGCTGCTTCTGCTTGAATAACTGTTCCTCTACTCATTTCTAAGCCTTCTATATCTACAAAAAGAATTCAGTGCCATATTTTGAGATTTAAAAAGGTGTTGTTCTATATCCATCTTGTGCAAATATTCTGCATAAACCTGCTACCATTAATGTTTTTTTCCAACTGATGAGCCTGTACCTTGTATCATTATATTTTTTTATGCTTTTTCATATATCCTCCAAAAGCTAATTTGTTTTATTTTTTTATTATAGCATAAGTTTTCCTTGACAATTAATCATTTCTCCCATAGAATATTAATATATATTAAATAAATTAAAAAGGAGTTTTTCTATGACACTTAGTGATGTACTTGCTGCTTTAGGAGTTGTTTTTAAATGGTATTCCTCAAGCTCTTTTAGCTGCTACTTATGGTTTTGCTTCTGTTCCAACTGCTTTTTGGTTTTTGTTGTTGGTGCGGTTGCTTGTCTGTTATATGGTTCTGTTATACCAATTTCATTCCAAGCTGAAACAATAGCTCTTGCTGGAATGTTAGGGAAGGATATTAGAGAAAGACTTTCAATAATTTTATTTTTCAGGTATAACTATGGTTATTTTTAGGACTTACTGGAACTCTTTCTATAATAGTTGACTTTTGCAGGTTCAACAATTATAAATGCAATGATGGCTGGAGTTGGAATAATGTTGGCTAGAATAGCTTTTATCTGGGCTAAAAGAAAGTAGAATTGTTACTGCTAGTTCAATTGCATCAGCCTTTATAACTTATTTCTTTTTTTGGACAAAACTTTAGTTTATACTATAGTAGTCTGTGTTGTATTTTTCAAGTTTAGTTGCTAATATCTTCAAAATAGATTTTTGGTGGTGGAATTGTTGAAAATTACAAAAAAATTGAAATAAAAAGAAACCTATCTTAAATTTCAATGTCATTCGTGGTTCTTTAGCTCTTGCTTGTTTGACTATTGGAGCTAATATAGCCTTTTGGAAATATTACAGCTTCTATGACAGGAAAATATGAAGCTAATATAGATCATTTGACTATATACTCAGGACTTGCTGATGCTGTTTCTTCACTTTTTGGTGGTGGACCAGTTGAAGCTATCATATCAGCTACTGCTGCTGCACCAAACCCTTTAAATAGTGGAGTTCTTTATGATGGTAATAATGGCAGTTATCTTATTCTTTGGTTTATTACCCTAAGATTAGTAAATATATTCCTGGGCACTCTGTTCATGGTTTCTTATTTATTTTTAGGAGCTATAGTAACAGTACCTACAAATGCTTCTCTTGCATTTTTCAGGAGGAACACCACAAGATTACGTTGTTGCTGCAACTGCTATGACAGTTACTGCTGCAAATGACCCCTTTATTGGTCTACTTGTAGCTTTAGTTGTTAAATATATTTTTGTCTTTATAGGATAAGGAGGAAAGATTATGAAAGACTTATACTTTAAACATTGCTGGACTTAAAAAGAGAATTACCTATAATTAAAACTTTCTTATGATTTATCAATAGCTAGTTTTGTTATCTTAGGAGATACTGAAATTGTTAAAAAGACTGCTCCTATGATAGCTAAAAAAATTACCAGATGTTGATTTTATAATAACTGCTGAAGCAAAGGGTATACCATTGGCTTATGAAATTTCTAGAGTTTTTAAATTTAAACGAATATATTGTTGCTAGAAAAAGTATAAAAGCCTATATGGAAGCTCCTATTGAAGTTGATGTTGATTCTATAACAACTAATGGCTCTCAAAAATTATATTTAAATAGTATAGATGCACAAAAAAATTAAAGGAAAAAGAGTTGCTCTAGTAGATGATGTCATCTCTACTGGTCAATCTTTAAAAAGCACTTGAAACATTAGTTAAAAAAAGCTGGTGCAAATGTTGTGGCAAAGGCTGCTATACTTGCTGAAGGAGATGCAAAAGATAGAAAAGATATCATTTTTCCTTGAAGCATTACCTATATTTTAAAAATAAATAGGACTATGCATACTATATTTCTAATCTAAAAAGTTAAAAATAAGTGAGTTACGAATGTAGATTTTAGATAAAAAAATCAAATAGAATGAGCCGAGTAAATGTCGACATGTCTGAGCGTAGCGAGTTGGTCGAATTTCTTAGAAACACTTAGCAATTTATTGCTTAGAGTTTCTTATGATGCAGATTCTTGATTTTTTTATCGTTAAGAAATCTACTCAGTAACGAACTATTTTTTTACTTTTTTTATATGCAATAGTCCTATTTTTTTATTTATACTTATTCCTGTGAAACCTGAAATAATTGTTAGAATTACACACTAAATATTATTAAAAAAATGAAAAATATAGTTGGCAGTGATGATATAACAGCTATGAATACTTGATAAGAAGCCATTATTATAATTGCTACAACACATTTATTTTTTTCAGACTTTCTAGCTTTTTTTAACATGCTGTTCGTATCTTTTTTAAAAAGTTCTTCATCAGCAAATTCTTCTTCTGTATAAGGTAAATAAGTATAATCTTTTTAGAATTGCCGCTGAATACTCATCATTTTCGATAAGATAAAAACCTTCTTTAAAACATATTAGTTGTGGAATATTTATTATATGTATAAGCTAAAAAAACATCTATTGGATATAGTGCTGTCATTAAGATAAAAGGCACTATTATATAATATGAAATTTCAAATTTACTTTCTTCTATCCCCAATATAAGCTATATCAAATATTTCTTTTTGCAAGTACTGCAAAAAAATGATAATTTTACAAAGAAAAAAACATAAAAAAATAAGCAAAATCTTTAAGTTTTCCTCTGAACAATGGAACCCAAAAATCCGAAGAAGAATGTTGTCCAACTAAAACCTACAAAGGCATTTTTTTAATTCTCTATCTTTTTTTCTAATCTAACTTTTATAGCCATAACTCCCCCTTAGTACCCTACTTTTTGATAATACTTTTTATAAGTGCTATTAGTCCAATTATACTAACTACTATCAATAAAACAATCATAAATACAGGTATTAAAAAGATGAGCCATTTACGTCTTTCTTCATTTTTTTACCTCAGCTATATATCCTTTACATCTTGCTATTTTTTTCCTCATCTTGTGCCTGAACCTCCCGCGACTGAAGTCGCAGGGTTCTTGGGTAGTAGTTGCTTCTGTTAGCCAACTAAATTTACCAAGCTATCCCCATAGTTCCTACGGTTCATATATTGTATATTTAAGCACTTATACCTAATATCTTTAGTCCTTCTTTTAATATGTTTTTTTGGCTGCATTTATATCTCTATTATGTACAGCTCCACATACTGGACAAGTCCATTCTCTCACACTTAAATCTTTTTACTTCTTCATTTCTATATCCACAACAATTACATATTTGACTACTTGCAAAAAAATTTATCTACTCTTACTATTGTTTTTTTCCATGCCATTTCGCTTTTATAACTTAGTCTTCTATTAAATTCACTCCATGATACATCTACAATATTTCTTGCTAATTTATGATTTTTTTACCATATTTTTTTACTTGTAAGTCTTCAATACAGATAATATCATATTTTTCTTATTAAGTCTGTTGATAACTTTTTGCAAAAAAATCTTTTCTTTGATTTGATATCTTTTCAAATAATCTTGCCACTTTTTATTCTAGCTTTATTCCTATTTGAACTACCCTTTGTTTTTTTCGTGATAGTTTTCTTTGTAATATTGCTAGTTTATTCAAAGATTTTTTTGTAAATATTTTTGGATTTTCTATTGAGATTTCATCACTGGTAATCGCAAAAGTTTTTTTATACCCTAAATCTATTCCAACATTCTTATTTGTACTTTCTAATTTTTTTCTACTTCTACATCTGTACAACACAGAGATATATAATATTTTTCCACTAGGTACTTGGGTTATTGTTGCATTTATTATTCTTCCTTGTGGTTTTTATTTTTATCTCTTATTTTTTTAGTCTTCCTAACTTAGGTACTTTTTATCCATTTATCTAAAAACTCTATATTATTATTTGTATAATTGGTTCTGTATGATTTTCTATTATCTTTCTTAGATTTAAACTTTGGATAGCCACTTCCACTAAAAAAAGTTTTTTTATAGGCTTTATCTAAATCTTTTAAAGAATTTTTGTAAAGAAAAATTTATCTACATCTTTTTAACCATTCTTTCTCTTGTTTTTAAAACTGTTAATTCTTTTACTACACTCACTATATGAAATAGATTTTTTTCTCTTTGTTATATAGCTCTTGTTTTAAATCTAAAAAAATGATTATAGACATATCTTACACAACCAAAAGTACAATTTAATATTGTTATTTGAGTTTTAGTTGGATAAAAATCTAAACTTATATGCTTTTTCCATGTGATTTCACCTCCATTTACCTATATATAGTATACCACTTTTTTTATACTATAAGTAAATGAAAAAGTAAAAATTTTTTTCTAAATATATGAACCTAAAACTGACTCAGTCGTTTTAGAGGTTGTCGTTCACATAAGTACGCTACCACTTATGCAGTTCTCTTATGAACTTCTTAATATTTCTATTAAGCACAGACTATATCTTATCCCACAGCTCTATCTGTTTGGGTCTACCCACTTCCACTAGCTTTTAGTGTACTTCCCTCAGGAGGAATAGTCGTTGAACCTTACCTTTCGGTCTTGGCTGCTGATTGCCCATTATCTTAACACTTAGGGTTTAACCTTATGTCATCTAGTATATTTTTTTCTGCTTTCGCCACTTTCACACTTGTACCATATTTTTTTATTTAGGTACTATGTTGTAGTTATACTAGTTTTAGGGGTTTCCAGCAATTCGAGTAGTATTGGATAGCTTTTTTAAAGTTGCTACCTCTACATACATATTTCTATATATGCTGACTATACTTAATGGTCTAACTCATGACTGACACCCTACGAGTGCTAGAGTCACAAGTGTGCGACCATATTTTTTTAATCAATTTCATATTCTATATAGCCATAACTTCCTAATATTGCAAGAGAATATTCATCATTATCCATAGGTTTCCATCCATCTAACAACATATTTTTTTGTATATATCTTATTATAATAAATTGCAAGTAAAAAAACTAATAATATAATTAATTCCTATATAAGAGAATATAAAAATAGTTAGTATATAAAATTCCCCAGTTTTTTTAGTGCATTTAGTATTACAAATAGAATTGTAGCTGTTTGAAATAACATTATTCCTAAAAAAATACTAAAAAAAGCCTTTCAAATCTAATCTAAATGAAGGTACCCAAATTCCTAGAAATAATGTTGTCCAACTAAAAACCTACATAGGCATCTTTTTTTAAATCCATCTTTTTTTCCAATTTTTACCTTTACTGCCATATTACCCCCTAAAAATATTTATTTTTTTCTATTCAAAAAATTTTTTTATAATTTTTTTCTTTTAATTTCTCTGGAAGAACATAACCCTGATTTAATAACCGTTTCTAAAAGCATAGAAAGGTTTATTTTTTTATAGTTCTTCTTGTCTCTTGATTCATTATATATTTCTTCTTCAATATCATTTTTCAAACTCTACCCAAGTTCCAAGATTTTTTTGAAACTAATTTTTTTGTATTGTTTTTATTTTTTTAAAGTTGAATTCATTAACTCTGTTTCATTTCTCCAATAGTGATTGTCCTTATCGTAAACTGCCACATAAGGAATATGAAAAGCATTTAAAAAGTCTTATAAATTGTGGTATAGAACTTTTACTTCCACATTCAATAATCGAATATTCATACTTGAATACACCTAGGTGTTTTGCAAGATAAGAAAGTACTATCTTATCTGTTTGTCCTTCAACTAAGATAACTTTTTTGCAAAAGAAAAAGCTCACTTCTATCAGGATTTATCCAATAGTTCATATTAAATACTGTAACTTCATCACCTGAGAATAGATTTCTACTATATTGATAAATTTCTATTTCTTCTTTTACTCTTCTAAAAAAATACAAAGTGATTGATAATTTTCAATTTCGATAAAACGACTAGAGTTTGTTGATACAACAGACATAAGTCCTAATTTTGTATTTTCAAATAAGGCTTCATAGCAAGCTCTTTCTTGCTGAGGATTTAGATAAAACTCAGGTTCCTCCCAAAGTAATATTGTATTATTCCAAAAAAATTATGGTCTTTTTTTCTTTTTTTCAATAATCTCATTTAATAATTCTATGAAAAAGGTGTCTATAGAAACCAAAACTCATTTTTTTATTCATTGAATTTTTTTAAATCTTCTATAGTACTTATGATATCTTCTTAAATTTTTCATTTTTAAATAACTTTTTCAACTAAAAAATTCAAATGTGATATTTTTCATATATGAAGGTACATAGAAAAACTGAAACTCCAAAAAAATATGTTTCTTATATTCTTTTTCATCTATTTCTTCCCAATTTCTATTATCTTTCTCATGTTTTGAAATATGATTTTTTTATAAAATATCTTGTATCTTGATAAGGATTATTTAAAATTCTAAGCTGAAAAAAATATGTCCTTTTTCTCCTTTTTAAAGTTCCAATGATCTCTAAAGGAAGCTCAGGATTTTTTTATATCTCCCTTATGTAGATTACGTGCTTGAAAAAAATATAATAAGGCTTTCATAAATGAAGACTTTTCCTGTACTAGACTCTCCTATAAAAACCAAAAAAATTCCTTACATTCTAAACTTATATTTGAAAAATGTTTGCCAATTTTTTTATTTGTACTTTTAATAGTTCCATATAGCCTCCTAAGAGCATTTTTTTAGAAATATTTTTTTCTTAATTATATCATAAGTCAAGAAAAATTGTTAAAAAGTTCTAATTCACTTTATCATTTTTTTATAAAAAAACTTGCAAAAATTATACAAAAAAATAGTAAAATTAAATAAGAATTATAAAAAAATGTTCTATATAAGGAGGTTATTTATGATTAAAAGAATACTATTTTTTTCTTTTTATCTATTTATTCTCTTTCTTTTTCAGTATATGAAATAGACATAACTTTAATTAAATTAGAGGGATATATTACTACAAAAGTTGGGCTTAATATAGAGAAGTCTGATTTTTGAGAATGGTAAAATATCCCTTTTTGTTTCAAATAGTTAAAAATAGATAAAAATATTAAGATTATTTAATCCAAAAAGAATATTTTTAATAAAGAAGGAACTGATGAAAATGATAAAAAAATAGTTTTAAATTTATAGTTTTAATTATTTTTAATTTTTTTATTATTAATGCTTGTTCTAGTAATAGCAATAGTTTTTTTGGGGATTTAAACCATATTTTTTTCAACTGGAACTTACATAGATGCTTATGCAATAATAGAAAAATGGAAAAAAATAAATAGAATGGGAATCCCTAAGAAAGATATTGATAAAATGAATGATATAATAAATGATAAATATGGGATTCGATTTATAGATGATAAACGAATTGCTCCTAAAGATCTTAATGAAAAATTATAGAATAAAAATTTTTATAATGACTTTAAAATGACAGTAAATGGAAAAGAATATATAATACCTAAAGAAAAAAATAAGATATTCAGCATATGATTATGATTTAGAATTACCAGTAAAAATAACAAATACAAACTATAATGAATATATATTAGATATAGGAGAAATAGAAATTATTGATACAGATGGAAAAATAATAAGACCCAGAACTAAAAATACCACCAATATTATTTAAAAAGACTATTTATAGAACATTTGTAAATGATATAACTGGAAGTGATTATGATGTATATTATAGAGGTTGGGCAGAAGATTATCCAAAAAGATCCAAGTACTTTGAAAAAGATGTACAATAATCTTGAAAAAAATTTGGTAAATTAAAAAAAATATAACAAAATAAATAGTTTAATTTTTTTATAGGTAGCCTAAGGAATTTTTCTTAGGTTACTTGTTAAAAAAATTAAATATAGAAAAATAAAAATTTTAGATAATGATGAGTGAACAAAAGATTTTTGAAGAAAAAGATATAAATATATATTATGCTAAAAAAACAAAGTAGAAAGAGTAGAAAAGAATTAGGTAATGACTATAATAGGGTTAAAAAAAGCAATTGAAAGAGGAGGGCATAAAGCATGGAATGTAAAATAAAGAAAGTCTATATGTTATATCATATAAGTGAAAGAAAAGATGAAAAGTTAATTGGCTTTTTTTGTCAAGCAAAGAAAAAAAGCAGAGAGTATAATAAAAAGAATTGCTGGAAAAAAACCTGGATTTAGAGATTGTCCTAATGGTTTTTAGAATAAAAACAATGATAATAGGAAAAGATTATTATACAAGAGGTTTTTAAATCAAAATGTACTCCTAAAGATGAATAAGAAGAAAGGAGGATAAAATTGTGAAAAATATATGTATTATCTCATGAATATTGTTATGGGGATTATAAATATAAGTACAAAGAGGAAAATAGATTTATAGGAATATATTTAACAAGAAGAGAAGCTTTTAAAAAGCTTTTAGAAAAAAATTTAAAAAAAATAAGAGGTTTTTTTCTTCTCACTTAGATGGTTTTTATATAGTAAAAACAGAAATTAACCAAATAGGGTGGGTAGATGGTTATAGAACAGGCTATTTTTAGTATGGAGTTAGGTATGCATGAAGAAAAGGAAGAGGAGTAATATGAAAATATATGTACTGTCTCATTCTTATGAATGTGATGTAGAAAAAAACAAAAAGATGAAGGAAGATTCTTAGGAGTTTACTTAACCCAAAAAAAGAAGCTATTGAAAAAAAGCAGAAATGTATAAAAAGATAAAAGGTTTCTCTTCACATATTTCGAATTTCTATATAAGTTGTTATACTGTTGATAAAAACATTAGAATGGCTAGATAATTATAGTATAGATAATTGGCGTGCAGTTGCATTTATGGGAAAAATTTTACAGACAAAATATAGAATAAAAATACTTAAAAATTACTTATCTCGTGTACATTATAATATAATTTTTCTAACATCTATTTTTAAAAAAACTAAAAAGTTTCATTAATGAAGAGACTTGCACCAGGTTTAGGAAATATTATTCCTAAGAAATATTTAAGAAGAATGGAGGAATAAGAATGTTTTTTTGCTAGCACAAGTAAGTGATTTGTTATATTTATTCTTTCTAATATTTTTTTGAGTGAAGCTATTTTTAATGCTTCAAAAGGAAACTATATATGGAATAATTTTTATTATTTTTTTACATTTAAAAATAATTTTGTTATATACTTATATAAATAATAAAAAAATATAATATTTTTAAATTTTTTTCTATTACATTTTAGTTTATTTTTTTATTTCCTATAATTTATTTTTATTGGAAAAACTTTTAAATATAAAAAAATTACTTTTTCAATATGAGATAATTTGCTATATTTTTATTATTTTTTTCTCATTAATATTAAATTTGATAATTGTATATAAAAATTCAAATTTTTAGAATATGGAAAGTAATATTAATTTTTCTTATATTTATATGTTTTATATTACCTAATTTTATTTATTTGTATGTTAATAGGAGAAATATCATTATGATTTATTTGAAAATAATTAGTTTTTTTAATTTATTTAATTTTTTTATGGGAATACTATTTACAAAAATATACATCTTTACATGGGATATTTTTTTAATTCCATATTCTTTACTAATATTAATAGAATACGCTTTATTTATAAAAAAAGATAAATAGAACTTTAGCAAGTATAAGAAATAATCCGAATATTATAACAGGAGAAGAAGGAAAGAAACTTGCTGATAGTATTCCTATGGAAAGAAGGGAGTATTATGAAGCTTTTATGTTCAAAGGAAGTATCACAAAATTAGCAATAGGTGGAGGAGGAGGTTTTGGTTTTTATATAATAAGAACCCCATAACTGGCAAAAGAAGAATATGGTTATGTAGGAGAAATTCAATGCTAATCAATGTAATAGGAGTTGAAAAAAATAAAAATGAAAAAAAATAAAAAAATAAGAATCAGGCTTATATTTTTGTATATTTTTAGTTATAATATGTCTTTTTAATTTTTGAATTTTTATAATACTAATATTTTTTTATTGATGATTTCCGTAGATCTGATATTACAATATTTACATTAGTTTTTTTGGAGTGTTCTCTTACTTTATAACAAAAAGCAATCATAAATGGGGTACTGTATTTTTGTTCCAAGAGAAGAGTGTTATATTGAAGATAAGAATTTTTGTTTATAAAAAGAATTTTTGTTTAGTAAATTTATTTTTAAAGAAAAATTAAAAATTCCATTATTAGACATTAAAAATATTATAGATAGAGGATATAAAAATTCCATCTACAAATGGAGATTACTTAAATCCTTTTGAATTATATTACACTTTTTTTAAACCATATGAAAGAATATTAATAGAAATGAAGTCAGGAGAAAAAAATATAAAATATTTGTTGATGCTAATCCCTATCCAAATACAAAAATTTCTTTTCGTATCATGATGATAACAAATTTATAAAAAAATTATAATGATTTAAAAGAACTGATTAAAAATGAACAAAAAAATTCTTTATAATAAATTTGAACCTAAAAAGGGTGATAAAAAAATGAAATTTTTTTATAGTAGAAATTTTAGATATGTTGGTTCTTGTTTTATTTTTTTATAGTATTAAATTATCTAAAAAAATGGAGAATTTGATAAATATATTTTTAGTTTCATATATTATTATTTTCAAAAATTCTTTGATTTTTCTTTTTATCTTTTTAAAGATAAATTGGGATATATTTCCTTTTTATATTTTTTTAGGTTAATTTTATTAGTATTTGGAGCTTTTTTTGTTTATATTTTTTTAGATATATTAAATTATGAGATAATAGATTATCTTTTAATAATTACTCCTATTATATTTCTTATATATTTAATAGTAAAAAAAGATATTAGCAATAAAGGAATAAAATTAATTCTATTAGTTTTTTTATGAGGTTTTATTAATATATTTATCACTTGAAATAATTATTGCTATAGGTTATCAATAGAAAGGTATAAAAAAATGAATGGAATTTTTTTAAAATAGTAGGTAGAGTTTTATTTATTAGTATTATGGCTAGTCTTATTTATTTTATTTCTACACAGGTATCCTCAACTGTTTGGATATGGTTGATTGGAATTTTATTTATTGAGTATATTTTTTTATAAAAAAATAATAATAGAAGAGATATCTGATCAATCAACTCCTTTAAATGGATATATGGGAGCAGAATTAAAAAGTTCAAAATACATAAATGATACTGAATTTGTTGAAGCTTACATGGAGGAATCAATTGCTTATAAATTCAATAATGAGCGTGGAATTGCACCTGATTATGGTGCATTAGGGCAAGGAGCTTCTAATTATTATGATTCTTGGGAAGAAAAATGATATATGACAAGAATCCTGTATATAATTGTAATGCATTTATGAATACACTAGCTGAAAAAAATTAAAAAAATTGTGTTATAGGTATGATGTGGATATTGATAAGAAATACCAAAAGATAATTAATAAAGTAAGGAGAGGATTTTTATTTAAGAATTCTCTCTTGAAATAAGGAGTTTTTAAATGAAAAATAATATAAAAAAAATTATATTTTTATTGCTACTTCATTTTTTTCTATATTTGCTATTTTATATATAGTAATAAAGAGATAGGAAATGAGAGCTATATAAAATTATTATCTTTTTTTATCATTTGAAATACTGGGGGTCTCTATCTTTTTTTATTTTTAAAAAAAGATATATTATTTAATAGTGTAAAAAAATATTTTTTTGAGTCTCTTATCTTTTTTTATTATAATTTTTTTGAATTATTTTGGAATAACTTATTTAGAGAGTTTTATTACTATTATTATGTTAATTGAATTACCAATAATTTTATATTTGTTTATAATATTTTTTTAGTTGAAGAAAAAAATTTATATTTTTTTATATATGATTCTAAATTTGTTTTTATTTTTCAATATCATTAATCTTAAATACATTTAATTTTTAATGTTGAAGATAATTTTTAAATTTTTATATTGAAAATTTTTTTATTATATGGAATACTAACTTTTCTATACTTTATGTTACTAAAAAGAAATTAAAAAGAAATAAAATAATAGATAATTTTTATGAAAAAAATATTATATTTTTTTAATATTTCACTTTTTATTTATAATTTTATTAATATGTAGATCTCAAAATTTAAGTTCTCCATATTATGAAGAAGTAATTATTTTTTTATTTCATTTGAATTATTTGGAATAATAGTATTTTACAATTCAAAAAAATATAAAAAAATTTAAATGTAAAAATTGGGCTCTTTTTATTTTTGGTCTCTAATAATAGAAAGTTTTTAAATATTTTAATAAAATAATAATAGAAAGTTTATTAATGTGTATAGCATTAGAAACAATTTTATTAATTCTAGTATTATTTATATATTCTATAACAAAGAGAAGTAAATTTTATCTAGGATATGCATTAATAGAGTTATTATGGTATATTATATTTATATTTTTTTAATCTAATCAGTTCTACACCTGAATTAAGTGGGTTAGAATTACATATATTACATATACTTTTTAGCATATATAATAGTTAGTTATTTGTATGTTTCTTTATTTAAAAATGAAAGTAAAAAGAATGGAAAAAAATAAAGAGAGTGAAAAAGGAATAATAGTTACTAGTATTATAAATTAAAAATTATGAATAATGTATTTACAGCTGGTGTTTCATATAATAAGAGTAAATCAAAAAAATCATCAGTACGTAATGAAAGTGTAGAAAAAAACTTCAATAGAAGCTGGAAGAAATATGAATATTAAATCTAAAGATTGAAGTATTAGTATTTCAGGTACTGAAGAAAAAAATAAAAGTAATAGAAAAAAAGGATTAAAAAAAGAGTTATCTAAAATGAAAAAAAGTCAGAAAATTATTCTCAGATTTGAAAAACACTCTTAGAGCAAAAAAATTAGGAGGATAAAATGAATTTTATTTTAAATAAAACATTAGGGATTAACGGAATAGATAGAATTTCATTTAAAAAAATTATTGAAATTTTAGGAAAACCTTCAAAAAAATAAAGTTAGAGTTAGGAAAAGATAATTTTGATTTAAACATTACATTAGAGTATAAACAATTAGAGCTTATAATTAATTATTGTGTTAACTTTTATTTAGGAACAAGAATACCTGAATTTCAGACATTATTTTTTTGTCGTAGAAAAAAATTATATTTTGACAATGAAGTTATAAAAAAATTGGAGAAGATGTCAGAAAAGTATTTACAAAAAGTAAAAAGGTATACTAAAAAAATAATTATAAAATTTTTTTAATTACGAGTATAATATTGGAGAGTATTCAGGCTCTTATGATTTTACTAATTTAGACTTAACAATATATTTTTGAAAAAAATATGGGAAAAAAAGAATTGTAGATGGGATATATGTATCTTTACCTTATGAAGACAATCCAAACATTTCAGATATTGGAGAAATTTTAGAACTAGATATTTTTAAAAAAACATTTTTTTGAATACAAGTAAATAGGTGAAAAAAAATGAAATTTATTTTTGAATAAGACATCAGGAATTAATGGAATAGAAAAAAATATCATTGGAAAAGATTATTCAAACTTTTTCTGTTCCTGAAAAATATTGAAATTAATATTGATAAGTCCAATATTTTTAGACATAGGATTAAAAATATGAAGATATAAATTTATCCATATTTTTATGTAATAAATTTTATAAGTTCAGAAATCACTAAAAAAATTATATTACAGTTCATTTTGTTATAAAAAAATTGTATTTGGATGAGAATATTTTTTATTGAAGAGAATGAAGAAATAAATAAAAATTTTACCAAAAAAATAATTGAATATTTAAAAAAATAATAATAAATCAACAAAATATAATATTGAAAGAAGAAGAAAATCAGGAATTTATTATTTTGATAATGAAGGAATTGCTATTTTTTTATCAAAAAAAGAATTTAATAAAAAAATAGTAGAAAAGATAGATATTTCCCTACCTTATGAGGATAATCTAAATATTTCAGATATTGGAGAAATTCTAAATATAGAAATTTTTAAAACAAATTTTTATAATAAAATAATGAGAAATTTAAAAAAATAAAACCTTAAAAAAAATCTTATAATAAACTACAAAAATTTTTTTGTACTTATAGATATTATGACTAGGAGGTTTTCAATGAAAAACTGTGACTAAAAAAAGAAGATTTTACTTGTATTGTTTATGATGAAGAATTAAAAAAAGAAAAATGTGATATAGTTCTGAGTCTTCATGTGATTCTATGGATTCTTATTCCCATGTATATTCTTTTTATTTAGAGCTAATGATAAAATTTACAATTATTTATGGATTATTTTTTTATGTGTTTTTTTATCATTTCTTATAGATTAGAACCTTATTTATCTAAAATAAAAATTATTTTATACAAAGATAAAAATAGAGATAAAAAAAGGAAAAAAATAAGATTATTTCTATATTCAGAAATAAAAATTGAATACAGTGAAAAAGATAGAGGTAGAGAAGGAACTATATTTTTGTAAAAATAATGAAGAATGATGGAAGTATCTGTAAACAGATAAAGGGGAGTTAAAGTCTGATATAATAGAAATTTTTTTACTATTATCAAGAATTCTTACGAAGAATGGAGAATAAAAAAATGATGAAAGTTATAACAAAGAAAAATTAATAATACTGATGAATATTCCATAACAAGATACTCAATATCAGGAATAATTCTAAAAACTATAATATTTCTTATTTTATATATCATATGTGCCTATTTGGGAATCTATCACCTTGAAGAAATTTCATTAAGTAAAATAATAAGATTTGTTATTGGAAGTTTTCCCTTTTTATGTTTTTATTTAGAAGCAATTTTAGGCTCTTCTAAAGAAGTTCTATGTATAAAAAGAAAATAATTTAATTTTTAAAAAAATATATATTATTTTTTTGTTATTATTCAAAGATATTAAAAGTTGAAGATATAAGAGAAATATATTATGAAAAAAATACCATGTAAAGATTATCCAATTTTATTCTTTCCCATAGATTTATTAAAAAAATATAAAATTTAGAGTAAAAAGAGAATGAATTTGAAGATAAAATGTATGCTTTTTGGATATAAACTAAGTGAACATGAAAGTGCTGAAATTACAAATGAAATTGAAGAATATATAAAAAGTAGAAAAATGTGGAAAAAGGAAAAATTTAAGTGAGAAATATAATTATTCATTGGATGAAAGATATAGTTATATTTTTAAATAAAAATACTTGATGAGGAAAAAAATTATTTATATCTGAAAAAGATAATAATTTCATAATTAATGGAGATAGTGAAGCGATAAAAGATTTAGAAATATCTAAAGATATGAATTTTTGAAGAAATAGATTTCTATGTTTTCTATGTAAATTATCTATCAAAAAAAGAATATGAAAACAAAAAAAGTTTTAGTAGGATATAATGGAACAGATGGAAAAAGAAGTAACAATGTCAAAGTTTAAGGAAGATATAAATGAAATAAGAGATAGTAGAAGTACATTTAAAAATTTAATAATGTTTAAGGGAATAGGCTTATAGAAACAAAAAAATTTTTTTATAAGTCTATTAAAAAAATTCTTGACTTTTACTAAAACATAATAATATAATGTTAAAAACTAATTGAAAGGAGAAGGAAGTTATGCTAAGGAGAAGAATGATAAGGAAAGATAAAAAAATTTAATAAAGTAACCTTATCTATTTATATTAGCTTAGCTTTTTATACATCTTTTTGATTTATAATTAAAAGTTTACCACAGATGCTAGTATATCTGTGTTTTTTTATTTTATATTATTTTTTTGTTTATAGATAAGGAAATTTAAAATACTATATGTATTTATTTCCTTTTTTTATTCTTATTTTTTTAACTTAGGGGGTCAGAATGGAGTATTTAGAAATTTTTAAAAGATACCTTTTTTAACAGATGACAGATATATGTATATCGTCGATGGAGTTATTTTTTTCAATAGGTATCACATTATTCTCAGCAATTTTAGGTATAGTATTAGGACTTTTTATTGGCAGTTATGAAGCTATCTCATTGGTATCCATTTAAAAGGATCAAATTTCTTGAAAAACTTTAATCCTTTGTCAAAAATTGCATATATCTACATAGATGTTATAAGAGGAACACCAGTAGTTGTACAACTTATGATACTTGCAAACTTAATCTTTGTTGGAGCTTTAAGAGAAACTCCTATATTGGTTATAGGTGGAATAGCTTTTGGACTTAACTCAGGAGCTTATGTTGCAGAAATTATAAGAGCTGGTATTGAAGGATTAGATAAAGGTCAAATGGAAGCAGGAAGAGCTTTTAGGACTTAGCTATTCTCAAACTATGAGAAAAAAATTATTGTACCTCAAGCTATCAAAAAATATTCTACCTGCCCTTGTAAGTGAATTTATAACTTTATTGAAAGAAACTTCAATAATTGGATTTCATTGGTGGAATAGACTTATTAAGATCAGCTAGTATTATAACTAGCCAAACATATAGAGGAGTTGAACCTCTACTTGCTGTTGGATTTATATATTTAATTTTTGACATCAATTTTTCACTGTATTTATGAGAAAAGTTGAAAGGGGGTTAAAAAGTAAGTGATTAATATAACTAATTTATAAAAAAATTTTTGGAGATTTAGAAGTTTTTAAAAAAATATCTCAACTGAAATAAAAAAAGGTGAAATTATTTCTATAATTGGACCTTCTGGAAGTGGAAAAATCAACTTTTCTAAGATGTATCAATAAATTAGAAGAACCTTCTTCAGGACATATCTATATAGATGGTATGGATTTAATGGATAAAAAAATACTGATATTAACAAAGTTAGAGAAAGAGTTGGTATGGTGTTTCAACACTTTTAATCTATTTCCTAATATGACAGTTTTAGATAATCTTACTCTTTCTCCTATAATGGTTAAAAAAAGGAAAGCAAAGAAGAAGCTGAAAAAAATATGCACTTTCTTTACTTGAGAAAAGTTGGACTATCAGATAAGGCTAATTCTTATCCTACTCAATTATCGGGTGGACAAAAAAAGCAAAGAATAGCTATTGCAAGAGCCTTAGCTATGAAGCCAGAAGTAATACTTTTTTGATGAACCTACTTCTGCACTGGATCCTGAAATGATAAAAAGAAGTTCTTGATGTTATGAGAGATCTTGCAAAAAGAAGGTATGACTATGCTTATAGTTACACATGAAATGGGATTTGCTAGAAATGTTGGTAATAGAATTTTTATTTATGGATAAAGGTGAAATTATTGAGGATTGTTCACCTAAAGAATTTTTTTGAAAATCCTACAAATGAAAAGAATTAAAGATTTCTTAAATAAAGGTTTTAAACAAATAAAAAAATTATAAATATTAAGGAGTGATTGTTATGAAAAAAAGTTTTTTAAAGTTAATGTTGATGTCTTTATTGTCTGTTGTTATCTCTGTTTCTGCTTTTTGCTAAAAAAACAAAGTTGTATATGTTGGAACAAATGCTGAATTTGCACCTTTTTGAATATCTTGAAAAAAATAAGGTTGTTGGTTTTTGACATAGATTTATTAGATGCTATTTCAAAAGAAACTGGTTTAGAATTTCAAAAGTGCAAGATATGGCATTTTGATGGTTTATTACCTGCTCTACAAACTAAAAAAAGTTGATATGGTTATAGCTGGAATGTCTGCAACTCCTGAAAGAAAAAAAGCTGTTGCTTTCTCTAAACCATATTTCAAAAGCTAAACAAGTTGTTATAACTAAAGGTGTTGACAAATCTTTAAAAAAAGTTTTTAAAGACTCTATCAGGTAAAAAAAGTTGGAGTTATGTTAGGATTCACAGGAGACACTGTTGTAAGCGAAATCAAAGGTGTAAAAAGTTGAAAGATTCAATGCTTCTTATGCTGCTATCATGGCACTTTCTCAAAATAAAGTTGATGCTGTAGTTCTTGATTCAGAACCTGCAAAAAAATATACTGCTAATAATAAACAATTTGTTATAGCTTCTATACCTGCTGAAGAAGAAGACTATGCTATAGCTGTTAGAAAAAAATGATAAAGAATTATTAGATAAAAATCAATACAGCTCTTGATAAAATAAAAAGCTAATGGAGAATATGATAAACTTTTAAAGAAATACTTTTAAATAATATTTTTGTAAAAAAATGAGAGATTTATATATTTAAAAAGTAAAAAAATAAGTGAGTTACGAATGGAAATTTTTAGATAAAAAAATCAAATAGAATGAGCCGAGTAATTATCGGAGTGTCTGAGCGTAGCGATCTTAGAAAGTCTTAATGAACTTGTTCATTTAGAGTTTCTTACAGATCCGAAATTACAGCGAATTCTTGATTTTTTTATCGTTAAGAAAATTTACTCAGTAACGAACTATTTTTTTACTTTTTTTCTAATAGTCTCTTTTTTTATTTACAAATTAAAAGAAAAAGTTGTATAATAGTTAGTGTATTTATTTTTGAAAAATTTAAAGGAGAGGAGATTATGAAAAAAAGGTTTGGAAGTTTTTTTACATTGCTTACATCTAAAGGATATAAAAAGGTCGTACTTATTCCATTAGCATTTTTGCTTGGGATTCTTTCTATATTCTTTATACAGAAACTTTTACAGGAGGAAAAGCTGAAAAAAACTACTTTATGATGATGGTACCACAAGAATTTCTGCTCAATCTGACTTAGGTTCAGTTAAAGCTACCTAAAAATTCTAGATGGTTTAAATATTCCTATTCATGATGATCTAAAAATCAGAAATTATGATGTTTCTTTCTTGACAAGGATGAAAATATTACATCAATAGACATTTACTGTAAAAAGTAATAAAGATGCTAATGAAATTATCGATTGGTATAAAGAAAAAAATTGAATGCTACAGATGATAGAGCTAAAGGTGAGTGGAATGGTTTTGATATGGATGTTAGCTACTCAGAAGGTAGTAAGTTATTTTCTATAAGTCTAAAAAAACAATAAATAAAAATATAAAAAAACTAAAGATATTGAAAAGTAAAAAAATAAGGGAATTCACTTATTTTTTTACTTTTTTTATTTTCTTATTTTTCATATAAAAAAATTTTTTTCTAAAAAAAACACTTGCTTTTTTTATTTTTTTAGATGTATAATAGTTATATAAATAAATTTAATTTGCAAAACAAAAATAAATTTTTTTAAAAGTTTTTTATGATATCATACCAACCTTATAATAAATTTAAAAAGGACTGCTAAAGAACAGTCCTTTTTTTAATATATATTAATTCTTTCTATCCTATTCCTCCAAGAAGTGCTCCTGCAATTAATGCAACAAGTGCTAAAAAGACAATAAATATATTTACCAGCTGGATAGAACCAACTTCCTATAGGTTTATTTGCTCCCATATTAACAGATTCTTCTGCAAATTTTTTACCTCCAACCCAGAAGAACATAACAGCAGCAAGTAATGCTCCTAGTGGACAAATGTATATAGAAACAACGTCCATCCATTGAGAAACAATTCCTTGTATACAAATAGCTACTGCACAACCTAAAATATGAATAATCGCTGTTGCTGGAATACGTTTAATTTTAAATTTTTCTTGTAAAAAAGCAACAGGTGCTTCATATAGATTGATAATAGAGCTAACTCCTGCAAAAAGTACACATAGATAGAAAAATAACCTCAATTATTCTTCCACCTGCCATATTATTCATAATATTAATTAAATATATGAACATAAGTCCAGGTCCACCCTGAAGATAATTCTGCTCCACCAACTGCCATTGCTGGAATTATTACAAAGGCTGCAAGTAAAAGCTGCTAATGTATCAAAGAAAGCAACATTTTTTTAGCAGAGTTAGGTATATCTTCTTTTTTTACTTAAATATGATCCATAAATAACTGATCCATTTCCTGCAACAGAAAGTGAGAAGAATGCTTGTCCAAAAGCAAAAATCCAAACTTTAGGATCAGCTAATCCTTTTTAAATTAACTGTAAAAGATATATTTATATCCACCAGAAGATCCTGGTTGAAATACTATATATATTCCTAATAAAACAAATAGAATAAATAATACAGGCATCATAATCTTATTTGCTTTTTCTATTCCACTTGCTATTCCCATTGACATAATAATAAAACTTACTATCAATGCTACTACTATCCAGAAGTTTGCTCCCCAAGCTGAAGCTGTTTGTCCAAAAGTTGAGCCTATAACATCCATATTTGATGCCATAGCATACATAGAACCATCTATTGACATCCAAGCATATTTAAAAAAACCCAACCCATTACACAAGAGTATCCTATTGCTAGAGCAAGAGAACCTAGTATTGGGAATAATTCCTATTTTTTTCCCCTATACTTCTATTTCCTCTCATCTCAGTGCACATTCCAAATGCTCCAACAGGACCTGCACCAGCTGAACGACCTAGAGCAAATTCTTCTATAACTCCAGTTGAACCAATAAAAATTACAAATATAAAATAAGGAATTAAAAAAGTCATTCCACCCATTGCAGAAACAAGAACAGGGAATCTCCAAATATTTCCCATTCCAACTGCAGAGCCTATACAAGCTAGTATAAAGCCCCATTTAGTGGAAAAAGCCATCACGTTTTTCTACTTCACTCATAATAAACCTCCTTTTTAATCTAAAAAAAGCTGTTGTATATTTTTGTTCAGTATTATATAAAGAGGAGTTATGACAGAAAATACAACAGCTTAATTTATTCAAAAAAATATTTAATTTTTTTATTTTTTTCTTCATTTGGATAAGGTTCCAAGAAAGGCATGGAAGTGTCTCATAGGTAAAGTTATGTCCAGAAACAATTCTCATATTAGGAATACTTTCTCTATCTTCATAAAGAGCTTTTTACTGCTGCAATTACATAATCTAAAGATGTTCTTGTGAATAAACACTTCTGTTTATAGCAAATCTAACAACGTTTGCAACTTCAGCTTGTTGTTCAGGAGTTTTTTTAAATCATATTCCATTGAATAATCTCCTAATTCAGAAACACGTATTCCATATCTTCTGATAAGTTCAATACTGAAATCCTTCACCAGCAAATGATTCATGTCCTCTCTTTCCATCAAAAGAATTCATCCATATTGATATAAACTCCATGTCCTCCAGCTGGTAAAAACAACACCTTTTACTCCAGCTTTATAGAATCCTTCTGCTAGATAGTTACATTGTTCAACTCTTTCATGTAAGTAGTTGAAGTTAGAACATTCATAAAGTCCAGCAGCAAGAGCCATGATGTCACGTCCTGACATACTTCCATAAGAATCATTACCATAACAAGATATTTGTTTAACTTTTAATAAAATTCCTACGTCAGTTTTTAACTGATCCATCTTCATTAAATTCTGAGAATTTCTTCCAGAAAGTATCCCTTTATCACGGAAAGCTAAAATTCCTCCCATGTTAGCATGTCCATCTTTTTTTAAGAGATGCAGTGAATCCATCACAGTAAGAGAACATTTCTTTTTGCAATTTCAGCTATAGATTTATCTCTATATCCTTCTTCATTCATTTTTAATAAAAGTAGCAGTTTTTCTGCCCATCTTGCAGCATCTAACATAAATGGTATTTCATATTTATGAGCAATTTTTAGAAGTTTCTCTGATACTCTTCATAGAAACTGCTTGTCCACAAACTGTATTGTTAGTTATTGTAGTGTAAATCATTGGGATATTTTTCAACTCCAACAACTTCTATTAATTTTTTTCTAATTTCTTTATATCCATATCTCCCTTTGAAAAGGATTTTTTTCATAACGTCCACCTTCTGGAACTTCATATAATAATTCTTTATTATATAAGTTACGAGGTACAGATCCCATTTGTTTTATATTTCCTTCAGTAGTATCAAAGTGACCCATTAGATGGAATAGTAAAATACTTTTCCTGGTTCACGAGCTAGCAAGTACTTTACGAACTATTTCAAATAAAAATAGATTCAGCAGCACGACCTTGAGGCATTAAGAATGCATTAGGTCTTTCAAGTTGAGCAGCTCCACCATTGAATAATCCCACCTTCATATTCACAAAGATACATTTCATTCATCATTTTTTTCTATGTCTTGGCAATCTGTACGAACAAGATTTATAATCTTCTTTTTGATTATCTCCTCTTTCAAAACAGTCTCTCATTGTATCAAGTAATACATAGTAACCTTTGTTTCTTCCATAAGATTCATCACCTAAAAAAACATAGCTGACCATTGTTGATCTGTCATAGCAGTAGTTCCTGAGTCTGATAACATATCAACTGTTAACATTCCAGCTGGAAAAAGCAAATTCATTATAGTGAGTTGCTTTTTAAAGCACGTTCCCTTTGTTCAACTGTCACTTCAGGGTATGTTACGTTTTTACATAAGAAAAAAAGAGCGTGGTACTGGTACATCAAGTAAATATTCTTTCATTGTAGACCTCCTAAAAATTTTTAGTACCCCGGTTGTCATTTTTTTGATTAGCGGACAGCACTCTTTAATTGAAAATAATATACTAAAAATTATCATTTTATAAAAAAAATAGTAACTTTTTACATGTATCTTATAAAATAATTTTTATCACACAATAAAATATTGTCAATAAAAAAATGTATATTTTTTTATTAAAAAGTGATATATTTATAGCAACTTAAATTATGGCTTGGAGGAAACGCTATGAAAAAAATGAAATTTTAAATCAATATAAATTATTAGTTAATTTTTTTAGGAAAAGAGTTTAGGTACCTTCTTATGAGAGTAGTTTTACATGAGATTAAGGGTGAAGAAGTTAAAAATGATAGCTATAGCTAATGGTGAAAGTTAGTGATAGAGTCTTAGAAGATACTATTTCTAGTGAAACTCTTAATATTTTTAAAGAATAAATCTTCCCATAATGAAGAAAATATGGTAAATAATACTGTACTTTTTAAAAAAAATGGAAAGAAAAGTTCGTTCTTCTAGTATGCTTATTAAAGAAAATCAAAAAAAGTTGTGGGTATGCTATGTGTAAATTTTTGATGATAGTAAATTTCCATGAACTAAATTGTCAATTACTTAGAATTATACATCCTGATATGTTTGTTAAAAACTATCTATCAGATGTTTCATACAATGTTCTATATGATGACTTTAAAAAAAGAAGCTGATGAGGATAATGAAGATGAAGATATAGACGCATATATGAAAAAAAGTTTATTATGAAGTAAATACTAAACTTAAACTTTCCCTATAGGAAGACCTACAAGACAAGAAAGAGAACAAACTATCTATGCTCTATATGAAAGAGGTTTCTTTAACTTAAAAAGACTCTATTGATTTTGTCTCTAAAAAAATTATTTTTGCTCAACATCTACAGTATACAGATATATTGCCTTAGCTGAGAAAAAGAAATAATAAATAAAATGAGGGCTGTTGCAAAATTAAAATTTCAATTCTAAAGTAAAAAAATAAAGTGAGTTACAAATGGAAATTTACTCAGTAACGAACTATTTTTTTACTTTTTATTTATTTACAACAGCCCATATTTTTACATTAGTACCTTTTACTAAATAGATTAAAGGAACTGCAACTACAAATTGAAAGTACAACTCTTTCAAACCATATAATTAGGTAGTCTTTAAAACTTATAGGAATATCTGTTGCCATCATACAAGGTATTGAAGCTGAGAAGAATAAAACTTCAGATACGCAAGTTATTGCAACTAACATTTTAACTTCAAAACTTAATTTTTGTTACTAAGACAGCAGGTAGGAACATTTCAGCAATTCCTAGTGCTAATGCTTTTGCAGTTAAAAGTGGTTCTTCAAATCCAGATATTAAAGTAAATGGATATACTAGATATCCTATCCAATCAAATATTGGAGTATGATTAGCTAAAACTATTCCTAAAGTACCCACTGCCATAAGAGAAGGTCCTATATTGAATGCTAGCATTACTCCATCTTTTAAATTTATCATAACATTTTCTAAGATTGAACCACTGTTTGCACAAACTTCCATCCCTTCATTAAATGCTACTTTAAACTTATCTTTTTGGAATATCTTTTTCAACATCTCCTTCTTGATTTTTCAAAATAAGCATTAGATTTGTTTCTAATTGGATAAATTCTTGCAGTTATTGCAGTAACTACAAATGTTACTATAACAGTTAACCAGAAATATAAGTTCCAACTATCCATTAAATCTAGTGTTTTTTTGCAACTATTACCATAAATGTTGCTGAAACTGTTGAAAATCCTGTTGCTATAATTACAGCCTCTTTAGATGTATATTTCCCTTCTTTGTAAACTCTATTTGTTATAAGAAGTGCTAATGAATAACTTCCAACAAATGAAGCAACAGCATCTATTGCTGATCTTCCTGGAGTTTTTCCAAATAGGTTTCATCACAGGTCTCATAAATACTCCAACAAATTCCATAAGCCCATAACTTATTATTAAAGCTTAAAAATATAGATCCTACAGGTACTATTGTTGTTACAGGAATAACAATTTTATTCCATATAAAAGGAATTACATCTTTATTCATTAAGAATTCAGGTCCTTTATTAAATAGAACCATGAATAAAAAAATGGAAGTGCCAATATTTTTTTAACAATGAGAATACAATAGAAGTTGTATTTTTTTATTCCAAGTTTTTTTGTAAAAAGGTAAAAAAATACTCCCACTAAAATAACTATTGTTCCATATACTTCTTTAAAATAAGGAACTTTTTAAAACAAGATTCACTATATGGTCTAATGGTATTGTTGATTTTTCCATTAAAACTTACAGGAACAAAGAATAAAAAAATATTCCTACTAAACTACAGACTAAAAAAATTTAATTAAAAACAGAACTTGGATATTTTTTTATTTTTCCATTTTCAGCACCTCCATGACTAATACTAAAAACTAGGACTATTAAGCGAACATTCCACTACTGGCACTTTCCATATTACAAGTGCTCTGGTGTAATTCATAAGCTGTAACAGTCCTAGTTCATTATACTTTTATATTTTTTTATTTTTTTCTAAATAATCTTAGAAGAACATTCCTCCAATAAATCCACCTATTAATTAGTGGAATATTATAGTGTAAGAATGTTGGAACACAAGTATCCCAGATATGATCGTGTTGACCATCAGCGTTAAGTCCAGATGTTGGTCCCTAATGTTGAGTCTGATGCAGGTGATCCAGCATCTCCTAATGCAGCTGCTGCTGCAAGAACTACAACTGATCCAGGAACTGATAAACCAAGTTTTTAGACATAGAGGAATATAGATAGCTGCAACAACTGGAATAGTACCAAATGAAGTTCCCAATTCCCATAGTTATTAGAAGTCCTACTAATAGCATTAATAATATTCCTATAGCTTTACTTCCACCTATCATTCCATGAAATACTATCAACTAATTCTTCAACTGCATCCAGTTTTGTCTTATAACTGCTGCATATCCCAGAAGCAACTAGCATTATGAAAGCTATAAGTCCCCATAAGTCCAACTCCACCATTGATATATTCATCAATATCTTTTCCATTTTAATAACTCCGAAATACTAAACATTACTAGCTAATGCTGCAAGAGCTCCCTAATGGTAAAGAGAACCATATATACTACATGTGAACTACAAAATGCAGCAATAGCTGCAAGTAAAAGTTAACCAATGTTTAGTTTCCATTTTTGTCAGCTTTTAACTTCTTCCATACCCTTTTAAAGGTAAATCTTTATATTCTCTATCTTTACTATAAGTAACGAAAAATAGCTATTAATAAACCTATTATCATAAATAATCCTAAAACCCATGTAGATTTCCATACATCAGTCTTATGCAACTGTCATTCCATTTTTAGTCATTTCAGTCTGCAATGATACCTTGGAATATTAATCCAAAACCCAACTGGTAAATAGCTATATAAGGTGCTTTTTAAACCAAATGTTAAAGAACAAGCCATAGCTCTTCTATCCAATTTTAATTCATTCATTAATTTTTAGTAAAGGTGGAATTAATATAGGGATAAAAGCTATATGAACTGGTATTAAGTTTTTGTGAAAAACATGCAAAAAAAAATGCAATTACTATTAATAATACTTTCTTTTTCCCATTTAACTAACAGAAGCAATCTTTCTTTGAAATATACTATGCAACTCCTGTACTATTTATAGCAACTGCAAGAGTTCCTAATAGAATGTAGCTTAGTGCAGTTTCAGATTGTCCACCCATACCACCAATAAGAGTTACCCATGATATCTCCTATTGGCATACCTGCAGCAAAACCAGCAACTAGTGCTGAAACGATTAAAGCTAAAAGAACATTAAGCTTTTAATAGACATAAAACTGTCATAACAATAACTGAAAGAACAACTGGATTTAATAAAATCATAAATTTACCTCCAATATATTTTTTTATTTAAAATACAAAAAGATAATTATTAGATTTTTTAAAAAAATTCTTTAATTGTGTATAGAATTCTTTATTTTTCTTCTATTAATTTATCTACATCTCCAACTACAACGATTTCATTCATTGTGTCGCCTTGTTTGATACTATCTACAACATCTTGATCTTTAGGTGATACTACTTCTCCAAAGATTGTATGTTTGTAGTTTAACCACTCTGTTGGAACATGAGTGATAAAAAATTGTGAACCATTTGTATTTGGCCCAGCATTTGCCATAGCAAGTAGGCCTTTTTTAGTAAATTCTACTCCTCTTTTAAATTCATCTCCAAATTGATATCCTGGACCACCTGCACCAGTTCCAGTTGGATCCCCTCCCTGTATCATGAAAATCTTCAATAACTCTGTGGAATTTTAAACCATTATAGTATCCACTTTTAGCAAGAGTTACAAAGTTAAGCACAGTTACAGGTGCTACATCTGAAAATAAATTTAGGTTTATCTCCCCCTTGTTTGTCTTGATGATTGCTTGTAAACTCATCTCTCCTCCTTTCCATTAAAATTTTTTTATATAAATTAATTTTTAATTAATTTCTACTTTGTATTATATGCTTCTAGAAGAGTTTCTTTGTCAGTTGTACCATAGATTTCATAGTACCACTTTTTTTGAAAGTTTATTTTCTGTCTCCTCTAATTCTTTTTTTGATATTTGTCAAACTGTAAGGATAAACTTCTAAACTCTGCTCTCACAGGTTGTAGTTTTTTTCAATTATTTCCATTTGCTCTACTTCCTGAATAGCATTAGATAAATCTAAGTTTAGTTTTTTCTTCTTTATCCAAAACCTTATTTATTTTTTTGGATTAAATCACCCTTTTATTTTTCTTTTAGCTCTTTTTATCTTATATTTAAAAAAATCTTTCCACTACTTCCGAGCCAGAATTTCCTTTCTAATTCTTTTTCTCTTCTTTATTTGTGACTTTATATACTCATCTTTTATTTTGTTATCTTCTGCCATTTTTTTGATAGCTTCTTCTATTTTTTTCAAATACTTTTTTCATCTTTTTTTATAAATATCTAAAAAGTGTAGTTTCATCTAATAAAAGATATATATTTTCATATTTTTGAAATAACTTCATTATCTATTCTTTCAACTTCATATAGATTATCTTGACTTTTTTTAAGTCCACTTTAATATTATCTGCCAAAAGTAAACTTTGAAGACAAACTTCTCTAGCATAGTCTATAAAGTTTTTTTATTTTTAGTTTCTATATCCATTTTTTTCTATCTCCAAAATATTGATAATAATAACACTTTATTCCACCATTATATAGCTTACGATTTTTTTAGTAGCTGGCTTTCCAAAAGCTTTTTCAAAGTCTTCATAAGAAGTTATTATGTAGTAAGACCATTTAGCTAAATTCTTTTTTTACAGAACTTTCCAAAATCTCTGTATAATTCTTCTATATCTTCATCATTCATAAGTCTTTCCCCATAAGGAGGATTAACTATTACTGCTCCATATTTTTGCAGGACTTTCAATATCTTTAAAAGTCTTTAACTTCAAAGATAATATCTTCTTCAACTCCAGCTTTTTCAGCATTTTTCCTTTTGCTACTTCTATACTTTTTTTCATCTATATCAGAAGCATATTTTTTTAACTCTTTTTGATAAATCTTCATTAGAAAGCCTCATCTCTTATATCTGTCCAAAGTTTTTTTCATCAATCACAGACCATTTTTTCAGCAGCAAAGTTTCTATTTGCTCCTGGTGCAATATTTCTAGCTATCATAGCTGCCTCTATTGCAATAGTACCTGTCCCACACATAGCATCAAGTAAAAACTTCATCAGGCTTCCATTTTGATAAGTACACTAGAGCTGCAGCTAAAGTTTCCTTTATAGGAGCTAATCTCTTTTACTGCTCTATAGCCTCTTTTTGTTAAAAGCTTCACCTGAACTATCTAACATAACTATAAAATACATCTTTATGACATTGAATTTTTTTTATAGAGTACAGTGCTCCCATTTTTCTAAAAAAATATTTCTCTTTTTATATTTTTTTCTTTTAGTTTTTTTCAACTATAGCCTTTTTTTACTTATTCTTTGAATATCTGACTTTGAGTATAATTTAGATTTTTACTGAACTAACCCTAAGAAATTGGAAATTCTCCATTTTCATCTATGAAATCTTGCCATTCAATAGCTTTTTACATTTTGAAATAATTCTTCATAAGATAAGAGCTTTGAAACTCTGCCATTTTTATGAAAAACTCTGTCAGAACATCTCAAATATATATTAGCTTTTTACTAAGTCTTTAAAATCTCCTTCAAACTCAACTCTACCATCAAATACTTTTATATTTTTTTAAAGCCTAGAGCAAGGCATTCTTCTTTTACAACACTTTCCAAGCCCATTGTTGCACTTGCTATAAATATCATTCCTTGCCTCCTTGCTCAGCTCTTTTTAATAAATCTACATAGAATAATTTTTATTATTGATAATATAGGTGTTCCTAAAAACATTCCTACTATACCAAATAAATTTCCAAAAAAATTATCATAGAAACCATAACCCAAAAAAAGTGCTTAAACCAACTTTATTACCTATTATTTTTAGGTCCCTACTATAAAGCCATCTACCAATTGAGATATGATTATTGCTATCAATAATATCAAAGTTTTTTTATTGGAGCAACTAGTAGAATCAAGAAAAAAATGCTACTATTCCTCCAAAAATTGAACCAACATAAGGTATCATATTTCCAACACCTAATAAGATAGCACTTAAGGCTGCATAAGGTGTTCCTGTTATAAAGTAAAATTATATACACACATAGTCCAACTATAAAAGATACTATTATTTTTTCCTGAGATATAACTTATAAAGATATCTTTTGACAATTTTAATTTATTCATGACATAAGGAGTATTTTTTTCACTCCAAAAATTATTTTTTTATAAGATTTTTCTAATGTCTTCATAAGATTTTTTTCTTATCTAATAAAATTAAAAAAATGCTAAAGTAAATGCTATAATTAAGTTTGTAAAAGCCTAATGTCCAGTTAACTAAGCCTCCAACAAAGGTAAATACAAATTCTTTTGATATTACTTGTATTATTACTAATAAAATTAGTAAAAGAATTATTCAGCTCTTCTGTATTCACTGTATATATATTCTTTTTCTGCTAAATAATTTGTTACATCTTTTTCCTATTGTCAATACTTTTCTCAGAAATAGCTGGATACATATCATTAAGAACTTTTTAAAAGATGAAATTATTTCTGGTATCACTATCAAAGACATAATTATAACTATTAAAACTACAAAAAAACTATTGATAGGCTTATTGCCAAAAACATCATTTATCTTACTCTTTCTTTTTTTAAATATTTTTTTCTATTGGTTCTAAAAGAATGGCTATAAAAAAATAGCCATAATCAAAGTCATAAAATATCCTGTCCATCTTCCAATTATAGTTGAGAAACTTTCTGGATTTGTAAAAATATGACTGTAATATCACAAAAAAATTAAAATTATTCCTGTAATTTTTCATTATATTTTTTTAAATTCATTTAATTTTTTTAACCTCTTAATTTATCTTGCTACAAAATCTAATTCTGAATCATCTTCAGAATCACCTACTACCTTAACCACCAATCTATCTGGTATACCTATTATAACTTCTCCTGGTGACTTAATAAATCCCTTGTTTAACTGCTATTTTTAAGTGGAGAATTAGAAGTTGTAACCCTTACCATATTATCTTTAAACTGTACATTACAGCCACCTAAATTAGTATCAACAAAAATATTCTTTTTCTTCTTCTTGTAAAGGATAGACGTATTTTAATTCTCCATCTACCCATATTTCAGCTTTTTGCTCCTTTAACATCTTTAAAAACTACCTATTTTTTTAATGTAAGTATTGAAAAGAATATTATCAAGAAGCCATAAATAACTAAATCTCCTATTTTTAAAGTATTTAGTTTTTTTCATTTCCAAATTTTTTCTCCCATATAAATTCTTGTTTCTATCTTATTCTGAGTATTTTTCTAATATATCTTTATCTATCTCAACCTTACCTTTTTTTCAAAAAAACTAGGATACAAGTTGAACCACCAAAAAGAAAAATATCCTTTTTCATCAGCTTTTTTTACTAAAGCTATTTGCCTTATATGTTTGAACTATTCCACCAACCATGGTTGCTCCAACATCAAACATTGCAATATCTCCAAAGTTTTTTTAGTTTTTAAGTATTGCATATTCTCTTTTTGTTTTCACAGAATATTCTAAAATTAGTCTTTTATTGCATGGGTTGAAACAGAGTAATAATCTCCAGAAATCTTTTTTTAACTTCTGAAATTTCTCCATCTGTTGGAAAAATGAAATCTATGATAATCAGCTGGTGCCAGTCTGATTATTACAAAAAGTTCCATCTTCATATTTTCTTTTGCTAGATCTTTATCATTAAAAACTCTTCTAAAAGTAAATTCAGAGCCTTTGACAAAGAATTTATCGACTTCTTTTTATATTTTTGATAGGCTAAAATCTTCCCATCCGCTGGAGAAACTATTGCCTTTTCATCATAGTCAATATCTCTAGCTCCTTCTTTTTAATTCACGATAGAAGAAATCATTAAAAACTTGTGTACTCATCTATAGATCTCTTGTATTCGCTCATATCTATACCCATTTCTTCTACAAAGCCTTTTTATCTTTTCTTTAGACTCAGGTTTAGACATCTTGCTTCCATACCAATCAGAAACAAATTTTTCTTTTTACAACAGCATTTAAAGCTAATTTCCCAAAAGGATTGTAGTAAAGGAACTTTAATGCTCCTTCTCCCATAACCTTTTTCTGTTTTTTTATTTCTCCTGTCTTTCTTTCTATATATTTTTATTTGTTCAAATTTCATCGTACTTTCCTTACTATACATTATTATGAAAAAAATAGTATAAGTAAAAAAATTAATATTTTTTTCTTAGACATTTTTTTATCTTATTAATTAAACCATATTTTTAATTCTATTAAGTCAGACGATAAGTCCACCTTATAGCTATGTGGGTTTTCAAGTCTTTTTCTTTCAACTGAAACTTTTTGCTAAAGAATCAAAATAGTGTTTTTTTGAGATTTCATAATATCAAATAATTCATCATATAAATCTCTATCAATCTTACCATCTTTTTATATATTGTTTAGTTAATTTTGTGTATGTATATTTATCTTTTTTTCAATAAGACTTGATTTGAAATCATATTTTTTTCATCTCTTATTGTGAAGTCTTCATTATTTAATAATTTTTTTCTTTATCTTTGTCATTTTTTTAACTAAACTTATTAAATCTGCATATGCATAACCATCTTTATCAAAATATTCTATATACTTCTTTAAATCCAGGGTTTGATATTTTTTTATAACATCTCCTGAAATTTTTTTATTAATGGTTCTTCATCTAATTCAACTATTTTATACACTCCTCCAAAACAAGGATATGATTTACTTACTGCTATGGCATCTCCAACACCATACATATCTACACAAGCTCCCTTGTTCACGAAGTGATCTTATCAACTGTTCATCTAAAGAATTTGTCAAAGTAATCTTTTGCCTTAGTAAATCCTTCTTCATCAAATCTCTTACGGCATTTTTTTAGATTGATATGCCAAGTCACCTGAGTCTAATCTTACTCCATAGATTCCTTCATAATTATCATCTATTCCACATTCTTTAAAAAGCCTTTATAGCATTTTCAATTCCTATATGGATAGTGTCATAAGTATCAATTAAAAAGTATTAAAGAATTTCTTTTTCTTTGTCTTCTATGTTTAATAAAAAGTAACAAAAAGCTTCTTTTTTTCTGCTTCAGCTCCAACTCCAAAAAGCTTGAATATATGAGTGAGACATAGTTCCATTAGAAGGGAGTCCATATTTATATTCTGTAATTAAGTTTGAGTGTCCAAAACATCCACCAATAACAGCTGCTTTATTTCCTTGAACAGCACTATCAAAACCATGTGCTCTTCTACTTCCAAAAAGCAAGAACTTTTAACAGGATCTGCTGCTCTTGTTACCATAGATGCCTTAGTTGCAATTCCTAAATTCATATTCATTATATTTAGTATAGGAGTTTCTAAAATTTTTAGCTTGTATCAATGGAGCCTTTATAGTTATTATTGGCTCATTAGGATAAACTATTTCTCCATCTTGTATTGCATATAAATCTCCTGTAAATTTCATCTTAGATAAGAAATCTACTAGATGTTCTTCTTCTAAAACTTTAGAAAAAAATATTTTCTTTTTTTCTTCTTCAGAAGTAGTATTTAAAACTTCTATTAGATGGATAACCTCTTGTATTCCTGATACAACAGCAAATCCTCCATCTTCTGTTTTTTTCTAAAAAAACATATCAAAAAAACTGCAATCTTATTTTTGCATGTTTTTCCATAAGAAAAAAATATCACTTTCTGTATATTGATATCTATCAGAGTTGATAACTCTTGCAAATTCTGTTAAAATAATATCATTATTCATTTTATTAACCTACCTTAAAAAAATTATTTGATTAATTATATCATACTTTTTGTTTTTACAAAGTACTAATTAAACATTATATATGAACTTTATATATCTAAAAATAAACGAGGTGATTTTTTTATGAGAACAGTTATACAAAGAGTTAAGTATGCTAAAGGTAAACGTTGATGGAAAAGACAATAGGAGAAATTGATAAAGGACTTCTAGTTCTTTTTGGGTATTACTCACGAGGATACTATTAAAGAAGTCAAATGGCTTGCTAACAAAACTAAAAAAATTTAAGAATTTTTTTGAAGATGAAGAAGAAAGAATGAATCTTTCTTTAGAAGATGTAAAAAGGAAAAGGTTTTTAATAATTTCTCAATTTACTCTTTACGGAAATTCTATAAAAAGGAAATAGACCTTCTTTTTATTGATGCAGCTAAGCCTGATTATGCTAAAGATTTATACTTAAAATTTATTGAAGAATTTAAAAAGTTTTTGGTATAGAAACTCAAGAAGGTGAATTTGGTGCTGATATGAAGGTTGAACTTTCTAAACGATGGACCTGTCACTATAATTATTGACACTAAAAGATGCAAATATAAAATAAGAATTTTTTTGTATAGACTAGCTATATAATACATTTGATTTTATTGACAACTTATAAATATTGTGCTATACTTTTTTATGAATATTTTTTTACCAAATATAGAGGGGGTGAAATATAAATTGGGAAAAAGTCTATAAAAAGTAGAATCCATAGAATAATTTTTAATTTTTCTATGTGGAGCAGTTCTCTCATTTTTTTATTTTTCTTCATTGCACAAATCTGGTTAAGTCAACTAATTTCAGTTATTATAGCTAGTCTTATTTTTTTATTATATATCTGGTTGGTAATCTGGGGAAATTTTCATTACTATAATTGTAGACTGATAAAGAACTCATAGTTAAAAAAATGGGAAAAAAGAAGATGTATACGAATTCTCTAAATATCATTTTTCGAGCAAGAACTATTTCTTCAAGAGGAGATACAGAATGTACTCTCTATGCTATTGATGAAAATGAAAATAGAACTCATATAGATTGTGAGTTAATCGGTATTGGACAGTTTAAACATCTATTGGCTGATTTAAAATTAACTGGCGAACAAGTTAACAAAATAAAAACTATAAAAAAAGAGAAATAATTAAAGGAGAGGAGAAGATATTATAGAAAGGTTTATTATAGTATTTACATTATTGTAATGGCTGTTGTTATGTGGATATTCAGTAGTTTTATTGACAATGACAAAGAAAAGAAAAAAAGATGTACAAGAATGGTTAGAACAAAATCCTAAGGCTGCAAAAGTCTATATTGGAAGTACTTCTTCAAACTTACTAAGTTACATACTTACTCCTAGTAGTATAAGCCTTATCGCTATAGATAACGAAAAAGCCTAAAACTTTTACTATGGGAAGGTACTAAACAAGTTTTCTATCTTACACCAGGAAAAACATACAATAACTTCATCATTTCAAAAAAATCTAGACCTGGTATTTTTATCTAAAAGAGTTATAACTGAATATGAACCTACAACTCAAGAAGTTGAAGTAGAAGCTGAAAAAAACTTACATCTATTCTTTTTGATAAAGAAAAAAATGAACAATATACTTTTACAGAAAAAATTAAAAAAAAGTAAAAAAATAATTTGTATTCGCTACTTGCCAGCCTATAAATGGTTCTAGAGCTCCACAAAGGCTCTTTCACCATTATAGGGACGGCGCAGTAACATTATCATCATTTATTTTTTTACTTTTTTATTTTTATCTAAAGAATACTGATAAAATGTATATCATAATAGTTGTTAGTATTGTAATAACTATTAGAAGTGGCATTACAAATTTTAGCCATTTATTATAAGGTATTCCTACTATTTGTAAAACAACAAATATTAATCCTGTTGGAGCAATAAATAAAATTAATCCTTGTCCCCAAGAAAAAAAGCATCAACAACAATAGCTCTTGATAAATCCTAAAGTATCAGCAAGAGGTGCAAGTATTGGCATAGATAATACCGCTAATCCTGATGTTGATGGAATGAAAAATTCCTAAGAATACAAATATAAACAATAATACTACTGCAAATAATCCTTTACCCATTTCTGAAACTAGATTTGAAGAATAGAAAAAGTAAAGTATCTGAAATCATTCCATTTTTCCATAACAATATTAATTGCTCTAGCTAATCCTATGATTAAAAGCAACTCCAACAACTTCAGAAGCACCTGCAATAAAAGCATTAACAGCTTCTTTTTTCACTAAGACCCTGATACAAAGCATAATTATTATTGATACAAAGAAGAATAGAGCTGCTGCTTCTTGGAACCACCAACCTTGTGAAGCTACTCCCCATATCATAATAGCAAATTGAAACTACAAATAAAAACAATATTAATTTTTTTACTCCAATTAAATTTTATACCTGTTTCTTCTTGATAATCTTTTTAAATATCTTTCATTAATTTCATCTTTTTTTCTTCTATAAAAGCAATAGAGTTTTCTGGATTTTCTTTAACTTTTCTTAATATATCTATAAAGATATGTTAAAGTTATTATTGAAAATACTACAAGAGCTCCAAATCTAAATTTTAAACCCTTCATTAAAAGAAATTCCAGCTGCATTTGATGCAATTATAGTAGAAAAAGGATTTACTGTAGAGAAACATACAACCCACAGCAGAACCTAAAAATATAGTTGCCATTGGAACTAATGGATCAAAATCCATTTACTAAAAAAATAAAAGGTATCAGTATTGAGTAAAAAGGTATTGTTTCCTCCCAAGCTCCAAAAAGATTGTTCCACCTGCTGCAAAAGAAAGATAAAACTTATCACAACAAGCATAAAATTCTTTTCCCTTTAGTTTTTTTGAGATATAGCCTTTCATAGCAAGAGAAAAATGTTCCTGTCTTATTTACTATTCCCACTATACCACTTAATATTAAAAACAAAAATTATTATATCTATAGAATCAGCTAAGCCCTAGAAATTGGTGCTAAAGATTAAATCATCTACACCTTGAGCCTGTCCACTTACTTTAGTATAAGTATTTAGGAATAGCCATAGGTTTTTTTAATAGTTCCATCTGTAAATTTTCTCTACATCTATATTTATATTTAACTTATCCAAAGTTTCTTGGGTAGCTGGTAATTTTTTTCATCATCTTTTCCATAACTCTCTATCAACAAATTCCTTACTATTCTCTTGATAAGAGAGTCTATTGTATTTTTCCTGCTGGTATAATGTGCGTTAGCACTGTTACCAAAATTAAAATTAAAAAAATAATACTGTATATGCTGTCGGAAATTCCCAATTTTTTTCCTTTTTCACCTATCATTCCTCCCATCATCTTTTTTATCTTTAAATACAGAAAATTTTTATAACATTGAGTCGCTTTTTGTCAATAGAAAATTTTTTTTAATATTTTTACTTTGATTTTTATAAGCTATATTTTTTTTAAAACAAAAAATAGAAATGGGGCTTTTTTCAAAAAAATTAACATTTTTATCTAAAGTGAAAATAAAAGTAAAAATGGATAGATAAAAAACAAATAGTAATGACCGAGCAAAAAATGCAAATGTCTAACAATGATTCCTCATTTGCAGCATTTTTGATTTTTACCCATTAATACTAGTAACGAGTTTTTTAAAGTATTAACAGCTTTTTTTTCGTATTTTTTTCTAACTATTTTTTTCTTTTTTTAAGTAATGTTTTTAAATATATCCCAACAATCTAAAAATAGTATCAATTGTAGCCATAATTCCACCACTATTACTACTTCCACTAGTTTTTTCCAGCAAAATTATTAGCAATATATCTACTAGATTCTGCAACATTGCTAGAGACATTTTTTTATATTTTTCTAAAGTAGTTGATACACTAGTAGAACTATTAACAATATTTCTTTTTAGAAGCTTTTTAATATATCAGTCACATCTTCTACTAATATATTTATTTTTTTCTAAATTTGTCATTGGTATTTTTCTAATATTCTTTCACTATTTTTTTACTAAATTAGGAATTTGACTAATACTATCTTTCTAATTGATCTTTATTCTTTTTCTAATAGAGAATTTATTTTTTTGAGACAATAGAAATGATCTTTATTAATATTACAAAAAGTAATATAAGCAAATACTGCAAGTGAAATACCTAGAAGAACTTTTTAAAATCATATCTAAATTTATTGTTACCATATTTCCTCCTAGTTTCTAACTACTTTTTTTGCCTTTTCTTTTTACTTCTTTTGCTTTTTTTCTTCAACTTTTTTTAGCTACTTCTTCAACCTCTTCTTCTATTTCTTCCTCAATTTCTTCAGCCTTTTTCTGAAAATAGTTTCATCTGTAAGCTCATCATATTTTTTTCAGCAAGAGCTTCTCTTATATCAGAAGTTTTTCTCTTCAATATAATTTTTAGCATTAGCAAGATTTTTCACCTACATAATTAAGTCCTTTTTTTAGTAGCATCTGAGATATTTTTTTCTAGTTTCTTTTTCCAGATTTTTGGAGCAAATAAAAAGACCTAATGTAAATCCAGCTCCTACACCAGCAAGAACTTTCAATGTTCCAACTATCTTTTTCATTTCTTTTCAGCTCTTTCTTTTTCAAGACGTTTTTTTCATGAATATAATTTATTAATCCCATTATTGTACCTCCAATACGTAATTATTTTTTTACAACAATCTATATAATATAAAAATATAATTGTTGTAATTACTTATATTATATATTGTTTTTTTACAAAATGCAAATAAAATGTTTTTTTGTTATATCTACATTTTATTACAACTAAAAGAATTACTGTAGAATCTTACACTATTTTTATTCAAACTTTTTTTAAATTCATATTTTCTTAATAAAAAAAAAGAGAACTCATTTTTAAGTTTTAACTTAAAATAATTCTCTTGATATTTCTAATTATTTAAAACTATTCTTCTATAACTCCATAGTCTCCATCTTTTTCTTTTTATAAACTACAGCCATTTTTTTCCCTGTTTCTGAGTTAGTAAAAAGCAAAAGAAAAACTCTATTTAGATATTCAAGTTGTAAAATTGCTTCAGATATTTCCATAGGTTTTTAGAGGTAGATATACTCTTACAAGTTTCTTTTCATCAGAAATTTTTTTCTTCAGGCTCTACTATGTAATCAAAAACTATATGATTTCTTTCTAGTGTCATCTTGAACTTTTAGCTCTACTACGTTTTTTTCTTTATGTTTTCTTCAATTGATTTTTCCATAATATCTACAGCTTTATCTATTGAAGCATATAAATCAGTTTCTGTTGCAGTAGCTTTTAAAGTACTTCCACTTAAATAAGCTAGAATTTCAGTTACATGAGCATTTCCTGTTTTTCAATTTAGAAGCAGCTAAGGTTGCATCGATCTTTAATATAGAATCATTAAATTTTTTTCTACTCTTGAGATCTTTTTCTTCAGCATATTTTTTTGATTGCATCAGTCAAAGTAATTTTTTTCTTCCGTGAATTGATAATTTCATACTACCACTTCCTTTAACATTTTTTTAGTACTTTTTATTTTTGTTACCCTTTTTATATGATACTATTATAGCATATATTTACAAAAAAATATACACAATTTTTTTATTTAGTAATCAACCACTTAGCAATATCTTTTGCATGGTAAGTTATTATTATGTCTGCTCCTGCTCTTTTTTTATTGCAAAAATATTTTCCATAACAATTTTCTTTTCATCTATCCAATTATTTTTTTAGCAGCTGCCTTAACCATAGAATATTCTCCACTTACATTATAGGCAACTATAGGTAAATGAGTTACTTCTGATACAGACTTTATAACATCTAGATATGCCATAGCTGGCTTCACCATTATGAAATCTGCTCCTTCTTGTGTGTCTGCTTCCACTTCTGCATAGAAATTATTAGTGCTTCTAAAATCCATTTGATAAGTTTTTCTATCTCCAAAGCTTGGTGCTGAGTCAGCAGCATCTCTAAAAGGACCATAGTATGCTGAAGAATACTTAACACTATAAGCCATTATAGGTATATCTTTAAAAGTTATTTTTCATCTAAAATTTCTCTAATTTTGGCTATTCTTCCGTCCATCATATCTGAAGGTGCTATTATATCTGCACCTGCTTCTGCATGGGAAAGAGCTATTTTAGCTATGTATTTTAAAGTTTCATCATTATCCACATCATGATGATGTAATATTCCACAATGTCCATGAGATGTGTATTCACACATACATACATCTGTTACTATTAAAAATTTATCAGAATAATTTTTTTCTAATATGTCTTATAGCTTTTTTTGAACTATACCCTTCTTTATCATAGGCTTGACTTCCAACTTCATCTTTATGAGCTGGTATACCAAAAAGTAGTATATTATTAATTCCCAACTTCAATAATTCATCTAATTCTTCATTTAATCTATCTAAAGAATATCTAAATTGTTCAGGCATAGACTCTATTTCACTCTTTATATTTTTCTCCTTCACAGATAAACAAAGGATAGATAAGTGAACTAGTTTCTATACTTATATTCTTTACCATTTCTCTTGTTAATGCATTTCTTCTCAATCTTCTTGTTCTTACAAACATTTTTTTCTCCTTTTTATTCTTCTATAAAACCATTATTTTTTTAACTTCTTTTTATTATTTTTACCACTTTTCATCATATTCTTTATAGTCTCCATTCAAAAATATTACCCTTATAAACTCCCAACAGATTTTAATTTACCATTAGGATAAAAAAAGTTCTAACTTCCTGTCCATGTTTCAACTTTTTTTACTTTCATTTTTAGTATAAGTTTTAGATAAATTTTTCATAAAAATCTATATCTATATTTTTCATCTTGAATAGAACCTCTATATTTAGCTATTGTTTCACTTAAAATTTTTTTCCTTCAGAGTATGTAAGCATAGTGATATTTTTTTCTTATCAAAGTCATATTCTGTCTTTTGAGCTAAGACTTCCATCATCATAATATGAATAAGAAACAAAAGATCTTTACATTTCTCAAAAAAACTTATCACTAAATTTATTATTCAAAGAATATCTGATTGATTACTAGCTTCATTATCTTTCAATTTCTTGAACTAATTTTTTTCTATTTCATTAAATAAAAATTTCCTTTCTTTAATTTAATTTCTGTTTTTTTACTACTAAATCTCCACTCTGGAGTATATATTTCTGACAATATATCTAATTTATTTTTTTGTGTATATTTGATTGTAATTTTTTTATACGATTATCATTTGAAAATATTAAATTTCTTTCCTTTTGGAATAATATTTTTCAATATATTTTTTTAGGAAGCTCCATCTTTAGTATTAGTCCTATAAACAACTATAATTTCTTTATTCTTATTGAAATACTTTTTTTGTAATTCTTTTTCTCATTTCACAGCTTTTATAGAAGAATAAGAAAAAAATACTATTTACTGAAAAATAATAAAAAAACATAAATAAAAAAAGTTTTTTTCTCATATCTAACTCCTTAGAAATTTTTATTTCTTTACTTCTACACCATTTTTGTATAAAGTTTCTTTTTATAAGCTTTTCCATTTTTCATTAAAGTCTTTTTGTAATACCATCTTGTATTCCATTTTTATAATTAATTATTGAAATTACTTTTTCCTTTTTCATTGAAAAACTTTCATTTCTCCATGAGGTAGTCCATCTTTCATTTTTTTCCTTTAGATAAAAGAGTTTTTATCAAGCCAAGTCTCAATATTTCCTGTTGTAAGATTAGAATCAAAGTTATAAATAATTTTTTTAACTTATGACCCTTCATCAAGATAATTTGTAACTATAGTCTTTATTTCCTATATCTTCTTGTTTAGTAAGCAGTTTACCATTTTTATCATATAAATCTAGTGTTTTGTATTCCACATCTTTCTGGACTAACTTCTACGAAGTCACTATTTTTTTGTTTTTTTGCTGAGGTCTTTTTTTATTTTTACTTTCATACTTTATCCTAAATTTTCTCATTATCTTTCTAAATATGTTATATCTGCATATTCAAAAGCACCTTCTTTCTTATGAATTTCTTGATACTTCATTTCAAATGGTAAAAAAACTATTTGAAACATTCTTTGAAAAGTACTTTTTTTCATGAAGTAATTTACCAGTCTTATCTTTAACTATCATCTTTTTCTTTTTCTATTTTTTTACAGAAAATACAAGATTTTTTTCTTGTATTCCTTTGTCTATATATGCCTTTAAATTTTTTTATTGCTTTTTAGTTTCTGATATAACTAAAGTTTTTAACTGCATTCATGAAAATCTGCTGAAGCAGTTTCATAAACTTCTGCTGAGTGAGATACTAAACTAGAGAACATAAATATTCCTAGTATAAAAAAATTAAAAAATTTTTTTCATTTTTCCTCCATTCAAAAATCTATAAAAAAATATAAAATAAAAAAAGTTAACTTTCAAATTAAGCTAAACTTTAAAAATAAATATTATTAGTCCAAATCTATCTACTATTTTTATTATATAGAATTTTTATTTTATAAATCAATTAATTTTTGTATATTATTTTTTTCATTGGTAATTATAAGAAATTTTTTTCATATACCTTTTTTTAAAGTGTTTAAAAGCTTTTAAAAAAACACCTTTGACAAAACTATCTTAAGCAAGCTTATACTTAATTGAAAGAAATTTAATGTCAAAAAAACACTGTATAAACACTTTAAAACCAACGCTATACAAGGAGGTCTAAAAAAATGAAGAAAGAAATATTAGCTGGTAAGGAGTATATTGTTGAAAATGGTCTTTATTACCCTGTAAATAAAGAATGTATTTTTTTGAGAAAATGGGTGGAGCCTATAGACTTGTAGAAATAGATAAAGAATATAATGTTGAAGTTTTTAGTCCCTGATATAGAATTTGAAGATATAGATAATAGTAAATTAAATTCAATAGGAAGAGCAAGACTAAAAATATCTTCAAGATTACGATAAAGATAAATACTTAGTTTTTATAGCAACTGGCGAATTGATGTCACATCTACTTTCAATACAGGAAGAAGCTGAACAAATGAGGGAAAAATATGTCCCAAGTATGAAAAAAAGAATGGGGATTAACAGAGCAACTAAAAAAATAGATGATCAAATGAAATGGGTAGGATTGATGAATAATTTAGAAGCAACTATTAAGGAAATAATTTTTAAAGAATTAGTATATGTCTAAATAATTTTTTTGAGGAGGAGATATTTATGAAAGGATATGAAGCAACAATGAAAAAAAGAAATAGCCAGAGAATTTGCTCATGGAGTAATAGGAGCAGCTTGTAGGGTTAAATTAAAAAGGATCTTCCCTATACTTGAAATTATATCAAAAAAATATGTATGAAGAAATTTGCAAAAATCCCTAATATGACTATTGAAGAAGTTGAAAATTTAAATATAATTAGTAAATTTATGATGAAAGCTCTTGTTGAATTAGAAAATATGTAAAAAAATAAAA